>Ga0307516_10005007_pt1 | contig 16073 bp, 13 predicted proteins | sample 19_EM_MG_FD_203310 | JGI IMG/M metagenome (GOLD analysis project Ga0307516, IMG submission 203310) | Populus trichocarpa ectomycorrhiza microbial communities from riparian zone in the Pacific Northwest, United States - 19_EM | ecosystem: Host-associated > Plants > Roots > Unclassified | place...
CAGGACGCGGTGCTGCAGACGCTCGTGAACCTGCGCTAGTCATGACGACCCCCCGCTCGCCGAGTACGTCGATCGACCCCCCGCGGGGGTCGCGCCCGGCTTGGGGCGGCCCGGCGCTCGGGCGCGAAGCGATGAGCGATACCGTCCTCGAAACCCGCGGCCTGCTGAAGCGCTTCGGCGGGATCACGCCGACCAACGACGTCTCGATCCAGGTCGAGAAGGGCGCCCGGTGCGCGCTGATCGGCCCGAACGGCGCCGGCAAGACCACGCTGATCAACCTGCTGACTGGCGTGATCGAGCCGACGGCCGGCTCGATCTGGTTGGACGGTGCCGACATTACCCAGCTCACCCCGCACCAGCGCGTGCGCCGCGGCGTTGTGCGCACATTCCAGATCAACCAGCTGTTCGGTGAGCTGACGCCGCTGCAGTCGCTCGCGCTCAGCGTCTCGGCGCAATTCGGCATCTCGGCGCAGTGGTGGAAGCGGCTCGGCACCGACGCACGCGTGGCGCCGCGCTGCGACACCCTGCTGAAGCAGTTTCACCTCGATGACGTGGCCGATCAGCAGGTCAAGCACCTCGCCTACGGCAAGCGCCGGCTGCTCGAGATCGCGACCGCGCTCGCCTGCGAGCCGCGCGTACTGCTGCTCGACGAACCGGTCGCCGGCGTGCCCGAAGGCGAGCGCCAGGAGATCTTCGACATCATCAACGCACTGCCGCCCGAAGTGTCGGTATTGCTGATCGAACACGATATGGACCTGGTCTTCAACTTCGCGAAGAGCGTGACTGTGTTGGTCAACGGCGCGGTGTTCGCCGAGGGCGACGTGCAGACGATCTCGAACGACCCTCGCGTGAAGGCCGTGTACCTGGGCGAATCGGCGGAGGGGCACGCGCATGGCTGAGCTCTTGAGGCTCGACGGGCTCAAGTCCGGCTACGGCGAAGCGGTCATCGTGCAGGGCATCAGCCTCATGCTCGAGCAGGGCCAGTCGCTCGCGCTGCTCGGGCGCAATGGCACCGGCAAGACGACGCTGCTGAACACGCTGGTCGGCGTGACGCGTCGGCACGCCGGGCGCATCACGCTTGCCGGGGCGGACATCACGACGCTTGCGCCGCACGAGCGTGCCGCCGCCGGCATCGGCTGGGTGCCGCAGGAGCGCAACATCTTCAAGTCGCTGACGGTGCACGAGAACCTCACCGCGGTCGCAAGGCCCGGGCCGTGGACGGTGGCGCGCGCCTACGAGATGTTCCCGCGCCTGGCCGAGCGCAAGTCCAACATGGGCAACCAGCTCTCGGGTGGCGAGCAGCAGATGCTCGCGGTGGCACGCGCACTGGTGCTGAACCCGAAGCTGCTGCTGCTCGACGAGCCACTCGAGGGCCTCGCGCCGATCATCGTCGAGGAGCTGCTGCGCTCGATCGCGCGTGTGGTGCGCGACGAGGGCATGAGCGCGATCATCGTCGAGCAGAACCCGCGCATGATCCTGCCGATCACGCAGCGCGCGGTGGTGCTGGACCGCGGCAGCGTGGTGCATGAAGGCGCGAGCGCGGAGCTGATGGCCGACCGCGATCGGCTCGATCGCTGGCTCGCCGTCGCGAGACTTTGAAATCGACGATCGCCGCGTGGCCAACCTTGAGGCCCGCCGCTCTCGGTCTTCAAGCCTTCATCCGTCCGCACTGGCGCGCCGCCCGCTCCGCCGACCGCAAGTTCAGTCCCAGGCGACCGGCAACTTCTCGCGCCCCCAGTACATCCAGGTGTGGATGCGCTCGGTCAGGCCGGCCAGGCGCAAGCCGGGCAGGCGCTCGGTCAACAGGCGCATCGCGATCTTGGCTTCCAGCCGCGCGATGGGTGCACCGAGGCAGAAGTGGCCGCCGCTGCCGAAGGACAGGTGTTGCCGCGCCTCCGCCAAGGGGCGATCGAGCCGGAACGCTTCGGGGTCTTCGAACTTGCCGGGGTCGCGGTTTGCGCCGGTGATATTGAACATCAGCTTGCTGTGCTCGGGCAGCTCGTGGCCGTGCATGCTCACCGGGCACAGGCTGGTGCGGAAGTGCGCCAGCACCGGCGGATCGTGGCGCAGGCTTTCCTCGATGGCGGTCTCGATCAGGCCGGGGTCGGCCTTCAAGGTCTCCCAGCGTGCCGGCACTTCGAGCAGCCGCCAGACCAGGTTGCCGATGAGGTTGGTGGTGGTCTCCTGGCCGCCGGTCAGGAAGGCGAGGCAGACGTTCAGGATTTCGGCCTCACTGAGCGGCCGGCTCTCCACTTGCGATACGACGCAGCGCGAGATGTAGTCGTTGGGGAGCACGGTGCCGAGGTGTTCGATGCTAGGTTGCTCGACGCCGGCATCGGCGAGCCGCTGCCGCCGCTCCGCGATCTGTGCGCCGAAGTACGGCAGGATTTCGCGCAGCACTTCTTCCTGCGAGCCGGGGCTGTGGTCGTGGAACAGCATGGCCTGCAGCTCGTTCGACCAGCGCTTGTAGGTGAGGTAGTTCTCCTGCGGCAGGCCCAGCATCAGGCACATCACCTTGGCGGGCAGCGGCAACGCGAACTCGGCCTGGAAGTCGCCTTCGCCATGGGTCAGCATCGCGTCGATCAGGCCGTTGGCGATGGCTTCGACGTCGGCCGTGTAGCCCTGGATCGCGCGCGGCGAGAACCCCGGCTGCAGCACGGCCCGAAAGGCCTTGTGGAAGGGCTGGTCGGTGACGAAGCCGACGTCGCTCATCGTGTCTTTGGCCGCGTTGCCGAACTTGAACGACCACACCGGGTTGTCTGCCAGCACCTGCTGCCGGATCTCGTCGTAGCGGCTGGTGACGTAGAAGTCGTGCGTCTCGCTGCGGTGATGATGGAAGGGGCATCGCTCGCGCAGCTCGGAGTAGGCCGCCCCTGGGTTCTCGAGCGCCTGCGGGCTCAGCGGATCGAATGTGAACGCGGGAAGAGAAGAGGCTGTCATGGCGGTTCTCCGATGGTCCGGTATCATCGTTTACCTAGTTTACTATGTTGGTCATCTTGGCGAGAATCGCGTTAACCCCTGTACGGCTGCTGCAGGGCTCACGCTTTTCAGGGATGACATGGCATGACCCAACCGACTCCGTTCCGCATCGAGGTTGCGCCGTGGCGCGTCGAGCGCATCCTCGCCCAGCTGGCCGACATGCGATGGCCGGCCATTCCTGACGGGGAGGGCGATGGCGATTGGCGCCATGGGACCAACCTGGCCTGGCTGCGCCGGCTGGTCGCGCACTGGACGACGGCTTATGACTGGCCGGCGGCGCAGCAGCACCTGAACCGATGGCCACAGTTCGTCGCACGCATCGACTCGCTCGACATCCACTTCGTCCATGTGCGCGGTTCCGGCTCTGGCCGTCTGCCGCTCTTGCTGGTCCACGGCTGGCCGGGCTCGTTCTTCGAGTACGACAAGCTGGTCGATCGCCTGCGCTTCCCCGAGCGCCACGGCGGTGACCCGGAGGACGGCTGCGACGTCGTCATTCCTTCGCTTCCGGGCTTCGGCTTCTCGTCTGCCCCGGCCTCGCCGATGGGCTTGCACCGCGTCTCGCGAGTGCTTCACACGCTGATGCATGACGTGCTCGGCCATGCTCGCTACGGCGTGCAGGGTGGCGACATGGGCAGCGCGGTTGCCACCTGGCTGGCGCTCGATCAGCCAGCTCAAGTGGCGGGTATCCATCTGAACTTGTGCCTGATGTCGGCGGCCGACGTGGCGGCGCCGCAGACCGATGACGAACGTGCGTGGGGGCTGGCGATGCAGCAGAACCAGCAGCGCGAGATGGCGTACTGGGCCGTGCACCACACGCGGCCGCAGACCATCGGCCTTGCACTTGCGGACAACCCCGTAGGCACCGCCGCCTGGATCGTCGAGAAGCTGCAGCGCTGGTCGGATACCGGCAACGACCCGCTGCAGCGCTACAGCGCTGACGAGATCATCACCATGCTGATGATCTACCTCGTCACCGACAGCATCGCCAGCTCGATCTGGATGTACCGCGGCACGGTCGACGAAGACAGTGCCGGCATCTCGGCCGGCGCTCGCGTGACCGTGCCGACGGCCTGCGCGCTGTTTCCCAAAGAGTTCCTGCCATGGCCGCCGCGCTCGCGTGTGGAGCGCACCTTCGTCAATCTGCAGTGCTGGAGCGTGATGCAGTCGGGTGGGCATTTCCCGGCAATGGAGGAACCTGAGGCGCTTGCGGCTGAGATGCAGTCGTTCTTTCGCGATCTGCGCTGAGCGCCGCAGGCGTGGGCAACAGGAAGTGCGACAACGCCGGGATCAGCACCAGCGCGCCGAGCATGTTCCAGAGGAACATGAAGGTCAGCAGCACGCCCATGTCGGCCTGGAACTTGATCGGTGATGCTGCCCAGGTCGCCACGCCGGCCGCGAGCGTCAGGCCCACCAGTGCCACTACGCGGCCGGTGAACTGCAAGGCCTGCCGGTAAGCCTCGGCCAGTGGCACGCCGGCGCGTTGCAGCCGAAGCTGCACGCTGAGCAGGTACAGCGCGTAGTCGACGCCGACACCGACGCCGAGCGCCACCACCGGAAGCGTTGCGACCTTCACGCCGATGCCCAGCACGACCATCAGCGCCTCGCACAGCACCGAGGTGATGACCAGCGGGATCACCGCCACCAGCACCGCGCGCCAGCTGCGGAAGGTCACGAAGCACAGCAGCACCACCGACGCGTAGAGCAGCACCAGCATGCGCGTCTGGGCCTCACGCACGACGATGTTGGTCACTGCCTCGATGCCGGCACTTCCTGCCGCGGGCAGGAACTGCCGCTGCGGTGCATTGCTCTCGCGAGCGAAGCCTTCGACGGCCGCGAGCACGCGCGCCAGCGTGTCGGCTTTGTGGTCGGCGAGGTAGGCCACGACAGGCGTGACGCTGCAGGCGCCGTCGACAAGTTCGGGGCGGTCCGACAGTATCCAGTCGCGTGCCTGGTGCAGGTTGCCGGGGTTGCGCGAGAGCGTCATCCAGCGCGGGTTGCCTTCGAACTGCCCGGCCATGTACTGGCGCACACCATCGGCCATCGACGCGGTGGTCTGCACGCCGGGCACCTGGCGCAGCAGTGCGCCCAGGCGGTCGGCTTCGACCAGCGTGGCGTACTCCTTGCAGCCGTCTTTCGGCGTGACCAGCAGCGTGACGAACAGGTCGTTCGAGAGCTGGTAGTGCGAGGCAACGTAGGCGGCGTCGCGGTTGTAGCGCGAGTTGGCGCGCAGCTCGGGCGCACCGGCGTCGAGATCACCGGTCTGCAGGTGCAGGCTCGTCATGAAGCCCACGGCCGAGAGCGCCGCGGCCGCTGTGATGGCGATCGAGGCGCGCCGCCTCCCGGTGAAGCTGGAGAAGAAGCGCCATGGCGCGCTGGCTGTGCCGGCAGCGTCGTGCCGCACGCTGCGTTGTGCAGCGCGCGTGCTCACGCCGGTGTACGAGAGCGCCACCGGCACCAGCACGAGCTTGGTGAAGATCAGGATCGCCACGCCAAGGCTGGTGGCGATGGCCAGATCCTGGATCACCGGGATGTCGATCACCATCAGCACCGCGAAGCCGACCACGTTGGTGAGCAGGGCGGTCAGGCCTGCGAGGAACAGGCGGCGAAAGGTGTAGCGCGCCGCCACGTACTTGTGGGTGCCGCGGCCGACGTCCTGCATGATCCCGTTCATCTTCTGGGCCCCGTGGCTCAAGCCGATCGAGAAGATCAGGAACGGCACCAGGATCGAATACGGGTCGAGCACCTTGCCGAGCAACTGCAGCACGCCCAGCAACCACAGCACGCCGAGCAGCGCCGAGGCCACCAGCAGCGCGGTGCTGCGCAGGCAGCGCGTGTGCCAGAACACGCACACGGCTGCGATCAGCACCGCGAGCGCGAAGAAGCCGATCACCTGGTGCAGCCCGCGGATCAGTTCGCCGACGATGCGGGCGAAGCCGACCACGTGCACGCGCACGGAGGCGTTCTCGAACGGCTGCAGCGTGTCCTCCAGCGTGCGCGAGAACTCGGCGTAATCGAGCGCTTGGCGAGTCTCGGGGTTCTGGTCCATCAGCGGTACCAGCAGGAGGCTGGAGCGCATGTCGCTGCCGACGTAACTGCCGGCGATGCCGGAGCGCGCGATGTTGAGTTCGAGCGCCTCCTTGGCTGCGGCCGAGCCGTCCCAGGGGTCGGGCATCACCGGGCCGCCGCGAAAGCCCTCTTCGGTGACCTCGGTCCAGCGCAGGCTGCTGGTCCACAGGCCACGCATCCAGGCGCGGTCCACCCCGGGGACCAGGTACACCGCATCGTTGATCTTGCGCAGCGTGTCGAGGTAGGCGGGGTCGAAGATGTCGCCCGTCGCGTTCTCGACCACGATGCGCACCGTGCTGCCCATGCCATGCAGCGCATCGCGATGTGCGAAGTAGTTCTGGATGTACGGGTGCGAGCGCGGAATCATCTTCTCGAAGCTCGCGTTCACCGGCAGCTTGAGCGCCTGCCAACCGAGCAGCAGCGTGAGCAGCGCGCACACCAGCAGCACCAGCGTGCGGTGGTTGAAGATCACGCGCTCGAGCCGGCTGCCGCTGTTGCGGTCGAAGGTGGCGAGGTCGCGAACGACGGGCATCGCTTCGGGGGTGTCGGTGTTCATGTTCACACCCTCTTAGCGCAGTGCGATCAGGTTGACGCCCGCGAGTCCGCCGACTGCTGCGCTGCCGGCCGATGCCTGCGCAATCGAGGTGAAGAGGCCGGGCTGGGGCACCGCGAGCGGCCTGAAGTTGTCGCCACCGTCCTTGCTCAGCAGCACGCGCCCGTCCTGGCTCACGAGGGCGAGCGTGCCGTCGTCGAACACGGTACCGCCGTTGAGGCCTGCGCTCAGATTGAGGGGCAGCCTGCTCCAGCTGTTGCCGCCGTCACGCGAGCGAAACACGGTGCCGCGCAAGCCGTAGGCGATGACGTCGGCATCACGGCCGATGAAGCCGAAGAAGCTGCCCGCGTAGCCGGTGGCGCTGGCGACGAAGCGCTGGCGCTGCGCGTCGAGGCGGAACACCGTTCCCTGCTCGGACGCGATCAGCACCTGGCCGCCGATCTGGGCGATGGCATTCAGGTGCAGCAGCTTCGGGTTGTCGATGTGCTCCATCCACGACTGCCAGGTTTCTCCGCCGTCTTGCGTGGCGAGCAGCGTGCCGAATGACCCGCAGGCCCAGCCGGTGCGCGCGTCGGTGAAGGCCACACCGAGCAGCGCCTGTTCCGGGCCCGCGGCATAGTTTTGCTTGACGGCGTCGAGCAGGGCAGGGGCTTCGCGGTCACCGTTCGAGGCGAGCGTTTCGAAGTGCTTTGTCAGTGCCTGTGCCGTCATGCGCCCATCGAGGCGCTTGATCCAGGTGGCTCCGCTGTCCCTGCTGTGCAGGAGCACGCCATCGTGCCCCGTCACCCAGCCGAGTTGCGGTGTGGTGAACAGCACCGACGTCAGGTCGGACGCGACCGGCACCGCCGCCTGCTGCCAGCTGAGGCCGGCGTCGTCCGACACGATCACGTGGCCGCGGAGGCCTGCGGCCACCAGCCTGCCTCCGGTGCGAGCGAGAGCGTTGATCGGTGTGGTGGTGATCCGCGTGGTGCGAGCGGCGGGCCGGTCGAGCGGGTCCTTGAATGGGTCGGCAGGGCTGGTTGCCGCGGCTCCCGACAAAGTGGCAGGCAACAGTGCAGCAAGGCCTGCAGCCGTGACGAGGCGGCGCCTGGCGACCGCGTGGTGGTGAGACGCCGCGGGCTCCGCCGTTCGCATGCCTAGCGCACCCCCGCCGCCGAGATCGTGTCCACCGAGAAGTAGTTCGCCGGCAGCGGCGCCGTCTTGCGAAAACCAGCCTGGCCGGGTGCCGCCTTGGTGAAGATCACGTACTGCCCCTTCAAGTGGTCGTACATCGCCGAGGTCTCGTTGCGTATCGCGGGAATCTCGTAGGCCTGATGCGTGAACGAAGGCCCCGAACGGTACAGCTTGCCGGCCTGGTCGATGCCGGCGTAGTTGGCAATGGCCCAGCTGTCTTCGTCGATGTAGAACAGCTTCTTGCTGTAGATGTGGCGCGCGCCTGGCTTGAGCACCGCCTCGACGACCCACACGCGGTGCAGTTCCCAGCGCACGACGTCGGGATTGATGAAGTCCTTGGTTGCGACCTTGTCGGCCGCAGCGTGGTGGAACCGGTAGCTGTTGTAGGGGATGTACACCTCCTTCTTGCCGGCGAGCTTGAAGTAGAAGCGATCCATCTTGCCGTCGAAGCCGCCATTGGTCTCGTCGTAGACGATCGTTCCCGAGACGGCCGCCGCCACGGTGTCGTACTTGAACTCGGGCGCCAGCCGCACGCGCCGCTGGCCGGGCACATAGATCCAGGCCTGCGGGTCTTTCTGGTCCATGCGCAGCGGGTTCAGGCGCATCTGAATTTCGCCGGCCTTGGCAGCGGGCTCGTCAATCACGTTGATGAGGTCCCAGAACGATTGCGGGTTCGGGTTGGCCGGGTCCCAGTAGTCGTAGCGGTTGAAGATGTGCGAACGCGCGATGCGGGTCATGTTGCCCGACGAGTCGACAAAGTAGTTCTCGTAGTCGCCGCGCTCGTAGGGCTGGCGGTAGTGCAGCAGAAAGTTCCACATCACTTCGTAGCCCGTCTTCGGAATCGGGAATGGGATCTGCCCGCGTGCGCCTTCGATGCCCGGGGCATCCCCCACCAGCTTGGGCGACATCACGTTCTTGATCGTGCTGTCGTAGGCCGACTGCGGGAAGCACGCCGTGCGGTGCGTGGGATACACGTCCATGCGATACGTCGGGAACTGCTTGAACAACTGCTTGGCACCTTCGTCCAGCTTGTCGGCGTAGGTCGCCATGTTCTTCGCGTCGATCGAGAACAAAGGCTTCTCTGCGGCGAACGGGTCTACGTACGGGAACCCGCCATTGGGGTCGAGCGGTTTGTAGCCGGCCGGTGCCGAGCACAGGCCGCCGGTGTACGCGGGAATGCTGCCGTCCGCGTTGCCTGCTTTCTCGGCGCCGAAAGCCGTGAGCGTCGTGCCGAGTTGCTTGGCTTCTTCCGCGGTAGGCGTGGCATGTGCCTGCAAGGCGCTGCCCGCTGCCAATGCGGCAAGGAGGGCGGCAACGAGAGCGGGCGTGAGGTGTCGTGTCGTCGATTGCATGTGTGTCTCCGCTTCAGAACGAACCCTGGAAGGTGAGGTTGAGCCAGCCGTGGTCGTTCTGTGCCGCGTTGCCGTTCTGGGTCGCGACCCAACCGGTTGACGGGTCGTTGCTCGTGCGAGCGTGGCTGTCGTTGTACTTGAGGCTGAAGTTGTAGATGTCGCGGTACTTGGCCGCCAGGCCGAGCGACCAGACGTACGAATCCTCGTTGCCGCCGCCGAGCGTGGCGCCGTTGCCGCGCAGGCCGTAGGCGATGCTCGCCGGAGCCGACAGGTCCAGGCCCGGCAGCACCTGCAGCCAGCGGGGCTCGATGTTGAACTGGCCGAGCAGCACCCTCTTGGTCGAGCAGCCCTGGTCCTTGCCTTGGCCCGCTGCGCAGGCATAGCCAACCCCGTTGAACACCTCGGCGTTGCGTGTCACCTTGGCGAGTTGGCTGTACACGAGTTCGGCCTGGATCTCGCCTGTCTCCCACAGCGGTGTGCGCGGCAACAGGTACACCGCATTGACGACCGCGTGCCACGTGTTGCCGCGTGCACCTTCAAGCCCAGCGAGGTCGCCGCTGGCTGCGAAAAAGCTGGTGCTGTTGAGGGCGGTGTTCTTGCGGTAGATCAGCTCGGTGCCGATGCTCGCCGCACCGAGCGTGGTGGTGTAACTCGCGGCGTACATCTCGGTGCCGCGCGCATAGGCCTGGTGGTAGTCGACCGGTGCGAAGGTGGCGGGGTCGAGGCGGAACACGGCCGTCCACGGCTGCGTCTCGTCGAACTTGCGGTAGTAGATGCCGGCCACGCCGTTCATCCAGTCGGGACTCCAGCGCGCGTGCACGCCCCAGCTGCCGCGCTTGCTGTCGGGTTCGATGGGTTCGCCGCGTGGCACGAAGAACGGCGCGCCGGTCGGGGTGAAGCCGGCGAGGGTGCGGTCGGGGCCGTCGAACAGCAGGTCGGCCGAGCCGAAATAGGTGCCGCCGTCGGGCAGGCGATTGGGCTTCCAGCGCAGCACGTACTGTGCGGCCACCGAGAACTCGGGCGTGAGCTGCATCTGCGCGGCGAGCTGCGGAATCGGCAGGAACACTTCCTTCGCGCCCAGCCCCGGGCTTGACGTGGCCTTGCGGCCATCGAGCGGAGCCTGCGAATACGCGATGCCGTGGAATTGCGTGAACAGCGACTCCCCCCAGAAGTTCGTCATCTGCCCGGCCTTGAGCTTGACGCGGTCGAAGTTGGCGAATGCGAACGCATCGAGCACCTCACCCGACGGCCCGCCGTAGTAGCGCTTCACCGATGACGAGAACTCGTTGTTGTTGTAGCTGCCGATCGACGAGTACGACAAGCCGGGGAACACCTCGCCCGGGTTGGTCTCGACGTGGTTCTTGAAGGCGGCGTCGTACCAGCCGGCCGCGCTGAGCCGGCCACCGAAGCGGTTGTTCCAGTTGGCGTCGAGTTCGGAGAGCAGGTCGAGCCGGTTCATCACCAGGCCGCCGCGCTTGACGCTGTAGTCGGTCTCGTCGTAGTTCGGGTTGTTGCCGAACGCCGGGTCGATGCGCTCGGTGCGCACACCCAGGTTGTAGCGGACCGAGGTGTCGAGGCGCACTTCGAGTTCGGGGTTGCCGGTCTCGATGCGCGCGGCATGAGCGGACGCCGATGCCGCGATGGCGCAAGCCACCGCGAGTGCATTCAGGGAGGCATCGGCTGGCTTGAAGAGATTCGTCACGGGCTTGTCTCCTGTAGAACCTAGTTATCTATGTATGCCGTAGATCGTGCGCCGCGAGAGAACCGCTTGTCAACGATCCCAACCTAGGGTTTTCGAGGGAAATACGGGAAAACATAACACCGTTAGACTGGTCCGACCTTACACCGTTATGTCACGCAAGTGACGTGCTCAACAGGAGATACGCATGTCGAACATTCGCAACTTGCCGCCGGCACCGACCGAGCTGGATCAGGTCTGGGGCACGCGCCCGGGCTTCTATGCAGTCTTCATGGAAGACTACAACCGGTCGATCGCACGCATCGACGCGCCGTTGCTGGAGCTTTGCCGTCTGCGCATGGCCACGCTGTTGGGCAGTGAGTTCGAGCTCGGCCTGCGCTACGAGGCAGCAGCTGCGGCCGGTCTCACCGAAGCGAAGATCGACGCACTCGGCGGCTACGTCAAATCGCCCCTGTTCACCGAGCGCGAGCGCCAGTGCATCGCGTTCACCGAGCTGTTCGTGATCCAGTCGAGCAGCATCGGCGACGACGACGTGACACGCGTGCAGGCCGTTCTCGACGCCGAAGAGTTCATCTACTTCGTGAAGGCCCTGAGCGTGATGGACCAGTTCCAGCGCAGCTGCGTTGCCTTCGGCATCCGCCTGGGCAGCGAATTGCCCGCCACGCTCACGGGCTTTCGCGCTGTCGAAGCCGTGGCCGCCTGACGCAACCCTCTAACCCACTGCACAACGGAGGCACACCATGTCCACCACTCCCCGCATTCCTGCTGAACTGGCCGCTGGCTTCACGATGCTCGGCAACGGCGATCCCACGCCCGCAGCACGCATCGCGATCCCCATCGAACTCACCCGCCTCTCGGGCATTCCGATCGCGAGCGAAGGCTCGATCCTGCTCGACCCGGTGGTGCATGAATGCATCCGCCTGTTCAACGCCAAGTACCAGGGGTGCGAGTACTGCATGAATGCACGCCAGGCCATCGCGGTGCAGGCGGGGCTCAACGAAGACATCGTCAACCAGCTCACGCGCTTCGAGACCAGCGCGCTGCCCGACAAGATCAAGGCGGCACTGCGCATCACGAGCGCCATCGCCTCGGCACCGAAGATGGTGACGCCAGAGGTGCTCGACGAAGCGCGCCGCTTCTACACCGAGCAGGAGGTCATCGACATCGTGCTGCTCTCGGTCATCACCACCGGCAGCAAGGTGGCCATCACGCTCGGCGTGGACCCCGGCAAGGCGGCCTCGTCGCGCGTGTTCTATCCGACCGATCCGGTGTACGGCAATTCGGCCGAGCTGCAGCGCGCGATCGACGAATTCCAGAACAAGGGATTCCAGGTGCGCGGCGAAGTCATCCCTGTTTCGGCCCTGGTCTAGGAGACAACCATGAAACGACTCGACGGGAAAGTGGCCATCGTGACCGGCGGCGCATCAGGCATCGGCGCAGCGACTTGCAGGCGCCTCGCGGCCGAAGGCGCCAAGGTGGCGATCGGCGATCTCGACTTCGTGGCGGCGCAAGCGCTCGCAGCCGAGCTGGGTGACGCCGCGCTGGCCGTGCAGTTCGATGCAGGAGACGTGGCCTCGGTGCAGGCGCTGGTCGCCGCCACCGTGGACCGCTTCGGACGGCTCGACATCCTGCACAACAACGCCGCGATCATGTCGAACGCGGTGATCCAGAAAGACAACAACCCGGTCGACATCGACATCGAGATCTGGGACCTGACCTTCCGCGTCAACGTGCGCGGCTACCTGGCGGGTTGCAAGTATGCTGTTCCCCACATGCTGGCGGCCGGCGGCGGCGCCATCGTGATGACCGCGTCAGGCTCGGGGCACCGTGGTGATCTGGCGAACCTTGCGTATGGATCGTCGAAGGCGGCGGTGATCGGGCTCTCGCGCTACGTGGCCACGATCTACGGCAAGCAGGGCATCCGCTGCAACACGATCTCGCCAGGGCTGATTCGCACCGAGGGTGGCAAGAAGAACGTTCAGGGCGAGATGGTGACGGTGATGGAACGCAACACGCTGACGCCGCGCCTGGGCTTGCCGGAAGACGTGGCCGCGATGGTCGCCTTCCTGGCCAGCGAAGATGGCGCCTTCGTCACGGGGCAGGACATCATGGTCGACGGCGGTATGCTTGCCCACATGCCCTACTACAGCGACTTCATGAACGCCAAGGCGTCCTGGTAAGCCGACTGCATGGCCCACCTTGCAAGCCCTCACCAAGACCTCTCGCGTGCCGACCAAGAAGCGTAGCCCTGCCAAGCCACCCGAGGCCTCTGAGCGGAGCAGCCTCAACATCGAAATCATCGTCGAGACAGCCGTCCGATCCATCGAGAAGCTGGGTCTGGCCGGCGTGTCGATGCGTCAACTGGCGGCCGTGCTCGATGTGACGCCGACGGCTCTCTACCACCACGTGCGCGACAAGAATGCGCTGCTCGACCTGTGTGCGGAAAGCATCCTGTCGCGCATCGCCGAACCCGACCCTGCATTGCCGTGGCCGCAGCGACTGCGTGCGTTGATCGTCGAGCAGCAGGCCACCTTCATGCGCTACCCGGGTCTCGCGCGCTTTCTGCTCATCCACCGCGAGTCGTCTCTGGCCGCGCTGCGCTGGGCCGAGTCGATCCTGAGCGTGCTGAATGCAGCCGGCTTCGGCGGCGAGCAAGCCATGCGCGTGATGATGACCTTGTCGTTCCTCATCAACCCGCTCACGCTCATCGACGACAAGGTCCCAGCGAAGAAGAACACGCAGATCCTGAGCCGCACGCGCGTGGGCACACTGGTGCGCAAGAACCCGCAGAAGCTGCGCTTTCTGGCCGGCGTGTTGCCGCACCTGGAGGGAATCTCGTACGAGAACCACTTCGTCCTCGCCCTGGACAGGGTGATTGCCGGGATCGAACGAGAGGCGAAAGCGTGAGCCGCGTTCCCGTTCAACGCAGCATATGTGCCTCGGCAGTTGCATGAGGCGCGCAACAAGCTTTCCTGCAGGGCAGGCCGATACAAGTGCACGACGACATGCTGTGCGTCACCTACGAATCGGGGACGTACCCGATGTCGCCCGAGCAATAGCGCGCGGAGGTTCTTGCGACAACACGCAGATTGCGCAGCGGACCGGGCGTTGCGCCGTGGAGTCCCCGGATTCGCTGGCGCCGCCCTTTGTACTGCGACCAGATGAAGCGCGCCGTCGCTGTCATCCGGCGTGGGGCCGGGACTGTCGGCCCGGATATCCCCGGTCTTCGGATCGATGCGCAGGAAGCGGTTGTTGGCCAACGACATCAGCACCAGTTCGCCCGTTCGGCGTTTCAATCCATTGGAAGTTTTGCGCCCTGCCGGAAGTGCCGGCCACAAGCGTTACGCCTCCGTCCTCATCGACGATGACATAGCGTCGGCCCGACCGCAGAGCGACGCGACCCAACCGGCGGTCGGCGATCTCGAACCGCATCGAGGCATCAGAAGCCACGCGCCCATCGCTGACTGCCAGTCCGGTCGTCGCGTGAAAGGACGCCAGCCGGATCGATCGGCCATAGGGAATGGGCCGCATCAGGCCGCGGGTATGCGGCTGATAGACGTCCATGCTGTCGAAATCGGCAAAACCGCCCTCGGCGCCGGTCGCGTTGTAGTTGAACAATCCATAGCGAACGCCCTGGAAGGTGAAGGTCTGGTAGAGGAGCACGACCTCGCCCGAAGCCAGATGCGCGTCCCGCTCATCTTCACCCGCACCCGCTGATCGCGGCGCTGGTCATGAAAGACCACCTCGAGTTCATCGGCGAGTCTTTCGACGCCCACGGTCGCATAGGGCAGATTGAGCAGCCCCAGGCCGGCCGTGTCGCCTGGCTTTAGGTTCGCGGCATCGAGCATGACGGTCGGCGTCGACATCGGCCCGATCGCTCGCTGCGTCAGCGTGTTGCGCGCGTCGTAGAACGAGGTCGCCGGCAGCGCGTGAAGCCGCAGGAATCCCGACCGTTCCGACAACGACCACTTGCCGTCGACCGGGACGTGGTTCCACTGCCAAATGGGCTGGAGCCGAGGCGCCGAAAAATCATCGCTGCGCTGAAAGAGCACGCGCACCGCTGCGGCGTGGCGGTCTTGGGCTTGACCTACGTCCGCGGCGTACGCGTCAGATTGCCCGGCAGTCGGAAATAGGGCCAGCCGTCCTTCCACGTGATCGGCGACAGGCTGACAAGGCGGCCAACGGAATTGAAATCCATCGAGGTCGAGCTTGTCCATGGCATAGGCGACGAACTCCCAGTTGACGAGGTCGTTGGAGCGCAAGATCGGCAGGCCCGGCACGGTGTGCGGCGCGGACGAATGTTCGGCAGCCATGGAGCCAAGCGGCGCGAGAGGGCCCGCCGAAGCGGAGGCCAGCGGGCCGAAGAAGTTGCGTCCTCTCATGTCAAGGCTTGCCGACGCTGACCACGACGATGGACTTTGGCGGCAGCTCCAGCACCAGCCCTTGCGCGCCAGCGCGCGCGGCGTACGGTGTGGGCACCACGGTCTGCGGCTTGTCGAATGTGTTGTGCGCGTCCATGGCGGCGGCGGTGAGCACGCGGCCGCGCGCATCGCCCTTCAGGTTCGTCGTGACGCGCGCCGGACGTTGTGGGTCCAGGTTCACCAGCGCCAGCTGCGTGCTGCCGTCTTCGGCGCGCGCCACGCTGGCTTCCACCGCCGGCAGCTCGATGTCGCCGGTGCGGAAACGCGGCGTCTCCAGCTTGGCCTGCAGCGGCGTCGCGCCGCGGAAGGGCTTGTAGAGGTCGAACGCGTAGTAGGTGGGCGTGAGCACCATGCGCGGCCCGTCGGTGAGCACCGGGGACTGCAGCGCGTTGACCATCTGCGCGACGTTGGCCATCTTCACGCGCTCGGTGTGGCGGTGGAAGGCGTTGAACGACAGTGCCGCGACCATCGCGTCGCGCAGCGAGTTCTGCTGCCACAGCGCGGTGGCGCCGGCCGGTGTGTCGTACCAAGTGCCCCACTCGTCGACGTAGAGCGCGATGCGCTTGTCCTTGTCGTGCTTGTCCATGATGCGCGAGACCACGTCGATACGGGTCTCGATGCCCATCGCGGTCTTCAGTACCTTGGCCCAGGCGTCGGCGTTGAAACCGAGGGCCTCGCCCTTCGTGGTCCAGTCGCCCGGCAAGGTGTAGTAGTGCAGCGTGAACGCGTCCATGTGCTTGCCGGAGTGCTCCATCAGCACCTCGACCAGGTGGTCGCTGGTGCCGCCCTCGCCGGAGGCCGCGCGCAAGGTCGACGCGCGGAGGAAGGTG
>Ga0307516_10005008_pt1 | contig 16071 bp, 6 predicted proteins | sample 19_EM_MG_FD_203310 | JGI IMG/M metagenome (GOLD analysis project Ga0307516, IMG submission 203310) | Populus trichocarpa ectomycorrhiza microbial communities from riparian zone in the Pacific Northwest, United States - 19_EM | ecosystem: Host-associated > Plants > Roots > Unclassified | place...
TTTTTATCCAATATAATATTAATATATATATATATATATACACATCCCAGCGTTCCTTTGTCTCCCCCTGCATGCCAATAACATCGACCAAAACTTGATACAAGAAAGGTTTTTTTATTAATATGTAAGGAGTGAGCTATAATATGTTTTAATAAAATATTTAATTAATATCTTTAGTTTAATAATTAGTCTATTTTAATATTTATTTATAACTTAATCTTTTCATTACTATTCAGTTTTTTCCTTAAAATATGATTGAATTTTAATAAGTTTTGAGATCTCACTAGCAAAGTGAGAGCGCATTTAAATAGAATAATTTGAATATTTACAAAAAAAGTAATAACAGTCAACACGCATAATTAACTTATAATTTTTTAAGCCAAAATCTAACTTAAAAAAATAAAAGAATTTAATTATAATTTACTCAATGTAAAGGGGAAAAAATCCCACATCTTTGAGGGGCCAATTCATCATTCCATGATGATTTTTTTAGCAATAATTGTTTGGTTATGGGATAATGTTGTCTTTTGACACATAAAAAAAAAATGAAAAGCTGCTTACGTATGCACAATACACATCAACCACTCCATCGCTTTCGGGCAGCCCATGTGGATGACTGTGGTGGTGGAAAAAATGTCCCACTGTGCCATTGAATGCTTCTCAGCATTCTTTTCCTTCTTGACGGCGCATGTATGATGATGATGTCTGGTTTAGTGCTGATTTGATTTTCTTATCTTCCCTTCATTTCTCTCTCATATGCCTCAGTTTTCGCTCTGTCCATGGAAAAAAACACAACATTATTATTGGTTTTTGAGCTGCCCTTAGAAAAAACACGATAGCTCTCGAACTTCTTTTCTTTTCAGATTTAGCCCCTGTTTTATTTGGAAAAATCACTTCAAATTAGAAAGTTTTTTCATTTTTATCCTCCTTAAGTTTTTCATCTCTTGAATTTGTTCTCCACTCTTTTGATTTTTTTTTAGATGGCTTATAGATTTTATTTGTTTCTTGCAATTTCATCCCCATTCTTTTTTTTTCTTGGATCTTTTGTCAAAGTTTTTATAGTTTTTAATTTTATCCTTCAAATCAAATTTATGATTTTTTTTCAATAGCAATAACATTTATTTCAGTTTGGTCCTTCTTTTTTTATTTTTTATTTGTTTCTTTTGCCATTTTATCAAATTTTTTATGGTTTTTAATTTTATCCTTCAAATCAAGTTTATGATTTTTGATATTTTATTAATAATAATTATGAAAATTACAGTAGTTGTAATAATAATAATTCTTGACATTCAATGGTTTTGGCCATAATGGCATTTTCCAGTTCATGCTTTACTGGAATAAAAACCTCATTCCACTTTATACACCCAGTGATGACATCATTTGACCTAGAAATATCAGTCTGTCAGGGAATAGTTTCTTCTTTCGAACCATATTTTAAGGTTTTGGTGATTTTATGGCCTTGTAATGGATCTTATAAACTAAAAAAAATATAGAAGGATCACTCTGTATTTTTTTTTTAGTTTAATGTGGGTGTCAGGGTTGGCTTGCGCGTATCTTGACTAATCTCACGGGTCTTGAAGTTAACGACCATGTAAGCCTTCAATGGCCATCATATGAGTAACCACAGGGCTCGAACCTGAAACCACAGAGGAAGATAGGAAGATCTACTTTGTATTTTATAATTGTGAGTTTTAATATGAAAGACCAACACATCCAAAATGTTCCTATAAAACAAAGATACAATAAAATTTGGATAACAATTAAAATATTTTGGTCCACCATAAAGACGGGATTCAATGGTTCCTAACAAGCAGTCATTTAATTCTAGGAACCTAACATCTCTAATAACTATAAGAATTGCAATATTAAGTCCTTATTTAGACAAGGGTCTCACACCCACTTGAACTAATCCTATATGGATGTAGTTATATCTTTCTATGCGGGTGTATAGAGTTCTGAGAAAAAAAAATCTAATGGTTTCATATTCATTGAAGAGAGGAATATCATGTTCTTCAGTTTTGATGGTATAATCCATTTTCTCAAAGAAATTGAACCTACTATGGTCATGGTATTCTTTTTAAGCATTAGTTTGGATTTCTCAATTATCGATGGATTTGTTAAAATTCTCAATATTTATTTCTTTTTGGTTAATCACTCCATTACAGGTAATATAAGTAATATATAGAGAAGAAAGAAAAAGTAATTGTATTTTGATATTTATTTATAAATTAATCCTTTCATTAGTTACTATTCATTTTTTTTTATAAATGTCATTTATTTTTATAAATAGAAGTAAAAGTGGATTGATAAAGGGTCAACTCGAACAAATGGTTAACTTATAAATTTTAAAGTCAAAATAACTAACTTAAAAAAAAAACAAGGATTTAATTATAATTTACTCAATGTATAGGGAAAAAAATTGATGGATTCCATTAGTATAAGAACTTTTTTAAAGCTACATTTTACTTAATTATACGATAACAAAAATTGACGTTTGGAAAACCAAGCACAAACCAAATACTGAGATGTTTGTTTTAGACTGTCATAATCTCATAAAAAGAAAATTGAAATAATTTATGAAGATAAATTCAAAATTAAAAAAATGTTAAAGGATTAAATTAATTAAAAAAATGAAAAAAAGCCTCCTCCTTTATTGTACATATAAACAGTGAAGGGGCTTGCGTGTACCCCAAATCTTTTAGAGTTCTACTAGATCATCACTCCTGTTATGTTGTGGGTTGGATCTATTTTTTAATGTAAAAAAATATTCAGGTGTTGTTAATGTTTTTTATAGCAAAATAATAAAATTAAACTATATAGGGATTGACCTTATATGACCTAGTCGACTTGATAGATTCAAAGACAACCCGAATGGACGATAAAAATGCAATTTGATTTTAAAAAAATTAGGACGACATCTTTTTTTTAAAAAATATTGAAACGAAAACATATTAGATTGACTTGGATCGACTCGGGCAAACCTGTCAAATCCTCTTCCTCTATCATGAGACCATGGTAACCCTATAGAAAACAAATAAAAAAAATATTAAACTCAATTCTCAATCAATCAAACGTTGAAGGATGAAATTTAAAATCAGATTCAACTAAAACAATAAGTCAAGTCAACTCGGGTCATAAGACCGAGATAACCCTATAAAAAGTAAATAGAAATAAATTATGAAACTCAATTCTCAATTAACTCAATGTTGAAGGATAAAATTAAAAAAGACATAAAAACACCCGAGTAAACTGACCAAACCTGTGACCCGGGTTATGAGACTGAGATAACCTCATAAAATGCAAATCGAAACAAATTATAAAATCTAATTCCTAATTAACCCAATATTAAAGGTTGAAATCCAAAAACATTCAACTAAAAAAAACCCCGAGTCAACCGGCCTAACTCGTGACCTGAATCATAAGATCATGATAACCACATAGAAAACAAATAAAAATAAATAAATCTCAATTCCCAATCAACCTAATTTTGGAGGATTAAATTGAAAAAAATGACCCAAGTTAATCTAGGTTAACTTGCCAAATCCGAGTCAAAAGTCTAGGATAACTCTATAGAAAGCGATTCGAAAAAAAATTATAAAGTCTGATTCCTAATCAACCCAATGTTAAAGGATGAAATTGAAAAAATAATAATAAAAAAATAGACAAAAAAAATAACATGAGTCAACACGACTAATCTATAAAACTCGCGAACCGGCTTATGAGATCAAGATAACTCCATAGAAAGTAAATCAAAAATAATTATGAAGATTCATATCTAGTAAACTTAATATTAAATAATAAAATTAAAAAAAAAAATTTAGAGACAAAGTAAAAAAGAGTTTGACTTTTCGCTATTAATTGCTACTATGAAAAAGCCTAGTACTTTTATTATATGTTAAAGATCTACAAGGTAATCTCGGAATTTTAGTGGTTGTGTTTGGGAATGTGGTGGTGTAAACAACGTTCTCTTAAATTTTGAATTTTTTTTTTGCTTAAAATAAATATTTTTTATGTTTTCAGATCGTTTTGATTTGTTGATGTTAAAAAGAATTTTTTTTTTTAAAAATAAAAATTATTTTGATATTTTTCTAAACGAAAAACATTTTGAACCGTCACCTCTACCACAATCTCAAATACACCAACTTCACTTTTTCATAGCCGGTTTTAAGATATATTGAAGGTAATTTGACTAAAATCTAAATATGAGGGATCATATGTGTAATTTAACTTTAAATTGTGCTAATTACACATCATATGGATAATTTAATGGGGGGTCACTTTTCTACGCTAAAAATTTATTTGATGGACATATCTCTTCAAATAATTTTTTGTTAATCTAATGGTTGGCTTGGTGTATTTATTTATTTCTTGAGTTTAAACTTTAAAACTAATATCATATAAATTTGTTTTCTCTAAATATTGAAAGTGTTTTTTTTATTTAAATCATATAAAAATGATTTATTTTTAATTAATGCATAAAATACCTCAAATATATCTTTATTGTTGAATAAAAAAGAATATCATAATGTTTAGACATTGTTTTTTAAAAGTAAGTGTTTAGACTAGAGGTAGCAGTTTAGTACTAGAATTTAGGATTCCATTAGAATTTATTCCTCATTTGAGATGTGTATTTAAAATAGTCTAGGAAAAAGATTTATTTTAATTAATATGTAAGTTAGCTCAAATATACCAATACTATTGAATAAAAAGAATATCATAATGTTTAGACAATTAAGAAATCAAGATTATATTTTAATTCTAATATTGTGTTTAGAATAATTACAAGGAATCAAAATTAAATTTAAATTTTTTAATGTAAAGCCTTTTTTTAAAGATGAAAAAAAATCATCAATAAAATTATTATTTTATTAATTAATGGGTAGCGATCATATTAAAACGATTGTGAAGGTGATGATATCAAAGAAATGATGGTAATAATATTTGTATTATAATAAAAATAATATATATATATATATGTAAATATATTTGTAGAATATTTAGATTTGTTTTAATACTATATGATATATACATATCTTAATATTGATATAAAATACACAAACACACACATATATGAATAATATTTTTTTTATTTTTTATTGATTAATAAATAATAGTAGATAATAGATATAAATAATTTATAAATATGTAAATTTCTTAGCAAATAAATAAAATAATAGACAGAATAAAAACATGGGAAAAAATGCAACCCGCATATAAACACGTTGCCATCCCTATTCCTAGCCTACCAGTGGGGTATGCTCAAGTGAGGTTAATAAATATGGGCTCTGCTGCTCGTGCTCATCTCCTACACAACAAAACATAAATAAAATCGAGGGCCTCACAATTCAATATTTTGTCATACATGACTACACATATATTGACTTTTGTTAGCATATAACATGACCCCTCAACCACCCTCCAGCCCCTCGCCATTGCACGTATGGCAGCTAAGCGGACCAAAACACACGCCGCATTTCTTATTACATGCTGGTATTATATCAAGAAAGAAAATTACCCTATGATATATATATATATGAACATGGAAAAAATTATTGACTTGTTGTGTTATTCTATTCCATAAAGTTATTTAATTTTCTCTCAAAAGAGTGTTTGGGATGCGGTGCAAATCGCATTTCCTTAAAATTTATTTTATTTTTTGCTAAAAATTAATTTTTTTAGTTATGTTTTGAATCGTTTTGATGCACTGATTTTAAAAATAATTTTTAAAAAATATAAAAATATTATTTTGATGCATGTCGGTATAATCATTACTACACTTTTAAACAACCTGAACCTGTTCTTGTTAAATAAATAAGTTAAGCAGTTTTTTTTTTTTTTTTTTTTAATAAAAGAGGTGAGAGTAAGCATAATCTATCGAGAACAAGGGGGCCCATCAAGCATAATTATTACTTTTTTTTTCCCCTTCTATGGGTGATATATCTTGAGAAAGTTGCAGGACAAAACGATGGATGTAGCTTGGATTGCAAGGGATCCTTCTCATTTGGTCAAGAGAGACTGATGATTGTGATGATGATCGTTCATGCACTGTTTTTTTTTTTTTTTTTATTCCTCCTCTTTACTATTCTCTTATGACTTATAAGCTAGTTTTCTATATATAGATGATGTTAGGTTACTTTTTCTAATCTGAAAAGACAAATAATTTTTTTTATTAAAAAAACTATTTCAAAATTATCTTAGAAAATATTTATTTTTATATTTATGTTTGTATTTCTTCAACTAAATAAATTACTTATTCTTCTTATTTTTATTTTTTTATATTAAAATATCAACCAAATATAACCTGCCTTTAGATAGACTTAATTTCAATACAATAAAGATTATTAACAAAAAAAAATAAAAAATAAAGGAGAATGGTGTTTATTGTAGCCCTCCTTCTATAATACTATTTACTTGAATAATTTTTTTTAAATTTTAATTTTATTATTTAATATTAAATTTATTAGAGATTGGATTACATAATTTTTTTAATTTATTTTTACGAGGTTATTCTAAACTTATGATCTAGATCACGAGTTTGATAAGTTAATTGGTTTATTTGAGTTCTTTTTTCTTTTTCTAACTAATTTTTTCTTTTTTAATTTTATTTTTTAATATTAAATTAATAGAAAAATAGATTTCATGATTTGTTTTGGTCTGTTTTGTATGAGGTTATCAAATTTTTATGATTTGAGACACGGGTTTGGTAGGTTAATCTTGAGTGGTCTGAATTGTTTTTTTATGCTTTTTTTAATCGATTTTTTTTTAATTTTATCTTTCAACACCGAGTTGATTGTGAATTAAACTTTATAATTTGTTTTGATTTTTTTCTATTGGTTTATCTCAGTTTCATAATCCGGGTTGCAGGTTTGACAGGTTAATCTGGGTTGATCCGGGTCATTTTTTGAATCATTTTTTTTAATTGATTTTTTTAATTTTATTCTTTAACATTAAGTTTATTAAAATATAAGTTTTATTAAAATATAAGTTTCATAATTTATTTTGATTAACTATTTATGAGATTTAATATATGAATTAGCAGACTAACATAAATTTGATCTAAATCGATTAATATAATGTTGTTTTAATGTTTATTAAAAAAACTCATATTAAATATATGTTTTAATTTAAATAATATTTTTACTTCTTAACTCATTTATTTTTAAACTAACCAAGATAATGGAGACACTTCAAATTATTTTTCACAAGATTTATTTATTTTTATTAAAAAAAATATTAACTACGTTAAGATATTTTTTTTGACGTTAAGAAAAGTGCAAGTACTAACAAAGACAGTCTTATAAGCAGCCACCTCTTACTTTGCCTGTTTCAGAACTGAACCAGCATAGGTGACTAAACTCTTCTTGCTTCTTCCTATCCCCGCGCTTCTCTCTCTCTCTCAAAGCTGTGTACTTTTGGGTGGTTGTTTTGGTCTCAATTTGTGCTACAAACATTGGCTCCTACTTACTAACTTTAATGGAATTTCTCTTTTGTTTGTTTTTCACTCTTTAATTTCCTCAGGTGCTCCTTTTTTCTTTTTCCATTTTCAACTACTGTTCTTTCCCTTCTTTTTATGATCATTAAAGATCATAACTTTTATCCTTGTTTCTATCCAAGTTTCTTGATTTGAAGTGGGTTTCTTTACTGTTTCCGCTGCTGCCTGTTCAAATTTGATTCTTGTGAGTTTGGTCTGTGCCTTGATGGAATTCCCTGATTCTTGTTTTATGAATTTTTTCCTCTTTAATCCCTCTGTAATTATTCGTAAAAAAAATAAAAAATTCTCTTGTAGTATACTGTTGGCAAATTCTTTGTTTAATTGACTGGTTGCTTAAAGTCTACAACCTGTTGGCATCAATTAATTAAGCAATTCTCACTCTTGGACTTTTATAATGTTTGCTTTCACGCATCAATTTTGAAGATGATGATCATGTTCTAGGTGGATTATATGCTTAAAAAGGTTGAGTTTTACTTGTATTCTGCTACCACTGTCAATAATTTATAATTTTCAGAAGAGTTTACTAGATAGCTAGTCTTTAGGGATGATATGCCTCTTCAAGTTCTTTTAGGGTAGGCTGCATGATGTTTTAACTTTGGATGGTTTGAAAATTTTACTTCAGGAGTTTAATTCGACTTTAAGTACCGTTGATATTAGATCACTTGAGTTCTTTGTTGGAAAGTTTCTTCATATTTTCAATCAAGTTTGAATGCTTTGGAGAACATAATTCTTGATGAATGTCCACTTAGGTTTTTGTAAGTCCAGGTTGCTTGTTATAGGGAATTTCTCTCTCTCTCTGTTTTTTTTTTTTTTGCTATTCACTACTCAACATGATATCAGTTTTGGTTTGCAATGTGTTAACATCTTCAACATTTTGATTTTGATTGCCATTATAATTACTTAGGGGTGTCTTAGGACATTTCACTTCTATCATATATTTCCGTAGAGAGATTGTTAGTTGAATTCATTGGGGGCCTTTGCACGAGCTGTATCCTTGCTAAATATCATGAGCTTCGATATTTTGTATGTGATGACTAGAATACCATGAAAACGTATCTGGGATATTATCACGTCTTTCAAATTAGAATTTCTGGGTTTATTTTGTTCGCTTACATTCCCTCTACATTGTCTGATAAATGGCAGGTCAGGAAATTCTTTTTCTGCCAGTCATGGATACTAATTCACATCTTAACGATCAGAAAGAAAAACCAAGTCTTTTCGTTGAGGTAAATTTTGCAGCTTCATGCTCGTGTGTTATTCATCGCCTTTTACAATGAAATTCCTGTTCGTCCATTATTGACTCTTGAAATTGTGGTGGTTTAGGTTGCTAATTTAGAAAAACAGCTGTGGGCATTAATCCATACAAAAGGTCTATTGGACCCCAATGTTCAAGACTTGTACCGAAAAATCTGCTCTGGTTATGAGAGAATAATCCTTAGTGATCACAAACTGGGGGACCTTCAAGATACTGAATATTCTTTGTGGAAGCTTCACTACAGACATATTGATGAATATCGTAAAAGAATGAAGAGAAATTCTGCTAATGGAGAGACTACAACAATTGCGACACCACAAAGTGTGGTTGCTGCAAAAGAAAGCAGTGACAACCATGTAGTTGGATTTAAGTCATTTCTGTCTAAAGCAACTGAATTTTACCAAAATCTGATCTTCAAAATCAAAAGATATTATGGTCTCCCTGAAGATTTTTCCTTCCTTAGAAGTGGTGGCAACTCTGCTTCTGTTGAGCCAAAGAAAATGCAGAAACTACAATTTTTATGCCATCGCTTTTTAGTTTGTCTTGGGGATTTTGCTAGATACAGAGAACAATGTGAAAAATCTGACGCACAGAGTCACAATTGGTCAGTTGCAGTCGCTCATTACTTGGAAGCAACAATAATTTGGCCAGACAGTGGAAACCCCCAAAATCAGGTATATTCATGCTACTTCCTTGTTATGATATCAGTGGGGAAACTTAGAAAATGTCCTCAGACTTGAGAACTCATGGCTTTTAGAACTTTTTATGCTTATAAAAGCTACGGTCCTGGTTTCTATATATATGCATATAACCGACTATGTTCATTTTTAGTTGGCAGTGTTGGCAATATATGTTGGTGATGAGTTCCTTGCTTTGTATCACTGCATAAGAAGTTTAGCTGTTAAAGATCCTTTCCCTGATGCATGGAACAACCTTATTTTACTGTTTGAAAGAGTAAGACTCAAGCTCATGTTCCTATTTTCTTTTTCCTTTTTTTCTAAATACTATCACCTACATTGCTGTTGCTGCCGATTTTTTTTCTTCTTGGCGGTTCTCAGTTGGTTTCTGTGGTCTTTCAGAACAGGGCATCCCATATGCAATACCTTTCCAGTGAGGCCAGCTTTGATTTCTTACAACCATCTGAATGTAGCGTCCAGACTAAAGTACAATCCACTAATGATTTGTTGAATTGCAAGCCTTTGAAAGCTGAAGATGAAGGCTCAAGGGAGACAAATTTATGGTCTCTTATCATTAGAACAATAAGTTTCTTGTTCATAACAGCCAGGTACTCCTTGAAGAACATTTTGCTTCTACTAAACAGGTTTAGGGTTCCTGTCTAGATTTACTTATGTAATCATCTTTAATGACTCGTTCTTAATCTATTATGTGTAGCATTTGCTATGATGTCTTCTGGTTCCTACAGTAAATTTTCACCACTCTGGTAAAATGCTTGATATGCTAATTGATATGGAATTATCTATCCGGAGTAGTCTCCTTGATAATTGTTCTGTTGTCATCTTTTATAAAATTGAACGCTTGTCTTAGGTTGAGCTTCTGAGAGTTAATGATCTTTTAGTGGATTCACAAAGAACATCAAAAGAAGGTGTAAGAATTTTTTATAGGCATTACCATAAATTCTGAGCCAACAGAATAAATGCTTATGTTTGAAATTTTGGACGGAGAAACTAAACTGTTATCCTTATCAGAGGATTATTAGCTGAACATGATCAATGCATCCTTTCTTCTGAAATATGCTGTCACATTTCTAATTCAAGTTTTTTTTATCATATGCATTGCATTCTGCAAGTACCACTTCCACCATATGGCATGCTGATCTGAATTTTTGCTAACTTCTTAATAGTATTATCCTCTTATGAACTCCTTACTTTACAAAAGATGGTTGTATACATTACTAATTGCTTATTCAATGTGTGACAGTTTTGAGGATTTTCCTTGTACTTTTGCATCTACTATTAAAGAGGTCGATGTGTTGATGGCACTAGATGATGCAAAGCTAGAAGCTGCAATGGAGTCATATCAGCATATGAATTCAGCCAGGACTGGTCCTTTTAGAACCCTTCAATGTGTCTCAGTATTCATCTTTGTCATTGAGAATCTAATAAATAGCCCGGACAGAAAAGATTCAAAGGATAGAACTGAAGCACAGCAGCTTGTGTTAACACAAGCTGCATTGACTGCTTCGTTCATCTTCATGGGACGCCTTACTGGTAGATGTTTGAAGGTAGTTTTGTTGGACTCTTGCCCACTTTTACCAGCTTTACTCATTTTCGTGGAGTGGTTGGCGATTATTCTTGACGAACTAGAAACATATGGATCTGATGATAAAAGTACAAGCGCCATGTCTTATTTTTTTGGTGAGTTTCTTGAACTTCTGAAGCAGTTTGATGTTAATAGTAGTGAAGTCGAGCCTCCACGCAGCGTTGCCCTTTGGGAAGACTATGAGTTGAGAGGCTTTGCACCATTAGCTCGTTCACAGGTGCCATTGGATTTTGCAAATCATTGGGGACACAGGACCAGTTACAAAAATGGAACTCAATACCGTGCTAACCGCATTATTGATGCCGCAATAAAGATTGCAGACAGATCAAACAGTAATCACAAGTGGATCTTCTATGATAAATCTGGAAGAAATTTTTCTGTTGGAGGATCAGATAAATTTCCAGACAGGAAAGAGTCTGAAAAGACGGAGTCTGCTAGTGCTGTTGTTCAAGAGAAAGTGCCAGATCAGCAAATTTTCCATTTTACAGAAAAAAGTGAGAAAGCTATTCTCGAGGAGAAACCAAGTAGCCCTTTTGTGAATGGAAAATCTGTTTCCTTGGAAGAGGAAGAAGTAATTCTCTTCAAGCCTCTCACAAGATACAATTCTGCACCACTTTATAGCTCTATCACCTCTAATGATCAAACACCTTCTGAAGACACTGGGGACAAAATTGTACCTGCCGAAGAATGCTTGCGACGTGCTACATCACTACTAATAGCACAATACCAGGGCCAGGGTGATCCTTCGGCATTCCATTCTGACCTCAGTAATTTCAGGTGCAACAAACCAATGAAAAAGCAGGAGCCCCTTGTAAAGGATACAGTAGAACACCTGCTTTCAGAAGCCTCTATCTCTCATTGGACTCCCTCTCTCAGCACCTCCATTTCTGCTGGGCCTCCCTCACTCAATGCCTGGGTCCTCAATAGAGGTTTGAGCAATGAAAGGGTGAAAGGTAAAAGTGACATGAGTAAACATAGCTTGGCACCTATTCAGGAAATAGCTTCAGCATCCATGAATGATCTCTGTATCAGTGAAACTGACTCTGTAATTAGTTTGGGGCATGAATCTATGACCCCACATCACTCTTTTCGTCCTTATTCAGCTCCAGTGCCTTCTGCCCCATTTCTTCCAGATGATGCTGTGCCGCTCAATGGCAGGCAATCTACTTTCGCTGACTACAATAGCGCAGGAACCATCAACAGAACAAATTCTAATTATTTTGAGACACCTCAAGTGAGTGGCTATTTGAATTGGACTGGTTCTCATCAACCACTTGATTATGGTCCTGGAATTCCAGGATTCATGGATGCATACACACCAGTGCGTAGAATGACTTCTTCTGAATGGCTTCGTCAGTACAGGGAAAGTCAGAATCTCGAGCGAAGCACTAGTCACTTATGGCCAGTTCATTCGTATGCCATTGGGAACACTGGAAACTTCCATGACATGTCCAGCTCTGGTCTTTTCGATCAGCGGGGAATTCCTTGGGCTTCTAACCAATTAATTTATGAAGGGAGCCCTCCATTGCATCCAGGTTTTCCTCCTGTTTATGAAACCGTTGATCAAAGGAACAAATTCATTTATGGTTACCAAAGACCGAGCCCTTATGGATGTGGTGTCACGAATGAGCCAGAGCCACTCTTGCAGTATCTCAAGGAGAAAGAATGGCTGCTCCAGCAGGATCCGACATTGAGAGGTCCTACGTATATGGGAAGTTGAAACTGTCATACAAATCAGTCAATATGAGCACTGAACATGGCTGCATACCTTTGTCGGAGCTGCAGTCAGCATGTTAATGATCCATAGGCCGCAACTCTGATTTGTTAGTTGTTAACATATATGTGTCTATGTGTATGTATATGCATATATTTAGCCATTCCTCCAAAAGAAGAATAGCTTTTAAGAAAGTGTGCAGAAAAATTTCAGCCGTGTAGGAATCGTATATATATAGTTTGTCAAAATTGACATGTTGTATCAGTATCAGATAGTATCTGCCCTGTTATATATACAGGGCAGTGAAGAGAATGCTCTGAAACTTTTAACCTAAGAATTCATTTCAATTGTTAACCTGCAAAGATTGTATCGATCCGCTTTCGCGCTGTTTTTATCACTGATTTTAGAGAACAGCCCTCGACAAAGCTCAAAATGCATGGCTAAGACATAATATCAGCGACCTTGCAAAAACTCTCGAAAACATGGATAACTTCAAATAGGGACCCCATCTATGATGTGATTTTCAATAACACCCCAACTATTGATTTAATTACTAGTGTTATCCCAAAGCTGATACCCGATTAAACCGAAAAAATCGAACCGTAAAAAAAAACCGATTAAAATTTTGAAAAAACCGGCCGGTTCGGTTTCGGTTTTATAAGCCTGAAACCGAAAACACCAAACCGAACCGAACCCAAACTGAAAATAAAAAAAAAACCGAGCCAAACTGAGCCAAACTGGAAAAACCGAGCCAAACCGGTTTGAACTGGTTTTTGTCCTAAAAAACCAAACCGAACCGAATCCGGTCGGTTTGAACCGGTTTCAGTTCAGTTTTGGTTTTTTTTTTTAAACAAAAAATTCAATTTAGTTATTTTTTTTAATAAAAATTGAACCGAATCGAAAATAATTACCTTTAAACAGAGCTAATATATGAAGGGAAAATTGACACATTTTATACATTGCTAGATTAATTTGGGTATAATTGAAAGTTTTAACATCGTACAAATGCATCTGCTGAGATTTAAGGACCTTATTAATCGACTTTGTAGTTTCTAAATTAAAAGCTCATGATTCATCAAACATTTTTAGAACTAACAATATTTATGCTTAAGTTTAGATTTATCTATACGTATCACTGTCACTTGTGTCTTTCAAGCAGGGTTGTCAATTTCATTTAATAGGTATTTCGTTTTTTTAATTAAAATAAAATATTTTGATTTTAGCATGTTTTAACTTGCCTTTCAGGGTTCTATTATATATATATATATATATATAATTCAACAAATATAATTTAAACTTAAAATTAATTAATTATAAATTATACAATATAAACAAAATATCAAACAAATATAATTTTAAAATTTAAAATATTTCTAAATAGTCAAGATTAAATAGAATTTTAACTTAAAATAATTCAACTTAAACAAAATAACAATTTGATTTAACGGCTTTTCAAACCCGGAATGAAATATGTGAAATAAAACCGGAATATTCCAACCGAAATTTATCAAAAAAATCCGGAATAGACTGAGATTTAAAATGAAATAAAAATTATTTTATTTTATTTTATTTTTAAATTAATATAAAATATTTCAACCATTTCAAATAATACAAAACAGAATTAACAACTTGCTTTCAAGTACTTCCATTGCCATTCCATAGCCAATTTAGAACTTCCAGGACACATTGCTTAAAGTATTGCATAATATTGTGTTAACGTAAAATATTTTTTATTTAAAAATATATTAAAATAATATATATATATATATATTATTTTTTAAAATTTATTTTTGATATTAATATATTAAAACTATTTAAAAATATAAAAAAATTAAATTTTTTAATATGCACAACAGTGGAGAAAAAAAAAACTTACCATATTCAATAATATTATATATTTTAAAACGTTTTTCTTTTAATATATTAATGTTTATATACAGAAGAACACAGAAAAGACTTTCTTCCTCTTAACTTATTTTTTTTCTGACTTAAAAAGTGAATTCTTTTTCTATCGATCAGTTTTCTATCAAATATGAGAGGAAAACAGGAAAACACTTTGGGGGCTAAGGGAGAACAATATTGAGCCATGATATTGTGCCAAAGAACTGTTTAACACGAATCCAAACAGCCTTAGCTTATTAGCCCAGTTCGAAGTATTCAACTTTCAAGTTCGTGTATCCTCTTCCTCTCCCTCCCTCTCTCTCTCTGTAAAGAATTAAAAATCTCAGATCTCAAAAACCCACGATCGATATGGAGAAAGACAAACAATCAGACATATCTTCAGCACAAGCAGTCATACTTGGAGCATTAGCACCTGGGGTTAACGTATGCTGTACTATTATTATCGCCGTACCATTGTTACATTACTATGCAATCATATTGACCTTTTTTTTTTTTGTCGTTGTTCGAATTTCAGGGTCCAACATGGAACACATTGAAATCAGCATTTTTGCTGTTGGGTTTGTGTCTTGCTATGATGCTTGTCTTAGCTTTCTCTTCCAGCGACTCTTCTTTGGTAATTCATGTTGGGTTTCTTGTAACAATCACAGCTACCCTCTTCTTGCTTCTTAGCTGGTAATCTATTTCTTTTCTTAAAAATATCCTAACTTTGTTGAATTGAAACATGGGTTATTGTTTCTTAGATTGATTTGCTTTTGATTTTGGGACTTCTGTTTAGAGTACGCATAAGACCATTGTTTTGTTTTATTTTTTTGTATATGATTCCTTAAAAATGATTATTGCTTAAGCTTTTTATTTATCTATGTTTGTTTTTTGCATCTGGATCCAGTTAGTTTTGCCAGGCCTACAATTCTAACCTTAACTTATCCTCTCTTTTTTCTTTTACCAGTAATAAAATTTGTAGTATATTTTCGCAAGCTTCAGGATAATTTTCCTTAACAATGGTTTATGTTGGTCAGTAAATTCTAGTATCTATCGGTAAGGAATGTAATTGTTGCAAGGTCCCTTATGGGATAAGGCAGTTGATATAGGTTGTTGATAAAACCACCATAGGAATGGAGCCTTGCAAGGTGCCTTATGGGATAAGGCAGTTGATATAGGTTGTTGATAAAACCACCATGGGAATGGAGCCCCTTCGATAGAGCTTAGATGATTGGATTATTAGTTTATATGGTTTGTGACGATTTATTGTGCATGAACATCAGTGTTGGGCTCTGGAAGCGTAGTTTTGGTTGTGCAACTCATTTTCCCACTTGGTCTGTTTGAGGCGTGATTGTTAAGTATTGGATCTTCGATGTATTGTCAAAAAAGTGTCATCAGGGATGAAAAACACATCTTTAAGCTAAAGGGTAGAGAGATCTGCTGCATACA
>Ga0307516_10005009_pt1 | contig 16069 bp, 11 predicted proteins | sample 19_EM_MG_FD_203310 | JGI IMG/M metagenome (GOLD analysis project Ga0307516, IMG submission 203310) | Populus trichocarpa ectomycorrhiza microbial communities from riparian zone in the Pacific Northwest, United States - 19_EM | ecosystem: Host-associated > Plants > Roots > Unclassified | place...
ATCACAATGAGAAGTCTTATAAAGATAAACTTTCATGAGAGAGAATGGATGACAAGATAGTAACAATTCACAAATATACCTCACAAAAATCCTTATGTGCATCTCATCTGAAGACAAAGGTGATCTCGAGTGCAGATTCTCCCTAATACATATATACGAAGTACAGCTTCTTAAAGACAATAATCAGACCAGAGATGAGTTTTGTTGGTTGTAATATTGGATTTTGGAACCGAACTATGTAGAGATGGCCAAAGACTGGCTTCCTGAGAAGTTTGAAACGGAAATGGGGCTGATGAAGCTCTTGATGAAGAATATGCCTATTCTTGGAGGAAATAATCATGTACATCAACAGTAGAGACAATCTTGAACAGGACAAAAAGAGAGTCGAAAATCGTTTCCTTTTATGAATTAGTTTTGATTTTTTTTTTTCGATATACATGAAAACTTTTCGCTAATTATCTTGTGATACTAATTTCTTTATTTTTTGTAATTAGGTTTTGTTTTTCCGGTTCATAAATGTTTTTCTACAACTTGGATGCGCTTATGGTTTTCTTATGAAAAACTGTGAAAATTAAAATAAAAATATATTAACTTTTAAATTTTCACTAAATATATTCTTGTTAATAATTAAATAAATTCAATTAGAGGAAATTCTAAGATATATTTTATATTTTTTTTAACTAATAACTGGGATAACAATCAAACACTAATTCGAATTAAAATAAAATAAAATCAGTGACATTACTTCTTCATGGGAGAATGAAAAGAACAGGATCCGATGGAATCGCTATATATCATGTGAAGTTTACAATTCCCACCACCGGTTCCAACGGTCAAGTGACATGAGTTAGTATTACTCTTTTAAGCATATTAATTGTAAACTTGCTTTACACTTCTATATTATGTAATTATTTATTTTTGTCAATATTTATTAATACCAGGCTGCAAAGTTAATGCTCTTTTTTTTTTTTTAGATAATCATCGAGAATATTAAAAAACTATAAAACCAATAGCTAACTATGTGTATGCCCTTGCATTATGAATTTGTCTATGACACGTCCTCTTTAACATGATAGAGTCTAATTTTCTTAGATAATTAATTAATTCTCTTTGGTCTTTCCTGACGGAGTTCCAGACGGATCTAATTCATCAGTAATTTATAAAAAGTTGCAAAATATTTACTGCTCATATTACAGTCACTGACAAATAAAGATCGTCGGTATTTTATAAAGTGTTTCAAAATATTTATTGTTTATGCCATAATCACCAACAAAAAATCCATCAGTGAGTTAATGTAAAAAATATTTACAATCGCTATTATCTTTAGTAGTTTATTAATATAACTGCTAATGATAATAATAGTTGTTTACAATTACTCTCTTTTTCTTCTCTTCAAGATTCTCTCTACTGTTGATGTACATGATTATTTCCTCCAAGATATAGATATATTCTTCATCAAGAATTTTAGACGTATTACATTTTGAGTATATATCATAAAATAATTCTTCAAAGTATAGTTTTTGTTAGATAATAATATAAATTATATTTTAAGACTTTACCTAACAATTTAAATTATTAGATTGAGATGGTTCTTTAACATGGTATCAGAGCCTTGATGATTAAGCGGTCACGAATTCAAATCTCACCATCTTTATTTATTTGATAAAAATTAAGGATAAGATAATATAAGACTGTATAAATTTTAAATCCAAAAAACTTTCACTCGAAAAAATATGTTAGAGAATAATATTAATCTATGTATTATTGAACGGGGCGTGGAATCAGCTTTGAAGAAAGAGAGAAGAAAAAAGCAAAAAGCCCACCGTGGGAGCCGGGGGACATGACAGCACGATGGCTTTTCATATTGTTTAAGCAACAACACAATGGAGCACGTGATTTTTATTATTCAACCTTAACTTTTGATCTTATCATCCTTCTTTTAACCCATACTTTATCCGTATTTTACGAAAACACCATCATCTTGTCCTCTCGGTTGTTTCTCTCTCCATGTTTAAGACGACAAACCTGCCATTAAATAATAATTAGTGTTCACCTAGAGTTTTTATCCTGTCGAGACTTGGGTTACGGGTTTTCCATTATCAAGTTTTAATCAAGTTATTAAGTTAATTTTAATATATTTATAAATCAAAATGATTTTGTTTTGATTAAAAAATTAAATAATCAACAGGTTGCAACTAAGTTAACCCGCCGAGTCATCCAAATTTTTAACTTCTCTTATTTTTTTTTAAACCCAGTTTAATTTTAGTTTTGGATCAGTCAGGTCTCGGGTTAATCCATCAAACTGCATTTTAAAATTATATATGGTTTACATTTCATGAAATCCAACAACCTTCATTTCTAGGGATGAACCATTCGATTGTTAGATTTCAAAACATCTTCCCTCTTGCTTGATTTACAAGCTAACTTCGAAAGCTAACCAAACTATAAATTATTATCATCAAGTGAACCATCAATTTAGGTGATTGAATATTTCATTAAGAAAATTAGTCATATTCACATAACAAGTTGTTGCTATTTTCTAATAAAGATAGATGCTGAAATCAAGGTTTAACCAAACTATAAATTAAAGCTCTTGAAGATGAATCTATAATTATGGTTGCATTTTAGATTCCAATATTAAAGTATTGTATTCAAATTCATTCAATCATTATTTTCAAATTAATTGACTAGAGTTATTTGGGACGGTGGTCAAGTTCATGGATTCAAACGAGGAAGACAATGGGCAAAGCTATGCAAACACACCCAAGCAAAACCAGCTGCTTTATAAGTCAAACCCCCCCAAAAAAATTAAGGCAATGTTTGATTATATGAATTAAAGTATTTTTTAATGATTTTAATATATTGATGTTAAAAAAATATATTTTTTAATTATTCTTTTTGGTTAAAATACCATGCACCCCAGGTATTAACAAAAACACTAAGAATGCACAACTGGCACTATCAAGAATTGTACAACTGGCACTAAGTATATCATCAAGCTTAAAATATACGTATTACATTTTATTTTACAATATAGAATTGTACAACTGGCACTTAGAATTGTACAACTGGCACTAGAGTAACAAAAACACTAAAAATACGTGCGTGATTATTTCCTCCAGGATATAGGTATATTCTTCATCAAGGATTTTAGACGTATTACATTTAAGTATATCATCATAAAATAATTCTTCAAAGTATAGTTCTTATATTCTAATTTTTTAAATGCAAATTAGTTAATATGTGCCAAGTTATTATATATTATGATTTTCTGTGTCTTATTAATGTAGACAATAATAATTTTCAATGAAAATAAGTCTCTCCTTCATAATGATGCACTCTCTGAGTTTCCAGAGGGATAAGGTGTGTATTCAATCATTATGATTTTCTGTGTCTTATTTATCCATTATTATAAAACTCTATTTTATTTTACAATTATTAATAAAAATAAAAATAAAAATAAAAATTATAAACAACTATTATTATCATTAGCAGTTATATTAATAAACTACTAAAGATAATAGCGATTGTAAATATTTTCCACGGTAACTCACTGATGGATTTTTTGTCGTTGATTATGGCATAAACTATAGATATTTTGCAATTCTTTGTGAAATATCGATGGTCTTTGTCTGTCGGTGACAGTAACATGAGCAGTAAATATTTTGTGTGTGTGGGTTTCATGGATGCATTAATTATCACAACAGTTAATTCATAGAGGATTGATTACCTCTATCTCTGCAAAATTTCCTTCATAAATGTTGTTGACGCTTAGCTTTCGCTTATTAAGACCATATATCGCCCTTTCACTATTACTATATTTATATAAAACACGTTTCCATTTCTCCTGCTCGTGCGCTAAAGCAGCAATTAGATGGAAGGGCGTGTTTCCTTTGTCATCCTTCTTCGTTTTAAGTATTGCAAGTTCAGGAATCTTCAGACATTCCTCGAATAGTCTGCTATATTTACTGGCCACAGCATAGTGAAGGGCATTCCAACCTCTGTTATCAACTAGCTCACAACAATCTGGACATCGAGAAACAATCTCTTTCATTGCGTTTACATGTCCTTGAATAGCAGCAATGTGAAGTGCTGTTCTCCTATTCTCTATTTCAGCAATGTAGGCTGCGGACGCATCATATTTTAGTAATACTTTCACAACTGAAATATTTAACCAAGTAGAGAAATAGGCGCTATCGTTAAATAAAACACTTCCCCAATTCTGCAATGAAGCAGCAATTAGATGGAAGGGCGTGTTTCCTTTGTCATCCTTCTTCGTTTTAAGTCTTGCAAGTTCAGGAATCTTCAGACATTCCTCGAATAGTCTGCTATATTTACTTGCCACAGCATAGTGAAGGGCATTCCAACCTCTGTTATCAACTAGCTCACAACAAGCTGGACATCGAGAGACAATCTCTTTCATTATTCCTACATGTCCTCGAAAGGCAGCAATGTGAAGTGCTGTTCTCTTCTTCTCTGTTTCAGCAATGTAGGCCGCGGACGCATCATTTTCTAGTAATACTTTCAGTACACGAGCATAAGCGTACCAGTCACCATAGGCAGCGTAGTGAAGTGGTGACCAGCCGTTCTCATCGGTTGTTTTCGTCAACTTTTTTTCTTTTTCTGACAATTTTCTTGCCGTCTCTGAAACAAACAAAACAAGGAATACAAGTTATCCTTCATGAACAACAGAGATTTCACATAGTCTATGTGTATTACTTATATATCCAATACCTAAACTCACAAAGAATTTTTGTGGTATAAGTTATTTTATTTTTTGAAAAAAGCTAATTATGAAGCAAACAAATACGGATATATAAAATCAAATATACGTGGCTTTTAAATTATAGTTTACACTATTATATATATAAATTAATTAATTCTCTAGACTTGAGCACAATAGCCTACCATCATCTTCCACCCTGCTTGCCGCGTGTAGAGCAGTTCTACCATTAGGGCCGCCATAGTCCACTGAAATGCAATTTCCTAAGATGTCGTCGACTACCTTTCCTCGTCCTTTGCTCCACGTCGGGGTAATGGAAACAGCAATATACAGTGGAGTTTCTCCATGAACATTGGCGGAATATGAAAAATCAGGGTCCTCTTTAGTCAATATTTCCACCACATGGCCCCGCCTATTTCGAGCTGCCTCGTGCAACGCTGTTTCTTGCTCTTCAGTGGTCATCCTCAACATCTTTTTTTCTTCTGTTACTCCGCTCTCTGGATCAGTAGGTCGAGCTTTCGCGCGGTCAATGAGGACTCTTACCACGTTGGAATGACCATATCTTGCTGCCAAATGGAGTGGGATTTCACCTTTCTTATTGGCTTGGAATAACAGTGGTGGACACATTTCAAGAATTTTATCAACAAAATCAGTGGATTCCGGTTCATTGCTTTGGTTTCCTAAGTAGACATGAAGAATGGTGTTCTCATCTGGAGTCAATAAGTGATTGAGGCAGGTTTGATAATTCTCAAAGGGATCGATATTGCCTGCTTCTGCAGCTTTGAACAAGACAGGATCCATACTATTTTTTAGCTTAGAGAAACTCACTAAATGAAATGTAAACAAATGAAGGTTCCACTCCTCAACTGATCACAAGCTGCTGATTTCTGTGGTTTGTTGCCTCCCTGGATAAAGGGGTATTTGAGATAGTGTTAAATTGTTGTTGTTTTTTTTAATATTTTTAATTTGAAAATATATTAAAATAATATTTTTTATTTTAAAAAAATTATTTTTAATATCAATACAATAAAATTACTTAAAAATATCTAAAAATATTAATTTTAAAAAATAAAATTTACGTTTTGAGCACAGATTATAGTGTTTGATTAAAAAAAAAAAACTTAGTTTTTATTAGTGGTCTTTTGCGAAGTTTTTTATTTCCTGTGGTTCACGTGACTGACTGTGCTGTATCCTTCTTGCTTTTTACCGTTGATTATAAACACAAGAAAATTACCTCCTTCTCCCTTCTCCACAATTGAGAGACGAAAAAAAATCTAGCATTGTTAATGTCTATTTGCATGGAAGATAGTTTTAGTTTTCTTTAATGTCTATTTGCATGAAAAGCATATATTTTTAGTTTTTGAAAATATAGTTTGTATTTAAAAGATATTGTATCTTTGAAAAAAAAAACCACAACACATCCAAACCAAAAACACTCTTAGTATGCCCAATAAAACCTTCGGCATCCATAAAATCAGATCTTAATTGCATGACTCTGAGCCAGAGGATACAAATTCAAAGCCAAAGGTGATACAAGAAACACAATCAAATTTGCCCCAACGCGAAGAAAAAGGAAATTTCAACCACCCCTTCTTGCTAGTCTACACTCTACACTGTCACCACCTTATACGAAGGTAGGTTGTCTATTTTCTTATAGTTAGCGTTTTATTTTTTCAATTGTAACTATATATTTTAATTTTAAAATGTTTCACATGTTGTTTTGAGTTGTACTATTACAAGTTAATTACTATAAGGTAGGTGACTGCATTAACTAGCTACTAGACAAAATTAATTTTAAAAAACATGGTTCACATCTAGATAAAGAGATTGTGGTCCAGCTCTAAGCATAAAAGAAACGAGTGAAGACAGAAAAGATGCAAGTGGGGCAGAGAAATTGACCTCGTGGAAGACAAGCTAGGACAATCATCATACGGAGTATGTTCATGTTCAAGAGACGAAGAAGGTCAAGCTATTTTCAAAAATTGAACTTTCCACGAAGGTTGTCAGACAAATTTAAATTTTAGACTTGGATCCAAGGCAAGGCAAGAATATTTAAAGGAACGGTTGGTATGCATCAATGTCATGAATAGTTTCTTTGTTATTTGGAGATTTTTTTTTATTTGATGCTCATAATAGTTTCTTTTTAATTGTTGATATTATAATTGTTTTTTTAATTAAAACTCTTGGAATTTGTTTAACATTTGAACATAGGTTATTGAACTGATTATCATATCACAAATAATAAGTCACTTTAATATTATGCATCTAGTAGTCACATTTTTTTTTCTCTAATTTATATCTATCATAAATTTTTATTGCCAATTTTAAGAATTTCAATATAGGCTAAAAGTTTCTAGCAAACACCTCGAATTTTTCACGTTGGCTTCCTTGGCGCAGGCTAGGCAATCTTGGATCCGAGTTTGAGGCCTATCGCCCCCTCCTATTTTTTTTTATTTTTTTTTCAATGGTGAGAAACTGTAACCTTAAGTTGACAACAGGATCTCTCTTAGACTCTTTTAACCATGTGACGTGAAAACATTCTTTATCAGAATTATCTCGACTGCTTATATTAACCTAAGCTGCATATATTTAAGCCATAAGTCCCAAACTTCTTTTATTACCACAACCACAAAAATAATAAAAAATTATAGCATTCTTAGTACGCCCAATAAAACCTTCAGCATCCATAAAATCAGATCTTAATCGCATAACCCTAGCCAAAGGATACAAATTCAAAGCCAAAGGTGATACAAGAAACACAATCAAATTTGCCCCGACGCCAAGAGAAAGGAAATTTCAACCACCCCTTCTTGCTAGTCTACAGTGTCACCACCATATACCAAGGTTGTCCATTTTATTATGGCGTTTTATTTTTTCAATTGTAACAATATATTTTAATTTTAAAATGTTTTGACATGCCATTCCGGGTGTCGTACGTGTGCGGCGTCGCGATGATCATCTACTTTTGTGTTGGTATCTAGGAAAATAGAGGAGACAATGATTTATTGTCTTTTATCATAGGAAAGAGGGAATGAGAATCGTCACCTAGTATTTTAATCATTAGAAACTTTAATTGGTCTCAGAGATTAGGTACGAGGACGACTGATTATATAAAGGAAAGGTATTGGCACCTCAAATACAACTTATCTAAAATAAGCTATATTGTTTGATAAAAGATAAGGCATTGTCATGTTTTATAGTTGTTAGTTTGTTTAACGTTTAAGAAAAGTCATTTTCGAAACTTTAATTGGTCTCAGAGATTAGGTACGAGGACTACTGATTGTATAAAGGAAAGATATTGGCACCTCAAATACAACTTATCTAAAATAAGCTATATTGTTTGATTGTTTGATAAAAGATAAGGTATTGTCATGTTTTATAGTTGCTAGTTTGTTTAAGGTTTAAGAAAAGTCATTCTCGGTAAGGAGATTTTTATCTTATCTGGTAAAATTTAACCGCTCTAATATCAACAAAAAAAACTAACTTTTATTTAATATTAAGAATACGTCTTATGTATAAGTTTGTAATCCTCAATATTAAAAGAAAGCAAAAATTTTGGTATTTTTTTGAAATTTAATCTAGTTCTTGTGGTTTTAATAAATTATTTATTAAAATAAAAAATACATTCTAAGACATATTTTTAAATTTTATTTTATAAAAATATAATATAATTTTTTTTATCTTTAAAAAATTTGGCTATATAAAACAAAACATTCTTTAACTAGAATCAAATTTGCTCAAATGCCTAGAGATACAGGGTTATCAATTCTATTCTATTTGAAGATTTATTTTCTTAGTTGAAACAATATGTTTTAATTTTAAAATATTTTAATGTGTTATTTTACAATTGTGCCACTACAAGTTTCTATCAGGTAGAAGGCTGCATTAACTAATTTGATTTGTTTTTAAAAAACACTTTTAAAAAATATATAAAAACAAAAACAATCTCTTTCCTATGGTTAGAATTACCAAAGATAAATATGTTTTAATTTTAAAATATTTTAACGTGTCATTTTAGAATTGTGCTACTAAAAGGTCCTATCGGGTAGATGGTTGCATTAACTAGCTACTAGACAAAATTGCATGCGAATTGGTGTATGCATGATGTTATAGTGTAGGATAGTTTTTTAAAATAATTTTTATTTTAAAATATATTAAAATAATATTTTTTATATTTTTTATTTTTAAAATTAATACATTTAAACCATTAAAAAACACTAAAAAAATCATTAATTTGATTTGTTTTTAAAAAATACTTGTAAAAAATATATAAAAACAAAGACAATCTCTTTCCTATGGTTAGAAGAATTACCAAAGATAAATATGTTTTAATTTTAAAAGATTTTAATGTGTCATTTTAGAACTGTGCTACTACAAGTTTCTATCGGGTAGATGCCTGCATTAACTAGCTACTAGACAAAATTGCATTAGACTTGGTGTATGTATGACAGTGTATGATATTTTTTTAAAATAAGTTTTATTTAAAAATTTATTAAAATAATATTTTAAGAAATTTTTTTATTTTTAAAATTAATACATTAAAACTATTGAAAAACATTAAAAAAAACCACTAATTTGATTTGTTTAGAATTACCAAAGATAATGTGGTTTTAAAGGTATGTTTGGAAGTGTGATAATTTGTTTTTTTAAATTATTATTTTTTGAAATATATAATAATAATAATAATAAAATTTTTTTAATATTAAAAAATAAAAAAATATTTTTTTATATATTAAAACAAAAAATAATCTCTTTTCTATGATTAGAATTAGCAAGGATAGTTTAGAAATATATAAAAATGATTTATTTTTATTTAATATTAAAATAATATTTTTTTATTTTTTTGAAAATTTAATTTTAATTTTAGTCTATCAAAATAATTAAAAAAATTAAATATAAGGAGATTGTGGTCCTGCTAGTGACGATATAAAAGATGCAAGTGGGGCAGAGAAATTGACTTGAGGAAGACAAGGTAGGACAATCATAATGAGTATGGTTATGTTAGTTAATATTTGTTTTTTATTTGGGAATGTATTAAAGTTAAATTTTTTGATTTTTTAAAAATTATTTTTAATATTAATATATTAAAATAATTTGAAAATATAAAAAATATTTATTTAATGTAAAAAATAAAAAAAATTAATTTTTTAAAAATATTTTTAAAACATAAAAAAATAAACCCAGACAATCTTTTAAAAATTAAAATTTCCTCGCAGGTTGTCAGTCAAATTTAAATTTTAGACTCGGATCCCATGCAAGAACTAAAGGAACTGTTTTGTGCGGAAAAGAAAAATTAAAGGAACGGTTGGTGTGCATTAATGTCATAAATAGGAGCTGTCTTTTTAGGAAGACTTTGAAAGTTGCTTTAATACAGCAAGTATCAATTTTTTTGGTGCAGATTTTTCTGCCACTTTGAATTTAAGAATATAGTTGGCTGAATTGCCTCTGAATTTATTGTAATTGATCATCCAACTTATACAGAAACTATTTGAATTTGAATAAAACAAACCCTCCTCTTTTTTCTTCTTTTTTTTTTGGCAAAACACAATAAATCCCCAAATCCTCCATATATATATATATATATATATATATATATTACAATTCAAATTTATGAGTTTTAAGTATTTATCTTAGTTATTTGGAGATATTTATTTATTTGATTCTCATAATAATTTCTTTTTAATTGTTGATAATATAATTGTTTTTTTAATTAAAACTCTTGGAATTTGATTAACATTTGAACATAGGTTATTAAACTGATTATCATATCACACATAATATGTCACTTTAATATTATGCATCTAGTCGTTGTCACATTTTTTTCTCTAATTTATATCTATCATAAATTTTTTTTGCCAATTTTAAGAATTTCAATATAGGTTCCAATTTTCTAGCAGGCATCTCGAATTTTTCGTTGGTTTACTTGGCGCAGGCTAGGCATCCTTGGATCCGAGTTTGAGGCCTATCGCCCCCTCCTGTAAACATATTGTTGGCAACTTCCCTGAGACGCAAATATAGGATCGATTGCTTCACTTGTGAATCTCGGTTGCAAATGAACCCTTTTTTTTTTCAATGGTGAGAAACTGTATCCTTAAGTTAACAGCAGGATCTCTCTTAGACTCTTTTAACCATGTGACGTGAAACTTGTAAGAGTAATTTGTATATTGGTGGAGTGTAGGGTACTGATGAGAAAAATGCTTAATAATTACTGCATTTCTTGATCCGCGTACTGGAAATGTTGATGAAATTGTTGTTTTGTTCATTTTAATTGTAATATCAAGAAATTGCAGTGCTCCATCTTAGCTGTCTGGGGATCATGTTATATTATATGGTATCTTTTCAGCATGTCACTCAAATCCAATTGGAATACCCTAAAAATTATATTATATTATATATGATTTAATGAACCCAATTGTTAATAAACGTTTCTTGACAGTAATAACATGAATTCAGGTTTTCCCACTCATCAATTATATGAAAAGGAAAGTATATATACGAAACTTATATAAAAGGTCAATATTGGAGACGATCTTGCCAATTTTCCAACTTAACACCCAGTCCTTGGACTTAGATGAGATCACGTAATGATCTTATACACTGATGGCAAGCCCCAATGAAGGTTCTAGAATTGCATATGTCCCTGTGATGAATGCACTTTACAACAACCAAAAAATAAATAGATAAATAAAATTATAGCATTCTTAATTAGTACGCCCAATAAAACCTTCAGCATCCATAAAATCAGATCTTAATCGCATAACTCTGAGCCAGAAGATACAAATTCAAAGCCAAAAGTGATACAAGAAACACAATCAAATTTGCCCCAATGCCAAGAGAAAGGAAATATCAACCACCCCTTCTTGCTAGCCTACACTATCACCACCTTATACCATGGTTGTCCATTTTGTTTTAGTTGGCGTTTAATTTTTAGTTGGTATTTTAATTTTGAAGTGTTTCGACTTTCGAGGTTGTAATATTACAAGTTACTGTCAGGTAGGTGGCTGCATTAATTAGCTACTAGATAAAATTGCATAAGACTTGGTGAATGTTTGATATCTATGTATTTTTTAAAATGTTTTTTTTAATATATTAAAATAATATTTTTTTAAAAAAAATTAATATATCAAAACCATTAAAAAACACTAAAATACATATAAATTTAAAGTTTTTTTAAAATACTTTTAAAAAATATATAAAACCAAAAGGAATCTCTTTTTTTATTGTTAGAGAATATAATTTAATGGTTGTTTCTTTGTCTGGAATTCTAAACTTTTCTATGTTTATTTGCCATTAAAAAAGTTAATCAACGGAAAACACTTTCCAGTAAAAAACAAAAATTGGCTTGATTTCCAAGAAAGTGTTTTCCTTTTATTTTGGACGGAAAACACTTTTCAGAAGTTGTGAAAAATTTTAAAATATCATATTATTTGCTGATTATATAAAATTTGGTCCTCAAACTTTTGATTGATATATATTTTGTTTGAATCTTTTTTTTCTTTCAATTTCATCCCTTAAAATTTGATTTAATTTGATTTTTATATTAACTTTCATTATCATTTTTATGATTGTTATTTGCTTTTCTCTTATTATTTTTTTAATTGAAATTTTTTATCTATTAAATTTGGTCCTTATTGTTTTTATTGTTACTTATTTTATTTGAAATAATTTATGAAATTGTAATTATTATTATTTTAATTTCATCATCTTTTAATTTTTTTTATTTGTTAGATTTGATCTCTATTATTTTGATTATTATTTATTTTATTTGAGATAATTTATGAAATTAGATTTTTTTTCAATTTCATTCTCATTCAAATTTTTAATTTATAAGATTTATTCCTCATTATTTTAATAAACTTGAAAAAAAACATTGATAAGTTATTTTCCAGTTCATTTTCTATAACATAACCAAACACTGAAAAGTGTTTTTCTATTTATTTTTCATTACACTACCAAACATCAGAAAATAATTTATTTTTTAAGAATTTATTTTTTTAATAAAAACCACTTTATAAAAGAAAACAATTTTTCAGCGCTTTAATTTCAAACTAAATAATAATAATAATAATAATAAAACATGTTTCACGCATCTGCCTTGATGATAAGGAGATTGTGGTCCAGCTTTAACCATAAGAAAAACAAGTGGACAGAAATGATGCAAGTGTAGCAGAGAGATCGACCTCGAAGAAGAGAAGCTAGGACAATCATAATGAGTATATTTAGATGGTGTTTGGCAGTATGTTCGGAAAACATTTCTAAAAGAATTTGAATTTTTTTTATTTAAATTAATATATTTTTGATATTTTCAAATTATTTTAATGTACTGATTTTAAAAATAATTTTTAAAAAATAAAAAAATATTATTAATATAATTTTGATGTACTCATTTAAAAAATAATCTGAAAATAGCTTGACCTTCTTTGTCTCTTCAACATGAACATACTCCGTATGATGATTGTCCTAGCTTGTCTTCCTCGAGGTCAATTTCTCTACCCCACTTGCATCTTTTCTGTCTTCACTCGTTTCTCCTATGGTTATAGTTGGACCACGTACAATCTCTTTATCTAATTGTGAACCATGTTTTTTAAAATTAATTTTGTCTAGGAGCTAGTTAATGCAGTCACCTACCAGATAGTAACCTGTAATAATACAACCCAAAACAACATGTGAAACATTTCAAAATTAAAATATATAGTTACAAAAAAAAAAAAGATTCAAGACCATATATGCAATCACATTTTAAAAAAGAAAAAGAAATGATGCAAGTGTAGCAGAGAGATCGACCTCGAGGAAGAGAAGCTAGGACAATCATAATGAGTATATTTATGTTCAAGACCATATGCAATACACGAAGGTTGCTGTTAGAATATGTGATTGGGAATAATCTTCTCCTATAATAACGGAGTGATTATTAGCTATTATTAAAGATAGAATTCAAATATAGAAATAGAATATATCTTTTGTAACAGTAGCGTAAGTTTAGCAACTGACTCTTGTATATATATCTGCCGCATTGATGAATAATATATCAGAAAACATTATATTCCCCTTACTATTAACATGGTATAAGAGTCGCCTCCAAATTTCCTTCATCTGTTTTAAGAACTGGAGGCTATTTTTTTTGTTCTTTTCTTATTATAATTCTTTCTACTCATCATGACTACTCCTACGAACGATGATGGTGTTGTTGCCGGGAATGCAAAGGTCACTTTACCAGCACTACATATGCAAGATGTCTCTTCATTGCTTATGCCAGAGAAACTTGATGGAAATTATTAGTTTTAAAAATATTATTTTTAATATCATCACAATAAAATTATTTAAAAATATCATTTTTTTTTATATCTTTTGAGCACAAACACAGATTATAGTGTTCGGATAAAACAAAAAACTTAGTTTTTATAAGTGGTCTTTTACGAAGCTTTTTTATTTCCTGTAGTTCACGTGACTGACTGTGCTGTATCCTTCTTGCTTTTATCCGTTTGATAACCTAAACAGACGAAAATGACCTCCTTCTCCGTTCTCCACAATTGAGAGACGAAAAAATTTAGCATTCTTAGGACGCCCAATAAAACTTTCAGCATCCATAAAATCAGATCTTAATTGCAAAAATCAGGGCAAGGAAGACAATCTGACCTTTGAAATCCTTGTAAATGATCCGAAATACTAAATACACAAAAAAGTAGAAGCTCAGACCAATAAAACAAGTGCTGATAGCAAGCTCCAATTGCATATGTGCCTGTGATGAGCATTCTTAATTGCATAACTCTGAGCCAGAGGATACAAATTCAAAGACAAAGGTGATACAAGAAACACAATCAAATTTGCCCCAACGCCAAGAGAAAGGAAATTTCAACCACCCCTTCTTGCTAGCCTACACTGTCACCACCTTATACCACGGTAGGTTGTCTATTTTCTTCTAGTTAGCGTTTATTTTTTCAATTGTAACTATATATTTTAATTTTGAAATGTTTCACATTTTGTTTTGGGTTGTACTATTACAAGTTACTATCAGGCAGGTGACTGCATTAACTAGCTACTAGACAATTAATTGTGGTCCAGCTCTAACCATAAGAAAAACGAGTGAAGACAGAAAAGATGCAAGTGGGGCAGAGAAATTGACCTCGAGGAAGACAAGCTAGGACAATCATCATACTGAGTATATATGTTCAAGAGACGAAGAAGGTCAAGCTATTTTCAAAAATTGAACTTTCAACGAAGGTTGTCAGACAAATTTAAATTTTAGACAAGAATTAAAGGAACGGTTTTGTGCGGAAAAGAAAAATTAAAGGAACGGTTGGTATGCATCAATGTCATGAATAGGTTTAAAATTAATAGTTTCTTAGTTATTTGGAGATTTTTATTTATTTGATGCTCATAATAGTTTCTTTTTAATTGTTGATATTATAATTGTTTTTTTTTTAATTAAAACTCTAGGACTTTCTTTAACATTTGAACATAGGTTATTGAACTAATTTATATCTATCATAATTTTTTATTGCCAATTTTAAGAATTTCAATATAGGCTAAAATTTTCTAGCAAACATCTCGAATTTTTCACGTCGGCTTACTTGGCGCAGGCTAGGCTTCACTTGTGAATCTCGGTTGCAAATGAACCCTTTTTTTTCTTCAATGGTGAGAAACTGTAAACCTTAAGTTAACAACAGGATCTCTCTTAGACTCTTTTAACCATGTCACGTGAAAACATTCTTTATCAGAATTATCTCGACTGCTTATATTAAACCTAAGCTGCATATATTTAAGCCATATGTCCCAAACTTCTTTTATTACCACAACCACAAAAATAATAAAAAATTATAGCATTCTTAGTACGCCCAATAAAACCTTCAACATCCATAAAATCAGATCTTAATTGCATAACTCTGAGCCAGAGGATACAAATTCAAAGCCAAAGGTGATACAAGAAACACAATCAAATTTGCCCCAACGCCAAGAGAAAGGGAATCTCAACCACCGCTTCTTGCTAATCAAATTTATACCATTTTGTTATAGTTGGCGTTTTATTTTTTTTAATTCTAACTATGTATTTTAATTTTGAAGTGTTTTGACGTATGATTTCGGTTATACTACTATGTCATAAATAGGGTTTGTCTTGTTAAGAAGACTTTGAAAGTTGCTTTAGGCCCCGTTTGTTTGCTGGAAAGTAGTTTCCTTTTGGAAAGTGAATTCTGGGGAAAGTGAATTCCGGGAAAGTATTTTCCGATGTTTGGTAGTGTAATGGAAAGTAAGTTGGAAAACAATTTCCAGTGTTTGGTTATGTCATGGAAAATGAGCTGGAAAATAACTTATTAATATTTTATTTTTTTCAAGTTTATTAAAATAATG
>Ga0307516_10005010_pt1 | contig 16066 bp, 24 predicted proteins | sample 19_EM_MG_FD_203310 | JGI IMG/M metagenome (GOLD analysis project Ga0307516, IMG submission 203310) | Populus trichocarpa ectomycorrhiza microbial communities from riparian zone in the Pacific Northwest, United States - 19_EM | ecosystem: Host-associated > Plants > Roots > Unclassified | place...
CATAAAATAATGATTTTTACGGGCTGAAAATTCCATTGAAGCTTTATTAGTATATATTCATGATGTATGCCAACTACTGAGACTTTCTAAATTGTGGTTGTGGGGATCGAGAAGGTTGAGTGAGGGTATCATGGGCAGTTGTACCTGGGTGTACGGAAACTTTTGGCCTAGTACTTTAGGAGCAAAATATAACTTCTCCTCTTATAGGAGTTAGTGATGCTTACGGAAGCTACAGCAGCTACGGGAGTACCCTAAAAATTCTAAAAAAATTTGCTAATACGTCAGGGGCCACAAGTGATTTGGTCAGCAGATTGGCAGGATTAGACACTGAACGTATTGGAACTTAATCGCACCTTTCACCTGTTTGTCATGAACATGATGATATTTCACATTAATGTGTTTTGACTTTTGCCGTACAACTCCCCAGATGATCAATTTGATGACACCTTAGTTGTCGCATCGATCGGTACCAGTCCATCACATCAGCAAAAACTCGAAAAATGCTCCCGGTGCTCCCGGTGCTTCTGTAAGCTTTATTAAGCTTTATTAAGCTTCTGTAAGAGAGAAGTTATATTTTGCTCCTGTAAGGATTTGGAAAAAAATAATATCTTTTATTTCAACTAAAACACTGAGAACGGAAATTTAAAATTCGTGTCTCACTTCGAAAAAAAGCAATATACCTCAACTTTTTATTTTTTTGCTGATGCAGCAATCTTTACTGCCATTCCTGCTACTGCCTCCTTTATCATATGCCTGGGCCAGAGGCTTTCCTGGGTGGTGTGCGAATAGGTGATATATTTGGCCTCAAGTGTTAAGAGTGCCATGACACTCTGAGACTTGGCTTGCAAATGAATCAGTCTGGACATGACGAGTTCTTCGTTGGCATTGATATGTTCCAGGCAAAACACACCTCCTCAGACCGATTTGTGAGTCGTAAGGTTTCCTGCCCAATCTGAGTCACTATATACGATAACATTGATTGAGGGTGTATTGTGAGTATGTTAGTTGTGAGGTGATTGTGAGTAGGATGGGAACTGTCATAATAAATTCGAAATTCGGTAGTAGTCTTCAGGTATCAGAGTACTCTCTTTACTACCATTGTATATAATATGAGAGGTTGGACATCGAACCAGCTCAGAGTGGTGATGCTGAAGGTGAACTTGCTTCACTTTCTCTCTCTCAATGTTCATACCCAGGTACAGCGAAGATTCTCCCAGGTCATGCATCTCAAAATGTTCCTTCATTTCTTCCATCAGCAGTGCGATCAGCATATGTGTACCAATAAGAAATCTGTCATCGACATAGATCGAGAGAATGATACAGGCATCAAGCTTCAGATATAAACGCCCATTCGAGTGTGACTGGTCGTTTGGCCGCAGTCGACGTATTGCTACAGAACCTCACATTGATCTACCAGGACAGCGATCGAAAATTACCACCTAGGGTAAAGGCTACCATTCCCATTCTATCATCCTTTGCACTCAAACAGTCTAATGCTATTCCCAGAAACGTATAACACCTTTTTTTGCAAGTCAAATCCCACGGTTCATCCACCTGCACTTTTTCAACAAATGTCGTGTTCAAAACCCAGGACTTTACAACTGGTTGGTCGACAAGCAACCCCCCACTCTTATTGTTTACATGGTTACCGCACCTCATCACGCACTTTGAGAGTTACGAAACAAGAAAGAAGCAGCTCAATCAGGATCTGTGCTGCAACGATTGCAGCTCAAATCAACCAGTTGGACTTATTTTTTCAGCATAGCAAATTATGGTGGTAAGTAGATTTTGACACTCTAAGAGCACTGCTAATTATTTCTACAGCAAGTTATGCTGCCTTGATGTCCATGTGGAATAGCCTTCATCCCGGATTAAGAGAAAAGGCTATGAACTCGGTACATCTTACGCTCAAGGCTGAAGTTCTTTCGATAATGTCAGCTGACGAACTGAGACCGGCAATAGAACCTCTTCCCACACAGGAAATGGACCCCGAACTGTTGGCTGCCTTTCATATGGAGCCTGAACCCGAGGAGATCGATTTGGACCACTCGTAACACTGCAGAGGGACAGCAGGATCGTAATTGTGAATGACAGCGACTAGGAGCACCTAACGGACCGAACTGAAATTTTTGGACTCCGCGGGACCAATACCGACAATGACTACAGTGCTGCAGAGGATGAAGAAGAAGCTACCGCTGGCAATCAAGATCACAGGATAGCCAAGGAGGAAGATGATAGCGCAGTCGACGATTCGGATATGGAGCATTTGGAGCTTTCCGAGGATGAAGATGAAATATAGCATGCACTAAATAGCAATACATCAGAACGGTTGGCATTTCACTTCACTCATCAATTGTTATGTACGAAATTGGGTTTAAAGATTAGGAGTATCATGCCCATGTGTTGGAAGTAAGACGCGTTGTGGAGTATAGTGGATTGTAGGGATTGTCGTCACCACACCACGAGTATCGTCTACACGTAGAAAAAATCGTTCCCAGTAGGGAGTTAGCACTGATTAACAGGCCTCTGCGTGTAAAGGAAGATGGTGGGAATCATCGTCGCCACATCACAAGTATCGTCTACACGTAGAAAAAATCGTTCGCAGTAGGGAGTCAGCGCTGATTAACGGACCTCTGCATGTAAAGGAAAATGGTGGGAATCGTCGTCGCCACGTCACGAGTATCGTCTACACGTAGAAAAATTCGTTCGCAGTAGGGAGTTAGCACTGATTAATGGGCCTCTGCATGTAAAGGAAGATGGTGGGAATTATCGTCACCATGCCAAGAGTATCGTCTACACAAAGAAAAAATTATTCGCAGGAGGGAGTTAGCGCTGATTAACTGGCCTGTGCATATAAAGGACGATGGTGGGAATCGTCGTCGCCACGCCATGAGTATCGTCTACACGTAAAAAAAATCATTCGAAGTAGGGAGTAAGCACTGATTAATGCACGTCGACATGTAAACGAAGATGGGGCATCCAGTCTCCGGCGCGCAGATCGAAGGTTGCAATGCTTACCACGCAGCGCCCCATCGTTTACAAGTGGGAGGTAGCACTGTAACCATTCAATGTGTTGGATGCCAGTATATGCACATAATACAGAATTTTTTTTCCCAATGGCTGTGGACAGGAGCACGAGGGTGACGATGTCTACAAGGGGGTGCAAATGAAGATTGTTCGCAAGCACCCAGATCGAAGATCTTCTGGGTCCATACCTATCAATCAGTACCACATCCCAGTCAACCCTATTTCCCTTGGATGAGGAGAGACACTGCTACATAATACTGAGGTATTGTGCTTCCCGAGTCAGCCTGAGGGCAGACAGCCAAATAGTCAGTGCGACATTTAAAGAGCGCCAGTTTCCTACATAGAGAGGCATCAGCAATGATCAGTCGGAAGTTGAGCCTTAACAATATTACATTGTTTCTGGGATCAACTCTCTAGGGATATTTTGAACGCGAATCTCTTAGTGAATTGTCCCAACCGCTCCTGTGCGAATCCTTCAGAACTACACGGTTGCTCCGCTGCCATCATACAAGTGTTGCCCGCTCAAGGGTGATAGTCTGTTGGTGACCACCTGGGCGATTGTGCCATTGGTGAAACACCCGAGTGATACATCACTCATGTATACGGCATTTGGAAGTTGACCGGATATCCCCTTCAGCACCACCGCTCTCAGCCAGTACAATGTTCAACCTCTCGAAATGCAAGCAACTGCAGCAAAGTGAGTGCTCCAATACCTGAAGACTACTGCCGGATTTCGAATTCATTACCGACGGCTCCCGAATCCTATCACCATTGTCGGATGCACTGATTCCGATGGGGAAGGGAATCTCGCAACTCAGAAAATCTGTCCTCAGATGCATATTCGGACTCGGAAACACTGATCTGAACAACGAGCTTGCCATATCTGGCTTGATTCATTGGCAAGCCAAGTCTCAGAGGGTTGTGGCACTCACAATGCTTGAGGCCGAATAAATCACCTGTTCGTCTGCCACCAGGGAAAGCCTCTCACTCAGACGTATGATGAAGGAGGCTGCAGGAGGAATGGAACTAAAGGTAGTTGATGGGCCGGTACTAATCAGATGTGACAACCAAGGTGCCATCAAATTGATTACTGCGGGAGTTGTACGGCAAAAGTCGAAACATACCGATGTGAAATATTATCATGTTCACGACGAACATGTAAAAGGCACTGTTGAGTTCCAATACATTACCTCTAAGTCTAATCCTACCGATCTACTGATGAAACCTCTTGCGGTTCCCTGACATGAACAACTATTGCAACTCACCTGACTCACTCCATTCAACTCCAACAATAGAGAATCTGAATATGATGAATGAGACAGATTTCGGAAACCGGCGGTGCGGTTCTTTGGCAAAGAAAAGGGGGTACGGGTGATAAGGAGTTGGAAGAGGAAAGAAGGTTTCTTTTGGTGTGTATAATTCTTGCATCCTGTCGGCAAGCATGAGTCGGCACTCCTTTTCCAACTAGCAAATATTTTCCCCCAAGGTTTTCACTGCATAGGTTTTAATGAGGTCGACAAGAATTTAAACGAATTATTTTTGATTTGGGATTGTTCTTCATTGGTGGATTTCTGTTTGGTATAGAGTACAAGAAGAGGGGGTGTATTGCAATTGCTTCTTGCCGCTCCGACTTTGTATGACGACGGAAGCGACACCGTAGCAACGGCGACAGTAGCAACACTGTGGGGAGTAATGCCATAGCAATGGCAATGGCAAGGGGATCCTGGTAACAATGGCTTGGCATTCTTCCATATCAGTGTCTTTCCCATTCTTTCTTCTATACTTTTACATACTTCGACATAGTAATTCAAAAGAACCAAACGTATCTATCTTAGCTGCTCCATCAAACTTCAATGATCAAATCATCTCATTCTGTCTCTCTCTATTTTCTCTCTCTCTCTGTGTACTTGTGAAGACAGTCAAAAGAGAACGGTGATCGGGTAATATTCAACAGACATAGCCTCATGTAATGATCCTGTCTGCCTAGCCCGTGCTGCTCGACAGGTGACATAGGGTGATCTCGTTGCGGTATTTGGCTTCGCTGTGGTGGTATCCTACTTGGCCCATATCTCTGAACGCCCGGCATGGTATCGTTGCGGTATTCAAGTTCGCTGTGGCGGTATCCTGCTTCACCCTTTTCTCTTCACCCCCGGCGTGGTATTATTGCGGTATTTGGCTTCGCTGTGGCGGTATCGTGCTTCGCCCGTATCTCTTCATGCCCAGCGTGGTATCGTCACGGTATTCGGCTTCACTGAGGCGGTATCCTGCTTCGCCCTTATCTCTTCACATCCAGCGAGGGATCGTTGCGGTATTCGGCTCCGCTGTGGCGGTATCCTGCTTCGCCCTTATCTCTTCATGCCCGGCGTGGTATCGTTGCGGTATTCTGCTTCGCTGTGGCGGTATCCTGCTTTGCGCTTATCTCTTACTAGTTCGTACAGGTGGTAGTCGTAGTGCTGGGCCACGGAGGAAGAGAGAGAGATGTCTGCGGAGTGAGATAATAGATAGCATGGAGAAGAATCTCCAGACTAGCTACCATGCCCCTGCCTTTATACCTTTTCCTCCACTGTGGACATCACAGTCTCGCCAGCAAGACCAACACAGAATATCCCTTTCATGACTCAATCGCCGTGCCCAAAGAAACACAAGATTGTACTCGACTCTCACCCCCTTCGTTCCGAAACAGACTAATTCAAGGTAGACACGCAACAGTAAGGAAGTGACAAGGAAAGCATACAACCAGAAACCTGATAAGGAGAAGGAGAAGCGCAAGAATAGTAAGGCAGACACACAAACAGTAAGGATACAACAAGCACAGCATGATAATCAATAAACATAACACAAGGCAGAGCGAGGCAGACACACAACAGTAAGAAAAGACAAGGTAGATCCTGGGTGGCCGGTGACCAGGTCAGGGTTATGTGGGGCAGCGCTGCCAGAGCGCTACCATGGGGACTGAGGCGATGCACTTAGGCGTGTAGGACCACAACAGCAGCGGCGGAGATGAGAAACAGCCACAGGGTAACCAGTGTGAGAGTGGCACCCATAGCGATGCCGAGCCTGTCGCATCAGATTTATGACAGTATGTCCCCTGTCCAGACCGAAGCTGCGGCGAGGTCAGGTTGGCAGAGTCCGAGTGGGCGGTGGTAGATTCTGACGGGGCGGTTGGCCTGCTGTCGGGCTTGGATTTGTTGTTGATTCAGGCATTGTTGTTCGGTGATGACCCTGGCCAGGGTGTGGGCCATTGTCTGGAGTTGCTGTTGGTCTGCTATGTGCTGGTCGTGCATGGTCTGGGTCAGGAGGTGCTGGATTCCATCGTTGTGGCGAGCCTCCTGGGTGACGGTTTGATGTATGGTAGTAATGATCTCACCTAGGAGGTGGATTTGTTCATCCTGGAGGGTAGCGCTGGCAGGTGCGGCCACATCAGGGCTGGGGTTCTCGGCCTCGCTGGCAGGTTCCGCAGTTTCCTGGAGAGGTGGAGTGACATCGGCCAGCAGTGCCCGCTGAGCTGTGGTGTGACAGTGTTGGTGATGGTCCTCTAGATATACCAGCAACCGGCAGTCGGGACAGACCTGCTTCCCCTTCTGCCAGTCTGCGTAGGCCTTGCATGGGTTGAGGTATCTGATGTGGATTAGCTCCGCTAATTCATATGGATGGGCATGCGGGTAGTCACATTGTTGGTGGTTGCAGCGGCAGCGGTCATTGCCTCGTCGAGGGTAGTAGTTGTTGTCTTTCATTTGGCGGTGAACACCACAGTAGTCATCATAGCAGGCTGTCCAGTGGAGGGAGGTGTGGTTGTTGGCGCGGGGTTGTCCTACAGCGGACAGTGGTGGAGGCGGCGCGGTAGGGGGCATGCCCCAGTTGTTGTCAGACTCGGACGTGGTGGGGAACTCGAGAACAGGGTTGTTGTTGACCAAGGTCCAGCCTTTGGTGGTGTCGGCAGTGGTGATGGTAGATATGCTAATTGGTCCGGGCGGGCTTCTTGGGGTATTTCTCGTGGAATTGGCAGATAATGTCTGGTGAGTTTTCGAAGTTTCGGGCTGGATATCAGGTACAGTTGGGGTCGTGGAAGCTGATCCACTTGACTCGATACTGGATTCGGGTTCTGTGTCGTCGCAAATTGATGATTTCTTCTACTTCCCACTCTTCCTGTTCTTGGATCATAATGGGAGGGGGTGGTGGTTGGTTGTGTCCGGGGATGGGTTCTGTACTGGCTGTGCATTCGAGGAGGCTGATGTGGAAGACTTGGTGGAGTCTGTCAGTGGGTGGTAGGTCCAGTTTATATGCGCGCGAGTCCACCCTTTCCACTATGGTATATAGGCCTATCTGTTTGTGGTCCAGCTTGTTCAAGGGTCGTGTTGTCTGGATGTTTTTCCTCCAGAGCCAGACCTTGCCACCGACCTTCAGTGCTGGATCCGGATGTTGTGCTTTGTTGGCTTGCTCTGCTTGACCCATTTGTGCTTCGATCATCTCTGCGTGGAGTTTCCTATGCAAGGCTCGTAGTACCGCGGTATATTCTGAGTCTTCCGGCATTTCTTTGTCCTGAGGGCTGAGGTCCGGCATAAAATGGAGGTGATATCTGTAATTAGTGAAGAAGGGGGTTACTTTTGTACTTTCGGCCTGGGTGTTGTTGTAGCAGAACTCAGCAATTCGTAGGAGCATTCCACAGTCGTCTTGCTGGTAATTGCAGTATGCATGCAGATACTGCTTCAGTGTCGCATTGACTCGCTCTGTCTGTCTGTCGGTTAGGGGGTGAAATGCCATGCTAAGTTTTTGAAATATGCCGAGTGCCCTGGTGATACGTTCCCAAACCCCCAAGGTAAACAACAATTCTCTGTCCGATATGATGTCCATGGGCAGGCCGTGGGGGCGTATGACGTGCCTTACAAAGCTGTCTGCGAGTTTTGTTGGGTCCATTGTGTCTTCACATGCTACAAAATGTCCCATCTTGGTTAATCGGTCGATGATTACCCACAGGGCGTCACTTCCATTGCTTGTTGGTAACCCTGGGATGAAATTCATTGGTATGGAGTCTCATGGTCTGTGTGGGGGTTCGATGGGTTTCAGGAGTCGGAAAGGCATGTTTCTGATTGGCTTGATTCGTCGGCATGTGTTGTAGTGGTCGACCTATCAGTAGGCATATCTTCATTGCTGTGGCCAGTAGAAGTTTCGGCTAATGAGTTCCAGGGTTCTTGCATGGCCCAGGTGTTCCACAGCTTGCACGTTATGGTGGTCTCTTAATATCCGGAGTCGCAGGTCATCATTGTCAGGGATCCATATAATGCCATCCTATAGTAGTATCCCCTTGTTTTCTTCACATAGTCCTAGTACGATCTTCCCGACATGGGTGGTCCAGCTCGCCTTTTTCCCCCGGATTCCCTGGATCGCTTTATCTGCAGTGCTTAGCGTTCAGATTTCGCTCAGGAGTTTTTTGTCTATCTCAAGCTTGATGGTTTCCGTTCTATTGGTCTGGAGCGTTTCGAAGGTTTCTTCGGGTAGGAGGATTCAGCCGTGGTTCTGCCGATGCTTCATATCCCCTTCCCAGGGAGAGTCTCCTGACTCTCTAGACAGGATGTCTGGTTTGCTGGCTAATTTCCCTGGCCGGTATTTGATTGTGAAGTCATAGTTGGCTAATCGCTCGCCCCACTGGGCTTGTCGTAGGTTGAGGTCTTTCTTTGTTTTCCAGTATTCAAGGTTCTTGAGGTCCATCAGAATCGTGATTTTGGGTCCTGTTGTCTTTCAATAAGTGTCCCATTTTCGTAGCGCATCCACGGTCGCCAGTAGCTCCTTATCGTGGATATCGTAGTTACGCCCTGGGTCTTTGAGTTTCCTTGAATAGTATGCTACAGGGTGTAAGATCCCATTTCCATCGGGTTGCGAACATATTGCCCCTATGGCGTAATCCAAGGCATCCGTTTTGATGGTGATGGGTTATTGTGAATCGAAGTGTTACAGTATTGGTTCTGTGATCATTGCCTCCTTGAGTGTTTCAAACTCCTCCTGCTGTTTGTCACCCCATTCCCATGCCTTTTCTTTCCTTGTGAGGGAAGACAGGGGTGTCGTGATCTTACTGTGGTCTCTGATAAAACTCCGATAGAATTTGGTGAACCCTAAAAAGCTCTGGATTCCTTTTACATTTGTCGGCTCTTTCCATTCCTTGATTGTTCGGATCTTCTTTTCGTCCATTCGCAGTCCCTTTGGTGATATGGTATATCCTAAGTATTCTGTTTCCATTGTATAGAATTCGCACTTGGATGCCTTCAATGTGAGCCCGGTTTCCTCCACTCGTCTTAAGATTGTCCGGACGTGCTTCCGGTGGTCTTCTAGATTTTGCGTCAAGATGATAATGTGGTCCAGATATGCCACACAGAAGATATCCAGGTATTTGCTCAGAATCTCGTTCATCCATCCTTGGAACGATGCAAGTGAATTGGTCAACCCGAAAAGTGTGTCAAAGTTCGCGTATAGTCCGTACTGGGTTCGGAAGGCTGTTTTCCATTTGTCTTCTGCTACGATTTGGAGGTTGTAATAAGCGTCTCGGATATCGAATTTGGTGTAGATGGTGACACTGGATAGATGATTCAGGGAATCTCCAATCAATGGTATTGGCGTCCGGTCTTTGATCGTGATCTCGTTTTGTTGTCGCTAATCTACATACAAGCTTAGTCCTCCATCCTTCTTTTTTACGAAATGTATGGGGGCTCCAGCCGGTGCGGTGGATGCCTGGATCCATCCTTGCTTTTCGTTGATGTCTAGATATTCCTTGAGTGCCTTCATTTTTTCATCGTTTAGTGGTTATAGTGGCTCATATGGGGGTGTTTTTCCTTTTTCTAGGGGGATATGGTGGTCCTGTGTTCTGTGGGGTAATGGTATCGTAGGTTCTTTCTCGGTGAATACCATGAGGAACTCGTGGTATTCCGTGGGGATTATCTGATGGGGCTTCATTTTGTCTTTTTCCTTTATCTTGTCGATTACTGTCTGGCAGATTTCCAAGGGGTCTCTTTCGCCGATTTTCCATTCTTTCAGGGTCTTCTTGTAGTATAGTTCCGTGGCCTTTTCTTCAGGGACTGTATTTGCTCATGGCAAGCTGGGTAGGCGTCGTTCGGTGCAGTGGTCAGAGTGGAACTTCACAGTGTAGTTTTTCCATCCTATGACTGGTTCATACAATTTGAGCCACAGGAGTCTTAGAATGATCGAGGCACTCCTGATCATAATGCAGTGCAGTCGGATGTCTTCTTCGTGATGATTGATGGTGAGGTAGATTTGGGCATCGTAGGTTACTGGCCCACCAGCAACCTCACTTCTGTCCATGGTTAGGACTCGTCACATTGTTGTTTTTTGTTGCATGGGTATCCCACTGGCCTTGGCATAGGCTCTGTCGATAAAGTTTTCAGATGCCCTCCTGTCTACCAAGGTGGTGGTGGCTTGTTCTGTCCCATCGATTCCTCAGATCCATACCTTGACATTAATTTTTTCCTCACGGTCGTACCTGGTTGTCCGAATTCGGTAGGGCAATTCTTCTTCTGCAACTGGTTTCTCCCTCGCATGGCTGTTGCTAAGGCCTATTCCCGAGGGCCTTTGTTTCCCAACAGTTCTTTTTCCTGGGTTTCTTCTTCTTTGGGATTTCCTTTGTAGGTGGCCTCCACCGCTCGATATGGCTTTTTCCATGGGAGTCATATTTTCTTGGGCTGGGGGCATTGCCTCACGAAATGCCCTTTCTTTCCGCAGTTGTAACATTCATCCGTGTTTGTTCGTCGAGGCAATTGGTCCAGCGTTCTCTGGGTAAACTTGAATCGTCGGGTGGCATCGAGGTCTATTGGGTCTCCTGGGGGCGCCGACAGGGGTTCCCTGGTGTGGACATGGAAGCACGCTTTTGGGCTGGCTGTGGGTCGTCGACTGATGACTCTGAGGTTGCATAGGTGGCTATCAGTTTTGATGGCCACTGTTACAGTGGGTATTTGGAGGAGTTGAGTGAAAGGTGAAAAAGCTAAGTGAGAGTGGGAAAAATTGAAAGTGGAGTGAGTGAAGATGAATGAGGGATGGGGCAGGGTTGGAAAAGATGGGTTTGAGAAGTTTAGGGCAGTGGTAGTGTGTGGGAGGGGAATTTTGCCCCGAATATAAAATAGTTGTTTCTTGCATTGTTAGAGAGTAGCCTCCGACAAATTGATACTTTCTCTCTACGTTCCTGCCCCGCTTTTTACGAAATACTACACATTTGGGTTGGGTTTTCCCTTCCTCCTCCAATTGAAGAATCCTACACAGCGCCCATTCTCTTGGCTCCCCAACACTGGCGACCACAGCAGGGAGCCAGCTGTTGTTGAGGATTCTTACGACCCCATCTGACTTCTACCGCCTATTGGTTGCTCAGAGCAGAAGAAACACACATTGCGGGTCCAAACTTGGAGAGTCTTCAACCCTTACCAGGAAGCTGATTGACTTCGGGGAGTATATACAAGGCCCACCTGAGCGTGATGTCATTATCTGGGACAACCAAGGGTCAAATAGCAGAAAGCAATTGGGTGTAGGCGGCACAAGTAGTGGACTTCTGCCGAGATCTCTCCACAAGCTGACTGCCGGCACCTGATCCAGCGGAAAGTCTCTCCAAGATTTCCCACCTTCCAAAAAGATTAGAGGCTGACATACGAAGCTCAAACATGGTGACTCAAGTCACAGATGAGACTCTGTTAGCTGCTTCCTTTATCCGTGCAAGGTTCCTCCTTGGTGGAAAGTCAGACATTATTAACAACCAAGACATCACGTTCATCGAGAAGGTTTTCAGGGAGTATCCTGACCAAGAACGTATACGAAAACATCATTGCACCACCTACGACAAAGTGCGAAACGAGCGGCTACCAGAAGACAAGTGGCTTCACCTTGTTTCGATTTTCCGAGGGTACTTTGGTATCATCGTGTACCCCGATCTTCCTGAAGGCTCTCCGGTGATTTTGCCAACCGGAACCGAAGAAGATTTACTGTTGTCAGCCATTTCATGACTTCCTGGAGTGTTTTTGATGTGAGAAGACTCTCCTAACCCACCTTCCAAGATCTCTCTGAGCAACAGAGTGCCATCATCCCTGAAGCTAGGCTGGGACTTTTCCAGTGGCTCTGAGGAGGGTATGAGCGATTCTGTTGACAGTGATCGGAAACCTGTCATGCAAGAACCAGACATCATGAGTTCTGTGGCCATTCAGCAGGAATGGAATGACCTGGCGAAGCTGCTATACGATGGGACTACCCCAATTGAAGCTTATCTCATGAGGTTCGACTACTTCACGAAACGGTTGCTACCTTTGGACCCCAGCATTGAAGACGATGAATTCAGAATGAGGTTGTTCATCCAGCTCCGTGATGCAAGGAAACCACGAGCACTGGGTCTTGATGGTGAGCGCTATGTTGGCCCTGAGACCAGGGCGGTGAGACAACCAAGCACGAACATTGATTCATACGGCAAACTGTGTACCACCTTGAAAGACCTTTATGGCTGTCACGTGAGGAAGACAAACCTTGAACTCATCCATGAAATCAATCAGAGGTACCCCAACTGGAAGAAGACCACGTTGAAGGAGTTCTTTGCTGATGTGGATACTCTGCTGGGTTCGGCAATCTTCGAGGATGGATTTGTCATTAAAACCCTCAATGAGAAGTTGCCTGTTGAGGTGAAAGAGGAGCTGAGACGTTCACGAGGAGCCTGGAAGAAAATGACGCTCGCCAGTTATCGAGAATACAGCTTGAGCATCTACGAAGATATCCATTACGCGGATCCTACGCTTCTTGGTCGAGGAAGGGGTATGGACACTGATACCTCCAAGCGGGAACTTCAACTGGAAAAAGACAGAGTTGCACTGCTCCAGCGACAGGTAGAGAAGCTTAGCCTTCTCAACAGGCACCATGTCGACGCCCAGAAATGTTTTGCGAATTCTGAAGACGCAAAACGGCCTCCCAAGCAACGGGATGAGGCTATCTGTTGGAATTGCTGGGAACCGGTCCATGTGGCCAATACCTGTCAACCACGTCGAAACTGGAGCGAACAAGAAGCTCTCAGGCAACGGAAAGGGTATCCAGCGCCATATAGATGGGAGAAGAACTTGTGAGAAGGAATAGAGAAAGATGCTATGTATAGCCGCACAAAGGAGGTCAGCTATCTTTGGCAATGGTTCCCGCAATTTAATGTGGATGAAGAAGAGGAGTATCTCCAAACCTTCAAAGTCTCCCATCATGCATCTCCTGCCAAACGTCCTGCTCCACGAGAGAAAGTCGATACTGTGTTTCCTGAGCCATAGGAGCGAAATAGACATTAGCAAAAAGAGGAATGGTGTATACTCCCATTCCTTGAATCGGTCAAAGTTCCAGTCCAGGTGACCAAGCTCGTAAAGGTGGAGCCGTTCAGGAATGCTATCAAAAAGACTTTCTTTCCAGAAGTTGACAGTTCTGATGATTTGCCCAAAGAAGACAGTGGATCTGAAGAAGAGGAGCCAGTTATTTGCCCCAGAACTCTGAAACTTGGAAAACAATTGTCAAATCAAGTTTCCGGTGATTCTTCTGAGTCCAATGATGAGGGAGAGGATAAATCTCCAAAACATCCTGTACATTGTCCAGTAACGAAGACTGGTGCCTTTACCGATCTGCTACGTATACGCCAGATGTCAGAGGAGGAATTCGACTAATACAATGCAGACCAGAAAAAACAATTCTCCCCAGCGATTAAAGTGGGTGGTTATCTGGGTGAGTATTTCTTTCAGGAGATGCTGGTGGATATCGGCACAGATTGCAATCTTGTTGACTTGAATACTGCAAAGAAAATCATCGAAAAGACAAAGAAGTGCAAACTACACACCGAATGGAACGAGGTAACTATCACCGGAGTGGTGGGGCAAACAAATATCAGTGGATATTTGGTTGTTCACATTGATTACGGACAGGGTGTGTTTTGTCAAGATGTCATCTACGTGGTAGATGACATCTTCGGAAGCAAGTCAAAGATGCTGCTTAGAAAACCCTTACTTGCAGTAATCGATGCTACTGTGGGAGTCCGATACGACTACCTCTCAGTTCCCTCTTCTGATGGTGCCCCCATACATATTTCCAGATGGAAGTATCTCGGAAAAGGTATCTGGGAGGATGTTCAGTTTCCGAAGTCTGTATGAGTAGTTCTGAGCAAAGCCAAGATCACTGAGACACGACAACAATATGTGATCAAACACGACGATAATCCTACCACCCACTTGGAAGACAACCTTGGTAATTACTGTTACCCATGGGCAGGTATCATCTATAGCTGCACCTCTCAAGCTAAACCAAAGGGGGTGGATACCACCCGGTTACCCAGGATAACTGGATTCCCTTCTGCAACAGACGATAATGCTGAACAGCTGCTGCCTCCAATGAAACATGGTGGGTGCAGAGGCACAGAAATGGTATCAACGGCTCATTTCGGACAGCATATTGCCGTCCTACTCGGCCCCCATGCATCATCAGCATGTTTGGTGGAAGGAGGCGTTCTGATGGGTAGAGGGGATCAGGGCCCTGGCTTGTTCGCAGGCTACACTAAGGAGACCGCATCCGAGGAAGGCTTTGCGGAATTCGTGGTGGATGACATCACTTGGTGGGTATGCTTGGAAGGCATTTCCGTGGCCCAGGAGAAGTGACTGAGAGATATCCTGCACAAGAATCGTCCGTATGACGCCACTTCTGTGTACGAAATGAGGTATTGATCGCCTGAAACCGTCATTCACTATTGGATCCCGAAAGAAAATGCTGTTTGGTAAATTGCCAAGAAGAGACGTCAATTTGCACCACTGGAGATACAGTGGATCCGTAGTTATGTTGGCTCATTGCTGGTGGTGAAGATTATCTCTCCAGTGGATACAGGAATGGTCTATGATGATGAGAACAGTCAGAAAATCCCCATACAGCAAACATCTCATGCAACGCTCGCGCCGAAAGGAATGGGAAATTTTTGCCGCTGCATCAATTACGTCTATTTGAATCACCAACTTCATCGTCACATCTGGGAGATTCGGAACCTCGAGGAATGTGTGCGCAGCCAGGCTGGAAACCTCAGATTCTCTGGAGTTTACGGGTTCAGTGGATTTTTCGCTGTTACGATCGGAAAAAACAAACCTCTGACAGCATTTGTTATTGTTGGATGGGGGATCTTCATTTGGAATTTCCTTCCCTTTGGATTATAAGGTGGACCCAGCACATATAGCCGTCTAATTTGGAAAGCCTTTGCAGAGTTCGTTAGAGATAACTTTCAGGTTTATCTGAACAGCATCGATTTTGCAGATGTTAAGAGCTTGGTGCAGTGGCAGAACGACTACGCCTCCTATAGGAAGTGGATGGAGAAAGAGGTGATTGATGCACTGCAGTGTGATCGACTGGAATTCTGTGTCTTTCCACAGTTCAAGGCCTGCAATATGTCAGTCAATCCGATGAAGTCCACATTGCTGGCAAAGACGAAGAAAATGCTTGAATATGTGGTTTCAAGAGCCAGAATGTCAAAGTCACCAGAAAATGTCTTGAAGTTCAAGTCCATTCTCCGGGAGCGTGTTACTAAGCCGGAACAGCTGGAATGCAACTTGGCGTGTTTGTGATATATGTCAAGATACCTGCCAGATCTTGCCACTCAGACCAAGTTTATCTCTGACAAGCTATGGGGATGGAAAACCTATGTCGATGCTCCACCTGGACGCGTTTTGCCCAAAGGACGCAAGAAAATACAGGTGGAAAAAGAAGGGACTGGACTGATGCAGACCAGGACCAACTTTTACAGCTCAGTGACGAGTTGGACCAGGAAATCACCCTCCAGTCACTTTCGGAAATGTTGCCAATTGTAATTGTTAGATATATTGATCACCCAACGAGGCCCGCCGAGGCCTGCCTAGACCGCTGCGAGCAGATGCGCACACGGGAGGTATCAGGTGGCGCAGGTGGCCAATGGCCACCGGCGACATCTAGACCCGGCGACATCTAGACCGGAGGTGGCAAGTTGCCACCAAAGGATCTAGACGAGCCGGTGATGGGTAACGGATTGGATGTGCAT
>Ga0307516_10005011_pt1 | contig 16062 bp, 21 predicted proteins | sample 19_EM_MG_FD_203310 | JGI IMG/M metagenome (GOLD analysis project Ga0307516, IMG submission 203310) | Populus trichocarpa ectomycorrhiza microbial communities from riparian zone in the Pacific Northwest, United States - 19_EM | ecosystem: Host-associated > Plants > Roots > Unclassified | place...
CTTAAGCTGGTAGCTAGCAGCTCTTTTCTGCAACTCTGTCAGTTTTTTGGCAGTTTGAAAGTTTGGACGGAGATTTGAAAGGTAGACTCCTGCAAGACCTAAAGGATCGGAAATAAAAAACTGAAAAATACAATTATGAATCCAGTAAATGAGTTCGAAAAGTACGCTGTGAAGCACCGCGGTATTTCCAGTAATACTTTAAATGACTACAATAAATACGTGGTCACCAGCCTTACCCCCAACATTATTGAAGAACGCCCGATGAATGTAGCCGTCATGGACGTATACAGCCGTCTGATGATGGACCGTATCATCTTCCTCGGTTACCCTATCAATGACGAAGTGGCCAATATCGTCACCGCCCAGCTCCTTTTCCTTGACAGCACCGACCGTCACCGGGATATCCAGATGTATATCAACTGCCCCGGCGGAAGCGTTTACTCCGGTCTGGGAGTGTATGACACCATGCAATATGTCACCCCGGATGTCTCCACGATCTGTATCGGCATGGCTGCCTCCATGGGCCAGGTATTGATGTGCGCAGGCACAAAGGGCAAGCGTACGGCGTTAAAACATAGCCGTATCATGATGCACCAGCCCAGCGGCTCTATCGGCGGACAGGCATCGGATATCGAGATCACCGTCAACGAGATCAAGAAACTAAGAAAGGAATTATACGAGATCACCGCCTTCCATACCGGCAAGACGCCCAAGCAGGTAGAAAAGGACAGCGACCGCGATTATTGGCTCACCGCCATTGAAGCAAAGGAATACGGACTGGTGGATGAAGTCCTGTTGCTCAACCCAAGAAAGGAAAATAAAGAATCGTAAATTTTCAAAAAACACTAGCTATGAATTATTCTCAATATATGTACAAGCCTTTCCGCATGGACGACGAGCCCGATGAAAAAGAGCCTAAAGAAGAAAAAGCCCCCGACCTGGGGATGTTGGCGAAAAGAATGGAAAAACTGTTCTTCGACAACAGGAGCGTGGAATTATGGGGAGCCGTAGACGATCGTTCTGCAAAGGAAGTCGTCACCAAGCTGAAATTACTCGACGCAGACAAGCCGGGAGAAGAGATCAAATTCTTTATCAATAGCCCCGGTGGGGTCGTGACCTCGGGCATGGTGATCTATGATACGATGAAGATGCTGAAAAGCCCCGTAAGTACGATCTGTATGGGACTGGCAGCTTCCATGGGCTCGATCCTCCTCAGCGGAGGGGTCAAGGGCCGCCGGTTCGTTTACCCTCATTCCGAGATCATGATCCATCAGCCAAGCCTGGGAGGTTATATGCAGGGAGTGAGCATCGACCTCGAGATCACTGCTAAACAGACCAAACGCGTAAAGGAGATCAGCGCCCGGATCCTGGCAGAGAACTGCGGTAAAAAGTTCGAACAAGTCATGAAAGATTTCGACAGGGATTACTGGATGGATGCCAAAGAGGCGATGGAATACGGTATCGTCGATGCAGTTTTCGACAAATTATAATTATAATACACTGATTAATAGTTAGTTACATAAAGACACTCAACAAAGGGCGGCTCCGGAGGTTTTCGGGGCCGTTTTTTCCACATACTGGTATAATCGAATAAGTTGGGTAACTTTGTGATAGCATAGGAAAAGCTCGTTAACTCAGATTTAAAAAGCAATAATGGCAAAGAACACTCTACATTGTTCTTTCTGTGGACGCAACCGGGACGAAGTGAAGATACTTATAGCCGGCCAGGAAGGACATATATGTGAAAATTGCGTGGAGCATGCACAGGAGATCATCCAGCAGGAATTGATGATCCGGGAAGATTCTCCCGGTAATACGCAATTTAAGCTCACCGTCAAGAAACCCCTCGAAATAAAACGTTTCCTGGACGAATACGTTATTGCCCAGGATGACGCTAAAAAAGTATTGGCCGTAGCCGTATACAACCATTACAAAAGGCTGCAGCAAAAAGTGGTGGAGAATGAAGTGGAGATCGAAAAGAGCAATATCATCATGGTCGGCGAAACAGGTACGGGAAAGACCCTCCTCGCCAAGACCATCGCAAAATTACTGAACGTACCTTTCGCCATCGTGGATGCCACCGTATTTACAGAGGCCGGCTATGTAGGGGAGGACGTGGAAAGTATCCTGACCAGGCTGTTGCAGGTCTGCAATTACGATGTGGCCGCGGCTGAAAGAGGGATTGTCTATATCGATGAAATTGATAAGATAGCCCGGAAAGGAGATAATCCTTCCATTACCCGTGATGTCAGCGGAGAAGGCGTTCAGCAGGGGCTGTTGAAGCTGCTGGAAGGAACGGATGTACTGGTGCCCCCGCAGGGTGGCAGAAAGCATCCCGAGCAAAAACTGATCAAGATCAACACCCAGAATATCCTCTTTATTTGCGGAGGCGCTTTTGACGGGGTGGATAAGATCATTGCCCGCCGGATCAATACCAATGCCATCGGGTTCAACGTGAATAAGGAACAACAGGAAAATGCGAAAAAGAACCTGTTGCAATACGTAAATGCACCCGATCTTAAATCCTTCGGACTGATCCCGGAACTGCTGGGTCGTTTGCCCGTAGTAACGCATCTCGATCCCCTGGACAAAATAACCTTACGTTCCATCCTCACGGAGCCAAAGAACTCTCTCATCCGTCAATACAAGAAATTATTCGAACTCGAAGGTATCCAGTTGAGCTTCGACGACGACGTATTTGATTTTATGGTAGAAAAAGCCGTCGAGTACAAGCTCGGGGCCAGGGGACTGCGCAGTATCTGCGAAAGCATCCTGACGGACGGTATGTTCGAACTGCCTTCTACCAAGGAGAACAAATTCCATCTCGACCTGGAATACGCACGCAAGAAATTCGACAAGAGCAAGATGAATTTGCTCAAGGTCGCCTAAGAAATAATAAACTACGGGCCTCGCTATAAACGAGGCCCGTAGTCATTTTAATAAACAAAGTTATGCAGGAACTGATCGATCGGATGATGGCCGAAGGGCTTACGGAAGAACAAGCGTATAAAGCCATCGAGGTGATCAAGCTCTATGCGAAGGAGAAATTCCCCATTTTTGGCGGGGCCATCGATAAGCTCTTCGACAAATACGGTCCGAAGGCAGACGATGATTTTATGCCCTGATAATATAATCCCCTCTTCTTTAAATATTGCATCATCCGGGTCTCCCACCGCTGCTTTCTTATCCGCATTGTCCAGCGTATGTACTACTTCAGGATCTCCCGGGCGATGACCAGTTTTTGAATTTCGGAAGTACCCTCTCCGATGGTGCAGAGCTTACTGTCCCGGTAGAATTTCTCAACAGGGAAATCCTTGGTATAGCCATAACCTCCGAAGATCTGAACGGCTTCGGTAGAAGCCCTGACGGCTACTTCACTGGCATAATATTTTGCCATGGCCGCTTCTTTGGTCATGGGGAGTTTTTTATTCTTTAGATCGGCAGCCTGCATGGTGAGGAGTTCCGCGGCGGCGATCTCGGTAGCCATATCGGCCAATTTGAAGGAGATGCCCTGGAAATTCGAGATCGGCTGGTCGAACTGGTGGCGTTCTTTGGAATATTGAAGCGCTGCTTCCAGCGCCCCCTTGGCGATGCCGAGGGAAAGGGCGGCGATCGAGATACGGCCTCCGTCCAATACTTTGAGCGCCTGCTTAAAGCCTTCTCCTGTCTTCCCGAGCTTGTTGGCGTCCGGGACACGGCAATTATCAAAGATCATTTCCGCCGTCTCGCTGGCACGCATCCCCAGCTTATTTTCTTTTTTACCTCCGCTGAATCCTTTAGTGCCTCTTTCGACGACAAAGGCCGTGGCATTGTCTTTACTGCGGGGTTCCCCTGTCCTGGCCACTACGACGGCAATATTCCCGCTGATGCCATGGGTGATCCAGTTCTTGGTGCCGTTGATGACCCATTCGTCTCCGTCCTTTACGGCCGTACAGCGCATATTGCCGGCATCGCTGCCGGTGTTTGCTTCGGTGAGGCCCCAGGCTCCCAGCCATTCTGCGGAAGCCAGTTTAGGAAGGTATGTTGCTTTTTGTGTTTCATTGCCAAATGCAAGGATATGCCCGGTGCAAAGAGAGTTATGAGCGGCCAGGCTCAGACCGATGGAGCCGCATACTTTCGCGATCTCCTGTATGATGACGACGTATTCGATATAGGAAAGACCGGATCCGCCGTACTCTTCCGGAACGACCACGCCCATCAGTCCGAGTTTGCCCATCTCCTTAAAGATATGGGCAGGGAATTCCTGTTTCTCGTCCCATTCCATTAAATGGGGCTTGATAGCTTGTAAGGCGAAATCACGGGCGGTACGGGCTACCTGTTGGGTCAGTTCTTCTGTTTGAAAATCCATGTCGTCATTCAATTTTTAAGGGACCGGTGTAAAAGAACCAGGCAACAACCGGATGGCTATTGCCTGGCAACACTGGCAAACAATCATTATTGGGTACCCGGGGCTGGGCCGGGAATAATACAAAACTAACGAAAGTTCGGGAAATATGCTAACAGTTGTTAGTTTATTTTCAGGAGATCCATGTTAAGCAGTTTCTAAAAGAAAGTTCCCATCAATATTCAACTTCTGGTGGAGCTTTTTTGCAATACTTAAATTAATATGCTTCTTTCCATTAATGATTTCGCTGATGGTGGAATTCGGCACTTCCAGGATCTTTGAAAGCTGCGCCTTGTTGATCCTGTTCTCATGCATATAATCCTGTAAAATATCCGGTATGGTAGTTTGTACCGGCATAGGATATTTCTTCTTTTCATAGGCTTCTACCGCCAGGGAAATATGCTGAAGTTCCTCCGTCTCCCTTTCAGTAAGGTTGCCAAAGCCCTTTTCAATAAAGGTTTCGATCATGGCCAATGTCGCGTGATATTGGCTATTCGTTGTGATCTTCAATTCTTTGCTTTTAAGCATTTTCTTGCATTTTTATTCTTACAAACTATTTAGGCGCCCGACAGCATTTAATCCATCGTATTCACGATGTGTCAAAATCGCCCTGATATATACTGTCCGGATCGTGAAATGGATCATTCCTACAAGCCTATAATTGTTGCCGCCTATATTAAAAACAAACCGGTCATTCCCAATGAAGTCAACCGAGTTAAAAGTCGATTTTACATCCTTAAAATCTTTCCAGTCCGCATCCTGTGTTTTATCAAACCAGTCATTTAGAGGCTGGGTTGCACGGGGTTGCCTCTTACTGAATTCGTGAATAGCTCCCTTTGTAATGATTACCATAATACTGCAAAAATACCACGTTCACAAATTATTTTCAAATTTACATAATAATTTCGTATTTCACGAAATATTTTCGAATTTACCCTAATCCCCGCCTTTTCCGTTGCACCAATTGCTGCTCCTGCTGTAAAGACAGCCCCTGTTCACACCTTTCCAGGATGGCTTTCAAGGTATACCGCTCTCCCAGGGCAGACCCCTTGAATACACACCTTTCCTTATGATCTACATAGTAGATGTTCGGAGGCCCTTCCTTTTTATCCTGCCGCACGACGATGCTGATCCCTTCTGGCCGCAACCGCTTCCCCAGTTCTTCAAGGCTCTGACAGCCTTTGAAAAAACTGCCGTCGACCCCCATCCTGGCTTTCGACATATTTATCTCGCGATCAGGGTCTATCCGCATGAATTGCTGTTCAAGATTGCGGAGAGTAGGATTACAATTGAATAAGCTGGCCTTCAGGGGTACGCCTATATCTTTGCCAGTCTTGTCCAGCGCCCGGTAGAGCAACCCCTTCTTCCGCTGCAACAGGGAACCCTCGCTACCGTTATCCGCCCGTATGTTATACACGCGTAAGATGGCATTGAATTCATCGAAAGAGGTAAAATAATACTTATTGATAACGTGATCCAGGACCTTGCTGATGGCAGGCATGAGCGGGGCTTCTCCATATTGGACGATTTGTGCAGACGCCATCTTCCGTTCACGGGCCTCGGTCGCTGCTTTCGTTTCCATCGGCAGGCTCGGCGTTAGCATGAAATCTTTTTCCAGGCCACGGCAAATTTGTTGTGATCGGTAATAATCTTTTCGGTTCCAACGAATAATATCGCCGTTCGGCCATATTTTAGGCGTGACGATGTGCAGGTGCGGATGCCCCGCGTCATAATGACGATAGACGAGGTAAGGGGCCAACCCAAGGCCCATGGCCTCCATATACCTATCCGCGGTCAACAGGAAGTAGTCATTCTGCAACTGCTCATCGGCGGGAGAAAAGTTCAGGGTAAGGTGGATGGCCTTCTTTTCTGCCAGCTCATTCAGGCAGGTCAGCCTTTCCATCCATTGCACCTTTTCTTTCATACTAAGGCGATGATTTTCTTTCAGGAAATTTTCGGCCTGCAGGCACCAGGCCTCGCCTTTCACGCACTTCTTTTCGTTGTATTTTATAGACGCGCGTACGCTCTTGCTAAATTTTATTTGACAGTACATGATCGACCATTTTTTCCATACATCTCCTTATCTTATCCACAGTGATCCACAGGGCCTCCCCTTGCGCCATTTTTTCCGGCTTAATACTCGCCATCATGGACTGCAGTTCTTTTCTCAACAGGATGGCTTCCTGTATCAGATCATCCAGCGACTGGCTCCGGTGGAGTACCCTGACAGGTTCCCCCAGGATCACTTTTCGAAGATATTCACTGACAGATCTGCACGTCGTTTGCCCGATCTTTTTTTCGAGGGCCTTCCATTCTTCCTCCAGCAGCCATACCGCAACATGCTTGCGGGGCCCGTTCCTCTTCTTCCTCATTTGCGCATTTTTATATTCTCTCACTCAATGCAGCGTCCCTGAACAGGCGCTGCTATCAGCGATCTATGCAAATATGCAGGCAAGGGGGAAGATAATCTCCCTGGTAGGGCCCTACCTATGGGAAAATAATTTTTAAGACGTTGGCTTATAAGACGATAAGAATGACGATTGTAATCGCTGAATAGGGATCTTCGGTCGGCATCTATGATAACACCGAAAGACCCAAAACAATCGGATGCCCGGATGACGCCACGCATTTCATGGAGAAAAATCCACCCCTTATGGAAGACCACCTGAACACACTATTACCCCTCCTTACCTTCAGAAAAAAAAGCCATGAAAGCCTGCTTCCTGTATCTCAAACTGGCCCTTGCCTGCTTTTTAAATGCAGCCTGCTCCCAGCTCCCCTCCTATGGTCAGTTGCAGCATTTTATTCCCAGGGAGATCATTGTTGGCCAGCATCCCGGCAGCGTGGAGGTTGCAGACCTTGATCATGACGGTAAGCCCGATCTGGCGGTGGCCAATGAAAAGGATAATAATGTAACGATCCTGCTGGGAGACGGAAAAGGGAATTTTAAAGAAGCCAAAGGATCCCCCTTCCCCTGTGGAAACTTCCCCAATGATATCGCCATCGCTGATTACAATAAAGATGGGAACTTCGACCTGGCTTTCGCCAACCATGAAATGAAATATGTAACGGTTTTGCTGGGCGACGGACACGGCGCTTTCCGTCCGGCCCCCAATTCTCCTTTCCACCTGGACGTTAAGCCGCATACGCATGGCATATCAACAGGGGATCTTAATGGGGACAGTTGTCTCGACCTGGTGACGGATAGTTGGGGGACCGACCAGTTGGTAGTCCTATACGGAGACGGGAAAGGAGATTTTAAGCTGCCGGGACAATTTTTGACGGTGGGCAGGCATCCCTATCAACGGATCCGGATGGCGGATCTGGATCATAACGGCCATCCTGATATCGTCACTACCAATCTGGACGGGGATAACTGCACCGTCTTGCTTAGCGATGGCCAGGGAAATTTTTCTCCCCCGGCAGGTTCTCCTTTTTCCGCAGGGATCGCTCCTTTCGGACTAGCCATCGGTGACCTGAACACAGACGGCTATCCTGACCTGGCCATCATTAATTCACCCACTATCACCTCGGACAGGAAAGGGAAGGATGGGTTGACCATCCTGCTGGGCAACGGCAAAGGGAGCTTCTCCATGATGAAAGGATCTCCCTTTACCACCGGACAGGGTCCCTCCCGCGTGGCGATCGGCGATCTTAATGGGGATGGGATACCCGACATCGCCGTGACCAATTATAACAGCAAGAATATTACCCTCTTCTATATGAGCCGGATGGGTGTTGCCTCCAGCGAAAATCTCCCGCTCAGTAGCCATGCAGATGGAATGGCCATTCATGACCTGGATGGGGATGGCAAAAATGATCTGACAGTTAGTAACAGCGAGGGCAATAGCATACTGGTTCTATTGCATAAATAAAATCCAGGATCTGGCATGCATTTTAACATCCCTTTTTGATTTTTCAGGCCTGGTGGCCCGATATTTTAAGCAATAAGAAGGGCAATCAGATCTTTCACCAAAAACAGTTAGTTATGAAAAAGATGTTTGTTTTATTACTGTCTGCCGCCTTTATTGCCGCACCTGCCTTTGCCAGGATACCAGCGAGGATCAACGATGCATTCCGTGCCAGGTATGCCGGGGCCAACAAAGTGGAATGGACACATACCATCGGCAACTATAAAGCCACCTTCTATATGGGTGACTATCAATTAAAAGCAAAATTCGATAAGAATGGCCGCTGGTTAGGATCCGAGAAGAACATTGGAGAAGACAGGCTGCCGACAATGGTAAAAACTGGCCTCTGGAAGACCAAATACGGGCGTTGGGAAATAAAATCCACTTATGAAAAGTACATGCCCGATCAAAAACCTCAATATTACATTACCGCCCGTAGGGGTAGTTTTCAAAAAAAGACCCTTGTTTTCGACCGACGCGGTCAGTTAATGAACGGATAAGAATAGCAGTATGATTGTATGCGGATAAGCGCGGGAGGAGCAGAAACATCCTTCCCGCGTTTTTTTATGCCGTATGCCGGCGCCGGCAGGAATAGTCCCCCTCTCCGTTGTTACGGTTCTGGCCTACCGTAGGGTCACAAATAGAAAGACTCCTTAATGATCTTGCCGTCCTTCACCTCATAAACACATAGTTCGGTCATGGCCATGCGGCCCATTTCCTTCATCGTCACGTCCATGAACATGGTCACAGCGAAGGAATTCGAAGCCACTACCGGTTCGGAAACCTTCAAATCATGATTCTCTGACACCATCGCCGACCATTTCGACCCTTTTTCAAAAATAGCATCCAGCCCCTTGGTCTCTTTCTCAAAGGCCGGAGTCGCATACGGCTCGACGCTAACGGCATCCGGGGCAAACAATTCCTTCTGGGCAGTTATCCATTCTGCCTGGCGGCAAAGGTCCACCAGGCGGTTGGCAATTTCCTGTGTTGTCATAAAAATGATTTTATGTAAGATAGGTAACTAAAAAAGTTTCCGGGAAAATTTGTCTTATTACTCATAAATCCGGAACTTAACCCATGTCCAACAAACACCCACCCTCTTCCCTGGAAAAAGAATTCGAGCTGGAAAGGATGATCCTGTTCAGTGACGCCGTATTCGCGATTGCCATCACCCTGCTGATCATCGACATCAAATTTCCGGAACTACCCGAACAACTGGTCGGTGTAAATAAGCTGAAGCTCTTCTGGCACACCATCGCCAGTTTCATCGCTTTCGCCTTCAGCTTTTTCTTTATCGGCCTGAGCTGGTCCGTACACCTGGCCTTGTTCCGCCTGCTGCGTAAATACGACCAGGGACTGATCAACCGCAACCTGCTCTTCCTTTTCTTCATCGTCACTTTTCCTTTCACCGCATCGGCGGTGGCCGGACATTTACGGGCTAACTTTTATTTCCCTTTGTATTTATATATGGGCAACCTGGCAATGGTAAGTATCGCGCATTTCATCTTATGCCGTTACATCATTCGCCAGCGGCCTTCGCTCACCGTAGAAGGTAAAGAGAAAGAGAAAAAATATTTCTATATCCGCAGTAAGTATAATGCCATCGTGCTCGGCAGCATAGTGCTGCTGCTGATCGCCTTCGGAGCGGTCATGCCTGGCCAGAGCCTTTATTTTACCGTCACCGGTCTATTGACATCTTTCTTAATGGTCCTTGCCCGGAAAAAAGCGAATAAATACAAGCCCGTTGGGAGTGAAGTGGGGTGAAAAAAAATATAAAAATTTTCTACCTCCTTCGAATTAGAAAGTGCTACGAAAATTATCTTTTTTTCAATTTATTCCTAGGATTGCGGCTGGTATGGAAAACTGCATAAATTACTATTTCGGTCTTCACGATCTCATAGACAATAACGTAAGGAAAGCGCTTTAGAGCTACTTGCCTATAACTTCTCTTAGCCTTGCTGAATGAAGTAGGGTTACTTTCTATCTTTTTATAAAACTCCGTTAATTCGCTTAGAAATTCTTCACCTAATCCTTCTTTTTGGTCTTCATACCAGTTGTAAGCTTCTTCAACGTCACCTTCTACTTCTGGTTTTAAGATCAGCCTATAGGCCATTTGATTTCCTTTTTTTACGGATACTGTCATGCACTTCCTGCACGCTATATGATTTGCTCTTGCCACTCAGATGCTTGGCCCTTCTCTCATCAAGGATTTTAAGATGTGCATCAGACAATTTGAAAACACCTTCATGGTTGATCTCATCCTCAAAAAGGGTATAAATAGCTTTCACTTTCTTATCGTCTGCATCAGCCAGGTAGGTTATAAGTTTCTTGCGAATGGCGGTTGTAGTCATGACTATCCAGATTTGTGACATAAAGTTAATTTATTTTTGCTTTTCTACTACCGAATTTTAGCCAAAAGGGTGGTGTTTAGCCAGTTGCTCCATTAAATCTCCCGTCTCCCGGGCTGTACAGACCTGTATACTGCTGATATACTATTGTCCTGCCATATATTGTACTTCCCGTTTATTATGCTGTTTCAGCATTGCAGAATTCATAGCCCCAACCGCAATCTCTGCCGCTGCACCAATTCCTGCTCCTGCCGTAAAGACAGCATCTGCCGCAGGGCTTCTCCCTGCAAACATCTTTCGGCAATGGCTTGCACCGTATAGCGTCCGCCCAGGGCTGACCCGTCAAAGACGCATTTGGTCTGGTGGTCTACATAATAAATAGCCTTAAGCTCGCCTTTCTTGTCCTGCCGGGTCACGACGCTGATACGTTCCTTTCTCATCTCGTCCTTGAAGGTTTCCAGGCTCTGCCGTTCCTTATACAGCGTCCAGTCGATAGACACCGTGACCCTCTGTTCATGCCCCTGCCTCAGCGACAGGTTGAGGGCAAATTTCTGCTCCAGTTTCTGAAGGACGGGTTTTACGTTGAACAGGCTGGCCTTCAAAGGGCGGCCCTGGTTCCTTCCCTGTTCATCGATCACCCGGTATAACAATCCTTTCTTTTGATATAGCTGTGAATTTTCATGTCCCCTGTCCGCTTTCATATTGTACAGTCGAAGAATAGCATTGAATTCTTCGAGAGAAGTATATTTATATACATCCAGCACGGCATCGAATACCTTGCTCATGGCGGGCATCATCGGCGTTTCGCCATATTTTATCCGCTGTGCATAGGGCAATTGCCGCTGTATTCTTTCGTCCGGCAGGCTTTCCTTTGTCAATCTCGGCACCAGGGAAAATTCCTTTTCCAGTTCGCCTGTTATTTTTAAGCTTCGGAAAAAATCTCTTTTCTCTAAATGAATGATGTCTCCATCCGCCTTTATCTTGGGCGCGACGATATGCAGGTGCGGATGACCTGCATCAAAATGACGATAGCCCAGGTAAGGGTCTTCCCCCAGCCCCATGGACTCCATATATTTCCGGGCAATGGTCTTCATCTGTTCGTTGGACAACTGATCCGCAGGGGAAAAATTCAGGGAAAAATGGAGGGTGTCGGCCTTCGCTCTCTCGTTCAGGCAAGTTCGCCATTCCAGCCATTGTATCTTTTCTTCTTTGGTGAGCCTTTCATGCTCTTTGACAAAATTCTCCGCCAACAGCGATTCGGCCTGTCCCAATTCCAGTTTCTGCTCGCTGTACTCAATACTCATGCGAACACTTTTACTTTTTTCTATTCTCGAGTACATTTTCCGCCATTTTATCGATACGTTCCATGATAGCTTCCATGATAGCGATGACTTTTTCCTGGTTGGCCTTGTCAAAAGGCGCGTGAGCGCATACGGCATGCAATTCCTTTCTTAACAGGATGACTTCCGGCAACGCCTCGTCAAAAGACTTACTGCGGTAAAAGACGGTCACAGGCTCTCCCAGGACAACTTTTTTTATATAAGCGCTTATGGAACGGCAGGTACTATTAGCGATCTTCTTTTCCACCAATGCCCATTCTTCCCGCTGGAATCCCACCGATACCTGCTTTCCGTAAGTTTTTTTCTTTTCCAATCTTCACCTTTTAATGCCTCCCTCCGCTCATTCATTTTTCCGGGATTCCAGCCCGGCGAATGGCTTGCATGGGTCCTTATAAAATTATAAGAAGTTTATGCTAACGCCAATGACAAATCGCAAGAAATCGATCTGTCTAATTGATAAATATCAATTCATCCTATCCTCTGCTGTTCCAGGCCCGGCTTAGTGTTTCCTCCGTGACTCCCAGGTAAGTGGCCAGGTATTTCCGTGGCACTCTATTGATCAGGTCCCCATGCTGTGTTAGTAGGAATTCCACCCGCTCCTTGGATTTTTGCATCCGCATCGACCGGAGGCGTTGCTCGCTCAACGCATAATATTTCTCTGTCAATAGGCCCCGGATATAATTGAATTCTATGAAGTTCTTATAGATGTATTGAAGTTCCTGGAAGCTGATATAATAAAAGACGGATGGTTCCAGGCATTGGATGCTCTCATAACTTGGCTGCTGGCCGTAAAAGCTTTCGACGGAAAAGACGACATCCCTTTCTTTCATAAACCAACTGCATATCTCTTTCCCATCCTTCAGGTAATAGGCTCTTACCAACCCTTCCGTTATAAAATAAACATGCTCGGAGATCTTGCCTGCCTGTAGTAAATATTCCCTCCTCTTCAATTCCTTTACTTTCAATATGTTATACAAATGTTGCCGCAGTTCGGTGGAAAGAGGGTATAGCCCGTGCAGATATTCGAGAAGATGTTCCTTGATCATATAGGTTAAGGTATAAAGGAGGTCCTGACCTTATGAAAATAAAGAAAAAAGCAACAACCCCCTATAGGGCAGAAAAATTCCCCCATAGAAAAACCTCCCTGAGCACACCGGGGAGGTCTTTAAACAGGCCGGCCGGGCCGCCTGAATATCTTCATAAGGAATATTCTTTAGTAATAGTACCGGTAATGTCTTGGGCCGGGCCTCCTGTTGGGCGTACGGTGGAAGACCTGTTCCGGCAGGATCCTTCCAAGCCCCACGATCAATCCCGCATTGAGGCTGAACTGGTAGATACTCGAATACGTGGATAGTCCCGTGCCGGAGCCATAATTGCTAAAGTAAAAGCCTCCGTCCGCTGCGTCTACGGGTGATAATAGTTGAGCCTTCAATTGAATGCCCACGCGCGGAGAGACATAGATATTCGTACCCAATTGCACACCAACGGCAAATTTTGTATCGCTGTAGTCGTCGATGCCGGGTGTGAACACCGCTGCTCCCAGGAAGGCGCCTATAAAGGGTCGCACAGTGGAATTCGGAATAGTAAAGGACTGAACACCTCCCAACATGATATAATCAAGGCTCAGGTCATTCCCGCCGATCTTATTCCCGCCATAGCCATATTCGTACAAGCCCGATTTGGTATTCATATGGTTGTACAGCACCTCCAGTCCGAAGCTGCGGTTGAGATTAAATTTTACGGAACCTCCGAGGTTAAGCCCTCCGTCAATCCGTCCGTAACTATCATAAAAATTAGTACGGCTGGCGAACGTATACCCTGCTGAAGGGATAAATTCAACGGAAGTTTGTGAAAATGAATGTATTGTGGCCAGGAGCACCAGGGGTAGTAAAATCGCTATTTTTCTCATACATAAAAGTTTATGTAAACAAATAGACGGAAAAAGGGCTTGAAGGTTTAACGGGAGGGTCGGGATTGCAAATAATTAACAAACGTTAAATCTTTGCAAAACGGATGCCAAAAAGCTTGCTACCATTGGCCAGGCCGGGATCACCGGGCTGACTGCTCCCCCTGGAAAAGGACGTTATCCCCTCACGAAATAAATAATTGAGAAAATTAATTGTCTACTAATTTGGTAGACTAATAATCCTGCTGTATCATTGCAGTCCGAACCTGGATGTCCAGGCGGAAAAAGGGTCGCGTGGCCGAGTGGTTAGGTACGGGTCTGCAAAACCTTTCACGGCGGTTCGAATCCGCCCACGACCTCAAAAGACCGGCATCGCCGGAGGCGCGGTATTCCGTAGCGGAGCCCTTGAGTTTACTCAAAGGGCGCAGCGAAGGAATAACGGGCAATACCCGAAGGGGATTGGAGGACGGGCTCTTGAAGCCACCCACCTACCGGATCACCGAAGGTAATCCGCCCACGACCTCAAAAGACCGGCATCAGGTCATCTTTTTCATATGGCAAGCAATCGTTAGACGGGCTGTATTTCTATACGGCCCTTTTTTATTTTACTGGCAGCATAAATACAGCCATAAGTTGATTTTTTACATATTTATGGCCAACTATCCGCTATGTATCACCAGCCCATCGTAGGCCAGTTCCATGCCCGGGGGAAGGGTCGGGTTGACGGCGGCATGAAGACCCAACTGATGGCTGATATGGGTGAAATATGCGCGAGGGATCGCGAGTTGCTGCACCTGGTCGATCGCTTCCTGCAGGCTATAGTGGGAAACGTGCTTTTCCCGGCGTAGGGCATTCAATACGATGCTCTCCGTGCCCCGGATCTTTTCCTGCTCTTCTTCGTCGATCCTGTTAGCGTCCGTGATATAGGTGAATTTTCCAAACCGGAACCCCAGCACCGGCATATTCAGATGCCAGACCTGGATAGGTTGGACGGGTATATCCCCTACCATAAAGGGTTCTTTCTCGATCCTGTTCAGGCGGATCTCCGGGATACCAGGATATTTCAGGTCTGCGAAGGCATAGGGGAACTCCCGCACAATGGCTTCCTGGGTCATTTCATTGGCATAGATATCCATTGGCTTATGCTGGAAGAAATTATACGCGCGTACATCGTCCAGACCGGCTATATGGTCTTTATGGGGATGCGTAAAGAGCACAGCATCCAGCTTTTTCACCTGCGCCCGCAGCATCTGGGATCGGAAATCGGGGGTAGTGTCCACTACCAACGCCGTGGTGGGCGATTGAACGAGGATGCTTGAACGCAGTCTGTTGTCCTTTGGATCTTTGGAAGCGCATACCTCACAGGGGCAGGCGATCATCGGCACACCCGTGCTGGTGCCGGTACCAAGGAAAGTAATTTTTAATGGGGGATGGCTCACTTGTCAAAAATAAGAAAGGATTGTCATCGCAAAATCACGAAATCCCAAAATCTCAAAATCAGAAATCTTATTCGTGGTTCACCGCCATGACCTCTTCGTAGACCTTCCGCGTCTCCGGCGTAAGCAGCTCCGGGGTGATCCTTAACTGGGGGATGATATCGATCAGGGTATTGATCCGTCCTTCGGTCTGAAGGAATTTATTAAGCACCACGACCTTCCTTTGTTCAAGGATGCAATAGCCGCTCTGGAAAGTACCTCTTTCATAACGCACGATGTATTCTGCCTCGTCCAATACTTTTTCGATCTTATCCAGGGTCGTTTGTGTGTATTTCATGTCTCCCCCACTCCCGGGGTGGAATTTGGTACGCCGTAAAGTTAGTGCATATCAACGCGGTATAGCGATCGGGGCTTTCAATTTTATCCACAGGGATTCCAACAATGTGCATATGTTTCAGCCCTGTCGGACAGGTGCGGATCAGCTGTTTTTACTGGTCATGCGAATGACGGGAATGATCATTTCCTCGAGACTTATCCCGCCATGCTGGAAGGTATTACGATAATAATTTACGTAATAATTGTAGTTATTCGGGTAGCAAAGAAACCCATCGCCACGGGCAAAAATAAACGAAGAATTCACGGTAGGTACAGGCAGCCCGGCCTCCTTGGGATCGCGAAAAGCCAGCACTTCCTTCGCCTCATAGTTCAGGTTGCGGCCATGCTTGTACCGCAGATTG
>Ga0307516_10005012_pt1 | contig 16055 bp, 11 predicted proteins | sample 19_EM_MG_FD_203310 | JGI IMG/M metagenome (GOLD analysis project Ga0307516, IMG submission 203310) | Populus trichocarpa ectomycorrhiza microbial communities from riparian zone in the Pacific Northwest, United States - 19_EM | ecosystem: Host-associated > Plants > Roots > Unclassified | place...
ACCGGCGCGCTTCCGGTCACCGGATGGCGGCCGCACGTATCAGCGGTGTCACCAGTCTGCGCGCTTCATCATCATTCACCTCCCCGGTGCTCCTAGGAGCTCCATTGAACAGGCCGCGACTTCCCGCAAACTTGATCAAAACCGGAACTGGTTCTTCAGTACGTTGTGGGACCGTTCGAGCCCATGTCGCTGATACGCAATAGAGAATTCCGTGCGCTTGCCGTGGCCGAGGCAATGTCGGTGGTCGGCGACCAACTGTCGCGGGTGGCGCTCGCGCTGCTGGTCTTCGAACGGACGCGCTCCGCCGGGCTCAGCGGGCTGACGTACGCGCTGACCTACCTGCCCACCGTCGCCGGAGGATTTCTGCTCTCCCCGCTCGCCGACCGCAGGCCCCGGCGCGAGGTCTCCGTCGCGATCGACGCGGTGCGGGCGGCGATCGTCCTGGCGATGGCCGTTCCCGGTGTCCCGTTCAGCGCGTTGTGCTGCCTGGTCGCCCTGTCGTCGTTCTTGAGCGGGCCCTACACCGCGGCCCGCCTGGCTCTGCTGCGTGACGTTCTGCCACCCGAGCAGTACGGCGCGGGGATGGCCGTGCGGCAGTCGCTGTCCCAAGGCGGGCAGCTCGTCGGATTCTGCGCCGGCGGTTTCCTCGCGACGGCCTTCGACCCGGCCACCTGCCTGATTGTCGACGGGCTCACGTTCGGGGCGGCCGCGTTGGTGGTGCGGTTGCTCGTGAGGTCCCGCCCGGCCGTGGCGACGGCGTCGGCCGGTGGCAGCGCGGCCTCGACGATCGCATACATCTGGCGGTCACCGGCCCGGCGCGCGATCCTGCTGTCCACCGTGACGGGCGTGTTCCTCACGGCACCCAAGGCGCTCGCCGCGCCGCTGGTGTTCGAGCTGGGGCTCAACGGTCGCTGGGCCGGGTTGTTCATGGCGGCGGAGGGCCTGTTCTCGGTGGTGGCGCTGGCGGTCTTCGCCAGGTCCGTGACCGCGGACCGGTACGCGAAAATCTTCCCGGTGGCGTGCCTGGCACCGTGCGTACCCTTGCTGCTGGTCTTCGCGGCGAACAGTCCCCTGCTGATCGTCCTGGCCTTCGGCCTCAGCGGCGCCATGTGGGCCGTGCTCACCGTGGTCGCCGCGTCCTCCTTCGCCGACCTGCTCCCCGATGACCAGCGCGGCCGCGGCCTGGGAATCGCCGGATCGATGAACGCGACGGCGCAGGGAGTGGGGGCGTTCCTGGCCGGGCTGGCCGCGGACCGGGTCGGCGCCGGCTGGTCCATCAGCCTCCTCGGACTGGCAGGCATCCTCTTCGCGCTGCTTCCCGCGTTGCTGTGGCGTTCCACTCCGGTGATGATGATCAGGTGAATGCGCGAGGCGCCCGGCCGTAATTTCCCGGCCGGGCGCCTCGTATCGTCACGCTCAGGCGGTTTCGGTGATCTCGCGATTGACCCACGACATCATGTGGCGAAGCGTCTTTCCGGTCACCTCGATCGGGTGCGCGGCGCTCTCCTCGCGGTACTTCGTGAGCGCCGGCCGGCCAGCGTCGTCGTCCGCGATGAGCTCCTTGGTGAACTCACCGGACCGGATCTCCGAGAGGATCTTCCGCATCTCCTCCTTGACCCGGCCGTCGATCACCCGCGGGCCCCGCGTGTAGTCGCCGAACTCCGCCGTGTCCGAGATGCTGTAGCGCATCCGGGAGATGCCGCCCTCATACATCAGGTCGACGATCAGCTTGAGCTCGTGCAGGCATTCGAAGTACGCGATCTCCGGGGCGTACCCGGCCTCGATCAGCACCTCGAACCCGGTCTGCACCAGCGCGGACACGCCGCCGGCCAGCACCGCCTGCTCGCCGAAGAGATCGGTCTCGGTCTCCTCGGTGAACGTGGTCGCGATGACGCCGGCGCGCGTGCCACCGATCGCCTTCGCGTACGACAGCGCGAGCACCAGGCCCTCGCCGGCCGGGTCCTGCTCCACTGCGACCAGACACGGCACGCCCTTGCCGTCCACGTACTGGCGGCGGACCAGGTGACCCGGGCCCTTCGGCGCCACCATCGCCACCGTCACGTCGGCCGGCGGCTTGATCAGCTCGAACCGGATGTTCAGACCATGCCCGAAGAACAGCGCCTTACCGGCAGTCAGGTTCGGCGCGATCGACTCGGTGTAGATCTTGCGCTGCGCGGTGTCCGGCGCCAGCACCATGATCACGTCGGCCCACGCCGACGCCTCGGCCGGCGTCCGCACCTTCAGTCCCTGCTCCTCGGCCTTGGCCCGGCTCTTCGAGCCCTCCTTGAGGCCGACCACCACCTCGACACCCGAGTCGCGCAGCGACAGCGAATGCGCGTGACCCTGGCTGCCGTACCCGATCACCGCGACCTTGCGGCCCTGGATGATGGACAGGTCGGCGTCGTCGTCGTAGAAAACTTCCGCGGACATTGGTTCCTCTGTTCCTTGCTCGGTGGAGATCCCTATTCGCCGAAGCCGAACAGGCGGTAGTGGGAGACGGTCTCGAAGCCGATCCGCCGGTACACCGGCTCGCCCTCGCTGCTCGACCGCAGGGCGCGGATGGACAGTGACTTCAGCATGACCGCGACGGTAGCGGCGCCCAGTTGAAGTTTTCTTCCTTCCGCCTGTACCCACGATCTTGGTATCCCGAGCTGACCTGCATACTTTGCGTACGAGCAAACGGTCGCGAACGGGCGTCGTGCCCAGAACTGTCCCGGGGGTCGGCAGGTGGATAGTGCGAATCTGCGCCTGGAGATCCTCGGCCCGCTGAGGATCCGGCGCGACGGTGTCGAACAGCACCCTGGCCCACGTCAGCAGGCCTACCTCCTCGCCGTCCTCCTCGCCCGCGAGGGACAGCCGGTCAGCACCGCCGATCTGATCGACCTGATCTGGGAGGACGACGTCCCGGCAACCGCCATCAACGTCATCCACAAGTACATCGGCGCCCTCCGGCGTGTGCTCGAACCCGAGCTTGCCGCCCGCGACACCGGCGCCTACCTCCACCGGCGCGGCAGCAGCTACCTGTTCACCGCCGCCCCCGGCACGCTCGACCTCAACGCCTTCCGCGAGCTTGTCGCCAGAGCGAAGGCCGAGCACGGCGAGCAGGCCCTCGACCACTACGTCGCGGCACTGGGCCACTTGCACGGCCCAGCAGGAAGCGGGCTCTCCCACCGCACCGCCGGTAGACCGATCTTCGCCGCGCTCGACGCGGAGGTCTTCGACGTCTGTATGACGGCGGCCGCCTTGGCCGTTCGGCTCAGCCGTCCGGAACGCGTGCTACCCGGGCTCCAGCTCGCCGCCTCGGCCGCGCCGCTGCACGAACCCGTGCAGGCGAGCCTCGTCACCGCTCTCGGCGCTGCCGGGCGCCAGGCCGAGGCGCTGGCCGTCTACCGTGCGGTCCGCACCCGCCTCGACGAGGAACTCGGCATCGATCCTGGCCCGGCGCTACAAGCCGCACACCGGCAGGTGCTCGAGCGGCCCGTTCCCGACCCGGACAAGGCTGTCCTCGATGCACTGGCCGGTCCTGCCGATGGGCTGGTCGGTCGGACCGACGAACTCCGCACGCTCCGGCGAACGCTGGGACCGGCGCTCGCCGGCGAAAGCGGGATCGGCATCGTCGAGGGCGAGCCGGGCGCGGGCAAGACCCGATTGCTCGAGGAGATCGCCACCGAGATGAACCGGCAGGGAGCGCTGGTCGTCTGGGGCCGTTGCCTGGACGGCGACGGGACGCCGTCGATGTGGCCGTGGGTGCAGGCGATCGGCACCCTCCTCGACGGTCTCTCCCCGCCCGAGCGGGAGAAATGGCACGCCGGTGAGCTCGGACGGCTCATCAGACCGCGGGACGATGACGTCGCCGTACCGATGACTGCGGACAGCGGTTCCCGGTTCCGGCTGTTCGAGCAGGTCGTGGCCCTCATCAGGGAGTCTTCAGCCCGGTCAAGGGAGGCGGTCGGACGGTCGGACGGGGAGTCCTCGGCGCGGCGGCCCGTGTTGCTGGTCCTCGACGACCTCCACTGGGCGGACGTCGCGTCGCTCGAGTTATTCAGCCACGTGGCGGCCAGATTGCCGGCCGGCACCGCGATCGTGGGGGCACTCCGTGATCGCGCTCCCGCGCCCGGCTCGGATCTGTCGCGCACACTCGCCGCGGTCAGCCGGGTTCCCGGCCATCGTCGCCTTCGGCTCGGCCCGCTGAACCCGCGCGAAGTCATCGAGCTCGTCCGCCTCGAGACCGGACAGGACCCGGACGCCGTCACCGCCCGCAGCATCCATGCGCGTACCGCCGGCAACCCGTTCTTTATCCGGGAACTGTCCCGGATGCTGGCCGACGATGGCGCCCTCACCGAGGCCGGCGGCGCCCACAAGGCGGTGCCTACCTCGGTCCGCGACATTGTGATCGACCGGATGTCCGGCCTCGACGCAGATGAGGGGGATCTGCTGCGGATCGCCGCCCTCATCGGCCGGGACGTCGACGTCGGTCTGCTCGCCCGCGCGGCCCGTCTCGAGGTCGGGAGCTGCCTCGAACGCCTCGAACCGGCGACAGCCCTCGGCATGCTCGGGCCGGCGCTGGACCATCCGTACTCTTTCCGCTTCGCGCACGACCTGGTCCGCGAGTCGATCGCCGGGACGACACCACCACCCCGGGCGAGCCAGCTGCACCTCCAGATCTCGGACGCGCTGGAGGTCGCCGGGGCCGACGGCGAGTCCACCCCGGAGCGCCTGGCGCACCACCTCTGGGCGGCCGGACCACTGGCAGACCCGGCCCGCGCCGTCGCCGCCCTGGTACGCGCGGGCCGCAGCGCCGCCGCGAAGTCCGCCCTCGAGGCCGCCGAGCGGCATCTGCAGTCGGCCGCGCGGGTGGCCCGGACGGCCGGCCTCGCCGAGTTGGAGCTGTCCGCGCTGTCGCAGCTCACCGCCGTCCTCGGGATGCGATCGATGTACGGATTCTCGTCGCTCGCCCAGCTGGAGCGCGCCGAGCGTCTGGCCCGCGAACTCGGTCGCGAGGTCGAGGCGGCCAGCTTCCTCTACTCCCGCTGGGCCGCCCATGCCCAGGCCATCGAACTCGACCGGATCGGCCCGCTGGCGCGCCGACTGCTGGACGTGGGCGAGGGATCCACCGACCCGTTCGTGGTCACCAGCGGTCTGCAGGCCTGGGGCATCTACCAGTGGCACCTCGGCGACATCACGGAGGCGTACCGCTACCTCAGCCGATCCAAGCCCGTGGTCCTGGACCTCGCCCGGCACGAGCAGGACCCGGTCCGGCATGACCTCCTGCTCATCATGATCGGGCTGCTCGCGGAGACCACCGCGCTGCACGGTGACGCCGAGGCGGCGCGGGAGATCCTCGACGTGCTCAAGGGATCGGCCGGTGGCGACCCCTACGTGGTCACGATCTGGGCCACCTTCGCCGCTCGGATCGCCTCGCTGGCGGGCGATCCAGCCGAGGCGCTGCGCGTGACAGAACGGGGGATCGCGGCCGATCCCGGGCTGTCGTTCGCGTACCTCGGCACCTATCAACGGCTGGCGCGGCACTGGGCGCTGAGCATGACCGGTGACGACCCCGACGGCGCCACGGCGGCGGCCGAACGGATCATCGCAACGGACCTCCTCGACCCGCCACGCTCGTGCGTCGCTACCTGGTTCGGGCTGCTGGGCGAGATGCGGCTGGCGAGCGGGAACACGGTCGGCGCCGCCGCCGCCCTCGACCGCGCCGAGCTCTGCCTGGACACCTACGGTCAGCGCTACCCGGAAGGATTGATCCTCCTCCAGCGCGCGCGGCTGCTTCAGGCCCGCGGCGAACCCACGGCTGTCGTGCGAGCCGCGGGCGAACGGGCGCGCGAGTTGTCAGCCGAGCGCGGAGCGCACCTGTTCGCTCGCCGCGCGAAGACGTTCCTGGCCGGCCTCGGCTGACCGCGCCAGCAACAGCCCCAGTGAGCTCGCATCCGCGTTCACCACGTCGACCGCCGGGTGAAGGATCGCCAACTGCTCGGCAAACCGCGCGCTGACCTCGACGGCGATGTGCCGGCCGGCAACCGCGAGGCGCCGCGGGATCGCCTCGCACCTCTGTCAACACTCCACCGCTGGGCGACGTTCCTACCCGTGTGCCTCCGGGGACGTCTGACGGGCGTACGCCGAAAGCCAGCCCGTTGCCAGATGATCGCCACGCCAGGTGAAGACCGCGGTACCGCCGGGCGGCGCCGGCCGTGCCGCCCGGGCGGCACCTGTCCGGATCGGCGTACGCGTGTGCTGTGTCCCGGTCCAGGTGGCGAGCACCGATCCGGCAGGCCCGGTCGCCCTCACTTCGTCCTCGGTCACGGTGATCGAGCATGCTCCCCCGCGCTCGCGTAACAGCGCCCGGTAGCCCGGCTCGTCGAGGCGCGCATCGGCTGGTGCCCGGCTGCCCGGCCAGTCCGGATCAGCGATGCCGCGGGCGGTGGCGGCGGTGAACAGCTTCGGCACGACCGCCCCCGCGTGCGCAGGGGTGGCGAGCTGTTCGCAGATCCACAACAGCCGACCCGCGCCGCGGCGGGGCTGCAGGTTGCGCCAGTGGATGCGGCGGCCGAGGTCGGCGGCGACGATCGCGGCCCACGGGTGCAGCGTACCGAACAGGCCCTGGCCGCCGAGCCAGTGCAGATAGCGCGGTGCCTCTTCCAGGACCGAATACATCGCCGAGTAGGGCATGCCCTCGACGTCGCGGACCCCCGTGGAGAACAACTCCGGAGCCCGGGCCACGGCCAACAGGGCCGCCCGGGCCACGTCCCCCGGGCGCAGCGCAGGCTCGCCGCCGGAGTCGGCGCCCGAGGTCGACAGAAACCGGGCCACCTCGGACCTGGCGCCCTCGCCGACCGACGCCTGGGCCAGTTTGGGCACCAGGGCGCAGAGCCGATCGATGACGAGCCACTCGGCCTGATCCGCGGTGTCCGGGATCTGGTCGGCCTCGGACAACGACCGGCGCAGGGCGTGAGTCACGGTCGTCGACACCATCAGCCGGGCGGTGAAGAGCCCGAGGGGCGTCGCCTGCAACGTCGCGGAGTCCGGTGACACCGCCAGCAGGCCGGCCCTGCCGAGGAACTCGATCGCCTGGAGGACGGGTTCGCGGCTGCGGCTGCCCTGATGGTGGGCGAGGGTCTGCACCCACCACTGTTCCGCCTCGGGCAGCGAGCCGACCTTGCCTTGCACCACCTCGCCGAGCAGGTGGTCCGGCAGGCTGGCCTCGATCTGCGACTGAACCCGGTTGCCCCGCACCAGCCCGGCCAGCCAGGCTGCGCGCTCCTGGACGTCGGCGATGAGGAACGCGGAACCCTCCCGCTCGCCCGCGCCGAGCCGGCCGGCCCGGCCGAACATCTGCTGCACGGTCCCGACGTCGATCGAGTCGAGACCCACCTGGGTGTCGCGGATCACCACCGCGCGAGCCGGCAGGTTGACCCCGGCGGCCAGCGTGGAGGTGGCGACGAGCACATCGAGCCGGTGCTCCCGGAACTCCTGTTCGGCCTGGTGGCGATGCTCCCAGCCGGTGTAGTGCAAGCCCACGCCGGCGGCCCGGCATACCTGGTGCACCCGGTCGGTGTCGTCGGCGTGGACGTCATGCACCACGGCCCCGCGGAAGGCCGCGATGACCAGCGCGGTGCGCCGGACATTGCGTTTGCTGCCACAGAACACCAGCACGCTGCCCCCGTCGGCGGTGACCCGGCCGGTGATGGCCGCCGCCAGCCGGGTCCTCGTCGCCTCCGTGACGTTCCAGTCGCTGTGGGCGGCGATCTGGGGCACCTGCCAGGTCAGCCGCGTCGGACGCCAGGAGATCCGCAACAGCCGGGCCCGGAGCCACTCGGCTATCTGATCGGCGTTCGACACCGTCGCGGACAGCCCGACGAGTCGCATCGGAGCCCCGCCGTCGCGCATCCGGGCGAGCAGCGCCTCGAGGACGGCGCCCCGCCCGGCGTCGCCGAGCAGGTGGATCTCGTCGACCACGATGGACCCGACATCGGCGAGCGCATCCCGCAGGGAGGTCATCCGGCAGATGGCCTCGAACTTCTCCGTGGTGGCCACCCACAGGTCGGCGCGGGCGATGCGCTCCTCGTCAATGATGTGCTCGCCAGAGAGCCGTTCCACCCGCAGACCTTGGCGGCGCCACAGCTCAAGGTCGCGGTTGAGTTCATCCGTCAACGACCGCTGCGGGACCAGCCAGGCGGCCTTGCGGCCCTGCTGCAGGATGGTCCGCAGGCTGGCAGCCATACCCATCACGGTCTTGCCCGCGCCGGTGGGCGCGACCACAACCACGTTGTCGTCGTTGTCCAACAGCACCGGCACGGCCTCGGCCTGCGCCGGATTGAACTGCGGATGCGGGAAGTAGTCACACCACCCGCTCGGCACCAGCTGCTCGACCGCCACGGCCGCGGCGTCCGGCGGAACCGGAGCGTGCGCGTCCCACAAAACATCAAAGGCATCCGCGGCCGCGATGGCCGCGGCACCGTCCACCCGATGGGGAGCACGGGCGTACGGGCGTACGAGCCGGCAGTTCTGTATCTCACCCTGCCACCGACCGCGGCTCTCGCGCCGGCGCGGCCCGATGATCGTTTCGTCCTCGACCAGAAAGCGCACCCGCCGCACCTCGGCACCGTTGCCCTCGATCTTCTCGGCGACGGCGTCGAAGACGGTCTCTGTCGGCAACAGCACCCGCAAGTCGACACCGGACTCGAGATCGAGCACGACGTCGGGATCGGTGATCTTCAGACGGCGCACCCGATGACCCGGTCCCCGCCGTTCCCCCGGCAGTCCGATCATCGCTGTAGCCGACGCTCGAGCCCGGCGTGGCGACGCCCGCCGCCGACGGTACACACGGCCGCTGCCGTGTAGCCCAGACCGCGCCCCAACACCGGCGATCTTCCGGCGTCGTCCCGGTGGGCACTGGCGACCACGAGCATGTGCGCCCCGGGCGGGACGGCCCGGACCGGCCTGCTGGCCAGGATCAGGTCGAGCATGGACGCCTCGTCGACCACCAGTAGGTCCCCGTCCAGTGGATTGGCCCGGCCGTGACCGGCGTCGCCGCCGGGATACAGCTTGAGCAACGATGCACCGTGGCGATGGGCTGGCCGGCAAGCTCGGCTAGGCGTTTCGCGGCACGGCCGATCGGCGTGACGAGCATGATCTTGGCGGCGGCGAGCTCGGCAATCGGCCGTGCACTGAAGCTCTTGCCGCGGCAGGGCCCGCCAGAAAGGACATCAGCCTTCGCCCTCAGCGCGGGCTGGACCGTCACTTCCTGCTCGGGCGCCACAGCCATGCTGGCACGGTACAGGGTCCGCAGCCAGGCCAACGCCCGGCTCCAGTCGACGCCAGCGAAGTGCCGCAGCCGGTCGGCTGTCGTGCCAGCGAGCGCGCTCGCCGAAACCGGCCGAGTCACGAAACGGTGCCGGCCGACTCAGTCGAGATAGTTCTCCGGTCCGCCTGCCCGGACGGTGTCCAGGGTGACGCAGTGGAAGCCGCCGCCCAGCACTTGCGCGTGGCGTAACCGGTGCGGTAGCACGGTGATGCCCCGGTGCTCCAGGGCCGCGATCAGCTCCGGCTGGTCGGCGTCGACAATCGCGTGCTCCGGGTCGACCATCAGCAGATTCATGCTGATCCAGTGCTCGCTCAGGGTGTGCGGCAGCCCGGCCGCGCGCCGTAGGAGTGGGCACCACAGCACGTCCCAGCCGCGTAGCGGCTCGGGCACCAGGTCTGGCTTGATCCGCCCTGGGTTCAGTAGCACCAGCCCTGGACGAAGCAGTGCGATGGTGCTGTCGATATGGGTGTACCCGTAGACCCCACGCAGCGGGTGTACCCGTAGGTCACCGATCAGCCGCAGGGTCGACTCCAGCCAGCGTAGGCCCAGCTCGTTGCCGCTGCGGGAGACCTGATAGAAGATGTCGCGGCCGAGCCGCAGGATGTTGGCGGCGTCGAACGCGGGTTCGGTCTCGCCCAGGTTGGGCAGGCCGTCCGGGCCGATCGGGTACAGTTCGTCCCGCAGTTGTGGTCTGGGCGCGGCCAGCCAGTGTGCGCCCCGCGTCAGGTATTCCTGGAACAATGGCCGCAGGCCGAACAGCTCGAAGTAACGGGCCCGCATCGGGCTGGGGGCTTCGATGATGGTGGAGCCGACGACCAGCGTGAGGTCTCTGGGGCAGTAGGAGCTGAAGCCGGCACTGGCCCAGTCGGGCGTGCTGAACTGGGCACCGTGGTCGACGGCGGGTGGCTGGTGGACGGTGATGTCCAACCCGCGCAGGGTGTCGATGAGGATCGACAGGTCCTCGTTGGCCTCCTCGATGATGTGGTGCGGGATCTGACCTGTCTCGATCGTCGCCAGCTCGGCGCGGGACAGCTTCGGGTAGCAGCTCAGCCATGCCGAGAGGTCGGTCTGCGCGGGTATGCGGGCGTACGAGGCGTCGCCGACGATGATTTCGCGAAGAGGGCTGAACTCGTCCCAGGAGTTGACCGCCGGCAGCGTCACCGGCGGGCGGGACGTACCGGCGGTGATGGCGGATGCGGTCATGCTCAGTACCCCGTCTCGTCGTCGATGCCGCACTCTGCCGTCGGCACCAGGAAGCTCCGCTCATAGGTGAGCACCACCTCGCTGGTGGCCTTCAGGCCCGAGGTACGGCAGCTCACGATGCCCTCGCCCGACCGGCTGGCGGACAGGCGCTTGGAGACGATCTCGCTCTCCGCGTAGAGCGTGTCGCCCACGAACACCGGACCGGTCATCCGGATGTTGTCCCAGCCGAGGTTCGCGGTGGCCCGCCCGCTGGTGCTGCGCGCCGTCATTCCGCCGACGATGCTCAGGGTCACCAGGCTGGACACCAGGGGCTGACCCCACTTGGTGCGTGCGCTGTACGCGCTGTCGATGTGCAGGGGCGCGTCGTTCATGCTCAGCGTGCTCATCAGCACGTTGTCCATCTCAGTGACGGTGCGGCCCGGCCGGTGCTCGATCACCATGCCGACGACGAAGTCTTCGTAGTAGAGGCCGACTGTCTCTCGATACCGGTTCTCGCCGACTTTTCGATACCCGGTGGGGTGCGACTGTGCCATGCTGCGCTCCAGGGTCGGTCAGAAGGTGGACGTGAGCTCCTTGACGTGGTTGGCGAACACGGTGAGCTGTTCCTGACTGATGTCGGCCCGGATCATGATCCGCAGCCCCGCCTCGCCCTGCGGAACGATCGGGAAGAACACCGCCGAGCTGTAGAACCCCCGGCGATACAGTTCGGCCGACAGCCACACCGCCCGGTCGGTGTCGCCGACGTTGATCCGGCGCACCGGCAACCCGTTGCCCGCGAACGACGTGGGCAGGATCCGGTCGAAGAAGTCGACGTTGCTCTGCAGCCCGCGCTGCAACTCACCCAACTCCGCGGAGCGATGGATGGCGGCGCTGGCCAGCGACGCGCCGACCAGGGGGACGGCCATGTTCTGCGACCATCCCACCGGTCCGGCATGGCGGGCCAGGAACTCGAAGGCCTCCCGCGTGCCGAGCATGGCGACACCGCCGCCGGTGCCGAATCCCTTTCCCAGGCTGGTGACGATGGCGGTGAGCGGATTCATGGCGAGCCGGGAACGCACGAATCCCGCGCCGCGTTCTCCGATGATCGACAGCGAGTGCGAGTCGTCGATGTAGAGGAACAGCCCGTATCGCTCCTGCAACTTCAGCAGGCCGTCCAGGGCCGCCGCGCCGCCCATCGAGTACGCGCCGTCGGCGACGTAGGCCACGCTGGGGTACTTGCGGCAGACATCCTCCAGATAGTCGAGGTCATTGTGGCCGCAAGTCAGCACCAGGCTCTCCTGCGCGCAGATGGGTTTGATGTACGACATGCAGAAGTGGCAGAAGCGGTCGAAGACCATCACCCGTGGCCCGCCCGGGGCGACGTGGCCCGAGGCCACCAGCGGCAGTATGCCCATGGTCAGCGCGGTGCACGAGGCTCCCGGAAGGATGTGCGCGCCGAACAGGTCGCCGAGCTCTTCCTCCAGCCGAGCCAGCAAATTGTGCCTGATCCGGGTGGTGGAGGTCACCAGCCACGTCGTCCCGGTCTGCCGCAGCGCCTCCATCGCGCCGTCGATGACCGCGGGATGGTAGTTGAGGCCGAGGTAGGCGCACGAGCACATGTTGGCGAACTCGTGGCCGGTGGCCCGGTCGATCAGCCGGTTGTTCGACTCGGCGTCGACGTGTATGCCGATCAACCCATGGTCGGCAGCCGCCTGCCATACCGGATCAGCGGTTCTGATCATCTTCTCGCCGTTGCGGAACTCGCGCGGGCCGAGGATCCTCTGGGCGTCTGTGCTCGTCATGTCACTCTCCTGTGGACAGGCTCACCCGAACTCGTCGAGCAGCCGCTGGGAGGCTTCGAAGAATGGCCGGCCGACCATCAAGCCATCGACGGTGGCGATGCCGAAGCTGCTCTGTTGCCCCGCGGCGACCACTCGATGGGCCGTGGCGAGTTGCTCGGCGTCGGGCGAGAAGATTTCGTTGATCACGGGTACCTGGCGGGGATGCAGAGCGATCTTGCCGCTGAACCCGAAGTGCTGCGCCAGGGCCGCCTCGTGGCGCAGCAGCGGCAGATCCGACAGCTCGAACGTGGGTGAGTCGACCGCCTCGATGCCGGCCGACCGGGCACCGTTCACCACTCGGGCACGCGCGTACGCGAGAGGCTCCCAGCCCAACCCGATCCCGAGGGCAAACGCGTAGTCCGCCGCGCCGAAGATCAGGGCACGCAGCCGGGGCGACGACGCCGCGATTGTGTCGGCGTTCTCCAACCCGCGCGGTGTTTCGATCACCGCGAACAGCTCGAGGGTCGGGCAGGATCGCCCCAGCACCTGCTCGACGATCTCGATGTCGCGCGGTGACTCCACTTTGGGTATCAGGATGATGACCGGCTTGACCTGGTACTGCTGCAGGGTCAGCAGGTCGCGTAGGCCGTCCGGCTCGGTCACGGCGTTGATGCGTACAGCGCACCGATTCTGTGCCGCGGTGGCTGTGGAGAAGAACGCCTCGGCCTTGATCCGCGCCTCGTCCTTGCGCGGCGGCGGGACCGAGTCCTCCAGATCGACCAGGCAGATGTCGGCGCCGGAGCGGTGGCATCGGGCATACCGGTCGAACGCGGTCGCGGGAGTACACAGGACGGAACGGCAGTATCTGGTAAACATCAGGCCCCCCGGTTCACGTCGATCAGGAGCTTTCCGGTCGTGGTGCGAGCGGCCAGCGCGGCGTGTGCCTGCCCGATCTCATCGAGAGTCACCACCCGGTCGATCCGGGCGACCAGTCGGCCCTGCGCGGCCAGGTGGAACAGCCGGTCGACGATCGCGTCGAGCACCGGGCGGTTATCCACGACGTGGCGCAACCAGAACCCGGTGCATCCGATGGACCGCCCTGCCAGTTCCGCGGTCGACAAGGTGACCGGCCCGCCGCCGTGCCAACCGATGCAGACCAGCCGTCCGAACGGCGCCAGACCATTCAGCGCGGCCCGGGCCAGTGCGCCGCCGATCGAGTCGACAAACAGGTCGACGCCGCCGCCGGTCACGTCCTGCAGCCGGTCAGCGAGGCTGCCGTCCGCCGGATCCAGCACGGCGTCGGCACCCAGCGAGGTGACGATATCCCGCTTGTCCGATGTGGAGGCGATCCCGATCACCGGAGACGCGCCCAGAGCGACCGCGAGTTGGATCGCGAGATGACCCACGCCGCCGGCCGCTGCCGACACCGCGACGCTTTCACCCACACTCAGCCGCCCGGCGAGAACCAACGCGCCGTAGGCCGTACTGCCCTGTTCGAGCAGGCCGATCGCCTGCCGGTCGTCGATTCCGGCCGGAATCTCCACGATGTGGGCGTCTTTCGCCGCGGCAACCTGCGCGTATCCCCCGCCCTGGCGCAACAGTGCCGCGACCCGCCGACCATCGCCGCGGCGGCGGCCCACCACGTCCACGCCGAGCACCGCGGGAAGCGGTTGCGGCTCGTCGCCGTTGCGGCGCTGCACGTCGTCGTAGTTGATGCCGGCCAACACCACGTCGATGAGACTCTCCCTCGCCGCCGGCACCGGCTCGGGTCTCCGTTCGACACGCAGCACCTCCGGGCCGCCTGCCCGATGCATCACCGCCGCCCGCATGTGCCTGGTCAACCGCATCCTCCTCGGTTGGCATCGTTGACGGCGTACCGTCGTGGTCAGTCGCTGGCGAACAGCGCCGCAACGCGGTGCTCCTGGTCCTGGGCCGATTCGAGGTCCTCGGCGACCACGCAGTACGTGAGGGTGCCGTCGTCCGGCATCCGGTCCGAGGTGAGCATGACCCCGGTCCGGTGCACCGGGTCGTAGCCAAGCCCGGCGGCGGCGAGCCGCGCCACGGCGGCGGAGAACGACAGCACCGGCCATCCGGCACGCTCCACAATGATCCGCTTCTTCCGGTAATCCGCGCCGATGATCCGATCACGGACCACCGTGTGCAGATGGGTGGAGCCGGTGATCCGGCCGTTCGTCTCGGTAAACAGCACGTCTCCGGCCGGCGTCAGGATCGCGTCGGCGCTGAGGTTGCCCCGGTAGCCCAGCACTCGAAAGGACTCGCACAGCTGCCGACCGCCCGCGATCAATCTGCCTTCGACGTCCGAGGCGAGCGACGGCGGCGGCACGATCTCGCCGACCGCCACCGGGTCCATCAGAATCTCGCCCACCCCGAGCAGGTCGGCGCCGCTCGCCGTGACCACGAACTCGGCATAGATCGTGCGGGAGTCAGGGAAGTAACGCTCCACCACCAGGCGCTGCGCCTGGCCGCCGGTGAGCCAGTCCCAGCGCCGGGCCAGGTACCGCGCGACGGACTGACGCTCTGGCAGCACGACCACCCGCGGCGCGCCGGCCGGTGCGACCCCGTTGGTGGAACTGAGTATCTCGTTACCGAAGCCGCCGCCCTGGAACTCCTGTTTGACAATCACACTGTGGCCACCCTCGAGCAGCGCGGTGATCGCATCCTGCGCCTCCGACGACCGGGTGACCACCACACCCTCCGCAGTCGCCACCGCGGCGCCCGCGGCAACGGCCCGAAATGCTGCCTTGCTGTTGACCAGGGCGTCGCCGCCCTGGGCGCTGAACCGGTATCCCGGCAGCGCCGCCTCCGCACCCACTGCCTGCGCTAGATCCACAACGGACGGATCTTTGTAGACAGCCAGCACGCTGGCTACGGCTCGGCCGCGCAGGACGGCGTGCAGGTCATCGCGGAAACCCTCGTCGGCCAGCCGGTCCGGGGTCAGGATGTCGCCGCCGAGCCGGCCCGGCGGCGGCACAACCAGGGCCAATGACCCGACCCTCGTCCCGGTGAGCGTGGTGACGTAGCCCAGGTACTCCTCCGGCGGCAACCACGGTAGGACGACAACGTCGCCGTCGCGGGCGAACCAGAGGACGCGCTGCGCCGCGTAGCCACCTTGCCGCCGCTGTTCAGGGGTCAGCGCGGCCAGGTCACCGACCATCTCCGCAGTGCGGCTGTTGCCGACGATCAACCCCGTCATGAGCGGTCACACAATCCACTTAGTAGTCAGGGAATCACCGTGGGCAATATTGTCAGAGGGGTTCGGATACGGCAATACGTTTGACGGGGAAGGTATCGCTCCTATGTGCTTGCTCGAGTGCTGACCGCGAGGCGGGCCATCCAGCGTTCCGGGTCCAGCTGGGTACAAGTCTCCAGCCTGGACCCTTCGCCGCCGGTCAGGTGAGGCCTGGGTGTTCGCCGAGGCGTCACGAGAGGCGGCTCAGATGGTGCGATACCGCGTCCGCACAGTCGGCGAGGCGAGGAGGCGGCCAGCGGTCGCCTGCCACCGTTCGTCGCCGGCGAGCAGCGCCCCAGTGGGCATCTGATGCACTCACTGTAGAGGGCCGTTTGTCCGGTTTCCGGGATAGGATCACGCCAGGTTTGGGCGTTTCCGGTCAAGGTGTGGGCTTGTGCCCGAGCACCGAAAGGCGAGATCATCACGCATGCTCGACCTCTCGCCCGAGGACGACGGGACCTCGCCGACCGTTTCCACGCCGCGCTTCGTCGGTCGCGATCGGGAGATGGCGGCGCTGCGGGGCGCCCTA
>Ga0307516_10005013_pt1 | contig 16054 bp, 12 predicted proteins | sample 19_EM_MG_FD_203310 | JGI IMG/M metagenome (GOLD analysis project Ga0307516, IMG submission 203310) | Populus trichocarpa ectomycorrhiza microbial communities from riparian zone in the Pacific Northwest, United States - 19_EM | ecosystem: Host-associated > Plants > Roots > Unclassified | place...
CATGGACGCGCATCCTGCACCCGTTCTTCGGCGTGCTGATGGTGCTCGGCTTCGTGATCCTGTTTGGCAAGGTGTGGCGCGAGAACGTGTGGAAGCCGCATGACACTGAGTGGGTCAAGGCGGCGCCCCGCTTGATCAAGACCGGCGACGAGCACGGCATGCCGCCCATCGGCAAATACAACGGCGGGCAGAAGGCGGTGTTCTGGCTGTTCGGCATCAGCCTGGTGCTGCTGTTCGTCACCGGCTTCGTGTTCTGGCAGCCGTGGTTCGCCGATTACTTCGCGATCCCGCTGCGGCGCATCGCGGTCGTCGTGCACGCCATCTCGGCGGTCGTGCTGATCCTGAGCGTCATCGTGCATGTCTATGCCGCCATCTGGGTCAAAGGGTCGATACGGGCCATGACACGCGGTAAGGTCAGTGAGAATTGGGCGAGACACAACCACTCGCTCTGGCACCAAGAGATCAGCCGCGAGAAGTAGCCAGCAACCCGAACCGATGCATCGATGGCCCTGACGTCCACCAGCCGACTGCTCTCACCGGAAGAAATTGCCGTCCAGGCCGGCCAGCTGGTCACGTACCTGCACTTGCCCGAGCGCTCCACGCTGTTCGGCGAACGCGAGATGCGCTTGCGCCAGCGGGCCGATGGCCATTCGATGCGCGACTTCCTGCTGTTCATGGCCGAGCTGACGCATGTGCAGCACGAGCTGCTGCAGGCCTATCCCACCTCCGCCCTACCCGACCGCTCCGCCCTCGATGCCGCTTCTCGCGCCGGCCTACCGCCCCTGCCTTCTGCGCTGTGGACACGCGACCCGGTCTGGCGCGACGGGCTGCGCCAGCTGATCGGCAAGCTGCTTCCCCGCTTGGATGGCAGCCCCGCGCAGGCCCCGGTGCTTGCCTTTCAAGCGACGGCCCAGGTCGACGACGACTGGATCGAGCAGCAGGCCGATCGGCTGCTCAACGGCGTGATGCTCGGGCTCGATCTGGCCGCAGCCCCCTTGATCGCAGCCGCGCTGCAGGCCTACTGGACGCACCTCGTGCTGGCCACCGAAGCGGCTCGCACTGCCGATCAGCCCGCGCCCTTCGGCCGCACTGACGACATGACCCTGTGCCCCTGCTGCGGCAGCCGGCCCACCGCCAGCGTGTCGCGCATCGGCGGCGATGCCGGCCACCGCTACCTGCACTGCTCGCTCTGCTCGGCGCAATGGCACATGGTGCGCATCAAGTGCTCGCACTGCCTCAGCACCAAGGGCATCCATTACCAGTCGCTGCAGCTTGCCGAAGGTGCGTCGTCCCACGCCAAGCAGCCGGTCGAGGCCGAGACCTGCGACGAATGCGGCCACTACCTCAAGATCGTTCACATGGAGCGCGACGCCCATGTGGAACCGGTGGCCGATGACCTCGCTTCCGTGACGCTCGACCTGCTGGTGTCCGAAGCCGGCTTCCAGCGCCACGGCGTGAACCTCATGCTGCTCTTCGGCGACCCCGACGAGGCGTCGCCCGAGAGCGGCCCGGCGCACCCACCCGACGGCGGAGGCGGCTGATGGCCGCGACCGACGAATCCGTGGTTCACGGTTCGGGGTCAGATAGGGAAAGGGCCCAGCCCCAGGATCTGCCTTCGATCGACAAGCTGCTGCGTACAGAAGCTGTGCGCGGCCTGCTCGTGGCCCATGGCCACACCTTGGTGGCAGGCGAGGCGCGTGGCCTGCTCGACGGCTTGCGCATCCAGGTGTTGGCGGGCGGCGTCGAACGTAGCCAGGTGCAGATCGACACCCTGGCCGCGGCGCTTGCGGCCCGTGTCGATACCCGTCTCGCGCCCCGCCTGCGCCCGGTGCTGAACCTCACGGGCACCGTCATCCACACCAACCTCGGCCGGGCCGTGCTGGCCGACGCGGCGCTTCAGCACCTTCTCAAGGTCATGGCCGCGCCAAACAACCTCGAGTACGACTTGGCCTCAGGCGGCCGAGGCGACCGCGACAGCATCGTCGAAGAGCTGCTGTGCACCCTCACCGGTGCCGAGGCGGCGACCGTCGTCAACAACAACGCAGCCGCGGTGCTGCTGACCATCGCCGCGCTGGCTCATGAACACGTCGACCGGCGCGAGGTGATCGTCTCGCGCGGTGAGCTGGTGGAAATCGGCGGTGCCTTCCGCATGCCCGACGTGATGGCCAGCGCGGGCGCGCACATGGTCGAGGTGGGCACCACCAACCGTACCCACCCTCGCGACTACGAGCTGGCGATCAACGAGCGCACCGCACTCGTGATGAAGGTGCACACCAGCAACTACATGGTGCAGGGCTTCACCGCCACCGTCGACGAGGCCACGCTCGCCGGCATTGCGCATGCGCACGGCGTGCCGCTCGCCACCGACCTCGGCAGCGGCTCGCTGGTCGACCTGGCGCACCACGGCCTGCCGCGCGAGCCGCTGCCGCAGGAGATGCTGGCCGCCGGCTGCGACGTCGTCACCTTCTCGGGCGACAAGCTGATGGGCGGCCCGCAGGCCGGGTTGATCGTCGGCAGCAAGGTAGCCGTCGATCGCATTCGCAAGTACCCGATGAAGCGCGCGCTGCGCATGAGCAAGCTGCCGCTGGCTGCGCTCGAAGCCACGCTGATGCTTTACCTGCAACCCGAGCGACTCAGGCAAGACTTGCCGACGCTCCGCCTGCTGACGCGGCCGGCTGATGCCATCCGCGCACAGGCGCATGCGCTTCTGCCGGCAGTGGCCGGCGCCGTCGCGCCGCGCTTTACCGTCGAGGTCGTCGAGCTGCAGGGGCAGATCGGCTCCGGCTCGTTGCCGATCGAGCGCTTGCCCTCCGCCGGCCTGGCGCTCGCGCCCGCCGGCACGTCGAAGAAAGGCACCGGCACCGCGCTCGACGCGCTGGCCGGCGCATTGCGCAGATTGCCGCAGCCGGTGATCGGCCGCATCGCCGAAGACCGCCTTCTGCTCGACCTGCGCTGCCTCGAAGACAGCACCTCATTCACCAGCCAGCTGTCGGCGCTTCGAGCGCTGCTGAGCTGATCGCGAAACCAGTCCCCGTCACGTCAACTCAAGGAGAAACGATTGAACCATCTCGACGCCCTCGCCCGGATCGTCACCGACACCGTGGAGCCGCTCGCGCTGCGCACCGACAGCGAAGCCCGCTTTCCACGAGAGACGATCTCGGCGCTGGGCGAGGCCGGGCTCGTGGGCCTGGTGTCGGCCACGTCGGTCGGTGGTCTCGGCCTCGGCCTGCGCGAGGCCAGCCAGGTGGTGTCTCGCATCGCACAGTCGTGTCCGTCCACGGCCATGATCGTCTGCATGCACTACTGCGCGACCGCCGTCATCGAGCAGGCCGGCAAGGAGCCGGTACGCCAGGCCATCGCGCAAGGCAAGCACCTGAGCACGCTCGCGTTCTCTGAAGCGGACTCGCGCAGCCACTTCTGGGCGCCCACCGGCACGGCGCGCGCGGAAGGGAGCAGCGTGCTGCTCGACGCACGCAAGAGCTGGGTCACCTCGGCGTTCGAGGCCGACAGCTACGTCTGGTCGAGCAAGCCACTGGCCGCGGAAGGCGCCAGCACGCTGTGGTTCGTCGACGCCAAGCAAGACGGCCTGAGCCAGCCCGGCGCCTTCGACGGCCTGGGCCTGCGCGGCAACGCCTCCACGCCGATCACCGCCAAAGGCGTGCGCATCTCCGCCGACCAGCGCCTAGGCGAAGACGGCAAGGGCTTCGACACCATGATGGGCGTGGTGCTGCCCTGGTTCTCCGTGCTCAGCGCCTCATGCTCAGTCGGGCTGATGGAAGGCGCGTTGTCGCGCGCGATCGGCCACGTGGGCGGCACGCGTCACCTGCACCTCGGCACCTCGCTCGCCGACCTGCCGACGATCCGCGCCTACCTGGCCCGCGCACGCATCCAGACCGACATGACGCAGGCGCTGCTCGACGACACGCTCACCGCCATCACCACCAGCCGCGCCGACACCATGCTGCGCGTGCTCGAAGTGAAGGCCGCCGCCGCCGAGTCGGCGCTGGAAGTCACCGACACGGCCATGCGCGTGTGCGGCGGCGCCGCCTTCCGCAAGGAGGCTGGTGTGGAGCGCCTGTTCCGCGATGCACGCGCATCGAGCGTGATGGCGCCCACCTCCGACGTGCTCTACGACTTCATCGGCAAGGCCATCACCGGCCTGCCGCTGTTCTGAGGAGCGCCTAATGAGAACCGTGTCAAGCCGGAAGCGGGCCGGGCGCCGGGCCGCTCCCAAGCCGGCCCGCGCGAGCCGCGAGACGCGGCTCGCACTCCGGCCGTCCATGCCCGCGCAGGCGGGCATGGAGCCGCGGCCTGCGTTCCCCTCGGGGGATCGGACGACGTACTCGGCGGACGAGGGGCAGTCATGACCGAACCGACATTGATGATGGGCGCGGTGGCCTACGCGCCCAAGGTCGTCACCATCTGGGAAGGCTTCAAGGCCTTCTTCGCGCAGCACGGGCTGGCGTTCGACTACGTGCTCTATTCCAACTACGAGCGCCAAGTCGAGGCGCAGTTCGACGGGTCGATCCACCTCGCCTGGAACTCGCCGCTGGCGTGGGTGCGCGCCGATCGCATGGCGCGCGCCAAGGGCCAGAGCGTGCAGGCCGTGGCCATGCGCGACACCGATTGCGACCTGCATTCGGTGATCGTCGTGCGGGCCGACAGCAAGCTGCAGACCGCCGCGGATCTGCGCGGCAAGACGGTCGGCAGCGGCGCCATCGATTCGCCGCAGGCAACGCTCATCCCGCTCGGCCACCTGCGCGAGCAAGGCCTGGTGGCCGAACGCGATTTCAAGCTGCGCCGCTTCGACGTGCTCGGAGGCAAACACGGCGACCACATCGGTGGCGAACGCGCTGCCGCCGTGGCATTGCTGGCGGGTGAAGTCGACGCCTGCTGCCTGATCGACGGCAACCACCTCGCGTTCGGCCTCGACGGCACGCTGCCCGCCGGCAGCACGCGCATCGTCGCGCGCACTGCGCCCTACGACCACTGCAACTTCACCACCAGCCCTGGCGCACCTGCGGCCTTGATCGAGCGCTTCACCGCGCTGCTGATGGCGATGCGCTGGGACGACCCGCAGGTGCGGCCGCTGCTTGAGCTCGAGGGCCTGCGCGAGTGGCGCGTCGGCCGCACCAGCGGCTACGCGCTGCTCGAACGTGCCGTCGACGACGAACACTTCTACAGCCATGACGGCCGCATCCTTGCTTCCGACTATCGATATTGAATCGCTCGGGCTGGACCAGGGCGCGCTGTTGCTGATCCGCCGTGCGCTCGCGGCCTTGCCCGACGGAGCGGTGCTGCGCGTGCGAGGCACCGCTCCCGCGTGGGACACGCACCTCGTCGCATGGTGCCGTGCGCAAGGCCATTCGGTGAGTTTCGAAGCCGGCGATGACGGTGCAGTGCAGGCGTGCGTGAAACGCGGCGGCTCAACACATGGCCGCTGGCGCAGCGCGAGCACGGCGGGCAGTGCAGACAACGCCGATGATGCAGAAGGCATTGCGGCCGAAGCGTTGCCGGGCTGGGGCTTGGCCGCCCGAGGCGCGACCGTGGAGGCCGGCAGCCCACCCTTCGCGTTCGCCTTGCGGCGCCGGCACGAGCTGTGGGCCGCGACTGCGGCCGACCTGTATGCGCAGGCCACGGCCGCGCAGTGGGACCCGGCCACCGCGATCGAGTGGCACCTGCCTTTCGAGCTGGCGCCCGAAATCGAAGCCGCCGTCGTGCAGGTGATGGCCTACCTGATCGAGAACGAGAACGCCGCGCTGCTGGTGCCCGCGCGCCACCTCGGGCAGATCCACCCGCATTACCGCGAGGTGCTGCAGTTGCTCGCCGTGCAGTGCGCGGACGAGGCGCGACACGTCGAGGTGTTCACGCGGCGGGCCACGCTGCGTGGCCCGCTCACGGCGCTGTCCACCGCCGGTGGCCAGGAGTCCTTGCGCACGCTGTTCGATGCGCCCGATTTCTCGGTCGCTACCTTCTTGCTGTCGGTGTTGGGCGAAGGCAGCTTCGTCAACCTGCTGAACTTCTTGCATGAGTACGCACCCGACCCGGTGACGCGCCAGATCGCACGGCTGGCCGCCCGCGACGAGGCGCGCCACGTGGCCTTCGGCATGGCCCACCTCGAATACCGGCTGTCGGTGGAGCCCGACTACCAGGTGAGGCTTCGCAACGCCATCGAGCAGCGCTTCGACGCGCTGGCCAACACCGCGGGGTTGAACGAAGAGGTGTTCGACGCGCTGGTGCTGCTGGCCGGCGGCGCATTGACTCCATCGGCCGTGGCGCGTGGCCATGCGGCCGTGCAACAGCTCAAGCTCGACATGGCCGCGGGCCGGCGTGCCCGGCTGAGCCGTCTCGGCTTCGATCGCGCCGAGGCCGAGCGCCTGGCCGATCTGCACACGCGCAACTTCATGTAGGCCGGGCATCGCAACATGATCGTCGGCACCGCAGGCCACATCGACCACGGCAAGACCACGCTGGTGCGCGCGCTCACCGGGGTCGACACCGATCGCTTGCCGGAGGAGAAAGCGCGCGGCATCTCGATCGAACTCGGTTATGCATTCCTGGATGTTCCCGGGGCCGGCAGCGAGCGGCGCATCGGCTTCATCGACGTGCCCGGCCACGAGCGCCTGGTGCACACGATGCTCGCCGGCGCCACCGGCATCGACTTCGCCCTGCTGCTGGTAGCCGCCGACGACGGTGTGATGCCGCAGACGCGCGAGCACCTGGCCGTGCTCTCGCTGCTCGGCCTGACGCGCGGCGCGGTCGCGATCACCAAGTGCGATCGCGTGGATGCAGTGCGCATCGCACAAGTGCAGGCCGAGGTCACCGCCTTGCTCGCACGCAGCCCGCTCGCCGACGTGCCCGTGCTGCCCGTCTCGGCCCACACTGGCGACGGACTGGCTGCGTTGCGAGAGCTGCTGTTCGCTGCCGCACGCGAGACGGCCGTGCGCGAAACGGCGGGCGAAGCATTCCGGCTGGCGATCGACCGTGCGTTCACGCTCGACGGTGTCGGCACCGTGGTGACGGGCACAGTGCACGCAGGCCAGATCGCGGTCGGCGACGAACTCGAGGTGTGCCCATCGACAAACCATCGACGCGCACGTGTGCGCAGCCTGCACACGCAGAACCGCGCCGCCACGCAGGCGCACGCAGGCCAGCGCTGCGCCGTCGCGCTGGCGGGTGTGGACAAGCACGAGGTATCGCGCGGCCAATGGCTGGTCACGGCCGGTGCAGGCGTTGCGACGGATCGGCTCGATGCGCAGCTGACGCTGTGGCACGACGAAGCCAAGCCACTGCGTTCAGGCACGCCGGTGCACGTGCACCTCGGTGCCGCAGACACCATGGGCACGGTGGCCGTGCTAGGCGGCACGGCTGCGGCAGACAGCCTCGCGCCCGGTCAGCAAGCGTTCGTGCAACTCGTGTTGCGCGCGCCGGTCGGTGCTTGGCACGGCGAGCGCATCGTGCTGCGCGACAACTCCGCCGGCCGCACGATCGGCGGCGGCATCGTGCTCGATCCGTTCGCGCCCATGCGCTACCGGCGCACACTGCAGCGGCTGGCCGAACTCGCGGCATGGTCGCTGCCAACGGCATCAGAGCGCTGGGCCGCCTTGCTCAGCACCGCACCGCACGGCCTGTCGCGGCAACGCTGGGCTGCGGCCGAAGGGCTTCTGGCCGAGGCGCAAACGGCTGCGGACGACTGGCAGCTGGGTACCACGCAACGCGAGAGCGTGAAAGCTGCCGTGCTCGATGCGCTGCAAGCATTCCACGCGCGTGACCCCGACGTGCTCGGCCCCGACAGCGCGCGCCTGCGCCGGCTTGCGGCGCCTCGCCTCGCGCAGCCGCTGTGGAGCTCGCTGCTGTCCGGCATGCAGGCCGAGGGCGTGGTCGTCGTGCACGGTGCGTTCGTGCACCTGCCCGAGCATGGCTTGCGGCTTTCTGCAACGGACGAGCGACTGGCCCAGAAGGTCGCGCCGCTGCTGGCAGCTGCCAGCTTCGAAGGCACCTGGGTGCGCGACCTGGCCCGCGACACGCGCGAAGGCGAAGTGCTGATGCGCACCACGCTCGCACGGCTCGCGCAGCGCGGTGAGATGCACCAGGTCGTGAAGGATCTCTACTATGCGCCGGCCACGATGCAGCGCCTGGCGGACCACGCGCGCGCAGTGGCGGCAGAGGCCCACGGCGAAGTGACGGCAGCCAGCTTCCGCGACGCCACCGCCCTCGGCCGCAAACGGGCCATCCAGATCCTCGAATACTTCGACCGCATCGGCCTGCTGCGCCGTGTCGGCGAAGCGCACAGGGTGCGCAGCGACACCTCGCTGTTCACATCCACAATGCCTTGACAGACACAGGAGGGGAAGCGTCCCTGGTGGGACGGCCGGGCTTCAAACCCGGTGGGTGGCGCCATGCGTCGCCGGGTGGGTTCGACTCCCATTCCCCTCCGCCACTCATTCCTGCTTGACTCCTTTTACCTGCTTCGATCGTCTTAGCGATACCTTGGACATCGGAGCAGAGCAAATGAGCCTCAAAGACATGAACGTCGTCGTGACCGGCGGAAGCCGCGGCCTGGGCCTGGGATTGGTCGGCGCACTCGTCGCGCAGGGTGCCAGGGTCACGGTCGTGGCGCGAGACGCCGACACGCTCGCATCCATCCGCGCGCATCACGGTGTCGCGACCCTCACTGCCGACGTGGCAGACGAGTGGGCTGCCCAGCGCATCCTCACCGAGATAAAGCCAGACATCCTGGTGCTGAATGCCGGCGCCAAGCCGGGCATGGGGCGCCTGGACCAGATGAGCTGGGCCGATTTCACCGTGCCCTGGGAAACCGACGTCAAGGCCGGATTCCATTGGCTGCAGGCAGCGCTCAACCTGCCGCTCAAGCCCGGCAGCCGTGTGCTCGTGGGTTCCAGCGGTGCCGCGCAGAGCGGCTCGCCGATGTCGGGCGGCTACGCCGGCGCCAAGCGCATGCTGTGGTTCATGGCCAAGTACGCCAACGGCATCTCGCAACAGAAGAGCCTGGGCATTCGCTTCCAGGTGATCGTGCCGCAGCAGATGATTGGCGGCACCGGCGTCGGTGACACCGGTGCGCGTGCCTATGCGGGCGCCATGGGCATCACGCCGGAGGCCTTCCTCGCGCGCTTCGGTGCGCCGATGCCACCGCAGATGTTTGGTGAGAAAGTCGTCGCCGTGCTGGACGACCCGCAATATGCCCAGGGCTTCGCCTTCGGGCTCAAAGGCGACACCGGAATCACCGTTCTCGAGGAAGCGACCGCTTGAGCGCAACGCAGACCCCATCGAACGATGAGCGCCAGGCCCAGCTCGTGGCCCTGGCCGCAGAGCTGCGACCCGAGTTGCACCGCTACTGCGCGCGTCTCATGGGCTCTGTCATCGAGGGCGAAGACGTGGTGCAAGACACTCTCGTGCGCGCGCTCGGAGCTTTGCCATCGCTGGACGAGGCCACGCCGCTTCGGCCCTGGCTGTTTCGCATCGCCCACAACCGCGCCCTCGATCTGCTGCGCGGCCGGGTGCTCCGGCAAACCGATTCGATGGAGTCCGCTGCAGACGTCGCCGACCCGACCCACCCTGATCCTGTGGAGATGCTGATGCGCCAACAAGCGGTCAAGACAGCGGTGTCGCGCTTTGCCGAACTGCCCGTTCTGCAGCGCAGCATCGTCATCCTGAAAGACGTGCTCGACGAGTCGCTGACGGAGATTGCTGCGCTGCTCGATCTCACGGTCGATGCGGTCAAAGGCCACCTGGCCCGCGGCCGTGCGCGCCTGCGCGAGATCAACGCCACAGCGATTGCACTCCCCGCCGCATCGACGGCCTCTGCGGCCGTGCTGCGCTATGTGGCGCTCTTCAACCAGCGCGATTGGGATGGCCTGCGCGCACTGCTCGCCGACGACGTGAAGCTCAACCAATTGTCGTACCCGCTTCGCTCCGGCAAGGCAGATGTCGGCATGTTCTTCACCATCTACGCCAGGAGCGATGCCGTGCGGCTCGCCCCCGCCTGGCTGGAGGGCCGCGAGGTGATCGCGGTCTTCGATGACCGCGCCGATCCCAAACCCAGCCACCTCATGTGGCTCGAATGGCGCGACGACCGCGTCAGCTACATCCACGACTACCGCCATGTTCGCTACGTTGCCGCCGATGCAGAGCTGACGATCGCAGCGGATGCCGCGTCCGCAGACGGCACCTGCTGAAACAGTGCCGCCTTCGGCGTCGGCAGCATGCAAGTTTTGCCGCCACGGGGGCGCGACTCCACATTGGGGCGCAGAATGACGGATGCGCCTGTCCAGCTTCATCAATGCCAATCTCGATGCAATCTTGCTGGACTGGGTCGCGTTTGCGCGCAACCAGATGCCCGCGGCCGCCGACATGGATGAGGTCGCCCTGCTCGACCACGGCAGGCTGATCCTGCAAGAGATTTCTGCAGACATGCGCCGTCCGCAAGACGACGACGAGCGGCAGGCCAAGTCCGAAGGCCAGAGCGACGCAGCGCCCGCCCTGAGAAGCGTCCCGTCGCGCAGCCACGCCCGCCAGCGCGAGCGCCAGGGGTTCGAGGTGGAGCAGATGGTGGCCGAGTACCGGGCCCTGCGCGCAACGGTCTTGCGGCTCTGGAGCGCATCGTCGAGCGACGTGCAGGTGCAGGACCTCGACGACGTCACCCGCTTCAACGAGGCCGTCGACCAGGCCATGGCCGAATCCTTGAGTGTGTTCGTCACGGAGGTGAACCGAACACGCGACCTGTTCCTCGGCATGCTGGGCCATGACCTGCGAGGGCCGCTCGCCACGATCTCCGGTTATGCCGCCCTCGCACTGCGCACGCGCCCGGAGGATGCGCGCCAGCTGGCCGTGGTGCAACGCAGCGTCGGGCAGATGAAGGCGCTTCTCGATGACCTGGTGGAGTATTCGCGTCACCGGCTGGGCTCGGGCCTGCCCATCGATCCAGCGCCTCTTCAGCTCGACAAGTTCGCCCAGAACACCTTGCAGGAGATTGATGCCATCAGTTCAGGGCGGATTCTCGAGCTCACTTCACACGGCAATCTCCAGGGTGAATGGGATGCCAGGCGCCTGCATCAGGCCTTGTCCAACATGGTGTTCAACGCCTTGAAATACGGCTTTCCCAACTCGCCGGTTCGGGTCCATCTCGATGGAACGCACAGCGACGAGGTGGTGCTTGCCGTCGAGAACGATGGCAATCCGATATCGCCGAGCTTGCTGCCAAAGCTGTTCGACCCGCTCACGCGCGCCGATGGTGTCGAAGGCGCGTCCGACTCACAGGTGGCAGGCGCCAACCTGGGCCTCGGGCTGTACGTCGTCCGCGAGATCGCCACGGCCCATGGCGGCACGGTGGAGGTTTCTTCCAACGACTCTTGCACCCGGTTCGAACTCAGGCTGCCGCGCATCTGCGTCCGGCGTCTCGCTCACCCACCACTGAACAAGGTCGACCGCCTGCCATAGGCGTTCCCTTGCTGGTGCAATTCACGTTACGTGCGGTGACGATTCGGGGTGATCGCGGCTTGCGATACTCCGAGGTTATTCAACACGATCCAAGGATCTACCCATGCGAACCGTCAAATCCGGCGTCCTTCTGGCCAGTGCCATTTCCTTGCTTGTTCTCAGCGCCTGTGGCGGGGGCAAAGACAAGGCCGCCGCAGCCCCCACCGGCAAGACGGAGGTCACGGTGAACGGCGCCGCGATCACAGACGGCACGATCGATCTGGTCGCCAAGCAGCGCGACGGGTCGGGCCGCCCGGCCACGCCGGAGTCGCGCCAGGCCATCGTCGACAGCCTGGTGCTGCAGACGGTGGTGGCACAAGAAGCCGCCAAGCAAGGCCTCGACAAGACGCCTGAGTTCGTCAACCAGATGGAAGCGATCCGGCTGTCGGCCCTGGCGAATGCCTACGTCGAGGACTACGTCAAGAAGAACCCCGTCACCGACGACATGCTGAAGGCCGAGTACGAGCGGATCAAGTCGACGACGGCGGGCACGGAGTACAAGGCGCGGCACATCCTGGTGGAACAGGAAGCCGAGGCCAAGGCCATCATCGCCACGCTCAAGAAGACGCCGGCGGCCTTCGAGAAGCTCGCCAAGGAGAAGTCGAAGGACGCAGGCTCCAAGCCGAGCGGCGGTGACCTGGGCTGGTTCGACCCGCAACGCATGGTGCCGGAGTTCAGCGCGGCGCTGAGCAAGCTCGAAAAAGGCAAGTTCACCGAAGAGCCGGTGAAGACCCAGTTCGGCTACCACGTCATCCTGCTCGAAGACTCGCGTGCGGTGCAGGCGCCTCCGATGGAAGCCGTGAAGCCGCAACTCAGCCAGCAGCTGATGCAGCAGAACGTGAAGAAGCAGCTCGACACCCTGAAGGCTGCCGCGAAGATCGAAGTAGTGGGTGGTGCGGCCTCTGCACCGGCTGCCGCCGCCTCGCCGGCCAGCAAGTAATGGCGTTGGCGGAGGGTGGCAGTGCCGCCCTCCGCAGCGTTCTATCGGGCGCTGAGCGGCCCGCTCAGTGGCGCCGCCTCATCCCCGTTCTGACCTGCGCCAGAGGGCGCTTGCCCTTCAGCTGGCGCTCGATGCCGTCGTTGAGCAGGCTGCGCAACGCAACGACCTCTTCCACGTGGCCGTAGACCCCGGGAAAGCGCAGGTCCAGCCACAGCCACAGCGTGCAAGACCGGAGCGCCTGCTCCATGCGGTCGAGGCGGCTGTGGCTGTCCACCGCATCCAGGAACCACGGCTTGCCGGCCTTGCCGGTGAGCGCGTGGCTGCTGCTCCAGTCCAAATACTCCTGTACCTGTGACTCGGTCCGGGTGTCGACCGGTGCCTGGGCGTAGATGAAACGCTCTTTCAGCGTGAGCCGCGCAGCGCTCTTGTCGAGCTGCTCGGCCAGTTCGAGCATCTGCTCCAGCTCGGCCACGGCGAAGTGCGCGTCGTCCAGCTTCAACTGGTCCATGAACACGCCCAGCACCTCGCGCAGCGCCGTCTTGTGCAGGCGCGACGAGATCGTGTCCACATGCCAGCCGTTCGGCGCCACTGGCGCCTTGAAATCGCGCGGTGCCCGCGGCGTCTTCGGCAGCAGCTCCTTCAGCACGCGTGCGGCCGAGGGCTCGGCCTCTTTCAGCACGCCAACAAAGCCTTCGTCGTGCATGCCGAAGCGCCCTGCCCGGCCGGCGATCTGGTGCACTTCGGATTCGTTCAGCGTGCGGTCGGCCTGGCCGTCGAACTTGGTCATGGTGCTGAACAGCACGCGCTGGATCGGCAGGTTCAGGCCCATGCCGATGGCGTCCGTGGCCACCAGCACATGTGATTCGCCGGTGGCGAATCTCTCAGCCTCGCGCCGCCGCACTTCGGGCGGCAAGGCACCGTAGATCACCGACACCGGGTGGCCGTTGGCAGCGATCTGGTCGCGCAGCATCAGCACGTCGCGGCGGCTGAAAGCCACCACGGCATCGCCGAGCTTCAGCTGCGAGATCGGCACCGGGTGCGGCAACAGTTGCACGTGCTGCTTGCGCTCGAAGTGCCGCACCTCGCAGCGCTCGCCGCACAGGCCCAGCAGGTTCTCGATCGCCGGCACGGCGTAGGCCGAGCAGATGATGATCACTTCGTTGGCCGGCACGGCGACGATCGCCTGCGTCCAGGCCCAGCCGCGGTACGGGTCGAAGATCATCTGCGCTTCGTCGATCACCGCCACGTCGATCGGCTTGTTGGTGGCGACCATCTCGATGGTGCTCGACACCACGCGCGCGTTGTCGGCCGGCACGTTCTCTTCGCCGGTGAGCAGCGAGCAGGCCACGCCACGGCCGATCAGGCGGTCGCGCCCTTCGAGTGCAAGCAGGCGCAACGGTGCCAGGTAGGCGCCGTCGTGCGCCTGGGCCAGCCGCTCGAAGGCCGCATGCGTCTTGCCGCTGTTGGGCGGGCCGACGTAGAGCGTCACGGTGCGCTGCAGGCGCCGCGCCTTCTCGAAGGTGTCGGGGTAGCCCTGGAAGGCCAGCTCGCTGTTCAGGCCCTCAAGCGTCTCGAGTTCGGTGACGCGGTGCTCCCAGCGGTCTTGCGCGCGCGTGCAGGCAGCCTTCAGCTCGGTGAAATCGGCCGCTGTGCTGGGCGTGGCGCATTCCGATTGCAGACGCGGCAGCAGCGACTCGATGTGCCGCGGCTTATGGGCGCGGCTGCGGGCCACCAGCGCGTTCAGGTGCGCCACCAGCTCGGCGGCATGCGGGTATTCGGGTGGCGAACCCAGTGCGGCGAGCAGCGCGGCCTTGTCGCCCGTGCGGTAGAAGGCCCAGACCGGCGCGGCGTCGACCGGCACGCGGAACAGCACCGGCACGCGCCAGCCGGGCTCGGCCAGCTGCAGGTTGTGGCTGATGAGGCGCGTCCAGACACCCGCATCGCGCGACACGCCCAGGGCTTCGAGCGCGGCACCGCGCTCCAGCATCAGCGGGCGCACGGTGGGGCCGGTGCCCAGGGCGTCGAGATGGGCCACGGCGCTGTCCAGCAGATCGGGGGCGATCCAACGGCTGGGGCGGGCGCCGGCCACCGCCTTCTGCAGCAGGATCAGGCCGAGCTTGTCGAGGTGTTCTTCGAAGCCGGCCGTGCGCTCGGCGATGTAGTCGCCCGGCTTCACCACCTGTGGCAGCACGTACGCCGCCTGGCGGATGCGGGCGAACTGCTCCTTGTCGATGTGGGGCGGCACCCGCTTGGCATGGCGGGGATTGGGCAGGTTCAGGGTCTCAGGCAGGCTGTGGGCCGTGCTCTTTGTCGTGTTCAGGGGCATAGGGGACTCTAACCGCCCCGGGCCGCGCAGCGACCAGTGCATGGCTTGTGAGCGAGCTGCGCGGCGGGGCTCTCTGGCGGCGCCCTCGATAATCGCGCATGAGCACCTCTCCCGCAGTCACCTCCTTCAGCACCCTCCCGCTGCCGCCGGCCATGCTGGCCAACCTGGCGCAGCTGGGCTACACCGGCATGACGCCGATCCAGGCGGCCAGCCTGCCACTGGCGCTGGCCGGGCACGACTTGATCGCCCAGGCCAAGACAGGCAGCGGCAAGACCGCTGCCTTTGCGCTGGCGCTGCTGGCCAACCTCAACGTGCACCGCTTCGCCGTGCAGTCGCTGGTGCTGTGCCCCACGCGCGAGCTGGCCGAACAGGTGACACTGGAAGTACGGCGCCTGGCTCGGGCCGAAGACCATGTGAAGGTGCTCACGCTGTGCGGCGGCACGGTGGTGCGCAACCAGCTGGCGAGCCTGGAGCACGGCGCGCACATCGTCATCGGCACGCCGGGCCGCATCATGGATCTTCTGGAGCGCGGCAACCTGAAGCTCGACGCGCTCAACACGCTGGTGCTCGACGAAGCCGATCGCATGCTCGACATGGGCTTCTTCGACGACATCGCAACAGTCGTCAAGCAATGCCCCAAGCAGCGCCAGACGCTGCTCTTCTCGGCCACCTACCCCGAAGGCATTGCCAAGCTCAGTGCTGCCTTCATGAAGCAGCCCAAGGAAGTGAAGCTGCTGCAGCAACATGCCGAGACCAAGATCCGCCAGCGCTTCTACGAGGTGCGCGACGACGAACGGCTGCATGCCGTGTCGCTGCTGCTCAACCACTACCGCCCGGTCAGCACGCTGGCCTTCTGCAACACCAAGCAGCAGTGCCGCGACCTGGTCCAAGTGCTGCGCGGGCAGGGCTTCGCGGCGCTCGAGCTGCACGGCGACCTCGAGCAGCGCGACCGCGACCAGGTGATGGTGCAGTTCGCCAACCGCAGCTGCAGCGTGCTGGTGGCGACCGACATCGCCGCACGCGGGCTCGACATCGCCCAGCTCGAAGCCGTGATCAATGTCGACGTGGCCGCCGACACCGACACGCACACCCACCGCATCGGCCGCACCGGCCGCGCCGACGAAGAAGGCTGGGCCTTCACGCTCGCCAGCATGAACGAGATGGGGCGCGTGGGCAACATCGAGAAGGCGATGAACATCACCAGCCAGTGGCAGCCGCTCGCCGAGCTGAAGAGCACCAGCACCGAGCCGCTCAAGCCGCCGATGCAGACCGTGCAGATCCTCGGCGGTCGC
>Ga0307516_10005014_pt1 | contig 16053 bp, 18 predicted proteins | sample 19_EM_MG_FD_203310 | JGI IMG/M metagenome (GOLD analysis project Ga0307516, IMG submission 203310) | Populus trichocarpa ectomycorrhiza microbial communities from riparian zone in the Pacific Northwest, United States - 19_EM | ecosystem: Host-associated > Plants > Roots > Unclassified | place...
GGCTTTTTTGGTACATGTCAGAGTCTTTTTGGTATGTGTGTCGGGGGTTTTTTTTAGTATACTTAAAGCTCTGAGATAGACTTTGTTTCCGCAACGATTATTCCGCTTTGGCGCAGCTACTCTACAATCCACTCAATCGGGCTCTTGGCTGTGTGCCAGCGGGGTGGGCATGTTAGATTAGACTTCCATCTGTCAGGGGGCATATGACAAGCGGGTCAACCGAATGTGCCAATGTGACAACGTCTTCCGGATCAGGCCGCCAGCTTCGGCACGTGCCTCCCTCGAACCGGCAGTCTGCCACACCCCCGATCACTCGGCGACGTGACTACGATATCTTGGGTGTCATACTGTATGCTTAGTCAGAGCACGTGCCGTGCCACCCGTATGATATGTGTATCTCTTTAACTTGCCGCACAGTCACTGATTGGTCTCTCAGCTTTTCCATTCTTCCGGTCCAGCCAGAGCAACGGTGTCAGATAGACAGCCATCACATCTTCACATCACTCCTGCTGACACATCTCGGTCGGCCGGAACTCACGGGGCACAGTGAAGACGCAGAGTCGGAAACCCAGATCACATTAAAATCCACGCACAAGCCAACAGCCAACTACAGCCATACATGTTCCCCCACAGCCATAAGATATCACATCCGAATTCCCCCTTTCCCCCGTTATCCCCTCCCAGATGGATTCTTCACTTGCGGCACCCAGCGTTGGCGGGGTAGTCGCAGACCCAGGTGGTGGGGCTGAAGTGCAGGCCCGCCGGACAGTTGAAGCGCACGGGGCCCGGGTAGTCGCAAATGTAGAACACGTTGCAGTCCTTGTCGTCCGGCAGGAACGTCGTCGGGCTGTGGGGGTAGATCGGCGGGCATTTTCCTTTCGGCGCGCGCGCCTCGAGCGGCGCATCCGGGGCCGCCACCGCCGCGCTGGAGGCCAGCGAGGCGAGAGCGAGGACGAGCGAGGCGGCGGCGGTGAGGGTGAATTGCATTTTGGGTGGGGGGGGAGGTTTTTTTGGGAGGGAAGTGCTGGTGGGAGATGCGTTTGAAGATGTGGAGGTGGGAGATGCGTATGAAGAGGTGGATGTGGATGTGGATGTGGATGAAAGGGCGGTGAAGGACGAGGTCTTTATACCCTCCCCTCCCCTCCAGCCATCGCCATCCTCCCGACTGCAGCCGTCCAGCTGCGATGAAGGACAAAGCAGGAATAGCAACACGCCGTGCGCACAGCTCTCAGCCCTAGCAGCATCAGAGTTGGGACTTGGCACGTGCACTGCACTTTGCGAAAACAACGAACGCGGCGAGAAAATAACACTCTTGCCCAACCAAAAATAAAGAAAACAAAAAAAAAAAAAAACAGTCGGTTCCAGAGGCTGAACCTGCCGCCACCGCCACCGCCGTCAGCGGCGGTCATTCCGCAGGTGGACAAGTGGGTGCCCCTCCTGCAGCCTTGAAAGTATGTACTCTAGATACATAAAGTGGAGAGAGCGGGCGGAGGATAATTTCTAGGCTACATAGCAGTGGTGGGATCGGAGCAGGGATGTGCCGGCTCATGTGGTGGGGCTGAGCTTCCCCGCGACTTCCTCACAAGCGAAGGTCCGGCCTTCGACCGGAGCACTATATGTAGATATATGTATCTATGGGCCACGATAGGCTGGAGGACGCTTGGCGCAAGCTCTGGGGATTTTCACGCGTCATTCGTACCACCCTCATTCACTATATACCGTTTCTGTGGTGCAGGTTGCGCCTTCTTTCTCCGTTCCTTAATCCATGTGCCATGCTCACACCACCGTGTTGCTTAGCTTCTACATACACTCCACCACTCGCTCGATCGTACCACCGCTTCCCGTCGTTCACCAGCCTGTTTGCTCGTAACACCGTCCCACATCTCGCTCGTCCGTACCATCGCGCGTCTCTCACACCCTCGCTACTCCCACTCAGCTCGCTCCTCCGCCAAATCGTTGCTCCAGCCATGTCTTCAGCTATACAGCGACGGCGTCTGCTCTGTCCTCTCGCTAATCATTCCTCGTGCAGAGAGATAGCAACGAAGAGAGAACGTTGTAGCCGGCGAGCCTTCTCGAGAGTTATTATCATACACTGTGGTTCGCAGTTCGAAGCACCGAGAGAATCCGACTGTCCGCTAAAAGGATCGGTCGGTCGATCGTTGGTCGAACGTCTTCCAAGTTACTCCGATTGCTTGCAGAATACCCGGTTGTGGATTCGGCAGTGTGTCGTCAGGATTGTCAGGAAATCTATATACAATCAGTAGTGTTATATCTACTGGAAAGAGTGAAAAGACGAAATTTCCCATGACCAAACATCGATCAGAAGTCATCCGATTGATAAATCATCCATGAGCGAATTCTTGGTAGCGAATCATCAATTGTAGCAGTCCTGTATGGCAGCGAGCTTTCCAAAGCGATTGTCTGGGCTCCAGCGAAGTCATGGCTGTCGTTGACTGCAACCTTGCACTCGAACTGTTGGCTTAGAGAGAGTCCAGTAGTTGGGTTTATCCTGCTGCCGAGAACGAAGATCCCATGGCATATTGATGGTGTATTCTGGTGGCGATGGAAGTTGTTTCGTACGATTTGATAGGTAAGTAGCTGCAGCAAGTTGAAATCCAGAACGGTACCACCTTGCGAATGCAATTTGCCACTCACACCACCCATATATTCGACTCGGATTGGAGCCATTGGCATCGCCTCTCGGGAGTAAAAGCACACCAGCTCCAGATGTCGCGCAATTCGGCTTGAGCAATCCTATTGTTTTCAGGCTAGTGATGAGGAGGCACTTCTGATGGTAACGCCGTCGGCAGCCATTACCATGAGTCTATCGCCGGATCCATGGATACCATCAGCGATATTCATGAGCCCATCTTATCTTTTGGGCGGTTTCTATGACAAATTCTATCACATACTACATCACCCCTTCGAGCGGTTCTGTGTTTGTGACGCGCTTATGACACGCCATAAATTCGTGGCACATCACAGCTTTTGAACGAGCATCTGGCTTGTCACTATCAGCTTCGACATACATCCTATCACCCACCCCAGATCTGTTCACGGTACCAGTATTCTTTGCGCCCCACTACCTAATGGAGAAAGCTCACCTCTTGTTATCTCACGATACGGCTTGCTTGCACGGTTTCCTTGGGGGTGGAGCGGGGCACAATGTTTTTGTTGATGGTAGGGAGACGCTCCTGACGGTTACGTCATCTGGTCATCCCCATGGCGTCAAAATTTATGAGCCCATATTAATAGTCATCTACATGAGCCCATGTCAACAGTGATCTACATGAGCCCATTGTATGAGCCCATCTTTCGTCCCCACCTTCCGGATTAGGGAACTTTGAGGGACCAATCTGCTTATACTATTTAGATGTACGGACCGCGATGGTTATGACCGGAATCTGGCGGATGCACTGCACTGTGGAGCGGGGTGCAGGAAGGGGAGAAAAGGAAAGAAAAAATAAATAAATGAAAGCTTGGTATTCTTTCTGGCGAACGCATCGCCAATATATCTATTTGTGGGGGCGAGGAGAATCGTCACGCGGATGAGGGTTTCCAGAATTAGACGGATGGACGTACAGACCGGACGGGACGGGACGAGACAAGCGAGGGAAATCGCACAGCGGCCCGGGAGGGCGGTCATGAGTCGTTGCTCTCACTGTCCCGCTGATGAAAGTGAGGCTGAGATACGCACGATGATGGTACGAGGCCTAGCTCGACGGATGGGAGGTTCCCACCGGAAGTGCCAGAATCGGGATAGGGATAGGGATGGGGGTGCTTGCCAGTGTCTATCACATACATATGTAGTAGCGCTGTTGCATAAACATCCCGACTGCGCAAGAGCAGCCTTGTTGTCGTATATCTACATATATTCGCCACGATACTGCGCTTGCGGGTCCACTTGCATACTCACTTGCCCGCGTGCGTGCGGGGGTGCAGGGGTGGCCTGCTGGGGCGATTTTTTACCACATATAGACAGACTAAGGCTCCATGTTCGTGGCGGGAGCATCGAGTATGACAGCGTCCGTCCAGATTCGAGAAAATAGAATCAACCTTCCAGCATATGATACTCCATTCGGAGATCCTAAGCGCATACCACTCTTCGCGTATGGGCCCGGACTGTCTCCCGCCCCACCCGAAAAACCAACCGGAACGATCCGCGAGGTAGCCACACTGCAGATACATATGCAATTTAAATCGACGACTCGTGTACATTTCCTCGGATATATCCTGCCGAAACACGCAGCAGCAGCGGGGGCCAGTCGAAGCGGGGCGACGAGACATCACGGCACACACCTCAGACTTGCTCTGCTCGCGCAGCAGCGGGGGAGGCAAGGGCCGGGTGTGAATGCATCCTGTGCCGCCACATATGATATACCCGTCAGCCCCGTGTCCCATATGTAGTAGATGTAATAGCGCAAAGAAAAAAAGAACGCACCCAGCAGCGTCGACGCCCACTCCGGCGTGAGCTTGTCGTACATCTGCGCTGACGGCAGTAGTCGAGGTAGCCCTCGGCGATGGAGCTGATGAAGATGAAGCTGATGAGGATGATGGAGCAGGAAGATCCTCGAGAGGATAATATGCACGTCAAAGCACCACCGCTTTTGTCCACTGGGAGTTCCTGAATCAAGAACCCGCTGTATGGTCAGCTGGAGGACACTCATCGCCGCCGAGGACGAATGGACGCACCGGCAACCGGGCCGAGGAAAGCCGCCATGAGGAACAGTCCCAGAGGCGGGCCGGACTGATCCGCTGTCGACGATACACCACCATCAGCGGAGTCGCTCGGCACGGGGGAAGGTTAGCTTTACTCGGCCAAATATCCGCAGACACGCCCCCCCCCGCTACGGTCAGGGTCGGAGGGCCGGAGACCTAAAGACGCCGACGAAGAACCAACATATCACCAGCGTCACGGGTTCTGCGGGAACACGCAGTTGAATTGGAAGGCGCAGAACAAGATCCATGCCGGTACCTGGCTGCTCGCCTACCGCAGACCTCTGAAGTGGGAGAGTCTCGTCAGCGGAGAGCGGAGTATGGCGGAGGACTGGGTGGCGGCACCGCTCATCGGCGCGAAGATTGTCGGGCCGAAAGCCATTCCCAGCACATTAGCTTGACGCATCTTGGACGTCAAAGCCCTCCGACCGCGAACGGAGGTACATAAAACTGAGGCCCAGGGTGACGACTGCGTTGCTCCGGCTGAATTCGCGAGCCACCACCGGGGTCCCGGGAGTGAGGATCGAATCTCCGACCGAGACGGCGGTGTTCTGGGCGCTGCGGGTTGCCGAGAGCAGCCATCACTCCAGTTGTACGGATCCTCGTCGCCCCCGAGTCGGCACCGGCCGGCGTCGGACAAGGCATTGGCGCTTTCGAGACCGCTTTCCCTTGCCGCCGCTTTCGCCTCATCGATGCTGCTGTCTGGCGCGGCTGTGCCGCCTTCGAGATTGAGCTGTCGTGCTCCGCCCTGCATTCCGAGCGTTCTCGACATATTTTTTTTTCTCCCTCGATACACTGATACACCCATCCATATCTCTCCCTCTCCCCTTCCTTCCCCAGCGACGGCGACGGAGGTTCGCTAAACCGGAGCAAAAAAGCAGGTTGTATTGCGCCAGCGTAGCGAATCCGTGCTCTCACCTGTCCCAATCAGGCCAGCACTACCGAGGCGCCGCGCGAGCATTGAGCATTGTGCGGATTTAACCTATTGCAACCTATTGGCGCGGTATATTCGGGGATTTAAAGTGGATAGAATACACAGGCACGACCACGATGCATCTAGCCCAGCAACAGTAGCTGGCAGTAGTCACATAGTAGAGCATCCGCCAATAGGTCGGCCGAGATGATGGAACGGTGAAATGGCCAGGAAGAAAGACAGCGCCTCGGGATGCGGTCCGAGTGGGCGGCCAAGTAAGCAGACTGAACGCAGTGCTGCCAAGATCGGGTCCAACGACTGCGGAGTCGGAACGGGGATCATGATCACAACGTTGGTCAAGCCGCGAGACCATCACTCACGCAGGAGGGCTTTTCTTTTGATCTCTCCACATCGCCCCGATCTAGATAGATCGCGTGCGGCTGGTGGATAAGCGAGAACAAAGGATACATAGGGATTTTGTTTTTTTTGATCATTAGTTGCATGCGATCTATGTGTGTAGGTGTCTATGTAGATCGTAGCAATATTGACTCTCTATATAGTTCCCGTCCATAGTCCAGCCCCCCGACCTCGAGCAGTCCGCGAGCGTCTTGTTGCGGCTGCCCCTGCCCTCCGCCCTAGCCTGTCCCACCGAGGAAAGAAATTGATGTAATGACAGAGGGAAAGACAAAGAAAATATCTCCATTTTTGCCCCCCTCCAGCTCCTCTTTTGCGGAAACCAGGGTGGAAGACGCGGGGGTATGTATGTATCTATTGGCCACCGTGATTACATGAGTCGGCAGCGGCGGATGCGAGAGGCAGAAGGAGGTCAGCGCTTGCAGCTATGTACATACGCGCAGGTGGGGACAGAAGAGAGAAGTGGATGGCGAGACTACTCTCCTCTGATACAGATGTAGGTACTTAGTTTGCGGCCATCCGCCACGGTGGTCTGTGCGCGAACCGTAACCGGCGAGAGTCTTGATCTCGCTCCTCGGCGCATAACTACATACATACACGTTCTTGAGCTTGATGGATTCCAACTAAACCACACCTCCGCCACGGAAACCTGCCAGAACGTGTCAATAATCAGCCCATAGCGAAATTCAAACTGTGCCACCCTTCCGACCGATGAGATAAAAGGGGACCAACCTTTTTCCCTTCTCTCTGCTCACCTTGTCTAGACTCTAGAGTACCGACATCAACCTCACCTATAGTTACTACATACATGTTTCAGGTTCCACTTCCAAACCCCTCCTCCTCACGACCTTCTGCTTACCTGAGGTTAATCCCAGCAGCTCATTCGCAGTGCCAAGATGACGGGAACTTACTCCGTTTCACCAGCTTATCCGAATCGTTCACCATGCCTCCGAAATCTGCGGCGGCGGTGCAACTTCCGAAGGCGTGTGGCAGCTTAAAACCAAACAGCAAGGGAACAGAAACCAACTCTCCTCAAGCTTCTTGACGGGCACGCCAAGAAGATTGCAGCTGCTTCCGCTTCCGCCACCAAAGGACCCAACGTCGAAATGGACTTCGAATGTGGTGCAGTACGGGTTGCACAAGTCGAAATGGTGGGGGGGGGGGGGGGCGTAAATGGGGCAGAGCGGTAAAGATTCACTAATACAGGAGCTGGACACGCATGAGCTGGAGGTTGAAGAGGCGGGAGGAGTGTGGGTGGTGGGAAACCGTCGCGATTTGAATTTCTGCTGGGCGGCTCGCGGCGCAGGACACGGCAATTGCCTTACTCCATGGACGGGTGACGGATCTAATGACTTCGCTCGACGCGTAAAGACTCTGTGGGATAGGTCTATCAGCACCTACAAATGCGAAGCCTTGGAACAATATCGAAACCGTCAGACGCATCGTTGCTGCCGGAGACGCATGGGCTCATGGGGGTGAAGCAGTAGTAGACGCCTTGCTGTATAAACTTGAAGACCAGGGCGCAAGAAGGGATTATCTCGCATATAAGAAGCTATTCGGCATAGACCCAAGGATAGTCATCCGGATGAATATCTCTCTCAACAGCTACCACCCATCCTCAATGACACTCAATCAGCCATCCCCAGCTCACCGCCAACTGATTACGCCAAGGCCTCAGCTGCGGCCCGGCCCCGTGCCCGCCTGGCACAGGAACCGCTCGATTCTATGGAACGTTTTCAACAACTCCCAGTAGGGGGGATCCGCCGGTCCGCATGAATACTGGCACACGGCATTCAATAGTGTCACAGCAGCTAACACCTCAGTCCTGAGTCATGACCTGGCACGTATGGGACTCGAGATTGTGAGCATTCCCACAATGTCAACTGAGGCCAAGCGTATATTCAGCAGATTAGTTTTGACTACGACAGCCTCCCATACCAGTGCTAATAGTTTGTGCGCAGTGGCCGCTGCACGATTAGGGACCAACGGGCTTCACTGGGCGATGATATAATTCGGGCCATTGAGTGCCTGAAGTCTTGGTCTCGACAAGAAGTCATTGGTGGAAATGGCAGTGACATTCGTCAGGTGGAAAACACGCTCAGAGATTTGGAACAGCGAGTGACTGGCATGCAGATATAATGCAGTCCGCTGGAGGATGAGGATTAGAATAGGCTCACAGGATGGTCGGTGCAGATTTCTTGGATGGGCACGGCAGTGGCCGCGGGCACGGGAATGGTGACATGTACTAGAATAGCCTTCGAAACCCTGTGCATATTGGGAGCTTGTACCGTGATGTTAGTGAGGGTACATTTGACGCTTTCATAGTAATTAGCTATGTCTCACGGCCCTCTTGGCCCTATACACATCCTGTTTGGGCGAAGACTGTTGGAGGACGATGAGGTCGAAGTGGGGTGACCTGTGTGCGTGCGGCTATGGAAACCCTCCGCGCAACTCACAACCACACAGCCGCGCAGTCGGCGGTCCTGTGGGGTATCCGGCCTCATCTCGCTAGCCTAGAAGCCTGCAGTCCCTGTTTCCCCCAGCCCGACTAGCTCTGTCGACCGCCAGGACGGACTGGACGGATTGGACGGACGATTGACAACCCTGTCAGGACATTTTCACCTCCAAACTGGACAGTCCCGATGCCGGAAAAGCCTGTTCCAGACGGCCCCCACCCGATTGGACTGGGCTTCCGGCACACAACTTTGGCTGTCATCAAATCACTTTCGGTCCTCGAACCCCGGTTGCCTACACCTACAATTGCGGGGCGAACGAAGAACCGGCCTCGTATGGCCCAGAAATCGCTCCGGCAAGTACACCCGTACATTCGGGGTTCTTTTGGCCACTCAATCCCTCTTGAAGTTGCGTGTAAGCCTCCACACTTGTCCTGGGCTTGGGGAAACTGGTGGTGTCATCGAGGGTATTGATATCCCAGTTGCTCTATGCTGTGAATCTTAGTGTTACCATACCTTGGTAGTCAGCCCACCAACTGGCGCATAAATTTCATTAGAATCGGTGCCCGGCATAGAGATGGGAGCAGAGGCCCGAGGTACTCGTACAATTTCAGCCGGGGGTTCGGGCTCAGGAGTCTCGGCTCGAAATCTAGAGTTTTTAGCCGTGGGGTTCAGGTTCATGGTTCGGGTTCAGGAATCTCAGCTCGCAATCCAACGCTGAGCTACCGCCTGGATTTGGGTGCGACTCGAGACCTGTAGTCTCAAGCCGAGAGTGGTGCCGGCTCGAGATCCAAGATCTCAGTCGAGGGTTCAGGAATCTTGGCTCGCGTTCAGCGCTGAGCCTCACCAGAACTCGCGGTTCTTGATCTCGAGGTTCAATGTTGTCAGCCTGGGTCGGGTTCGGGTTCGGGGATCAGGATTCAAAGTCCTGGAGCAGTGGTAGGCAACTTGAGTACTCTTGGATTTATTCGACATCGGGATCAAGATCCGGGGCTCGGGGTTCAGGCTTGCGGCATGAGATCCAAATCTCTCTGCCATGAGGGGGTTCGGAATTGGAGATTCAGAGGTAATAAGGCAACTGAGGAACAAAGAGGCCTAGGAAATTGAGGAACACGAAGGCCAAGGAAACTGAGTTTGGCCGAGGATTCGGGTTTCGGAATTCGGGATCAAGATCCAGAGTTTGGATTGCGGCACGGGATCCGAAGCTCTCAGCCGGGAGAGGGTTCGAGATTCAGAGGTACCGAGAAAACTGAGGAACACGGAGAGCGAGGAGATCGGTGTATAGATTCGTAAAGATAGACAAGATATGTTGGAGGTTAATTACAGTCACGAGGCTCGGTTGCCGGACGACGAGAAGGTTCGGGCAGCGGATCCAGATGCTGAACAGCGAGCAGGTTCGAGTTCCGACAGCTAGCTGATCCAGGTACCGGGCAGGAGTGGATACAGATGCTGGGCGGCGAGCAGGATTCTGGCGCTGGACGGATAGCGGGATGAGAGCGCTGTGCGGCTAGCAGATGCGGACGCCTGATCGCGAGTGAATTCACATGAAAAAAATATACAAGAATTTGTGTGAAGAGGAAAGAGAAGAAGATACAAAGCGGGCAGACAGACCCCCTTTTGTACATACATGAACGCACATCGCACAAAATCCTTCATGCCGCGACTCAAACACTACTGTCATACAGCTCAACGAACACAACAACCTTTCTCAACGATCGCGCAATAGAATAACAAACACAACAAAATAAATATGTACCTACATAGTTGAGCGCAAACTTCTTACCGCTCAGCAGCAACTCAGCACGACGGTAACTCGACCTAGCGGCGTTCAGCCTTGCGCCGTGACACCGATACATACTATTAACGCAAAAAGATCATGTTCTCACGGCACATAAAAGCAAGCAGATGATCGCACTGGCGGTGATACCAGAATGTCATGTAAACGTAGGAACATCTCTTAAGAATGGCGCTGGGATCGGGATAGGTAAACTCGAAAACGGAGATACAAAGCGCGACCCATACTTGATTTTTGAAGAATAAGATTCAATAAAGGCAGGGCAGGACGCACAAACATGCTATGAACCCAAACGGCCACATTCGGAATGAAAACAAAAAATGGACTGTCTTCCGCCTTACAATGGAATCCAACAGCACAGACAACCTCCCACTATCTCCGTGGTGATCTCCCAACGACTTCGCTGCGGTTGCGGAGCTCAATCTTCGCGATGCAGTTCACCAAGCAGTGTATCCCTATATCGACGGTCGAATGCCGTCTTGAACAGATCGGCGAGCAGCTGCACCTCATCTATGTCTTCATCCGCCTTCTTCCTCGGGCCCGCTTCCTCGCCGTCGATAGCAGTCTCCACGCTCTTGATCAGACTGTACATGTTAGTATCCGAGACTATGTAGCAGCGCGACTTCTCATCGTAGAAGTTAAGTTTCTTGAGGTTCTCTTCGAAATTCTGTCTAGTCTGCGAGACGTATTGATCGCGTGCCTCTTCGTATGTAAGCTCGTCGTCGTGGAGGCACATATTTGAAATGTGTTGATTGGCCTTGGAGCGGACGATGAATGTGGGGATGTTGAACTTCCGGCAGGCTTCAAGAATCTTGGCATCGATCTCGGTGAAACGCTAGGAGTGATGGGGTTAGAATTCATTGTTGTGTAGGATGAGGAGGTGACTTTACAGTATCATATACCAGAACAATGAAGTCAAAGATGAACAGTCCTTGCTCCTTGAAGTACTGTATGCTGGGTACATCGACAGTGCCTGCACCCGGAATATCATACCATACAAACAGCTCGTACGGCATCCCCGGGCGGGTATCAGGGTATCTTGCGATTTCGGTTGTCGTTTCAACGACTCCCACCGCCGCTGCGCCCGGGTTCTGCGCCTTTAATCCACGAAAGGCGTTGATCAGAGAGCTCTTCCCCGAGCCTGCCGCGCCGCAGACGGCAAAATGTAGGCGATCAATCCGATACTTGTGTCTCTTGAAGACAGCTTCCGTTTCCTCCTTCGTTGGCCACAATTCAACGTCTGTCTGCGCCTTCCACTGGGCCCTCACTGCCTGTACGATAGGATTTTCCCGCTCTGGGGGCGCCGTGAAGCTGTCAAAGATGCCCCTCAAAACGTTGCCGACGAGAATGAATGGGAATAGGCCAATGCGTGCCAAAACGTAATCACGTCGCAGCTTGCCTAGGTTAATTAGTACGGGGAGCAGCCAATTTTGTCTATGCGCCCTCAGGTGATATTGGAGTGAACCGCACCACACTAGAGCACTGGGGGCGCGGGCGCCGGTCGAAGCGGGGCGGCGGGACAATAACTGGGGACTAACATGTCGCTTCATACGCATCTTCTATCTTTGTTCCAACGGTGCCCATTTTCACTAAATATGAGGAGGTTCGCCGGCAGTAGATTATTGTGACGAGTCCAGCAGAAGAGGTTAGGTGTGGTAACAGCGAACGTCGAGGAAATGATGTTTCTGGTTGTGATAGCAGTGAGGCTTTAATAAAAAGGAGGTCGGTTTATTGTGACGATAGCGAGACTTTGTAGTCGTGGGAAAACGTTCCTTGGTTGCTTCCTTGAGAGACACCGAGCCGGGCAGGTAGTAAGAGACCAGCTAGGTATGTATGTCTAGTATGGTGGAGTGGGGTTTTGCTGGAAGCCTGCAGTCAGCATTCTTACCGGCGGCAAACTTGGGCATTCTTTGCGGGTATCTAGAAAGGTCCAGAATGAGGCGGCCACTCATAGCGCACGAGTCTTGCTGTCACGCAGTGTTCTACATATAATCCAGTCCGACCTAGTCGCCGGTCAGATACCAGCGCTGGAAGACCATGGCGCCTTTTTTTTTATTCATTGTTCAGTACGCATTCGACCTATTTAGATCATGGTGAGGCCGAAGGCCCTATCCTTTCGGCAACCCGTATCAGGCTCTGATCATTGGGACACCATCCGGAGACGCTCCCTCATAATGAATTATGGGGCATTTGTAGTAAACGCACGCACTGAGGCCTGCTGAGACCTAAGGGGGGGGAAAGACGGTTGACATCTGTCAGTCCTGAGAGGGATGTGCCTCCTCGAGGGAGCTCAAGGATTCTACCCACAGACCCATGCAGTTACTTTGGCAGAAGAACCACCGACCCCTAGCTCAACCCATACCTCTGATCGGTGTAAGCGCCTGAGGCGCCGGGGAAGCAAATACAAAGGTTCGCAGATGTAGTATACGGCGATCCGAGATGCGATCCGAACTAGGTATGTATCTATGCAACTTATAAGGCCCTGTTTGGGTGAAACGGACGGCACACTCGAACGGACAAAAGCATCGGCACACACCATCCGTTGTTGCCACGTAAAGATCCCCGTCACCCCATCAAAAAAGTAAGTTCAACACATCGCGACTGAACACATATATCAGAGTTAAATTCCAAAGACCTCGCTTCAGGGTCTAAGTTATGCGGAAAAGTTTGTACAGGAGATTTTTTTTCACATTCCACGGAGGACTGATTGGAAATGTCGAGAGATCGTTTCCTCACTGTTTTAGAAGTGCTCTTGAGCTTTCACGGTTACTACTGCTGTGACCGATGATGCATAGAAAGCATGGAAGTGCAAATATTTAGGATTTCGCAATAGAGATCGTTGATTATAGAATATCAGAATAAGACAAATGTAGTGTGGGCGCTGTTTCTTATGACGTATCCTATCGGGTGAAATTTTGCTATTGGGGCATGGGGCGGGTTGTTGTACGAACGGAAGCGAAAAAGACCTCGCGAGGTCAATTTGGGAACGGAAACGGAAGACGGACTGCGACTGTCCAAACACTGCTTTTTTTTTGGGAACGGACGCTAGTCATGTAAACGGAAGCGAACAGACATCTCCCACCAAAAAACCAAAACGGACGCGCCCACCTAACTATTTGCAAGGCCGGACCCGAACCCAAACATTTTCTGCAGTCACAGGGCTCAGTTGCCAGACGGCGAGGAGGGTTGAGCGCCGACAACTAGCTGATCCAAGCACTGGACAGGAGGCGAGCAGGATCCGGGCGCTGGACAGATAGCGGGATAAGAGCGCTGGGCGTAGCAGATGCGGACGCCGGATCGCGAGTGGATTCAGATACAAGAATTTATGTGAAGAGGATAGAGAAGAAGATACAAAGCGGGCAGACAGACCCCCTTTTATACACGAACGCACATCGCACAAAATCCTTCACGCCGCGACTCACGAACACTTCTTTCATACAACTCAACGAACACAGCAACCTTTCTCAACGATCGCGGAATAACATAACAACAAATAAATACCTAGTCAAGCGCAGCGTTCTTACCGCAAATCAGCGCAACGGCGGTAACTCAACCTAGTGGCGTTCCGCCTTGCGCCATGGCACCGATACTAGGAAGATATCTAGTTACCAACCCAGAAGGCCATGCTCTCACGACACATAAAGCAAACGAGCGATTGCGCAAGCGGTGATATACCGTAATGCCACGTATATGTAGGAACATCTCTTAAAAATAGTGCTGGGATCGGTCATAGAAACGGAGACACAAAGCGCGACCCATATACTTGATATTTTTGAAGAATAAGATTCAATAAAAGCAGGAAGGACGCACAAACATACTATAAATGAGCCCAAACGGCCAGATTAAAAATGAAAACAAAAAATGAACTGCCTTCACCCTTACAATGAAATCCAACAACACAGAAACCTTCCCTCATTACCGTGATGATCTCCAAACGACTTCGCCGCGGTTGCGGAGGCTCAACCTTCGCAATACTGTTCACCACAGCGTGTCTACTTATATCGCCGGTCGAATGTCGCCTTGATCAGATCAGCGAGCAGCTGCTCTTCATCTATGACTTTATCATTCTCCCTCGGTTGACCGCTCTCCGCGCTCTTGACCAGACTGTAAATGTTAGTGGCCGAGACTATGTAGCAGCGAGACTTCTCGTTGTAGAGGCCAAGTTTCTTGAGGTTGACTTCGAAATTCTGCCTGGTCTGCAAGACGTATTGATCGCGCGCCTCTTCGTATGTAAGCTCGTCGTCATCGTTGCACATGTTTGAAATGTGTTGGTTGGCCTTGGAGCGGACGACGAATATGGGGATGTCGAACTTCCGGCAGGCCTCAAGAATCTTGGCATCGATTTCGGTGAAACGCTAGGAGGGATGTGGTTAGAATTTATTGTTGTGTAGGATGAGGTGACTCTACAGTATCATATACCAGAACGATGAAATCAAAGATGAACAGCCCTTGCTCGTTGAAGTACCGTATACTGGGTATATCGAGAGTTCCTGCGCCCGGAACATCATACCATACAAACAGCTCGTACGGCATCCCCGGGCGAGGATCAGGGTATCTTTTGGTTTCGGTTGTCGTTTCAACGGTTCCCACCGGCGCTGCGTCCGACTGCTTCGCCTTTAATCCACGAAAGGAGTTGATCAGAGAGCTCTTCCCCGAGCCTGCCGGGCCGCAGATGGCAAAATGTAGGCGGTCCACCCGATAATTGTGTTTCTTGAAGGCAGCTTTCTTTTCCTCCTCTGTTGGCCACCCTTCAGCTTCAGCGTTCTGGCAAAATGCCCTCATTTTCCGCACGGTAGGATTTTCCCTTTTTGGGGGCGCCATGAAGCTGTTAAAGACGCCTGTCAAAACGTTGCCGACGAGAACGAATGGGAATAGGCCAACTCGTGCCCAAACGTGATCACGGCGCCAGTTGTCTAGGTTAATTAGTACGGAGAGCAGCCAGTTTTGTGTGTGCGCCCTCAGGTGACATTGAAGTGAACTGCACCACACCGGAGCACTGGATTTCGCTTGGAGCTGGGGACTAACTTGTCGTTTCAAACGCATCTGCCATAATTGTTGCAATGTTGCCCATTTTCACTAAATATGTGAAGGTTTGCCGGCAGTAGATTGTTTTAACGACAGCGAGGGTTAAGTCGAGGAGAAGAGGTTGTTTGGGTGTGGTAACAGCGAACGTCGAGGAAGTGAGGTTCTTGGTTGTGATAGCAGTAAGGCTTATGGCGATAAAAGGAGGTTGCTTGATTGTGATGACAGCGAGACTTTATAGTCGTGGAAAAACGTCCCTTGTTTGCTTCCTCGAGAGTCGGAGTCGGGGGGATAGTGAGAGACCGGCCAGGTACGTAGAGGTCTGGTGGAGTGTGGTTTTGCTGGAAGCCTGCAGTCAGCACTCTTGCCGGCGGCAAACCTGGGCATTCTTTGCGGGTAAAAAGCTGTGCAGGATATCCCTAGCCTATCATGCGTCATCCAGAAAGGTCGAGAATGAAGCGGCCACTCACAGCGTATGAGTCCTGCAGTCTCGCAGTGTAGTCCAGTCCGTTCTGAGCTGCTGGTCAGATGCCGTCGGAAGACCATGGCGCGAGCGCCTGAGGCGCTAGGGAAAGTACATGGTTCGCTGACGGCGATCCGAGCTGCGAGCTGAACTATGTAAAGTACAGGGACAAAAGTTTCCGTACAGGGGCCGTTTTACACCAAAAATGCCCGTTTTCACACAACCAAAAACCACTCTTTACTTGACGGAAAAAAACTGTGCCTTTCACAGACGTCTT
>Ga0307516_10005015_pt1 | contig 16041 bp, 13 predicted proteins | sample 19_EM_MG_FD_203310 | JGI IMG/M metagenome (GOLD analysis project Ga0307516, IMG submission 203310) | Populus trichocarpa ectomycorrhiza microbial communities from riparian zone in the Pacific Northwest, United States - 19_EM | ecosystem: Host-associated > Plants > Roots > Unclassified | place...
TTGGCGCCGAGCAGGGTGGTCAGGCTGCCTTCGTTGAGCGCAAAGGAGAGGCCGTGCAGCGCCTGGACCTGGCCGTAATAGGCCCGCAAATCCCTGACGTTGAGCATCGTGGTCATTGGTCCTTGCTCCCGAGATAGGCCTTGATGACATCCGGGTCGGCCTGGACCTGGGCCGGTGTTCCCTCGGCGAGCTTGCGGCCGAAGTTGAGGGCGACGACGTGGTCGGCGATCGACATCACCAGACCCATGTGATGCTCGACCAGCAGCACGGTCATGTGGCGGTCGTCGCGAATGCGGCGGATCAGGTCGCCGAGCACGTAAACTTCTTCGTGGTTGAGGCCGCCGGCGGGCTCGTCGAGCAGCAGGATCTTCGGATCGGCGGCCAGCGCCCGCGCCAGCTCGACGCGCTTCTGGGTGCCGAAGGGCAGACCGGACACCACGGTATGGGCGACGTCTTCGAGGTCGAGATAGGCCAGGATCTCATGGACCTTCTTGTTGACCGCGGCTTCGCTGCGGCGAACCCAGCCGAGCTTCAGCGAGTCCGAGATGATGTCGCTCGAGGTGCGCGCATGGGTGCCGACGCGTACGTTGTCCATGACGGAGAGATTGGGAAACAGTGCGACGTTCTGGAAGGTGCGGCCGATGCCGATCTCGGCGATCCGGTGCGGCGGGCGCGTCAGGATGCTCGCGCCCTCCATCAGGATGTCGCCGGAACTCGGCTGATAGAGCCGGGAGAGACAATTGAACAGCGTGGTCTTGCCGGCGCCGTTCGGCCCGATCAGCCCAAGGATGGCGCCCTTGTGCATGTCAAAGGACACGCCATTCAACGCGATGATGCCGCCGAACACGACGCTGACGTCGCGAACCGCAAGCAGGGGAGAATTTCCCTGCGCGAGTTGTGCTTGCGTCATCTCGTCTCGCCCGCCTGATTCATGAAGCGGGCGTGACCGCGCGAAATCCTTCGCCAGCGATGATGGAGGCTACCTGATCCCCTCGGCCAAACGTGCAATTTTCCCTCCAGATCGGTCGGAAAGAACATTACTTCATTTGCATTTGCCTGACAAATATTAAATTAACAATTGGTTGACAACTTGATGAAGTTCTTCCAGCGATTTTGGGGATATCAATGCCAGTTCACCACGGCTGAAAAAAACCTTTACGATCTCGGAGCGATGCCACCATTGGGCTGTCTGGATAACGGGCGGCTTGGATCGGCGCGAGGAACAATCTTGGCCGCCTTAACGGGCGTACGTAGATTGCTTGACGGTCAAGTCCGTCGTGTCCGCGCCGAGGACCGGTCGGCATCATATTTCTGAATCGGCCCGAGCAGATCAACTCCCTGAGTCGAGAGCTGATAACGGAATTATCGGAAAGCCTGCGACTCCCGAACGACAAGAGGAAATTAAGGCGATCGTCCTTACGGGATCAGGAGAAATGTTTTCCTCCGGTTTCGACTTGAAGGAGCAAATGGAAGCAGAGACGGCTGGTGTGACAGACTGGCGGTATTTACTTCGCCGTTGCTTTGACGGAGCTTTTCAGTTCTGGCGCTCGTCGATGCCTACGTTTCGGGAGAAGTTGTCGACTGCCTCAATGCCCAAGCTCTTCGTCGCATATGACGAGGAGCTCACTGCTGAAAGAGCGAAGCCTTCAGGCGGTCCGCTTGTTAAGGGCTTCGCGGTAGGAATCTTGCGTATATTCGACCAAATCAGCCAGCGCATCCTGCGCGGCGGCCTCGTCGCGTTTCTCGACGGCCGCAAGAATCCGTTTGTGGTATGCGACAATCGATTGTCGCTCACGAACGCGAAAAATGACCATATTGCTGATCGGTTGCAGAGCCTCGACGACCGAGTGCATCAGGAATTTCATGACGGTATTTCCGCCAGCATTCACCAGCGCGCGGTGAAAGCGAACGTCTGCAGCACAGAATTCCTCGTCCGTGAGCGCCGTGGAGCGTTGCTGTGCGATCTCGCCGCTCATCGCGTTTAGATCGGCTTGCGTTCGGTTGATGCAAGCTAATCTGCAACATACCGACTCTAACTCAAGACGAGCAGTGGCCATGTCGTGGAGACTTATGTCGCCAACTGCAACCATCAGTGTGGTCGTATTGGCAAGAGACAACGCCGCGTCGAGCGGTGTTGGACTGGTGACGAAATTTCCGCCGGCCGGCCCCCGCCGCGACCGGATAAGATGCTGTGCCGCCAGCCTCTTCAGAGCCTCCCTGATGGTTGGGCGGGACACCTTGAAGCGCAGGGCCAATTCGTCCTCAGACGGCAGGCGCTCGTCGATCTTGAGGCGCCCCTCCAGAATCGCGGCCCGGACGCTCTCGGCGATCTGCTTCGCAGCGCTCGTCGTAACAACGTCGCCAAATTCTGTAGTGGCAAGTCGCTTATTGGTCATCACGAATCCGTTCTTTCAGAACCAAGCCGACCATAGGGCATCCGGCCGACTCATAAAAATCTATCCGGCATAATAGTCCTTCTAAAACGATCATTTGATTGACCAATCGACGATTACCGAGACCTCAGACTGTTCATCAATGCTATTTTGACGAGCCGAGCTTGTATCACAATTACATATTTGTTTGACAAATATTTTAACATAAGTAACTTTCCTGTCGTCTCGGAGGGAAACGTGAGCCTTCTGGCCGGTGCCCCATGCGCGGAAGCGAGACGACGGTACGCGCCGCCACATGCGCGCGCTATCCGATCCGGTAGCTGAGTCTGGGAGAACAATGAGTATCATTTCCATCGCCGAGGAGTTCGCTCGCAATACAATTCTGCCGCGGGCTGCCGCTTGGGAAAAGTCGCGCTCGATGGCGGCGACCGAGATCCGAGAAGCGATTAGCGTTGGAATTGGATCAATGAGGATCGGCGCTGAGCACGGCGGCCGGGGTCTGGATTATTCTTCCATGGGGAGAGTCCTGCGAGTCTTGGCCTCGGCGGATTTCCCATTTTCTTTTAGCCTGGCGGTTCATAGCGCGGTTGCTGGTTTGATAGCGGAGTACGGATCGCCCGCCCAACTTGATCAATATGTTCGTCGGATACAAACTGGAGAGTTGTTGCTGTCCGTATGCATAACTGAGCTTTCGGCAGGTTCTGATGCCGCGGCCATGCGGACAACGGCGACACCTGTGCAGGGGGGCTGGCGAATAAATGGCTCCAAGGCGTGGATTACTAGTGCCGCGGCCGCGGATCTGTTTCTCTTGTACGCTCAGACCGACGTCGGGGCGGGGCCGGCGGGCATAGCGGCGTTTCTAATTGAGAGAGGGTGCCCCGGCCTCTCCGTCATGGCACCATACGATCTCGTAGGGTGCCATTCGATGGGTCTTGCTGGCGTAGAACTTGTCGACTGCTTTGTTCCTAATGAAGCGCTGTTTGCTCGTCCTGGCGAGGGGTTCAAGCGGGCGATGAGCGGTATTGATGTGGCCCGCACGCTGGTTAGTGCGATGTGTTGCGGAATGATTGAGGCAAGTCTGGCATTCGCTCTGAAGGCAACGGCCGAGCGTTCGGCATTCGGCTCAAAGACGATCGACTTTCAAGGCGTGCAATGGATGCTGGCCGATGTCGCGACGGATCTTTCGGCCGCGGAACTGCTCTTCGCCGCCGCTGCATCGAAACTTGACCGAGGTGAGCGGGCTACAATTGAGGCTGCACACGCTAAGAAGTTTGCAACAAAAGCAGCGTTGAACGCTGTTGCTCAATGTATGCAGCTTAGTGGCGCGCGCGGTCTTTTAGCCGAGACGCCGATCTCGCGGCATTTGGCTGCTGCGAAAGCCGCGCAGTACCTCGATGGCACAACAGAGATACAGAATGTTGTCATCGCCAGATCTCTTCGGTCGCGCGTAAATCGAGTTTTGTAATTTCGACTACGCGGCATTGTCAGATGTCGCCCCGAATGGGGTAGAGACTAATCGTACGGAGGTGGTTAGTGACTCTTTCGCTTAGTATCGAGGATGTTATTGCGGCTTTGCCGCGTCGTCTTCACGAAGTGGTTGATAAACAATCGGCTATTGCGCCGAAGCAGCCAGCTGTTGTTGACCATGCGACTGCATTGTCATTTGAGGAGTTAAGACAGGCAACTATCCATGCTGCCGCGCGGCTAGGCGAGTTGGGAGTGCGCGCTGGTGATCGAGTGATGGTAGTCAGCGAGAACTGTATTGCCGCTGTTGTCCTTTTGTTGGCTATGAGCAGGCTCGATGCTTGGGCAATCATTGTTAACCCGCGACTTTCGCAGCGGGAGATTGAGCAAATTCGAGAGCACAGCGGTGCGCGTTTAATTCTATTCACCTCCGGAGTGTCTCCTGAGGCTGCGACGCATGCTGCGTTTTACAACGCAAAATCCGCTTGTATTGATGGTTTCTCCGAGATCTTTGCATCCGGGATTAACCCAGCTGCGATTCCTGAACGTGTGGAGGAGGAGCGCCATAAGCAGGTTGCTGTTCTCATCTACACCTCGGGCACTACAGGAACTCCAAAGGGAGTCATGCTCACCCATCAGAACCTCCTCTTTAGCGCGCAGTCAAATGTGCTGTATGAGAGTCAAGGAAGTAGCCATAAGGTTTACGTCGTTCTTCCGATCTCCCACATAGCCGGATTCACGTTCTTGCTAATGTCTCTTATGATGGGAGCGACCGCTCGCTTGGCTCGCAGATTTGAACCGGCGCGTCTTGCGGACGAAATCGCAAATGGTGAGGTATCGATATTCTGCGGAGTTCCCGCTACATATCAACGTTTGCTGGAATATAAAGATACTGTCAGCGCGGAGCGCCTTGGTCGGGGTATTCTCAAGCACATGATGGTGGCAGGCGCGCCGTTGGACCTTACCCTGAAGTCGCGCATCGAGAAAATGTATGAAATTCCGCTTTTGAACGGCTACGGGATAACTGAATGCTCGCCAACAATTTCGAGCGTTCCTCCCGACGAGCCGAGAAGTGATCAGACTGTAGGACCTTTCGTTGCGGGAGTCCAAGGGCGCATTGTCAAATCAGATGGTTCTATCGCGACAGCAGAGGAAGTCGGGGAGCTTCATGTCCGTGGACCGAACGTTATGCTGGGTTACTATCGTGCACCTGATCTGACTGCCGCCGCAGTAGACAGTGAAGGCTGGTTTAAGACAGGTGACCTTGCTCGGATCGACAACGCTTGCCTGTATATCGTGGGGCGAGCAAAAGAAATGATTATTAGATCGGGTTTCAACGTGTATCCCGCCGAAGTGGAGGCGATTTTGAACTCCCACCCGGCGGTAGTCCAGTCTGCGGTTGTTGGAAAACCGGTGTCGGGCAACGAGGAAGTCATCGCGTTTGTACAGCTGCAAGCAAATTCTGACGTAACCGTTGATGACCTGGTGAGTTACGTCAAACTTCTTCTGACCCCCTACAAGCGGCCGTCGCAAATCATCAGGCTTGAGACTTTGCCGGCAACGACCACGGGAAAAATACTGAAAAGCAGGTTGGCTGCTTCGCTTGTTGAAGCCCAATGAGTAGCGCGTCGGCTGATGCCGTGACAAGAGTAGGTGGTTTGGGCTCACGATCGGAGTTCAGTTCACAGACGAGCGCAAGTTTTGTTCAGATCGAACATTCTTGGTATCAATACTATAGTAGAAATACTTCGGCGGCCTTCGGCAAATACCCTTGCCGCGTTACTTTCTCGAATTAGCGCGTCGCGGTGCTGTCGACGACGATGAAAAACTCGGCCGGTTCATCGGTCATGTTGTGGAACTCGTGTCTTACATGGCCGTGGTAGAATAGCGATGTGCCCTGGGGCACCGTGAAGCGTCGATCGTCGACTACGATGTCCAATGAGCCGCGGCTGACAAAAAGATATTCTTCAACACCTTGATGGTGCGGGGGAAATGAAACCTGCGCACGTGCTGGAAGCAAGTTGAGCGCGAAGTCCACAGCACGATCGGGGAACAAGGGAGAGAGCGAGCGCCGTTCAAGGCCAGACTCTGGATCCTTGAAAATCGGCTGTTCAGAAGGCGACAACAACGTTGGCTCCCGAACGTGATACCCCCCCAAAAGCACGGAAAGCCCTACTTCAAGGCCAGCAGCGAGTTTGCCCAAGACTGTTGCTGTCGGGATGGCCACGCCACGCTCGATCTTGGAAATCATCGCGCGACTCACCCCACATCTGTCGCTCAAGTCATCGAGCGTAAGTCCATGCTCTTTGCGCATTCGACGCACGTTTTCGGCGAGCAACGAGCCGGACGCGCTCAATGAATTCGGACCGGCTGTAGGTCGTCGAAGCAGAGCTACCATGCGAATTACTTTCCCTATAGGAGCGATGTCGTTTGTGATGATGCGTATTAGCCCCGCGCCCGCATCGATGGTGCGAACCCCTGTTCGGGAACCTTAGTTACGCCGCCGAGTGGATTCAACGCGCGACAAGAGAGAATGCGTGTGGATGCGATTCCAAGGTTCGGTCGCATGGTAGAACGTTGCTATTCTACGCGGAGGATTGGTGGCTTGCATCCAAAATTCTTCTATAGTAGAATTTCCTTAAAGAGGCCGTAGTGTCCACCGGTGAGAGATCCAATGCCGCGTTTTGCAGCCAACCTTCATTACCTCTTCAACGAAGTTCCGTTCCTCGACCGTTTCGAAGCAGCCGCGAGGGCGGGCTTTCGCGGTGTCGAATTTCAAGTACCCTTTCATTGGCCAGCTGAGCAGCTTGCGGATTTGTTGAAGAAGAACGATTTGGAGCTCGTGCTCATCGACATCCCTCAAGGAGATTGGGATGCGGGCGAACGGGGTTTGACGGCTCTGCCCGGGCGTGAGGAGGAATACCGCGCGGGCGTGATTCAAGCAGCGGAATACGCGTCCATCATGGGCACAAAGACGATACACCTCATCGCTGGTGTGGTTCCTGCTGGCACTGACCCAGAATGTGCGCAGAAGACTTACCTTTCCAACCTTGCATTCGGCGCCAGCGAGCTCGCGAAGCACGGGATTGCGGCGGTCATTGAGCCAATCAATCCGTTGCATGGAATTATCGATGGTGGGGAGAGCTACACGACGTATGGCATGCGCGGCTTCTTCCTGACACGCACGCTACAAGCGATCGAGGCCATCGATGCAGTGGGGCATCCCAACCTGCATCTACATCTCGACCTCTACCATCTTCAGCTTACGGAAGGTCGTCTTGCAGATACGCTGCGTCGGTATATGCCGCGCATTCGCCACTTGCAGATTGCCGGCGTTCCGGGACGCAACGAGCCAAGCCGAGGCGAGGTCAACTACCCGTTCTTGTTCGATCTTATTGATGAACTCGGTTTCAAGGGCTGGGTCGGTTGTGAGTACCGTCCGGCAGCGGATACTGCCGGGGGACTAGGCTGGGCCAAACAGTACGGCATCAGGGCCGCACCATAGTTGGTCGCATAGGGCTATAAACACAAGCGGCAACTAGGTATCGGTGTCAGCCTTGAACTCCTTCGTGAGCATCGGCCGGCGTTAATCTCCGGATCTTCGAAGACCAACTAGTGGAGTTATTGGCTAGAGCCGATCGAGCGATTGTTTCAAGTCGTGCAAGAGGTCAGCCTCGTCCTCAAGACCCACTGAGAGGCGGATAAGATCGTCTCCAACACCGCTCTGTAGTTTCGCCTCAGGCCGCACGGTCTGCCGCGCGCGGACGATGCTTGCAGGGTGCATGATGAGCGTTTCGACGTCGCCGAGACTGACGGCGAGTGTGATTACCTTGAGATTGTCCAGCATATTCCTCGCGGCATCGAAGCCTCCCCTAAGGCCGAACGACATCATCCCGGATCCGCTCGACATTTGCTTCCGTGCGATGGCATGCCTTGGATGCGATGGCAGGAAGGGATAGTTCACCCACGCCACGGCCGAATGGGCGTCGAGCATGCGTGCGATTGCCAGCGCGTTGGATCCGTGACGCTCCATTCTCAGCGGAAGCGTCTTCAATCCCCTAAGTACGAGTGACGAAGCCATCGGAGACAACGCGGCACCCGTCATGAAACGTAGGCCTTGGCCGTGGATCCTGGCGATCAACTCGCCCTTTCCCAACAGCGCCCCACCCAGGAGATCTCCGTGGCCGTTGATATACTTGGTCAGCGAATGAAGCACGATGTCCGCGCCGTGTTGCAGTGGTCGCTGCAAAGCAGGAGACGCAAAGGTTCCGTCCACCAGGACCAGAAGACCCGCCCGGCGTGCTCGTGCCGCGATGTCGGCGATGTCAAGGACGTCACCCGTCGGATTTACCGGCGTTTCGAAATACACCGCGCGGCTGCGAGGCGTAACCGCAGCATCGAGATTGGTCGGATTGTTCAGGTCGACTGGAACGACCTTGATGCCGAGGCGGGGTAGTCCCTGTTCCATCATCGCGGTCGTGTTGGAATACAATGTGCGATGTACGATCAGCTCGTCGCCTTGTGAAAGCAGCGAGAGCGTGAGAGCGCCGACGGCAGCCATCCCCGAGGCCAGTACCAGCCCGGCTTCCGCACCTTCCAGATTGGCCAGGCGCGCCTCCAGCAACTCGGTCGTCGGATTATGCTCTCGAGCGTACAGCTTGCCGCCGAGTGCTGCGGCCGCGTCGTTGTCGGCAACGCTCTGGAAGGCGTATGTCGACGTGAAATAGACTGGGTGAGATACCGCGCCATGATGATCGGCCGGATTATAAGCGTGGTGAATCGCCCGCGTAGCGAAACCCGGCTCTGATTGATGATGCGCGGTCGCAACCTCCGGCGGACTTTCTGAGGCGGACCCGACCAATCTTCTATCGCGGGCTCGCGGCTCAGCTTGATTGGACGCGTATTCTGACTTGAATTCCGGTGGTGCATTCGTGCTCTGGTCGAGTCGTCCGATGAGCCCATGGATATCTCCGAGCACCCAAAGATCCTCAATCTTGCCGTCGCGGAAGACGAAGATGGGAGCGCCATGCCACCAAACGTGCTGCCCGGTGGGTGGGCGCCCAAAGAGTGGCTTTCGGTGTATGCCGTGGAAGCGCAGTTTTCCGGAGACCCGATTGCCTTCCTCGACCAGGTCGAGAATGTCCGACGTGTAGTGTTCAAGCGAGTCGGTGACCCATCGGACATAATCCGCGAATTGCGAGTGCCCGACGAGAACGGGGCCGAGCGATCCGCGGAAAGTGAAATCCGGATGGAAGATCTCCGGTATCAGGCGGACATCCGCATGGTCCCACATCTCTTTGTAGAACCGACGGACCGTCTCCTTTTGCGGGCTCAGGTTACGGCGATCCAACTCCATCGCTGGCTCAAGTCCTGGTGGTGCAGCAATCATTCGATCCTCCCTGCTTGGACCAGCTCGAGATTCCGTCAATCTTCGTCCACGAAAGCTTCTTCGCGGGTTTTCCGAAACGACGGCAGGAGCACCAACAGTAGTGCTAAGAGCGCGATGATCAACATCGTCACGCTAATCGGACTCCGCAGGAATATGAGGGGGTCGCCGCGCGATAGCGTAAGCGACCTCCGCAGATTCTCCTCCATCATGGGTCCCAGGATAAAGCCGAGCAGCATAGGGGCGGGCTCGCACTTCAGTTTTGCGAACACGTAACCGAGGACACCAAACAGAGCCATGAGGTAAACGTCGAACGACGTGTTGTTCAGGCTGAACACGCCAATGGCGCAGAACACCATGATGCCGGGAAAGAGAATATGGTACGGGATCGTGAGTATCTTCGCCCACATCCCGACCAGGGGAAGGTTGAGCAGGATCAGGAAAAAGTTTCCGATCCACATCGACACGATCAGACCCCAGAAGAGGGCGGGCTGTTGAGTCATCACCGCCGGGCCGGGCTGAATGCCCTGGATGATCAGGGCGCCGATCATAAGCGCCATGACCGGGTTCGACGGGATGCCCAAGGTGAGCATAGGAATGAACGAGGTCTGGGCTCCGGCATTGTTCGCGGATTCCGGGGCCGCAACGCCCTCGATGGCACCCTTGCCGAATTCCCAGGATCGCCGCGAGATCTTCTTCTCGACGGAATAGGCGGCGAAGGACGACAACATGGCGCCGCCGCCGGGCAGGATACCGAGTGCGGATCCGAGCGCGGTTCCACGCAGGATCGGACCGACCATCCTCTTCCAGTCTTCACGACTGGGCATGAGGCTGCTTACCTTGCTGACGAAGACAGATCTGTCGCACTCGTTCTCGAGGTTACGGATGATCTCTCCGACGCCGAACAAGCCCATGGCTACCGTGACGAAACCGATTCCGTCGGCGAGCTCAGGGATATTGAAGGTGAAGCGCTGCACGGCCGAGTTGGCGTCGGTGCCGACAACGCCGAGAAGGAGGCCGAGCACGATCATCCCTAGTGCCCTCAAGAGCGACCCATGCGCCAGTACGACGGACGCGCTCAGGCCCAATACCATCAGGGAGAAGTACTCTGGTGGGCCGAACTTGAGCGCCACTTGTGCCAACGGCGGCGCCGCAAGCGCGAGCAGCAGGGTTGCGACCGTTCCGGCGAAGAACGAGCCGATCGCTGCTGTCGCGAGTGCGACACCGGCGCGCCCCTTGCGCGCCATCGCGTAACCGTCCAGCGCCGTTATCACGGAAGACGACTCGCCAGGCAGATTGATGAGGATTGCTGTGGTGGACCCGCCGTATTGCGCCCCGTAGTAGATACCCGAAAGCATGATGAGCGAGGTGACGGGTGGTAGGCCGAACGTCGCGGGCAGCAGCATGGCAATGGTCGCGACGGGGCCCAGCCCAGGAAGCACTCCGATCAAGGTTCCGAGGAATACGCCTATCAGGCAGTAACCGAGATTGAGCGAGGTGGCCGCCGTCTGAAATCCGAGCGCGAGATTGGAGAGGATATCCATCCAGTAATCTCCCTAATCCACGAACCAGCTACCAAGGATCGGCATCGGAACCCCAAGTCCATAGACGAAGACCAGTGCGCAGAATGCAGAAAGCAACAGAGCCATCGTGATGCCTTGCTTCCAAGTGAACTTGACGCTTGCGTAGGCGCTGACGAGCGTGATTGCTGACACGGCGACTACGACTCCGGCTCGCTCGATCAGCAAAGCAAAGAGAAGCGTCCCGAGCGTGACGAGGAGAAGTCCTTTGACCGTAAAGCCTCCGATAGGCTCGCCGACGACGACGAACGAACGAACGAGAGCGGCCAGGCCGATCGTGGCGAGGACCACGGAGAGGACCACAGGAAAGAAGCTGGGGCCCATGCGTAACGGAGATCCGAAATCGTAGTTGCGGCCTATCCAAAGGAACGCAAGCGCGCACGCGAGAAAAAGAAGTCCAGACCAGAAGTCTGCTGGATCCCGAACGCTGAGCCGCATCGATCCGATCCTCTTCTGCTGTCTATCTGTTTACGTCGACGATCACGCGACCGCGCACCTGTCCACTGATCAGCTTGTTGGCTGTCGCGGCCACGTCGCCCAGGCCGATCTCGGAGGCCGACCGTTCGAGGTCGGACTCGGAAAGAAGAGACGCGAGACGATCCCATGCCTCGACCCGCTGAGCTTTGGGCCTCGTCACGCTGTTGATCCCAAGAAGGGCGACGCCGCGGAGGATGAACGGCGCGACGGAAGCCGGCAGATCGAGGCCTTGCGTCATGCCGCATGCCGCGACAGCGCCGTCCGCTTTGATGCCGGCGCAGATGTTGGCCAATGTGTGGCTACCGACCGAGTCGATGGCCGCTGCCCATCGCTCCTTCTGCAGAGGCCTGCCGGCCAGGGCGAGCGCGGCCCGGTCGATGATTTCGTCTGCTCCCAGAGCCTTCAGGTATGGACCTTCTTCCGAGCGTCCGGTCGATGCCACCACTCGATAGCCGAGCTTGCGGAGCAGCATGATTGCAATGCTTCCGACGCCGCCGCTGGCGCCGGTCACCAGGACGTCGCCGTCGCCGGCACGGATACCATACCTCTCGAGCGCCATGATGCAGAGCATCGCCGTGTATCCGGCGGTACCGATGGCCATCGCGCGTCGTGCAGGCATCGAGAAGGGGAGCTTGATCAGCCAGTCGCCATTCACCTTCGCCTTCTGGGCCAGACCACCCCAATGCTGTTCGCCGACGCCCCATCCGTTGAGGACGACGCGATCACCGACCGCGAAATCGGGATTTGCGGTCGAGCGAACCACGCCAGCGAAATCGATGCCGGGTACCAACGGGAACGTCCTGACGACAGGGCCCTTCCCGGTGATGGCGAGACCGTCCTTGTAGTTCAGCGTGCTGTATTCGACATCGACCGCGACGTCTCCCTCGGGTAGTCGGTCTTCGGGCAATTCGGTGACGTTGGCCCGATATCCCTGGTCGTCCTTTTCGATCAGCACCGCTTTGAACACCCTGAAGCTCCTTTTACGATTTCTTCTTCCGGCCGCTGTCCGATCGTTCGGGCCGCGGCAACCCTGCAAGGAATCCGGTAATGAAAGTATCGAGCGGGGCGCCGTCCTTGACGAGCCGGGCCCTCATCACCGCGCCCTCCCAGCCGATCCAGAAAAACTCGGCGAGTGCGTCGCAGTCTGCAGAGTCGGCGATCTCGCCGTTGCGCTGCGCGATTTCGAGACAGCGGGCGATCTTCCCCTGCCATCCCTCCATGATTACGTTCAGCACGGCACGGTAGTCGCTCGGCAATGCCTCGACTTCCTGACTGAAGTTGCCGATGAGGCAGCCCCGGGTGTAGCCGTATTTGGCCATTCCGGCCTTGGCGTCCTCGACGAATGCGCGCACCCGATCGGAAGGGACTAACTTCTCGTTGATAAGCGCTCGATCGAGCTTGCGGCAGATGAAGGCATCGTACGCCTTCATGATTTCGCGGCCGAAGTCCGCCTTGCTCTCGAAGTAGTGGTAGAACGAGCCTTTCGGCACGGCAGCCCGTCGAAGCAGAGCATCCAGGCCCGTCGCCGCGAACCCCTGTTCGGTCAGCATCTCCAATCCAGAGCGGATGAGCACGTCACGCGTCGTGGCATAGCGGAGATCGCGCCGTTCGGGTCCCGCAGACTTCCGGGACGTGCCGTCGTTTCTTGCCATCATGTCCTCATTAGACCGATCGTCTAGAAACACGGCCGATCCTTTATGGCAACAGAAAAACCTCAGCGGTCGCATTAATTCATCCTTGCGATGCAGCATTGGGTTATAAATTATGCTGAAAGATAACGTTTTCGGCAAGAGCTGCTTTGGCATTGTGCGACGAGTCTGGAGATCGGAAGCGGGAGCATAAGTGCCGTCTAAGTTTCCATCTTGACACAATGTGTCCTTGCTTCGATGGTGCGGCGTCTTTCGACAGGGTGTTCCATGATCCAGTTTTCCAGAAACGGTTTGCTGCTCGCTGCCGCCACGCTCTGCCTCGGCTTCGTCTCCGGGCCATCGATAGCGACCGACGCCTATCCGTCGAAGCCCATCAAGCTGATCGTCGGCTTTCCGCCGGGAGGCCCAACGGACATCGTCGGCCGCGTGATCGGCCAGCAGTTATCGAAGGAGTTGGGACAACCTGTTGTGGTCGAGAACAACGGCGGCGCCGGTGGCCTCATCGGCGCCAGCAACGTCGCCAAGGCGAAGCCCGATGGTTATACGCTTCTCGTCTCGGTTGAATCGTCGAACACCCGGGCGCTCGCGCTCAACCCATCCGTTCCGTATGACCAGGAGAAGAGCTTCACCTACATCCGTAAGGTCGCGAAACAGCGCAACTTGGTGGTGGTCAATCCAAAGCTGCCGATCTCGTCCATCTCGGAGCTCATCACGTATTTGAAAGCCCATCCTGGCGAGGTGAACTTCGCTGGCACGTACGGTGCCACGTCGCACATCGGCGGCACGCTCTTCGATATGGCCAACGGCACCAAGATGACGTTCATCAACTATTCGGGCGGCGCCCAGCCGATCACCGATACGATCGCGGGCGTGGTCCAAGTCGGCTTCTTCACCGAAGCGACTGTCGCACAGCACATCAAGGCCGGCACTCTCAAGGCACTCGCGATCGCTTCCGGTGAGCGATCACCCGCGTTTCCGGACCTGCCGACGGTGGAGCAGGGTGGCGGCAAGCCGCTCGACGTTTCGCCCTGGTTCGGGATCGCCGGACCGGCAAAGCTGCCGCCGGAGATCGTCGCGAAGATCGGCGCCGTTCTGGATAAGGCCGCCGACAACAAGGAATTCCTGACGCGGCTCGACACGCTAGGAGCCGTTCCAATCCATGGCTCCACCTCCGAAAGTTATTCCCACGATGTCGGACAGGAAATCGCTTTCTGGAACAAGTGGGCGAAGGATGTCGCCGGATCGCTTACGCGTTGAGCTATTTTACTCCGCACGGGATCGTCGATGGAGTTCTTTCAACAATACGACAAGCTTCTCTCCGAAGATGAGCTGGGTCACGTCCAGTGCGCCCGCGAGTTCTGCGAGGGCGCATTCTCGGAAGCGGTCTTCGCCGCACATCTCGCCGGAGAAGCGGTCCCGGTGGAGTGGGTTCGCAAATGGGCGGCAACGGGGATGCTGGGTCTCCAGGCTAGGCGCGCACATGGCGGACACGAAGCGTCCTACATGTGCAAGATACGTGTTGCTCAGGAGATGGCGCGACACGGCTTCGCGGCTGCGTTCTGCCTCAATCATCATCAAGGTGGCGTCACGCGTCTGTCGCAGACGGGTACGGCCGCCCAGACCGAGCATCTTTTGCCGCCCGCAATGCGGGGCGAGCTTCTGCTCACGACGGCGATGAGCGAGCCCGGCGGCGGCAGCGACGTTTCCGCGCTGACCACGACCGCTATGCCAGTGGTTGGCGGCTGGTCGCTGAATGGGGCCAAGGCCTGGTTGACTAACGGCATGGTTGTCGACGGCCTGATCGTGCTCGCGCGCGTGCCGGATGCGGCTGGCGGCAACGATATCGCGAGCTTCTATGTGCCGCTCGGCGAAGCCGGGACGTTCCGGCGACGGGAGATCGTGGTTCCCGGCGCCCGGTCCTTCCGCTTGGCCGAGATCTTCTTCACCGACCATTTCGTCCCCGAATGGGGGCAGGTCGCTTCATCCGGTGCCGCACTGAAGGCCTCGATGGCTTCCGTCAACTCAGCCCGTGTGCACGTGGCCGCGATGTGTGTCGCGACGCTTCAGGCCTCGCTGAGCGAGGCGGTCGCCTATTGCGAGGGCCGCCAGGCATTCGGAATGCCACTCGTCGGACATCAGGGGCTGCGATGGGAGCTCGCAGAAGTGTCCGTTCGGCTCGAGGCAGCGAACTCGCTCGTATTCCGCGCCGTCGAGCAGATCCAGATCGGAGTAAATCCGGTAAGACTTGCGGCCCAGGCCAAAAAGTTTGCCGTCGACACCGCGATCTGGGGCATCGACCAGTGTGTCCGGATCCTAGGTGCGACGGGTGCCAGCGCGGCCCATCGGTTGAACATGCATTTTGCCGAGGTCCGCATGGCGGCCTATGCCGACGGCACGAATGAGATGTTGCTCGATCGTATCGGGCGGGGACTTCCGTCCGGCTATCGAAATTGAACCGAAATCAACTCCTCGCATCGGATGAAGCAATGCGCAATGTAGTGGTCAAGAATGCGGAGGCGGCTGTTGAAGGCATCCGGGACGGGCACACTGTCATGGTTGGCGGCTTCGGCGGGGCAGGCCTTCCGACCGGCGTTATCAAGGCCGTACTGGACAAGGGCGTCCGCGACCTCGTCGTGATTTCCAACAATGCTGGCTCGTCCGGTGACGATCTCTCCCTCTGGTTCGGCGCCAAGATCGTTCGCAAGATCGTTTGCTCCTACCCGCGCAACGCGCAGCAGTTTGCAGAGCAATATCGGACTGGCGCGGTCGAGCTGGAACTCGTCCCTCAAGGCACGCTCGTAGAGCGAATTCGCGCTGGGGGTGCTGGTTTGGGTGGCTTCCTGTCGCCCGTCGGCGTCGGAACCGTATTCGCAGACGGCAAGGAGAAGATCACGGTGCAGGGCCGCGAATTCATCCTGGAGCTGCCGCTCCGGGCGGACTTCACCTTCGTGAAGGGCCGACTGGCCGACAGCCTCGGCAACGTCACCTATAACAAGACGGCACGCAATCACTGCGCCGTCATGGCCACGGCCGGCGAAACCGTGGCCATCGAAGTCGACCGGATCGTCGAGGTTGGCGATCTCGATCCGGAG
>Ga0307516_10005017_pt1 | contig 16027 bp, 45 predicted proteins | sample 19_EM_MG_FD_203310 | JGI IMG/M metagenome (GOLD analysis project Ga0307516, IMG submission 203310) | Populus trichocarpa ectomycorrhiza microbial communities from riparian zone in the Pacific Northwest, United States - 19_EM | ecosystem: Host-associated > Plants > Roots > Unclassified | place...
CCGCGCATGTAATAATTTTCAGGATGATAGGAGGTGATTCCGAAATGGCGAGACATGCGAAAGCCCCTTTCGCTTATGGTTGTGAAAAATTGTCTTGCAACTCGCTGCAATCGATTCCAATGTCGTCGTTTCGACACATCCCGGAATGGCCGACATGGGCATTGTTATGCATCTCGCGGATCACGCGCGATCCTCGTCGGCTGTCAGCGGATACAGATCAGGCCGAAGCTCATGGCGAGGTACGCCAGAGACGCTTTCGACCTTCAGAACGCGCAAAGGCGGAACTTCCTCCCACTGGGAGACCGCTTGCGGCGTCACACCGATCGCGCGTGCGAAGGCGGCCTGCCCCCCGGCTTTTTCGACTGCTCGCTTAAGTGCTTCTGTTCTATCGCTCATAGCGCGGCACTCAAGCATGGCTTTATACCAAAGTCAAGCGTTGCTTCATTGTTTCAATCAAGCAGGTCAATTCTCAAGGAAACCGACGAAGTAGCCTAGCCCCGGTTTTGGCCCGGTCATCTTTTTTTGGCCAATAGCTAAAGCAACGCTTGACAGACATATAAAGCCGTGCTTGAGTGCTTCTACCGCAACGGGAGCACGATATGTCATCCACCGAAATCACCGAAGAGATCGCCCGCAAGGTTCTGACCGTCGTCGACGCCGGTCTCGTCAATGGCGTCGGTAATCCGATTCCCGGCCAGATGTGCGTTGAAGCAGCAATCTGTTATGCACTCAACCTACCACATGGCGACGATCCGGCATGCGTCTCACGCGCGCTGCGCAATCTGAAAATCAACCTCAACGATCGCGCATGGTCATCGCCGAAAGCACGCGCGAAGGGTCTGCGTCGTTTGGCTCTCGCGCAGCTCGGCTCACGCGATCATCTCGATGACAAAGAATTTGCGCGACGAGTTGCAGAGCTTGCAATCCGCAAATGCGTTCCGGAAGCGCTGCGCGCGGCAGCATCAATCCACAAAGACCCGAAGCATGTTCAAGCGCTACGCGATGCCGCTAACAAGTGCGAGCACGAAGCGACAAGAGCGAATGCTCTTGAGGCAAAGAAGATCGCCGCCTACGCCGCCGCCGCCGCCTACGCCGCCGCCGACGCCGCCGCCGCCGCCTACGCCGCCGCCTACGCCGCCGCCTACGCCAACGCCGCCGCCTACGCCAACGCCGCCGCCTACGCCGCCGCCTACGCCGCCGACGCCGCCGCCGCCGCCGCCGCCGCCAACGCCGCCGCTCGCGATAAATCGCTCGCGGGCTTCGCCGAAGCAGTCGTTCAAATCCTTATTGAGATGAAGGCGCCGGGCTGCCAATGGCTCGCATTGACGGAGGTCGTGTGATGACCACCCCGAGAAAATGCACAGCAGTCGATATCAAGCTCGGTGAGCGGCTGCGCGATTTTCGCCAAAAGAACGGTTTGACCCAAGCCGACTTGGGCAGTGCAATCGGCGTCAGCTTCCAGCAAATTCAGAAATATGAAGCCGGCAAGAACCGGATTGCCGTCAGCACAATGCTGGCGATCGCGGATTGGCTTAGCGTTTCACCTGCCCGATTTTTGAAGGGCATCGCGTGATGGAAAATCGCCGCACTCACCATTTCCCGGAAAACGATTGCACCATCATTACTGGATTGTGCCCGAACGGAGAGTTCGGCGCCTACCGGTACGATGAAGACGAAGGCCACATTCGCGGATATGGCCACACCCGCTTCGCAGCAATCGCCGATCTCGTTGAATCCATCGGGCATGAAGAGCCGGAGGATTTTGATAGGCAGGCCGCGGCCTTCGATCGAGCCCATGACATCCGCAAACATTGGGAGGTGTGAATGGCCAAGACCTATGACCCAGCCTGTCATGGCCTCGCTGCGTTCTTCCTGCAGGACGAGCCGTGCGCCAAAGACCCTGCTCTCTTCAAGAAGCACGTTCACAGCCTCGCGCTTGAAATCCAACAGACGATTGAGGATTGGTTCTTCGATGAGCGCGCGGAGACCACCAATGCGCGCTGACAGCCAAACCCGCGCCAATGATCTCCTCGAAATCTGGCAGGCACAGCGTGCTCTTAAGCCTGAAGAGCGCCGGCTACCAAGCGAAGATGAAATGCGTGATCTAGAGATTATCCGGCAATGCCTTGAGAGGAAGATATGAGCAACGCAGTCGAGAAGATCGAACATCAGCAGGCTTTGGCGATCACGCCAATGGACATGCTCAATCGAGCAGTGTCGTCCGGCGCCGATCTCGACATGATCGAAAAGCTCATGAACCTGCAAGAGCGCTGGGAATCCGGAAACGCCCGCAAGGCGTTCGAGCAGGCGCTTTCCGCAGCGAAGGGAGAAATCCCTGTCATCATCCGCAATGCGACCGGCCACAATGACAAAAAATATGTGGACTTTGCTGCGATTGCCAAAGTGATTGATCCGATCTTGGCGCGGCATGGCCTTTCCTATCGGTTCAAGACCATCCAGACGGAGAAGGCTATTACGGTGACATGCGTGCTGTTCGGTCACGGCCATAGTGAGGAAACCGCGCTTACGGGCGGCGCCGACACCACAGGCAGCAAGAACGCCATCCAAGCGATCGGATCGACACTGACCTATCTGCAGCGCTACTCGCTGGTACAGATGCTCGGACTCGCTGCGGCGGCTGACGACGACGGGAAAGCCGCGGCTGGCGTCGAGAAGATTACGCAAAAGCAGACCGACGATCTCAATGACTTGCTTGAAGCCAACGGAAAGGATCGCAAGGCATTCTTGAAATGGGCAAAGGTCGATCGGGTGGAGGACATCCCGGCCGCGAATTACGAATCCTGCATCAGTGCCATTAACTACAAGGCACCCGCGAAATGATGCAAATCATCAATTGCGAGCAGGGATCGCCGGAATGGTTCTCTGCTCGTGCCGGCATCCCGACCGCGAGCGAGTTTCACACGGTCATGGCGATTGGGCCCAAGGGCGGCAAGAGCGCAACACGCGTCGACTACCTAAACAAGCTTGCCGGTGAGATCCTCACAGGGGAGCCTATGGCGACCTATACCAACGGCGATATGGAGCGAGGCAAGCTCATGGAGGATGAGGCACGCGACCTCTACGCCTTCATGAATGGCTTGGAACCAGAGCGTGCTGGTTTCATCAGGAACGGCGACAAGGGAGCGAGCCCGGATAGCCTGATCGGCAATAGCGGCGGCCTTGAGATCAAGTCCGCAGCCGCTCACGTCCAGATCAAGCGCATATTGGCAGACGAGCTACCATCCGAGCACAAGGCCCAGGTGCAAGGCGGCATATGGGTCTGCGAACGTGATTGGTGGGACTTCATCAGCTATTGTCCGAAGCTGCCACTATTCATCAAGCGCGTCTATCGGGACGAAGAATACATCAAGTCTATCTCTCTCGCCGTCGATCTGTTCAATTCGGAGCTACAGCAAACGGTAGACTACATCCGCCGCTACGGAGCGAGGGAAGCAGCATGAGCAAGGCTCTCGCCATCCGCGCCGCATTCGCAGATATGAAGATCGTCAAGACGCGACAGATCGTACAACTCATCCTTGAGCTTCCGCTGGCTGATTTTGATGCAGCGTATGAGGTACTTGGAGGTCTCCCAAATCCAGCGAATGAGCGCTGGTTTGCCATCGCAGCAATAAAGGAGGTGATGCCCAATCCCCCATCCAAACCCTCAGTTGATGCGCGGCCCGAGCCGAAACAGGACACACCGGCTCGGGCCAAGCCTCGGCGAGACTGGCGCGATCTGCCGCCATCACAGCAAGCCGGGATCAGGTGTGAAGAACCTGCATTCAGGGAATTTCTGGCCTCCGAAAGGACATACGACTGGTTTGAAGTTGGAACGGCAGAACCTGTTGCTGATTGCGTCCGTTTAATTTGCGGCGTGGAATCGCGCTCCGAACTTAACACCAACCAGAAGGCCCGCGTCATCTGGCATCAGTTGGACGATCAATACGAAGCTTGGATGAGGATCGGCGCATGAACATGCGAGGTGAGAAACGCACCGAGTTTCCGCAAGCCATCAAGAAGGCTGCCTTCGCCCGCGCCTGCAAGCCTGACGGGATTCCGAAGTGCGAGGCGCCAGGCTGCGGCAAGGTGATCCGCGCCGGCCATCTGATCTTCGAGCATCTGACGCCTGATGGGCTCGGTGGAGAACCTACGATTGCGAACTGCGGCGCATGGTGTGACGTTTGCGCCGACAAGAAGACATTCACAGAGGACAATCCGCGCATGGCCAAGGCCGATCGGGTGCTTAAGGCAACGTTCGGGATGAAGCGCAAGGGTCGGCCAATGCTGGGATCGAAGGCAAGCGGATTCAAGCGGAAAATGTCTGGCGTAGTCGTCAGGTGTGGGTTTTCACGGTGATTGGGAAATAGGGTAAGTTCATGCCTTCAGGCGATTACAAAAAGGGCAAAGGCAAGGGAATTTTGTTCCTGCGCGCCCACATCGATTTCGATGGACCGGATTGCCTGATCTGGCCTTTCGGGAAGGATCAGGATGGCTACGGCCGTTTCGGGTTCAACGGAGAGCATTTCAAATCTCATCGTTGGATGTGTGAAGCGGTCAAAGGCCCTCCTCCGTCTGCCGCGCATTATGCGGCCCACGATTGTGGGAACGGTCATCTCGGCTGCGTTCATCCGAAGCATTTGGATTGGAAAACGCATGCTGAGAATACGGCCGACATGGTTCGCCATGGCACAACGCGAAGCGAAAAGGGCGGCAACAGGAGCAAGCGTAAACTTGATCGCGATCAAGTGGCCTACATACGTGCCGCTAAAGGCGAGAAGACTGCAGCGGAGCTGAGCAAGATTTTCGGAATTTCATATCGTCAGGTCACCAAGATCCAGCAGGGCATAAGCTGGAGCACAGATTGCCGACAGGAGCGTGTTTTTTCCGCTGATGAAATCCGGCAGATCAGAAACCAGCGCGGAATAAAGACACAGATCGAATTGGCAAAGGAATACGGCGTAGGCAATGCCGTGATCAATAAGATCCAAAATGGTAGAACCTATGCTCACGTTCATCTTACGCCGTCACCGAAAGGTTGAGAAATGATTATTAACGCGCTCACTTTGATCGGCGCCATCACGACAGGGATCTACATGTTCCGCGCTGCACATTGGCTTTGGAAAAACCGTAAGCACATGACGATGCGGTTCTGGCTACTCCCTCTGGGGATGTCATGAGCCGGGAAGAGATCGAAGCCATCTTCGCGGAATGCGCCGATATCGCGAACGCGCATGTGGGGCAGTGTATCCCTGCCCGAATGACCGGTGAGCATTGCGGCTGCTATGATGCCGCCTGCCGCGACATCGCCGAGGCCATCAGGACGCGGGCCTCGAACCGCAAGACGATGGATGCGATTGCCGATGCAGATCTATCGAATGATTTGCGCTGGCGGGCGATCGATACAGCGCCACACGAGACCTATGTTCTTCTAGGATGGTGGGACGACGGGTCGTGGAATAGCTCTACGGGATTTGCCTCCCATGGATGGAGGCGCGGCGCCTTCAGCACAATGTCGATGCACGGACAGGCATCCCATTGGATGCCGCTGCCAGCACCGCCAGCTTTATTGAAGCCTTAAGGAAACAGGAGAGACGACAATGCACAGCACATTCAAGACGGTCGAGACCAAGGCCGATCCGTTCTCGCTGGATAGCCTGATTGCGTGGGCAGAAAAGCAACCGCCGCAGAAGGAATATGCTTTCTGGTGCGATCGCTGTTACCTCGGACAATATTTCGAGGCACATGGGCTTCAGATTCAAATGATTGGGGTCGGTACGGTTACCTTCAAGAACCACCAGATCCAAAATCTCCCGCCGCACTTCAACGATATAGCGATGACGAAGCCGCACACCTTCGGCGCCGCCCTCAAGCGCGCTCGGGCCGTGAAGCCTTAAGGAGAACGACGTGAGCGATTTAGGAAAAGCACTCGATCGCGCCTCGGACGACAATCAGTTGCTCCGCGATGAGATCGAGCGGCTTCGCGCCAGAGAAAATAATCGCGATGAGCTTATACTTACGCTCATTGGAGAACGGGACGACATCCGCGCCAAGCTTGCCGAGTCTAACTCCAAGCTTGCCGCCTTGAGCCTTTGCGAGCCGGGGTTTCTCGACCGAAAGCTGCGTGAACTGGACACGGTAAAAGCCCAGTTTGCGAGCACCAGGAAGGATGTGATCGAGGAATGCTTGGGCAAGGCACTTGATCAGCGTTGCCAGCGCGGCACTCCTTGGGATCTGGCGGTTACCACCATCGCCGATGAAATCCGCAAGCTGCTTCCTTTAACTGACGAGAACGGAAACTCGAAATGACCTTCCAGCTTTCAACGATTGACAGGCTCCAGGGTATCCATTCCGCGCTTGATGATGCGCTTGGCGATACAGACGTCACTCACATTGAGGACGACGAAGAACTACGCGACCGTCATCCAATCCAATGGGCTGCTCAAAAGCTCGCGGAGGTAATTTCAGAGTTGTCTTCTGCTTACCGCGAGGGCGAGTGATGAAACTCACGGAAGCGGCGCGGAATCTGCAACCCGGCGAGCGCCTTTGCAAGCGTTGCTCTGGAAGCGGGTTTTGGATCGACAAAGACCGGCTTTGCTTCCGCTGCTACGGCACGGGGATAGAAGCGTTAAAGACCGCTTCAGGCACATCCAATGACTGATCAGCACGAAGGCCCAAAGGCAGCTTGGATTCGGCGCCACGTCAATTACCAGGACGTGGAATGTCTGATCTTCCCATTCCCGCTCCACAAGGACGGCTACGGAACGCTGGGCCTCGACTACAAGGTGATCTATGCCCATCGCTTCATGTGCCATCTTGTGCATGGTGAACCGCCGACGGATCAGCACCAAGCCGCCCATTCATGCAATCGGGGCAATGACGGCTGCGTGAATCCTCAGCATCTTTCGTGGAAGACGCCCGGCGAGAACCACAAGGAGGCCGTCTGGCACCCCAAGATCAAGGTTGGCGTTGAGGCTGCCAAGGCAATCCGCGACATGAAGGGTGTCGAGGATGTGAGCGTTACGGCTGCGCGGCATGACATCGCCGAGATCACCGTGCGCCAGATCCAAGCAGGCCGCATGTGGACTGGGAAGGGACGCGCGGCCCGGCTATTCACTGATGCCCAAGTGCAGCGCATTCGAAGCCTGAAGGGCGTTCGCGGCAAAGTCCAGGAATTATCCGTCGAGTTTGACTGCTCGGATCACATCATTTGGAAGATCATGAACCGGAAAACTTGGGCGCATGTGCCCGAGGTTTCGCTAACGAGTTGAAAAAGCATGCCTTGCCTGCTCTGTAACCGACCGCTCGGCGAACACTCGTTCAACACGAGAGACATCTGCAATTTCTACCTGGAGAGCGATGATGACCTTGGGCGAACTGATAGCGGCTCGACGAAAGGAGCGGGGCTGGAGTCTTCGCAAGCTGGAAGTCCTGAGCAAGGTATCAAACGCTCTGATCTCTCAGATTGAGACCGGTCGCGTCAAAGACCCTGGTTTCACGACGGCGGTAAAGCTGTGCGATGCGCTCAGCATCAATCCGATCCGCGCCTTTGGCGCCGGTCGCGATCCGATCCACCCGCGCGATGTATTGAAGGTTGCGACGAAACGGCTCTAACCACTGGTTAAAGGAAGCAGACATGACGCTAGGCAATATCATCGAAGGAATGCAGATCGTCGCGCGGCACGCAAAGTCGGATGCATACAGCGTCACCGCCGAACACGACCAAATTTGGTGCGGCGGTTACGACTTGCCGCTGACCGATGAAGAAAAGAAGCGCATGGAGGAGATGGGCTGGTTTGAAGCCGACGGCTCCTGGTCGGCGTTTGTCTGAACCATCGGATAGGAGAAACCATGAATGAACCTCCGAAGATTCCGACTGACATCTCCAACTCTGGAAAAGAGATATGGGATTGGGCGGCCAATCTTTCAGCGTACCGGCACCGACAGGACAAGATTCGTGATTTGCAATCGGACATCCGCACGATCGGCAGCGAGTGCGGCGATTGCGATAAGTGGATGAAAAGCGGCCAGTGCCCCCGTGAGCGCAACGTCAACGGGAGAAATGTAGGGCCAAGCTGTTCCAGGCCTATCTGCTCGCAATTCGTCGAAGGGCGACAAGCGACGAAGCGGCGGCAAGAGCGGATTGCCGAACTTGAAACTCTCACACCCCTAACCTCGGGACAAGGCAAATGACGACATCACTTTACGACCGTCTGTCTCCACTCCAACGGCAGCGCGTCGATAGTGAAGCTGCGAAAACGCTTCGTGAGGTCTTCGAGGCCGCCCATGACGCTGTAGGTTGGTGTGGGGATGTCATGGACGAATGTTGGGGTGCATGACTTCCGATTATGCGTGAGGCAATGGCGAGGATAACGATCCTCGCTCCACGCGAACCGCACTAACGAACTGATAAAGCATGTCCCAGCTCGGAGCCATCACGCCGGAAGACCTCGCAGCCCAGTTGAATTGGGGTGTGAAACGTCTGCGGCGGCTCGCAAAAGAGCTTGGCGCATGCCGGATTTTGGGTAACCGTATGGCGTTGATGCCGGACGATGTCGACAAGATCCTGGAGGCGACCCGATGCCACTCAAACTCTACAAACGGTTCAAGCGCGACGGCGGCTTTATACTCCACTACAGGGGCACAGTTGCCGGACACAAATGCCGCGGCTCTACTGGCACGGCTGACAAAAAAATCGCAGCGCGAATTGTCTCCGAGATCGAAAACCGCCAGCACAAACGTCATCTTGATGGGCCGCAAGAAGTCCTGACATTTCCCCAGGCCGTCGACCTCTACATGAAGGCCGACAAGGTCACGAGCAAGCGGACGGAACTCTACATCAAACGACTGCTCGTCCATTGGGGCGACAAGTTGGTGAAGGAAATGAAGGCCGGCATGATCAAACAATCGGCGATCGACATTCACCCGAGCGATTCCGGCGCGACCCGCAACCGCCAGGTCATCACGCCGACTCGCGCGATCATCAACCATTGCGCCGACCTCGAGCTGTGCCAGCCGATCCGCATCAAGAATTTCAAGTTCGACCGAAAGATCAAGAAGCCGATCCTTGTGAACTGGCTGGATACCTTCTGCGCGCATGCCGATCCGAAGATGGCCGCGCTCGCCCTGTTCATGTTCTCGACCGGGTGCCGGATTTCCGAGGCCCGCCGGTTGGAGTGGTCCGACATCGATTTTCAGGATCGCGTGGTGCTGATCCGCAAGACCAAGAACCGGCGCCAGAGACTGCCCCATATGCCCGCCCGGCTGCTCGTGGCGCTGGCAAACCTGCCTCGGGATGTCCAGCCCTTCGGCCGGTCGGAGATGACCGTAAGGCTCGCGTGGGACGCTGTGATAGCCAAGGCAGCGGAGACGGTCCCAGGCTTCCCGCGGCTGACGTTCCATAGCTGCCGCCACGGCTTCGCCACTGGCCTCCTGCGCCGCAGGGTGGACGTGACGACGGTCGCCTACCTTGGGGGATGGAAGACGCCGGCTCAGGTGCTCAAGACCTACGGTCACGCGCTGAAGGACATCACGCTAACCGACGTGCTGATTGGCGAAGAATTGACACGCGATACCACCAAGATTGCAGAAGTCCTGCTAAAATAGGCACAACTTTAACTAGCCCGTTTCCCTTCAGAGGGTCCGGTCTAAACTAGAACAAGCGCAAATTACTCTTTAGATCAAAGGCCAACGCCATGAGCGAGACAGCCAAACCAGAACAAACCGCCGTGAACGACTCGGGAACGAGATTGCGCTCTGACACCTCAGTGACACGCGGCCGTTCTGGTCCCGTTCGCTCAATCGCAGAGCGGATGTTTGATGGTTTTTTCGCCGAGTCCGAACTTGGCGAGGAACTCGTAATCGAATACGAGCGCATAGGGTTCGATCATTACGACAATTCGCTGGAGCTATATGGTGTTCCCGATGACGCGCGGCTCTCCATCGATGAGCAAAAGGTGATCCACGCAGCAGGATTTTCCAAATGTTATGTCAACCATGTTGACAAATGGGAGACCCACTACGGTTTCCACGACAAGGAGTTCAAGCCAGCCAAGGGCTGGCGCGTGAGCTACCCTCACAAGCGAGGTGACGAAACAGGTGGGATCTTGGTCGAAGAGATTTGCCCGAGCTGGCCGAAAGATTGGTTTGAGACCGGCTATTGCCGAGTAGTTCCCTAACGCCCTGTCTCCGAACAGACGAGCAAAATCAATGGCCTCGGCAGTTAATGAGACGATGGGAAAACGCAGGAGACGGTATGGCGAAGATCAAGCAGACGGCTTTCGCAGCGGTCAACACGGCAGCAAAGCCGCATCATATTTCATTTTGGACGATCAGCGGAACTCCAGCAAGCGTTCGGCTGAAAGTCGGAAAAGGATGGAATCCTGACAACCCCAAGGATGGATGGATAACCGCCAAAATCGACGGCATGCGTGTTGTCAAAGTCACAATGGTTGCCGATCTCTAACGGTGGAAGAACGCAGGAGACGGTATGGCACGGTTTAATATGACTGCCGAAGAAGACTTCGCCCTTGAGGAGAGAATTGCCAAGGCAATCAGCGATGAATGCGCGCGAATTTTTCGTGAAGCCAATAATTTTCCCAATGTGCATCGCCTAGCTCGCGTTGCGATTGAGGAAATGAAGAAGCTCGATCGCGAATGAACGCCCGAAGCCGCGTAGCGCTTCAGATGTCAGGAGAGACGAATGGACGACCACGCACATAAGGCTATAGCTGTCGCTGACAAGATCGTGGTGAAGGCCGAGGACGCTCTCGCCGGCCTTGAGCGGGAAATGGTCGTCATGAACTGGCCGGGAGAGTTCCGGGCCATCCTGTGGGAGACCATCGCGGACATAGCCATGCGCCGCGCACTGGCAGCTAAGAGCTAACGGCAAGTTAAGGAACATCAGATGACACACGAAAAATCCCCATCCGATTCAGTCATCACTCTCATTTTCTGTACGCCAAACGATAGACACGAGGGTCCGTGCGACATGTCCGGATGGGTGGATATTGTGGAACCAACCACAAATCGAATCACGGGAGGATCGGCCGTATGCACAAAATGCGGCATGATGGCGCTGAACAGGTCAATTTGGGATTGAGCTTTAACCCGCGCCTTCAAAGCGCACAGGAGAGACTAATGGGAATTACTTACGGCGACCACCTGATCGATAGCGGCCACCACGAGATTACTCCAGAGCAGGAGCGGGAGCTTGAGGCCAGAGAAGAATGCAAGCGCAGGGGACTAGACCCTGATGACGACGCGGCTGATGGTGTTCTTGTCTGGATGGTGGTTGATCAGGAGCTTCGGCAGAAGGAGCCGCCCCAAGAAATCCGGGAGTTCAAAACTCTATCCGGAAAGGATCGCACCATGCAAATGCGGCCGGGCAGCTTTCCTGACTACCGTTAACGCGTCGTCAGGGGAAACTATGAGCGATTCTGGAGCCTACCGATTTGCCCCGTGTCCGTTCTGCGGGTCCGAGATCAAGCATGTGGAAAGCTGGGCAAAATCGTTTAATCCACCTCGGCTTTGGCATGAGTGGCACCATGTTGAAGAAGGCAACAATTGCTGGATCGTTCATCACCGCGGCACGATCGTCGTCGGCAGCGCTACGGACGAGGGCGCATCGCAGAGAGCCGCCATCATGCGGTGGAACAGGCGACCGCTTTAATAGACAGGAACTGAAAACATGAATTGGATCGAAACAACTGGCACCATCTGCATTGTCTCTTGGTGGGCACTCTTCATTTACGGGTGGCGTCATCAGGATCGACCATTCTGGAGAGAGTTCTGCAATCCTTTCTGTCTAGATAACAAACGCAAATGACCAGAGACATCAAAAAGAACTCATATTCATCCGATGAGATGCGCGTCGCCGAATTCTTTTACGATCGCGGCCTCGGTGGCGGGGATGATCCAATCGGCTTTCTACTGGCCAGCTACGCTTATTTGGTCGCAGAACGAAATGAACTTAGAAGTCGCATTTCTCAGCAGTTAAAGGAAGCCAAATGAACGACGTAACGGAACTACTGCGTAAGCAGGCATTCGCCCTATCCTGCCACGAGCAATTCCGACTCGCCACATTCATCGCTGAAAACGTTGGCTACACTCTCGTTCCTGAGCCGGCTATCGATACTGGCCCGACGATCGATGATAGGGTCAAGAACCTCGAAGTCCGCATGGCGCATCTCATGCCCGACAGATCAGACGACGTTTAGCCATATCATCACATCAGAGATCAGAGAGAACGACATGGGCGCGAAAGAGCTGATCTTAGATGGTGGCGATACGCTCGACGGCGTTGCCAGAAAGCTGCGTCTCAACGATACCCCTGACGGGAAATGTGTGAATATCCGCACACCCTCCGGAACGATCGCTGTTCTCGACCGGCAGCAAATGCACATGTTGGTGCTTTATCTGCAAGAGCGCTTGGAAAGGTAATCAGACATGGAACCGAAATATTTTGGGGTCACGACGTACCGCGCCTGCTGGTGGCTGCATTTCGGAAAGTATGTCGTCCGCGTCGGCAAGCTGTGGGGTCATCCCTATCATTACGCACACAAGCCGTACATCTCGGCTTTCCGCTGTTGGCGGTAACGATGACAGAACGTGAGATAAAGACTGGAACGGAAATCATCGCACGGGAAATCGCGACGTTGCATGGATCTGCCATGGTAGCTGGGAGCCAGACAATTGCCGCACGGCACGGTTACGGTTCGTGGGGACATTCGCCAGAGAAATACGCCGATAGGCATTGGCGGGAATACATAGGTGCCGCCGATGTGATGCTTGCCAGGATTCACGGCCTTCACCCTAACGGTGAGCAAAGGAACGCATGAATCTTTCGGAAACCGCTTAGGTGCGGTCATCACCACCTCGGACTATAACGGGATTAAGTTGCCCGCTCTGGTCACCGGATCCTGACTGTCGAGGAAAAAGATGTCAGGTTGTGGGGTTGCGCCCCACCCGAAAGACTTACTTTAATAAGCTAAACAAGGAGTTTACATGATTAGTCGTATGGTTTGGTTTGCCATCTTAGTTACCATACCCCTCGGGGTGTTCATCATGATAGTCGATCGCGGCGTCGTTGCGATTAAAGCGGATATCGCGGATTCAGCAGAGCGATAAGGCCAAATCCGACGATCACAACGAATAGGATGAGCATCGACGCTCCTCCATTCGATCTGCTATCCATCCCGCTCCGACCCACAGCGCGTAGAGCGGCGATAGCAGGATAGCCGCTACGATCATCAGCCAGCGCGCAACGTTCACCATGGCCAATGCTCCGCGATCGAATGTCCGGTCGAGATAATCAGGCCGAACAGGAATATCGAAAACAGCATGATATTGAAATTCTGCCTCATCGGCACTGCTCTATCTCATACCCGTTTGTGGCTTGCTTCAGGCAGCGCTCATGATCTTCGACGTATGTTCCTCTTGACTCAATCACCATCCCAACAATGACGATGAGAGCTAATGCACCAACGAGAGCAACAATTCCCTCAATCGCATGCAAAATAACATTTCTGACGGCCTGCCATGGATCGTCCATATATCGTCCTTTCAGAGAATAGTTCTGCGCCACCATGAGGATCTCACTGGAGAATAGCTAGTTCCATTGTGAGGAGGTTGTGGCGCTCGGTCACGTAGCGAGATGACGTTGACCACCAGTATCCATGCGCCACCGATTATGAACCCGGAAGCCACCAGCGCAACAGCCGGATTCACAATCCAGTATTCACGGAAACCTACTGTCAGGCCGATAAAAATAGCGTCGGCAAAGAATGCCCGTTTGCGATTCCTGATGACCTTTGGTTTGTCGGTTCTATTGAGGTGAAAGTCATCCATAGCCAGATACAGGACATAGAGCAGAAGGCATGCTCCAGACATGGCGATGAACGAGTAAAAGAATATGGACGCTTGGAGTAGGTTATTCATTCTTTGTCTTTCCGAGCAGATCCAACTTGCTGAAAGCCAGTTCGATGAGAACGAACCAATGCTTTCCGGTTGCGCCAACTCCCGTCGCGATCACCTCAAGCGGAAACATGGTCAGTATCTTAAACAAATGAGGAGCGAGAAGGTTCGCCATCGTCATTCCTGTCACCAAATAGCGTATGGCGTACTTGGCTGAGACCTTTTCCTCTGTGTTTGCAAGATGCAGAGCCGCGCCAACAAATCCGAATGCGATGCATGAGAGGTAAATGTGCTCGAAAACTTCATCAAGCATTCGCCCCACCGTTGGCCATAGCTTCCAAAGTGCTTGTGAGCCAATAGAGGTCACGGGGAGTGAGCCGGCCGGCTGGAACCTCCTTGTTCTCGGGGAGCCACTTACAGGCTAGAAGCCCAGTCGCGATGAACTGCGTGCATTCCCAGGCGCCGGGTTCATGCCAGTTACGGCTGGCGAATGGTCCCCAAAAATAGACGACTGCGATGGGATCGTAGGGCTCGTGGAGATGGCTGCGCAGGAACGCGATGAAGGTGGCGGCCTGTTCTTTGGTGGCCTTCAGACGGACGAATAGTTCGCGCCTGAATCCTGCATCATAACCGGGCTTGAACTCTTGCACGCCACCGAGGAGGTGCGCACCGATATAGGTTCCGTCGTCGGTTTTCGCATCGACATGCGAAAGCTCGGAGCCGTATTGGGCAACGCCGATCAGCTTCGTAAAGACGCCCTTTTCCTGTTCCACAAACCGAAGCGTGATGAACGTAGTCAAAATATTAACTCAAATAGAAATAGACTGTTTTCAACCATCTTCGGAGTCCTAGCTCTGTGGTGGCCAGACCTGACCTAACCGTTTCGACCGGTTGGGTTGGGTCGCCTTTTCAATGCTTCGTCAATTGAATTAGAAAAGTAGATGCTATAGCAGCTCCCACCAAGCCAGCGGCCGCGCCCCATGCGCCCGCCTGCACTTTCAGCATCGCGATCTCAACCCGCATCTTTGCGATCGTCTCGTCGCGAAGGTTCGTAATGACCTCCATCTTGGCGTTCATCGCCACCATACCACGATCAATGCGCTCCAGTTCCGCAAGGATCAATCTGCGATATTCCGCCCACGAACGCTCGTCAGGTTCATCATGTGGCATTGGGGCGTCTCTTCCTTATCGTCGCCACCGTATATGCTCCTTGGGTCGCGATGATCGGACTCAGACTGATTTCGACATCAAACTCCCGGCCGGTCTTATGGCGTCCTTGAAGGATCAGCCCGACGCCCATGTCGCGCCGTCTTGGGTCTTCCTCGAAAGTCTCGCGATGCGCTTGATGTATCGGGCGATTGCGATCAGGAACCAGCATTTCAACCTGCTGATCATACAGCTCAGCTCTTGGATAACCGAACATCAGTTCCATATGCTTGTTCACGAGCTTGATCGAACCCGTACTGTCAACCACCATGACGGCATCGGGGTAACCTTCCTCGAACAAACGGATGGCGAAATCTGGATCGATCAGAGATTCCCCTAGCTGACGAAGCTTTTCGATATTTTCATTCATATATTGTGGGCTCACTTCCCGATCCGCCAATGGATGCCGTATTTGATCGCACATGCCTTCGCGAGCCAGACCTTCGAAACCGGCGTGGCTGCTACGATAGGACCGGGTACCTCATAGATACGGGTTCGATCTAGGTTGGCAATATCTATGCCGGGAAACAGCGTGGCGAGAAAGACAGCGCAACTCACCGCCTGATGATCCGGGCAACGTTCTCGAACCCGCGCTTCACAAAATAGAACGAGATGACGAGATTGGCTGCCCATAATGCCCAGCCACCGAGTGGGTCCGTGGTGCCGAGGCCGAACACCTTATCGAAGATAAGAAGTTTGCTATAGTAGATCAGCGTCACATAGGCGAACAGCTTCTCGACCTCCCACGGGTGGCCTATCTCCGCGATCTTCAATTGAGATTCTGCGAGGATTTCAGCTTGCTGGGCTCCGATCTCCTTTCCGGCCAAGGTCGCAGCCGTTTGATTGTCGGTCGTGGTCGCCGTGAGATGCGCCTGATAGGCTCCCACGAGCGCCTTGGCTACCGGGCCAC
>Ga0307516_10005018_pt1 | contig 16026 bp, 26 predicted proteins | sample 19_EM_MG_FD_203310 | JGI IMG/M metagenome (GOLD analysis project Ga0307516, IMG submission 203310) | Populus trichocarpa ectomycorrhiza microbial communities from riparian zone in the Pacific Northwest, United States - 19_EM | ecosystem: Host-associated > Plants > Roots > Unclassified | place...
GATCGTTGAATCTGTTGCCCTCTTCGATTCGGTGGTCAACTCGCGGTGGTTTCTCAGGACATCTATCATTTTGATCTTGAATAAGATCGATATCTTCCGGCACAAACTACCTAGGGTGAGTAGCTGACACCGTCCAGTACTGTTGTTTTCGGCAGACTGATTGATTCTAAGACACCTCTGGAACGATACTTCCGGGAGTACACGGGTGGGCCGGATGTGGATAAAGCCACCAAATACATCTTGTGGCGGTTTATGCAGGCAAACAGGGCGAAACTCACCGTGTATCCTCAGTAAGTGCCTTTTTTGACACTTCTATCACAAAACCTCATCGTGTATTACAGCGTCACACAAGCAACGGATATGTCAGACTCTGCCACTAGACTCGTCGTCAGTGCAGTCTATAGCACAATAATAAAAAACGCGCTTGAAGACACGGAAATCTTATGACCCCTCGCGCCGTCAATCGCCATGGGGTCATCCCACCATCACGGGACCTGGAAGTTTAGAGTTTTATGTTTTTTCCCTTCCGAATCTGTGTCATATGCGTCCATGCCTGCCGATTCCAGCTATTTCCACCCTTCTCTCCCTCGTCTACCCATATTGCTCATCTCAATCCTCATCTTATAACTCGCTCTCGACCTCCCCACCTCGCAGCGCCTGATATCGACTACGCGTTTATCTAACCGGGTTTCCAACAATCGGAGTGGAGATATCGAGTGGGAATCACCCGGGTTGATCACAACCCTCTATTTTGTGGCGGGAGTGTCTGAAACGATGGCACGACGAGGGTTTAGGACTTTGCGTACGGCATCGAGGCGATAGTCTCCACGAGACGTGCCACAAACAGTCCCTTCTCAATCCGGCATATCCTACCCGGCTTCGCACATGTCCCGATGTGCGCCCACCCTAGTATGCTGATCAGCGCGGTGGCCTTGGGTTAGGTTTCAACGTCAGTGTTCAACTTGAAGTTGTCATCCAAGCGCAAATGTTGGCGGATTCGGCACAGGTGCCGGACGTGGGCTGGGACACCTCGAGCTCGCAGCCTTGCACATCTCAGCCTACCCGACCTCCCAAATGGCCGGGGGTGCTCCTCCCTCACCCAGCGCATTAGGTGGAAGGGGGAACGCCCAAACCCCTACACCATTTTGGTGCCCCACCACAGCCGTTACGCTATCGCATGCGTTGACCTTCACCGACACCGTTCAGCGTCATCATACTCCCATTATGTGACGTTTCAACGCTTCGGCCGACACAGGTACTGTCGTTCTCGCTGTCCCACTGTAGTCGTGGCCCGGTGCACGAGAATCCAGAACCAGTGTTTGGGTTGATTTAAGAACCGGTGGAGCATGCACACGCATACATGTTCGTCTGCACAATCCAATACGAGCGGGACTTTCAACAGACCATGAGAACCCGCGACACCCCTAGACGTCAACAACAGGTTCGTAAATATTTATTTCCAGCGTGTTTCTGCCTGTAGTGATCCATAAACGCAACTATGAGTGATGGATGCATCGGGTTGGTGCGGTTGATTCTGGCACACCTCCGCCACCGTTGAGTGCTGAGCGCTGAGCCATCATCAGTGTGTACATTTGGGTGTCTTTCTTGGAGGTGAGAGAGTCGAGACGCAACGCAGAATGGGAATCTGGAAGGTCAGCACCGCGTGAAGCAGGTTTCTGGGGGGGGTTCGGGCGGTGCGCGGTAGCAAATCGAATCGCCTGGAACGGAACCAGGGCCAGGTTCAAAAATCGTCTCCCCCGCAAAAGTGCAGAAACTGGGGTACACCCTCCCTACTCCTGACAATACAGCAGACTTCTGAATGCATGTTTGTGCGAATCCGACACCGAGGAACTGGTTGAGTTGTTGAGGCGCTGGTTGTCATCAACCGTGAAGACACAAGGGCGCCAACTCTCGCGCAAACTCACTCGGTCGACCAGCGTTTGTCTGTCCATAGCTTTACCCCCTCCCCCCATTCCCGCCATCGAAGACGACGACGAAGAAGACCAAGTCCCGGTGGATAACTACAGCCAGAGAGCCCTTGCGCCTTCTCATCCGATCTCCCCCTCCAGTCGAGGCATGATGAGGGGCTTTTACCCACGGCACGACAGTCGAGAGGCTGCCCGACGCCGCCAGATAGCGCATCAGATCGAGCTGGATAGAAAGAGATTGTTATGGAGGCGCGAGTGCAGGCTTCTACTATTTGGCACGTCCGCTCTCTCCCTCCGCTCTCCGGCGCTTATATTGCCGGCTTAGGTTTGAGTGAATCTGGCAAGTCGACGCTCGTCAGGGGGATGACCGTTACCCAACCAGCTAGCTTCAGCGATGACGCAAGGATGGCATACCGCCAAGCCATATACTCCAACCTCCTCGAGAGCGCACACGCTGTCGCTGCCGCCCTGCGCAAGTTCCAGGTCGAGCTCGCCGATTCCTCGAACGCGGTAAGTTCTTCCTCGGACCTTGGTACCCTTGTGTCGTCCTTGCTTTACATTCTACATAGCACGCGTTGGAACTCTTGCTGGAAGATGGTTTCAATGTGGAGTTGTGGCCACCGACGTGTCCACCTCCCTTTATTTTCCCAAGTCAACTTGCTGAGGCAATACACCGTCTCTGGCAAGACCAAACGGTGCCAGATTTTGTAGACAACTACAGGTTGCAGTTCGACCTGATGGACAACGCGGCCTAGTGGGTGCTCGGAACTACAGCCGCTGGTGGGCCTCGTCTCATCGCTCTTCCAGTTTCTTCACAGAAGCACAACGGATAGCCTCTGCCGACTATGTCCCCACTGTGAAAGATATACTGCGATGCAAACAGCAGAGCGCAGGCGTTGTCGAAACAACGTTCGGTGCTCCACATTCATCGTGAGCCGATCTCTTGCGGTTTGTACTTGCCAGTAGTTCATCATCCCAGCATGCGCATTTTCGAGATGAGCTGTCGATCGTCCGAACGCAAGAAGTGGGTACACTATTCTGAGTGTATCACCAGCATCATTTTCTGTACCGCGCTAAGTGATTACGACCGGGTGGGAACAACGAAGCGGGTATGTCAGGCCCAAACATTCTGTCTGATCGAAGTCTCACATGGCGGGCACGCTACACAGAACCGGATGGTTGAATCTCTCGACCTTTTCGATTCGCTTGTCAACTCGCAGTGGTTTCTCAGGACATCTATCATTTTGATCTTGAATAAGGTTGATATCTTCCGGCGCAAGCTATCCAAGATACCGCTGGAACGATACTTCCAGGAGTACATAGGAGGGCCGGGTCAGGGTGAGGCCACCAAGTACATCTTGTCGCGGTTCAAGCAGGTGAACAGGGCGCAACTCTCTGTGTATTCCCAGTAAGTGCCTTTGTTGACGCTCCCACCCGCAAAATTCATCATATACTACAGTATCACGCAAGCCACGGATGCGTCAGAATCTACCACTCGACTCGTCATCGCAGTAGTCAACGACACGAGAATAAAATGTATGCTCGAAGACGCGGGCCTCTTATGACTCTCCCCCCGTGCCGTCAATTGTCATTGGGGTCATCCCACCAGCGCGGGACCTGGCGGTTTTTAGTTTGGGATCTCTTCCCTCCGAGCCTCTTTGTCATCTGCGTCCGTGCCCACCAATTACAGCTGTTTTCAACTTTCCCCCCTTGTCTACTCATATCGCTCATCTCAATTTTTACCTTATCCCTTGCTCTCAACCTACCCACCTCGCAACGCCTGATGTCGACTATGTGATTATCTAACTGAGTTTCCAACAATCGGAGGAGTTGAGATATTGGGTGGGGGTCATCCGGGTTGATCACAACCGTCGCCTTTGTGGCAGGATTATCTGAAACAACGGCACGACGAAGGTTTTGGGACTCTGCGCATGGCATCGAGGCATGAGTTTAGTCCCACGGGGTGTGCAAACGTTGGCGGATTCGACGCATGTGCCGGACGTCGACATTGGACCGCGAGGGCCTCACAGCTTACACACCCCAGCTTAGGGCTCCCGAGCGAACAATGCACCAACTGAGCTCTGCAAAAACGACCCCGACCTCTCAAATAGCGGGGAATGCTTACCCCTCGCCCAGTGCATTGGGTGAAAGGGGGAACACCCAAATCCCTGCACCATTTTGGTGCTCCACAACAGCCGTTACGCTATCAAATGCGTTGACCCTCACCGTTCACCGGCACCATTCAGCTTCAGCACACTCCCATTCTAACACATTCCAACGTCTCGGCCGACACGTACTGTCGCTCTCGCTGTCCCATTGTAGTCGTGGCCTGGCGCACGAGAATCCAACAGAACCAGCATTTGGGTTGATTCAGGAGCATACACATACACACATGTTCTTCTGCACGCTACAATACGAACTGGACTTTCAACATCCCGAGAACCCACAATACCCCTGGACGACAACGACAGGTTCGTAGATGTTCTTTACCGCATCTCACCATCATGGCTATCCCACCACCTTGTCACCGGATTGACGCCAGCATGGTAGTCCAACTCCTCCACGAACTCCCTGAGTGATTCCAACTCCCGTGTCACCTTAGCCTCGGGCTTGCTCTCGAAAATGATAGCTATCTCCCCAAGTGGCCGGGAATGTTCTTTCCTCGCCTTCGCACATTCAACGAGAAGCCGGCTGTCCAGATCCCCACATCCAACATAAATCGTTGACCTTCGTAATCCAGGAAGGGGAATACTACCGGCCTCGTTCTGGCAGAGCATGATAAAAATCGGCACTGTGTTGCAACTGTCGATGGTTAGGTCCTCTACCTTCGTCAGCACCCCAAAGACACCACGAATGCCAGCAACAGTCTGGTTCCAAGGTTTGGGGCTGCCGCCAATGTGAGACTTGGCATTCCGTCCAACCCAGAGCTCCCTGGTCTCGAGGACAGAGATCGGGGAGATCAAGGTGAAAAACTCCGCGTCAAAATCTCCACGGGTCCCATTGAAACACCAGAACCTGAGGTTGCCATTCGGTCCTGAGAAAATACACGCATTCTCCAGCGCGACCGCTTTTGTGATTCCTCTCATCACAGGAAGATGGAAGGTGGAGGATGGGTGGATTTGTGGGGTGGGGAGGCCCTGGTAGCGTTTCCCACCTATGAATCGTCCATTCAGCGTCATCTCTGTGCACTTTGGGAGGATGAGGTGATCAAGGAGACCGGACGTGCAGGTTGTCTAGTTGAATATGAGCTCCTTTAACGCGGTGAGGCGGACCCGTTTCCTTGGGGGATCGATGGGCGGTTCGGGCGTGTATTCGAGGCAAATATGGATGAATTCGAGCAAGGGGGATCTCACGAAGAACGACGTTAGGCACCCGACGGAAATCTCGTTCCAGTCCTGAAGATGAACCGCATGAGGGAGGGGAAGTTGAGACCGCGAAGATCCGTGTGAAGAAAATTCACTCGAGACTTGTGAGTTCTGGGAGTCGTCCTCCAAGGGCAGTGCTGGGAAACTTCACATCCATCTCGGTGATGTTGGGGTCATTCGAGATACTGAGGTGCTTCAGCACCGGCGCCGGTGCCCGGAAGAAACCCAACAAGCGTCCGAGGTCATCAAGGCACGAGGTGATATCCAGTCGCTGGAGACGATACAGGTTGTGGAGTGTGGTGGAAAGGAAGGGTTGGATGCGATCCCGGTTTTCGAGGTATTGGTAGACGTCAAGGGGGAGGTTCCCTGATCGACGGAGGAAATCTTCTGCTTGTTGAGATCTGGTAGACTTGGAGAAGTTGATTTGGGTCCAAAGGCTCGGAGTGGAGAACAAGAGGTTTCTCCATACCCGACATACGTGGGTCATCGTGACCAGAGGTTTATTCATGGGGAAACGGGTGTATGACTCCCACAAAACCTCTTTTTTGCGTGTGGAGAAGCGGGGAATAAGAATGAAGACGCTTTTTGGTAATCGGTTTATAGGCGGTAGACTTGACTCGAGCGAGCGAAGCTTTGGCAGGACCTTCGTTTCCAACGCGCTTCTGGCCCCAGTGATCTATAAACACATCCGTGAGCCTGATGCGGCGACGAGCGAGAGTGGATGCGGCAGATGTTTCGCATACCTCTGCGGCTGTTACACCACTGTACTTATGATTTCTAGTCATCCTGTGTCAGTTCCCTTTCTGCTATCGCGTTTTGCGGTTATAGACAACGCGTACCTGATGTCGTCGATGTGTTTGTCCAGTTTGCTTTCCAACAAGCGGAGGAGTTGAGACACCGAGTGGGGATCATCCGGGTTGGTCGTTTCTGTCGCCCTTGCGGCGGGATTGTTTGAAACAACGGTGCGGCGGCAGGGTTCAGGCTTCATCGTCGGTCTTGAGCTTGGCTTGAGACCCTGAGGTAGGACGCCCGCATGAGGCGTGGTGTTGGGCGCGCAATTCCTTCCCAATTGGGGTACAGTCCCGCCAGCAGTGTGGGCGCGCGTCGATCCCACGCCTGGCGACGTGGATTCCAGTCCAAACACATACCGCTCGTCACGCTCCACGCCTGTCAGCGACAAGAGAAACGAGAGAGGTCACGATGCCGCGGAAGGCAGTTCCGTTCCTTAGCCAACGATGGCTAGTTCTCCACCCTTGATCATCAGTCCCGGTCAATGTCTGTATCGAATCCCCGCTGATACTATTTTTTTGGAGCACAAGAAACTACAGACCAAGGTCCCAAGAGGTCGTGTACATGCGGTAGAGATTCGTTCTGGATAAGAGCTCAAGAACATGGCAGATTTGAGAACCCGTGACGCGCCTCCTGCGGGTCACCATACAAGATTTATTTACCACGAATCACAGTCCGCACCTCTCCAAACCAACACCGGGGCCGCGCCAACATAATGGCTCACCTCCGCCACGAATTCCTTGAGCAATTCCACCTCCCAGATCGAATCAGTCGTGGCCACTTCCCTGAACACGATGGTCACCTCTCCAAGTGGTCTCGAGTGCTTCTTCCTCGCCTTTGCGCATCGGATGAGGGCGGGGACATCCAGATCCCCGCATCCAACGAAGATAGTTAACCGCCTTAGTCCGGGAAGGAGAACGCCATCATCCGCTGTCGTGTCGAGCGCCGCAAAAATCGGCCCTGTTTCGCAGCTGACAATGGTTAGGTCCTCCACCTTCGTCAGCACCGCGAAGGCGCCGTGAGCACCTGCAACCGTTTGCTTCCAAGGTTTGTTGACCGTATGGGACTTGGTCTCCTGTCCAACCCAGAGCTCTTTGATCTCCAGGGCAGAGATCGGGGAGAACGAGGTGAAGAACGCTGCATCAAAATCTCCACGTGTGCCATGAAAGCACCAGAACCTAAGATTCCCATTCGGTCCTGATAGAATGCACGAGTTCGGCATTGCAACCGCTTTCGTGAATCCCTTCATCACGGGCATGTGGTCAATGGAGGATGAGTGAATCCGCCCGATGGGGTAGCCGCGTTCACCGGTTGCCTCGCCCGTGAATCGCCCCTTCAGCATCATCTCCGTGCACTTTGGGAGGATGAGGTGGTCAAGGAGGCCGGAGACGCAGGCCAACTCATTGAATCTGAGTTCTTTCAACGCGGCAAGTCGGGTGCGTTTGCGGGGAGGAGCGATGGGTATGTCTGGCGTATAGTCGAGGCGAATTTGGATGAACTCGAGTAAAGGGCATCTCTCGAAGAACGATGTTAAATTGTGGAGGGATGTTTTTGTTCCCGTTGCGAAACTGAACCACGTAAGGGAAGGGAAGTTGAAACCGCGAAGATCCGTGCGGAGAGAGGACAACTCGAGGCTTGTGAGTTTTGGGAGGCGTCCTCCAAAAATGGTCCTGGGGAACTTCATGTCCTTGTCTGTGATATTGGGATCGTTCGTGATACAGAGGTGCTCCAGCGCCGGCGCTGATGCCGGGAAGCATTCCAACAAACGTTCGAGGTGATCGAGGCAAGAGGTAATGTTGAGCTGCTGGAGGCGAGACAGGTTGCGGAGTGTGGTGGAAAGGAAGGGTTCAATGTGATCCGTGATTTCGAGATATTGGGAGATGTCAAGGGGGAGGTTCCCTGATCGACGAAGGAAATCCTCTGCTTGTTGAGATTTGGCAGACTTGGAGAAGTCGAGCTGGGTCCAAAGGCCCGGGGTAGAGAATAGGATGTTTCTCCAAGACCGGCATACGTGGGTCATCGTGACCAGAGGTTCGTTCATGGGGAAATGGCTCCATGAATCCTCTTTCTCTTGCGCGAAGAAGCGGGGTATAAGAACGAAGACGTCCCTCGGTAACCGGTTTATAGGCTGCAGAATTGACTCGAGCGAAAGGAGTTTTGGCAGGACCTTCGTTTCCAATGAACTTCTGACTCCGGTAATCTATAAACGCGGTCGTGAGTTTGGTGTCGCGACGAAGCTGCCGGGCGGGGTTGATTTTGACGCACCTCTGCGACCGTTATACCACTGCGCTTGTTATTCCTGGCCATTTCGTGTCAGTTCCCTCCCTCCCTACCGTGTTGTGTTGTTATGGACACGTACCTGATGTCGTCGACGTGTTTGTCCAACCGGCCTTCCAACAAACGGAGCAGTTGAGACACCGAGTGGTTGTCGTCCGGGTTGGTCATGACTGTCTCCTTAGGGCCTGGGTCGTCCGGGACGGTGTGGCGAAGACTTTTGAAGTTCGTTGGTGGACTCGAGGGTAAAGGGAAGGGCGGGGTTTTCCTGTGGAGCTTGACACCACAACGGACGCAATTCTTTCCCAATTCGGTGTCGTAAACGGACCCGGTAAATGCTTACCCAAACATGGGGCCCCTAATACCTGTACACCGTATCGCCCGCTCTGTGTCAGTCAGTGCGGAAGTCGAGGTGCGGAAGAGTTGCTGGTAACCTCGGGTTAAGCTCAACGTTTGAACACAGTTCACACCCCACGACGGTCGCGGATTCGGCACAGGTGGTGGGGATCAGTGGCCACACTTGACGCTTGCATGAAGCAGTAGGTTACACCAACACTAGGAATCGTAACATCCGATGCCATTCAGGCCTACGCAGTGGGGTTCCTCGTACCAGATAACCTTTACCCAAAAATTCAGGACTATCCCTCCGTGGGTTTAAACCAGCAACGGCTCAGGGAAGAGACCGTCAAACCCCACTTCTGCCCTCTCTACCACTACAGCCTGCTTCAACACCTGCTTTGCGTACTCCCCCACACGATCCCAAACGTCCACGCACAACACCAACCGAAAGCTCCGAACTTTGCGCATTTCGCGGAACACTTCAAATTGCCTGCGATGCCACGAGGCCTCCTCTACTGTCAGCTTCACTCATCATACATAAATCAGTGTGGTGGAAGTGCCCCAGGGGGTCTATACCACGTGCGCGAGGAAGCCCGCAACAATGGATGGTGCCGCAACCTCGAGCACCCGAAGCGACCTGTTCCGTGACAAGTTAATGTCCTCAGGGAAGGAATTAGTTGAGAAATTGTCGGCCACTACCCGCGTGCCATCTGGAGAGGCCGCTCATCTTGATCGGTTGGGTACAACCGCAAGGTTTCCAATATTTCTGCATATGCGTCAAGCAGGAATGCCATCCCACTCACACAATAAAGACCCATATCACGAAATTTGAATCCCCCAAACAGGTCAAGCCTTTCTTTCAAAAGGCCCACCCTCGTTAACCACGTCATTATCAGCGATCCTCCAGTGGAGGATAAAGGGTGGAAAGAACGTCGGGTAGTCCACCGGTTCCTCATCAACATGGTGCCAATCGTAGAGGAGTTCGAGGTCTTCCACATGTTGGAACAGCCCGATGAAGTATATGATCTGGCGACGAGACCCTTTGGGTTCTCTCAGGACGAGAGACCGGACGGTCGGTAAGAAGTGTCCGAAGCATCGTTGAACACTTGGCATGAACTCGGGAATGTTCAGGAGATCTATTCCAAGGTCCTGGACATTGGTTAATGCAGAAAAGTGGCGTAGGGTGCGGGAGCCAAGTTGTATTAGGCAAAATCCACATTCTCCACGGGCCTCGAGGACCTGAAATTTCTTGACCAAAGGAAGCAAGCCAAACTTGTGCATGCGCTGGAGTGGCCGTGCCCAGGGTATATGCTCCTATGGACTCCAGCGAAAGGTTGTAGTAATGAGGATGCGATGGAGATAGGGAACGGAGACGATGTACCAGGAATAACAGGTCATGGAGCAGACGTGGAGACTGGGCATGTCCCAGGCGAGGCGGGAGACGATCATTTCGACAATCTCGTGAGGAAGCTTAGAGGCAGGAGACGGACGTGTCGCTGATGTGTCTGGGGAAGCAAAGCCACTGTGTTCAATACGAAACGTGTTTACGCCCATCAATAAACTCCCGCCCAAAATCCCCGCCCGCGTCTGCACTTTCGCGCCTGGCGTCACATCTGACTTTGCGCCAGAATTCACAATACCCCAGGACGTCAACGACATGTTCGGAGATACGCCTATTTACCATGTGTCACCATCTCGATTCTCCCACTGCCTCATCACCGGAGTCACACCAACACGGTAGTTCAGCTCCTCTACGAGCTCTCCGAGTGGCCCCAACTCCCGAACAACACCGGCCCCGGGCTCGTTCTCGAAAATAATAACCACCTCCCCAAGTGGCCGGGAATGCTCCTTCCTCGCCTTCGCGGATTGGATGAGAGCCAAGACATCCAGGTCTCCACATCCAACATAGATCATTATCCTTCGTAACCTGGGAAGGAGAATAGTATTGTCCATTTTCACATCGAGCGCTGCAAAAATCGGCTCTGTTTCGCAACTGACGATAGTTAGGCCCTCCACCTTCGTCAGCGCCTTGAAGGCGCTACGAACGCCGATGGCCGTTTGTTTCCAAGGTATACGACCAAAGTAAGACTCCGTGGTCGCTCCAACCCATAACTCCTTGATCCCGGAGACGGATATCGGGGTGAACGAGGTGAGGAATTCCGCATCGAAGTCGCTACGATTCTCCAGGAAGCACCAAAACCTGAGATTCCCGTTTGGTCCTGAGAGAATACAAGAGTGCGGCATTGCGACCGCTTTCGTGATTCCTCTCATCACGGGGAGGTGATCGATGGAGGATGGATGGATTCGTGCAGCGGGAGTGCCGTCGTCATCAAATTCCTTGCCCGTGAACTGCCCCTTGAGCAGCATCTCTGTGCACTTTGGAAGGACGAGGTGGTCAAGGAGGCCGGAGGTGGAGGCCGTCAGGTCGAATCTGAGTTCCTTCAACGCGGCAAGCCGAACGCGTTCGCGGGGAGGAGTGGTGGGTGGTCCGGGCAGGTATATGAGGCAAATTTGGATGAATTCGAGCAAAGGACATCTTTCCAAGAACGATGTCAGGTTCAGGACGGTAGTCCTTGTTGCTGTCAAGAAACTGAACCGCGTGAGAGAGGGGAAGTTGAGGCCGTGAAGATCCGTGCGAAGGTAGTGTAACGAGAGACTTGTGAGCTTTGGGAGTTGACCTCCAAAAATCGCGCTGGGGAATTTCATGTCCCTATGGGTGGAATCAATATCGTTCCCGATCTCGAGGTGCTCCAACTCTGGTGCTGGTCTCGTGAATCGTGCCAACACGCGCTCCAAGTGCTGGATATACGAGCCTATCTCGAGCTGCCGGAGACGATGGAGGTTGTCGAGCGTGGTGGAAAGGAAGGGTTCCATGTTGTCTTCGCTCCCGAAGAATTGGTGGATGTCGAGGAATTGCTTCTCGGATCTGCCGAGGAAACATTCTGCTTGTTTAGAATTGGAAGCTGAGAAGTCGATCCGAGTCCAAAGGCTTGGAGCAGAGAGTAGCAGGTTCCTCCAGGACCGACAGACGTGCGTCATTGTGATAAGGGGTTTATTCATGGGGAACTGATCGTACTCCCCGGGCTCGTTCGCGAAAAAGTGGGGGACAAGGGCGAGGATATCATTCGGCAGTCGGTTTATGGGTTGTAGAATTGACTCGAGAGAACGGAGTTTCGGCAACACTTTCTCTTCTAACGCATTTCTGACCGTAGTGATCTGTGAAAACACCCGTGAGTCCGACGCCGTGACAAGGATGGGCGGGGGCGGCAGATGTTTCGCGTACCTCTGCAGCAGTTACACCACGGTACAAATGATTTCTAGCCGTTCCGTGTTAGTTCCCTCCCTGTCTATCGCGTTTCGTTGTGATGGACGACGCGTACCTGCTGTCGTCGATCTGTTTGTCCACCTTCCTTTCCAGTAACTGGAAGAGTTGGGATATTGAGAGGAGGTCACCCGGGTTGGTCATGGCTGGTTCCTTGGGACCGGGATCGTTCGAAACGACGGTGTGGCGGAGGCTTTGGGCGGCCTCGAGGCGTATTGCACTGCAGCGGGTGCAATTGCTTCCAAATCCGGCGAATCCTACTCAGCACCACGTGCGGACCCGGTGTACGCCTGTCCAGATGAGCGGACCACACAGTGGGCATTGGGGTCAAGTCCGCCCCGGAAAATGCCTTGATTATGATCCGATTAGGTCAAATTTTTCACGTATATTCATGACTGTTTTAGTGTTCGGAATGTGTTGGAATATTCCGGTTGATAATCCGTTGATCGCAGGCTGCTGATTGGCTGATTGGCTGGAATATCTCTCGGATTTGTCGGGAATATTCCAGCTATAATCCAGGGTGGATTGTATTTTATTTTTGGGGGGTTTCCTGATTTGGAAAATATCCGGAATATTTGACCTAATCAGACTATAAACAAGGCATTTTCCGGGGCGGATTTGACCCCAATGCCCACTGTGCCAACAGACCTCAGCACCTATTCAGGTTTGCGGGGGGTAACCTTGATTCACGGAACCCAAGAAACATTTCATACGCCAATTCCAAGCCCTGATCATCAAGGAATGGGACGTTACCTGTGAGGACCAGGAGAAAGTATATCAAAACGGCCAATACCGGTGGGGGTCCTGCTCGCATGCCTGGAAAATAACCATCTCAAACGCCTAGATATCAGCCTCCGTAGTGGCTCTTGGATTTTCCTCACCATACATGTCGGGCGCTAAGAGTTCTGGTGACATGAACCAGAGCGTGCAGCCGTTGCCCTTGCAGGGCATGTCGACTTCTGTCCGGGGTCGGGGACCGGGGCGATAAATTTGAAACCCCCTGAGACAGACGCGGGCAGGATTGTCGTCGGAGATGTTCGACCGTTGAACCTCAAAAGTGTATCTGTCGCTAACGAAGAGACACCAACCCCTTTGAAGAATCTGGGGAAGCGAGGTCACGTACTAACTCCAGTCTGTTGGCGTGGCGACTTGCGACGTATTTCACGATGCTCCCATGTTCCATCCACTCTGAAACAGCGATGAATTCCCCTCTTTCCAAGTCTTCCTGAGCCCCAAAAAAGTTTCAAGACGTTCGGATGGGATAGCGTGCTCCAGAAAACGACTTCCGTGTAAAATCGTTGGGGGGGGATGGCTAAGACCGCGTCGCAGGTTGGCTTGGTACGTTAGCCCTCCCCCACCTTTCTTATGTCCTGGATTCGCCCTAGGACCTCCCCTTCTGGGGGCCTGTCAGCGTTCGTGGAACCTTCGTAACTTTCGTCGCGACACATCTTTCTCCATACGTTTTGGTGCTCACCCTTCCAAGCCCGCCGGAGGTGAGCACCTCATCTGGAACCGCAACCATTTGTCACCGTTATGCGAACTGGCAGTAGCCCGCGGGACAGAGCGAATCTCTTATAATTTAGTTTTGTACGGCTCAAGTTAGAATTTCGAGTAACTTTGGTCACAACGGCCAAAATCCGATCATGCCCGGGCTTCCCCACACACTTGATCCGAGCTCATTTTTATATTCTCGTTGACACCGACCCACTGCGCACCACACATGTTTTGAAGACGCATATCGTGTGGGGACAGTAGAGTTTTGTGAACTAACACCACTCCTGGAGGAAATTGCATCCGACTGTAGAAATTCAAGTATTGTCCGAAATCTCCTTTGGTGAACGGCCGAGTGACTCCGCTCAGGTGAGGCCAAACGCGTCACAGAAACGTAGGTCCCGCGCACATCCGCACATAGGTGTTCACCTGTACAAGAGGTTAGTTACGGGCACCGCTTTCAATAGCCCTCAAGAACTCACAATATCCCAGGACAGATTTGGAGATACGCCTAGTACCACCTATCTTGACTCTCCCACTGCCTCATCACCGGAGTCACACCGACGCGGTAGTTCAGCTCCTCCACGAGCTCTCTGAGTGGTCCCAACTCCCGAACGACGCCGGCCACGGGCTCGTTCTCGAAAACAATAACCACCTCCCCAAGTGGCTGGGAATGCTCCTTCCTCGCCTTTGCGGATTGGATGAGAGCCAAGACGTCCAGGTCCCCACATCCAACATAGATCGCTATCCTTCGTAACCTGGGAAGGAGAATAGTATTGCCCACCCCCACATCGAGCGCTGCGAAAATCGGCTCCGTTTCGCAACTGACGATGGTCAGGTCCTCCACCTTCGTCAGCGCCTTGAAGGCGCTACGAACGCCGGTGGCCGTTTGTTTCCAAGGTCTGCGACTGGAGTAAGACTCCGTGGTCGCTCCAACCCATAACTCCTTGATCCCGGAGACGGATATCGGGGCGAACGAGGTGAAGAATTCCGCATCAAAGTTGTCGCGACTCCTCTTGAAACACCAGAACCTGAGATTTCCGTTTGACCCTGAGAGAATACAAGAGCTCGGCATTGCGACCGCTTTCGTGATTCCTCTCATCGCGGGGAAGTGATCGATGGAGGATGGATGGATTCGTGGGACGGGAGCGCCGCGCTCATCAAATTCCTTGCCAGTGAACTGCCCCGTTAGTAGCATCTCTGTGCACTTTGGGAGGGTGAGATGATCAAGGAGGCTGGAGGCGGGGGTCGTCAGGTCGAGTCTGAGTTCCTTCAACACGGCAAGCTGAACGCGTTTGCGGGAAGCGGTGGGTGGTTCGGACCTGAAGAAGCGGCAAATTTGGATGAATTCGAGCAAAGGGCATCTTTCCAAGAACGATGTCAGGTTCAGGATGGTTGTCCTTGTTCCTGGCGTGAAACTGAACCACGTGAGGGAGGGGAAGTTGAAATTACGAAAATCCGTGTGAAAGTCGTGTAATGAGAGACTTGTGAGCTTTGGGAGTCGACCTCCAAAAATGGTGCTGGGGAGTTCCGTGTACCCTTGGGTGAAATCAATATCGTTCACGATCTCGAGGTGCTCTAACTCTGGTGCTGGTCTTTTGAATCGTACCAACGCACGATCCAAGCCATAGATATACGAGCGCATCTCGAGCCGCCGGAGGCGATAGAGGTTGCCGAGTGTGGCGGAAAGGAAGGGATCCACGTTATCCACTCTTTGAAAGAATAGGTGAACGTCGAGGAATTGCTTCTCGGATCTGCGGAGGAAACATTCTGCTTGTTTAAACTTGGAGGTTGAGAATTCGATCTGGGTCCAAAGGCTCGGGGTAGAGAGTAGCAGGTTCCTCCAGGACCGACAGACGCGCGTCATGGTGACCAGAGGATTATTCATGGGGAACTTCTCGCGCTCCCGGTGTTCGTTCTTGAAAAAGCGGGGAATAGTGATGAGGATATCATTCGGCAGTCGGTTTATGGGTTGGAAAGTTGACTCGAGAGAACGGAGTTTCGGCAACACTTTCTCTTCCAACGCACTTCTGACCGTAGTGATCTGTGAACACACCCGTGAGTCCGAGGCCGTGACAAGGATGCCGGGCGGGCGCGGCAGATATTTCGCGTACCTCTGCAGCAGTTACACCACGGTACATATGGTTTCTAGTCGTTCCGTGTCAGTTCCCTCGCTATCTATCGCGTTTCGTTGCAATGGACGACGCGTACCTGCTGTCGTCGAGCTGTTTGTCCACCTCCCTTTCCAGTAACTGGAGGAGTTGGGACATCGAGTGGAGGCCATCCGGGTTGGTCATGGCTGTTTCCCTGGGGCCGGGATCGTTTGAAACGACGGTGTGGCGGAGGCTTTGGGCGGCCATGGGCAACGGATGCAACTCCTTCCAAATCCGGCGAATCCTACCTACTTATTCTATCACCACTCAAAGTCCTCCGATCTCTGCAGATCGGATCTTGGGTAGGCGATCGGGGTTCGCAGGGGGTGACCGGCATAGCGCGGTCATGGATGTGTTCTTAACTA
>Ga0307516_10005019_pt1 | contig 16026 bp, 12 predicted proteins | sample 19_EM_MG_FD_203310 | JGI IMG/M metagenome (GOLD analysis project Ga0307516, IMG submission 203310) | Populus trichocarpa ectomycorrhiza microbial communities from riparian zone in the Pacific Northwest, United States - 19_EM | ecosystem: Host-associated > Plants > Roots > Unclassified | place...
TAGCCGTCGTCGAGCAGCTCGATCGAAAATTTGGACAGCGGCCCGCTGTCGCCACGCAGCTTGCGGGCCTCCTGCAACGCCGCCTGCCACTGCTTGGCCTCGACGCAATACTTCTCGTCGGAACTATTCTCGCCAACGCGAGAGACCTCAACGAACCATCGCATCAAAATTCAGTCGCCGAAGTGACCTGTGGGCCGGTACCCGCGGCCTCGTGAACGTTCCATCCGCGCACCGTCTGCGGGACCGCAAGTAGAGCGCCTCGAGAGCGCTCCCGCAAGCGACAATGACCGAAAAAACCGGAGATGCTGAACGGATGCACGCTTCTCTAAGCCTTGCTCGAGAAGCCGCTAAAGGCGCTGCATCATTTGGAAAAATGGCTGCATGCTGCGGGCCGCCTCGGGGTACTTGCCCTGATTCCGGGCCTGATTTGCAGAGCCGGCCCCGGCCAGCGGACCCGAGCTCACGGGCTCGAAGCGCGTCGTAGTACAAGCGGCGAAACGTGAAGGATACGCTCATCGCCCGCGTCGGCCGGCGCCTGCGTGCGCAGGCCGCGCTGGAGCCCGCGCTCTACGCCCTGTGGGCCGCGCTGCTCACGTTGCTGTGCGCCAGCCGCTTCTACGCTTCGATGCGGCTGCAGACCACGTACGCTGATCTGTTCCGCGATCCGCGGGCGTTCGAGCTCGCGGCGCGCGGTGCGCTCGGCCCCTGGTCGGCGCCGCTCGACGACGTTTTCATTCACTTCGACTTCGCTCGACAAGCTGCCCGTGGCCACCCCTTCGAGTGGTCGCCGGGCGCGGGTTACTCGAGCGGCGGCACCAGCCTGCTCTACCCGTTCGTGCTGGCGCCTGGTTTCTGGCTCGGCATGGGCGGCCTCAACGTGATGCGTTGGGCGGCCGTCGTCGCCTGCGTCTCGGTGTTCGGGACGCTCTTGGCGCTGCGCCGCTTCTTCGCCGAGCTGCCGCGAGCGACCAGCTACCTCTTACCGCCGATCTTCTTGTGCGTGGGCGCGCTCGACTGGTCGCTGTGGAGCGGCATGGAAGTCGCGCTCTTTCTCGGCCTGTGGTCGCTGGCGGTCGTGGCTTGGGATGATCTGCGAAAAGCCGCAGCCATGCCCAACACGCCGGTTGCAGCCGCTGCGGCGCTGGGGGCTGCAGGGTTTCTGATCTGCGCCACGCGGCCAGAAGGCATCGGAGCTGTGGCGGTGCTGACGGCAACGGCACTCTTCGACCATCGGCGAAAAGCGCCGCTGCGCGTGGCTGCGTTGGCGGGGCTTTCGCTCGCGCCGGCCTGCGCGCTGCTGCTGGCGCATGCCATCGCCAACCGGCTCTTGACGGGAGACTCCACGGCGGCAGGCGCGCTGGTCAAGCTCGAGATGTACCACCCCTACATGACGCGCAGCGACGTCGTCGCTGCCTGGTGGTTTCATTTCAAATATCAGGTGCTGCGCGTCACGCAGTATCACTTTGCTGACAACTCATGGGCGGGTTGGAGCGTATGGCTGATCGCTGGCTACGCCTTCTGTGCGCGCCAAACCCGCCGCGCCGCCGTCGTGCTGTGGCTATCGATGCTCGCCTGGGTGACGATCGTGGCGCTCAACGGCCAAGTTCGTTGGCAAAACGAGCGCTACACGATGCCCGCGGTGGCTTGGCTGCTGATCGCGGCCGCGCTCGGCTTGGCCGCGGCGCTCTCGCAGCTCGACCGGCGAAGGGCCTGGACCTTCGCGCCCGCAGCTTGCGGGCTGCTGCTCTCGGCGCTGTTCGTGTGGCGCCAAGCGCCGCGCTTTCGCGAACAGCTGTGGTTCTTCGGTCGAGCCTCGCGCAACATCTACGATCAGCACGTGCACGTGGGCCGCAAGCTGCGTGACGAATTTCGTCCGCAGCCAAGCCGCGTGCTGGTCGGCGACGCGGGCGCCATTCCGTACATCTCCGATCTGCCGGCGCTCGATATCATCGGCTTGGGCGGGTTTCACGGCCTGCCGTTCGCGCGCGCCACGCGCCAAAACGTGGCCGCCGGCATCGAGCTCATCGAGCGCTTGAAACCGGCGGAGCGCCCCGACATCTTGGCCATCTATCCCAGCTGGTGGGGCGATTTTCCGCTCTGGTTCGGCAAGCACATCGACGAGGTCCCGGTGCGCGGCAACGTGATCTGCGGCGGCGCCAGTAAGGTGCTTTACCTGCCGCGCTGGGAGTCGCTCGATCGCAGCGAGCAGCCGTTCTCGCTCCGCGCCGGCGAGCGCCGCGTCGACGGCGTCGACATGGCCGACCTGGTCAGCGAACAAGCCCACGGCTACGCGCTTTCGAACGGCTCGGTCGGGCAGGTGCTGATGAAGCTGCTCGAAAATCCCGTCTTGCCGCGCGAAGACTTGTGGGACGCCGGGCGCGTCGTGCCGGAAGGGGTGAGCGAGAGCTTCAGGCTTTTCGGGCTGGATCCGCAGCGTCCGGTCAGCTTGATTTTGCGCGCCGCGCCGAGCGAGCCCGCCACTCTCGACGTCGCAACCGATCCCGAGATTTCGAAGCGCGTCGAGCTGCCCGCGCACGACGGATGGCTAGAGCAGCGCGTAGAGCTCGGCCGACCCGGCGCGGCGCAGCTTTTGGTGCGCGTGACCGCCAAGCGCGGCGAGCACGTACTGTTCCACGTCTGGGCGACGCAGCCCGAGTAGACCGATGCGGCGCTTTTGGCTCGCGATGCTGTGCCTGCTGGCCTTCGGGCTGTCGTGCGCCTACCTGTCGTCCTACTTGCGCGGCGGGCCGCGCATCATCGACGCTACGAGCTACTTTCTCGAAGCGCGCAGCTTGGCCGCCGGCTCGTTTTCGTTCCACGCGCCGGACCCGACGGGCGCTTTTCGCGGCCGCTTCCTGCTGGCGCACGGCGACGGGCACCAGCTGGGCGTGATCTTTCCGCCCGGCTACCCGCTCGTGCTCGCGCTAGGTGTGCGGCTCGGCGTGCCACTTTTGGTTGGCCCCGCGCTTGGCGCCCTGCTCGTGCTCAGCACTTTCGCGCTGGCACGCGCTCTCGAGCAAGCCCCCAAGGTTGCGTGGCTCGCTGCCGCATTGTCGGTGCTGTGCGCCGCGCTCCGCTACCACACCGCCGACACGATGTCGCACGGCCTGGCCGCGCTCTTGGCGAGCGCCGCGCTGACCTTCGCGCTACGCCGCGACTGGCGACTTTCGCCGGTGTGGGCAGGCATGTGTCTGGGCCTGCTACTGGCAACGAGACCCGTGAGCGCGGCCGTATCGCTGCTACTCGGCGGCTGGGTGCTGCGCAAGACGCCGCGCGCTTGGCCGCTTTTGGTGCTCGGCGTGCTGCCCGGCTTTTTGCTGCTGATTTGCCAGCAGCATGCGCTCACCGGCAGCTATTTCAGCTCGACGCAGCTGCACTACTACGCGATCGCCGACGCGCCCAGCGGCTGCTTTCGCTATGGCTTCGGGCAGGGCATCGGTTGTCGCTTCGAGCACGGCGACTACGTGTCGCACTACTTGCCGAGCGGCTACGGCTGGGCCCCAGCGCTGCGCAATTTGGGCGTGCACTTGCTGGTGTTCGCGACCGATGCGACCAATGCCGCGCCGCTCACGCTGCTCGCGGGTTACGCGCTGGTGCGCCACGTGCGCTCGCCGCTCGCCTTGCTCGGCGTCGGCATTGGCCTGCAAGCGCTCGCCTACGTTCCGTTCTACTTCGACGGCAACTACCCTGGTGGCGGCGCTCGCTTTCTGTGCGAGGCCATTCCGTTTTGCCAAATCTTGGTCGCCCGGGCGGCGTGCGATCTGCGCGTGGGGTGGCTCGCTCCGCCGCTAGCGCTAGCCGGCTTTGCGCTGCACGCCCGGCGCGCTCACGAAGAGCTGCGCGATCGCGAAGGTGGCCGCCCGATGTTCGAGCCGGGCGTCGTGGCGCGCGCCGGCGTCAGGCACGGCCTGCTGCTCGTCACCACCGACCACGGCTTCAACCTGGGTCACGATCCGAGCGTCACGGACGCGAACGTCGGGCTGGTGGTCGCGCGCGCCCATGACGACGCTCACGATTGGCAGCTCTACGACGCGCTCGGCCGCCCCCCTACCTACCGCTACGTCTACGACTTCAAAGGTCGCAAACCACCTCACCTAATGGAGTACGTGCCGCCCCGAACGGCCCGCTTGGAGGCCGAAGCGGAGTGGCCGGCGCTGCTCGAACGAGGAAGTGCCTATCCCACCCACTATCCCTGCGCGTCCCAGGGAAAGGCCTTGCGGCTCCTCCCTGCCACCCGGAGCACCTTTAAGGTGGCAGCAGCTGCGCCGGTTGAGCTCGAGATCGGGTGGGTCGCCACCAGCTCGGCGCTCACCAAACTGAGCGTGGCTTGGGCAGGCGCTCCCCGGGTCGAGCTTTCGGCCCCCGGACCCGGCTGCCTCAGCTGGCGTGTCCCCGGCCCTCCGCCCAGCTCCGTCCCCCTCCTCTCGGTCGAGCTCGTCGCCGGCGAAGGAGCGCTCGACTACCTCGAGGCACTAGAGCTAACCCGTTGACAATCCAGACTTTAGGGGGGAGCATCACCTCAATCAGTTAGCGTTGGTTCACCGGCTGAGGGAGGCGACCCGCGAATGACGAAGAGCGAGCTCATCGAAGCCATCGCAGCACGCGGCGAGCTCACGAAAGCGCGCGCAGAGATGGTCGTCAATTGCGTCTTCGACGCGATGACCGAAGCGCTGCAACGTGGCGAAGGAATTGAGATTCGCGGCTACGGCAGCTTCACCGTACGCCCTTACAAACCCTACGCGGGTCGAAACCCCCGAACTGGCCAGCCCGTGCCGGTGCCCGCAAAGCGTTTGCCCTTCTTCAAAGTCGGCAAAGAGTTGAAAGAGCTCGTGAACGACAGTCGCCACATCCCCATCACCGGGGGTGATGATGATGAGGGCGACGACGACGACGATGAAGGCGACGACGACGAGTGACATCCGGCGCTCGGGTCGCGCTCGGGTCAGAGGCTCGCGTCGGGCGCCGCGCCGCACTACTCGGAACGCTTTCGCTAGCTTGCACGCGTGAGCCGGCCAAGCCTCCAGCGCACGCCAAGCCTCCAGCTCCGCGCTACACGGGCCAGCTCGAGGACTACGTGCCCGCAGCGGGTCTGCGCTGGCTCGTGCGCCTGGCCCCAGCGAAGCTCGCGGAAAGCCAAAGCTTTCACCCCGCGCTCGAGCTCTTCATCACGAAGGAGCGCCTGCGTGCGGTCGCGCAGACCACGGGCTTTGCGCTCGACACGCTGCCGCACGCCGTCATCGCTGGCTTCGATCTGGGCACGCTGTACTTGGCCGAGCTCCCTCAGCCAACCGCGGCTGAGGCGAGGTCGCGCTTTGCGGCGCGTCAGATCCACGGTGCATCGCCCCGAACGCCAGACCCCAACATTGTCGTCCTCTCAGGCCTCAGCGAGGGCGCTCCTATCGGCCTCGTCACGCTCGACGATCGAGTCGTCGCTTACGGCGTGGGCGACCCCATGCTGTGTCGCGTCGTGGAGGCTTACGCGCGTGGCAAGCTCAAGGCCAAAACGGCATTTCGCGGCGCCGCGCTGGCTGGGCTCGAAACAGAGAGCGAAGGAGCGCTCGCATCAGCGTACTTTCCCGGCCCATTCGACGACAGATGGCAAAACGCCGCAGCTGGTTTGCTCGCGATCACTACCGCCGTATCGGCCAAGCTCACGGCCACTTCGCCCGATCACGCGACGCTCCAAGTCACGCTTCACGGCGACTTCGCCGACAGCAACGCCGAAGAGCGCCTTCGCTCCACCTACATGTCGGTCGCGAGCAGCTCGACGGGCACTTTGTTCGGACTTGGCGCAGCTCTCGACGCCCGCACGGTGACGAACGAGCGGAGCGATCGTGTCACGCTGATGGTGCCACTCCCACTCACCGAAATCGCCAAAGCCACACACGCGGCCACAAATGGCGATTTAAGCGACATTTTTCGGCTCTCGGCCGCGAACGCTTTAGTTCCCGCACCTACATCGTCGCCAGAGACACACTAGAAATTGCAGCGATTTCCGCGATCTATGCGATACGTGCGGGAATGGATTCAATTGACCGAAAGCAGCCGATGATGTTACGACCTCGCCCGTGCTGCACTGCGGCGAGCGGGATGAACGAACGGCAGCCAGCGCTTGAGCGTCGGAGGTCAGAGGTGACTTCATGGTGAAGCCGAAGTTGCGTGGCGGACGTGTAGCCGCCCCTGCCCTTGTCGAACGTTTAGTTCCCGCTCCAGCAGGTCAGGAGGGCAATTTGTCGGTTGAAACCATTCGCATCAACTTCAAAACCGGTGACATGGCGGTACATCCCGCTCACGGTGTCGGTGAAGTTCAAGATATCGAAGAAAAAGACTTCGGTGGTCGGAAGACTCCTTGTTACGTGATCAAGATCCGCGACAGCGGACTCAAGGTCATGGTGCCGACCGAAGCTGCGTCGCGCGTCGGCCTTCGCCCGGTGATGAAGAAGAAAGAGGCCCAAAAGATCCTCGACATCTTGAAGGCGCCCGAAGTCGCGGTCGACCTGCAGCCCTGGAATCGTCGCTTTCGGGCTTACACCGAAATGCTCAAGAGCGGCCTGCCCTCCGAGATCGCCAAGGTTCTCCGGGACATGTACCGCCTCAAGTTCGACAAAGACCTGTCGTTTGGCGAGCGTCGCTTGCTGGATCAAGCCAGAAGTCTCTTGGTACAAGAGCTCGCGCTAGCGAAGAAGGTCCCGCCGTCCGCCATGGAAGGCGAGATTCAGCAGATTTTCAGCGCGTAGGTTTTGTTCTCCTCCGTGGCGACCGCAGCATTGACGCGACAGTTGCTACGGGAGAGACAGCGGGCGCTCGGCCTCGCCGAGTAACTTCAAACCGCCTCTCCTTGGCGATCGTGATTTGCTGGTGCCAAGACCAGCCTGCCTGATTCCGGATTTCGGGGCGGTGGCCCCGAAATCTGCATTGTTCAGCAGATTCGCGACCGAGCACGCGTTGTCCGGCTCGACGTCGTTACCTGGTCCTGCGGCCCGTTGCGGTCAAACGCCTGCTGGAGTCCCCCACGTCCTACGGTTGATTCCCAATTGTTTGGCGAGGTTACGCCACCTGTCCCAGGCTGGGACTAAAGAGCTGACGTAGCTGGCCGTGTTGGGGGGAACATGGAGTCGCGCGCGCTTTTGGCTTTGGGGAGGTTCCGCCGTGAGGAACGGGCGGCGCTGGCCGTAGCGGCCGAGCAAGCGGCCTTCCAGCTGCACGCGGTCGACACCAGCGACGAAGCTTCGGATTGGCTGTCTCACCACGACGCCCACGCGGCCTTGCTCGAGAGCGAGCAATCAGAATCGTTGGCGGTCGAAGCGCGCAGTAGCGCCCGACACGTGCGCCTGCCGATGTTGGCGCTGTCGCGCAATGTTTCAGACTTGGCTTTCAACGACGCCTTCAGCTGGGGCGCCGACGACGTGCTGCCCTTCGGCGAGGTGCGGCCGCTGCTCACGCGCTTGCGCAACTTGCCGCGTGAGCAAGCCGAGCCACCGAAGACGGGACGCGGCAACGCGCTCGTCGCCGAAGCAGATCGCACGCGGCGAACGGTGGTAGCGAGAGTATTGCGCAACGCCGGCTACGCCGTGACCTTCGCGGTGACCAGCGAAGACGCCGCCGCCTTCTCGGAGCGCCCGGACCTGGGGCTGGCGGTCATCAACGCCGAGCTGATGCCGGACGCGCGCCCCACCGTCGAGCGCGCGCGCGCGGCGGGCAGCAGCTCGAACTTCATTCTGTGCTGCGCACCTCGCGACTTGAAGAGCGTGCGCGAAAAGCTCGACGACTTGTCCGGTATCGCGGCGGTCGACGGTTACGCGGCGCCGGAAAACGTGCTGTTCGCCTCGAACGAGCTGCGTGCTGGTGGCGTCAACAACCGCAAGAGCCCACGTTTGCTGTACGGCACCACCGTCGCGTTCCGCGGCGCGGGGCGCGAGCGCGACGATTTGGGCTTCACCTACAACGTGTCGGCCGGCGGCATCTACGTGCGCACGCTGGCACCGCCCGACGACGACGTGACCTGGGTCGAGCTCCGGCCGCCGCGCACCGATCGACTCGTGCGCTTGGTCGTGAAAATCGCTTGGCGGCGCCGCTTCAATTTCAACGAGAACGCCACGGTTCCACCCGGCTTCGGCGCCCAGATCATCGACGGCGCCCGCGCCGATCTCGACGCTTGGACCGACGGCTGCGCAACGATGTCCACCGCGCTCGGGTGAGCCTACGGCAGCCGATGCTCTAGCAGGCGCCGAAAAAGGCCTGCCAATGCGATCCGGACGGTTCGTTCTTCGCCATTGGCCAATATTGACCAATACCCATCCGGGCCAGCCCTCACCTCGGTGCGAGATCCTGATTTTCACAGGAAGTCGGAGATGGCGGTGGACCGCCGCCCTGATGCAACGAAACCGGCGTACGGGCGCTGCCCAGGTGGGGGTTAGAGCTGCGAAAGTCACTTCGGGTACGAAGTACTCTCCAGTCACTTCGGGTACGAAGTGACTTTCGAGACGCGCGGAGGGCCCCAAGCCACACGAGTTTCTTCCGAGATCAGAAGCTCAGAAGGTTTCATGGTTCGCCGCGCCTGCGGCGCGCAATCGAGAAGTCGGGGTCGCCGGCGGCAGCGCGAACCCAATCGCTCGCCTTCTGTCCTTCTGATCTTCCTGTGAAAAAATCTCGTTCGCACGAGGTGGCCTGAGTCCGCTACGAAAGCTTCTGCGATTCAGGCTGCAAATTGGCAGCCAAAGAGGTGATGAATCCTTAGCGGGCTGCGCTATGGCAGCCTTCTGGCCATGAAGATCTATACCCGCACCGGCGACGACGGCACGACGGGGCTGTTCGGAGGCGCGCGCGTGGCGAAGGACGACGCGCGCGTCGAAGCCTACGGCACCGTCGACGAAGCCAATGCCGCGATCGGTCTCGCGCTCGCTCACTGCCAAGTACCAAGCGTGCGACGGGTGCTCGGCGAAGTGCAAAGCGATCTATTCACGGCGGGCGCGGAGCTCGCGTCGGTGAGCGGGCACGAGGCACGCCTGGGCATTGCACTCTTGACGGATGCCGATGTGGCGCGCCTCGAGCAGGCCATCGACGAGGCCGAGGCGCAGCTGCCTCCTCTCAAGAACTTCATCTTGCCCGGCGGGCCGCCCGATGTGGCGGCGCTGCACCTGGCCCGCACCGTCGCGCGGCGCGCAGAACGGCGCGTGCTGACGCTGTCCGCGCGCGAGCCGGTTCGACCCACGGTGCTCATGTACCTGAATCGCCTCGCCGACCTGCTATTCGTGCTGGCGCGCCACGCTGCGCACGAAAATGGCGGGCCGGCGGAGCTGCCCTGGGCGCCGCGCGGCCTGCGCACGTGATGGGCGCCGATTTTGGGCTACGATGCCGCCCGTGGCCATCAGGAAAATCGCACAGCTCGGCGAGCCCGTACTGCGTAGGGTTGCCCGCCCGCTCAGCGTCGAGGAGCTAGAAAGCCCCGCGATTCAAACCCTGATAGGCGACATGATCGACACGATGCACGACGCCGACGGCGCCGGTCTGGCCGCACCACAGGTGTACGAGTCGATCCAATTGTGCGTGATCGAGATCTCGAAAAATCCGCGTTACCCGGACGCGCTGGAGATTCCGCTGACAGTGCTGGTCAACCCGCTGGTGACGCCCGCGGTCGAAAGCCCGCTCGAAGCGCTCGCGCCCGAAGACTCAATCGCCATGTTCGAAGGCTGTCTGTCGGTGACCGGCCTGCGTGGCCAGGTCGTGCGGCCGCGGCGCGTGCGCGTGCAAGCGCTCGATCGCCAGGGTAAGCCCCTCGATTTCGTGTGGGAGGGCGTGCGCGCCAGCGTCGTGCAGCACGAAACCGATCACCTCAAAGGCGTGCTGTACGTCGATCGCGCGGATCCCAAGAGCCTGACGTTCCTGCGCGAATACGAGCGCTACGTGCCGCGCGAAGAGCGCATCGTCGATCGGGGGGCGCCATGAGCCGTTATCCGGACGGCGAGCTCATCTCCGGCAAGTACCGCATCGTGCGGCTGATCGGCGACGGTGGTATGGGCACTGTGTACGAAGCTCGTCACGAGGTGCTCGGCTCGGGTGTGGCGCTCAAGTTCCTGCACACGGACCTGGCAAAGCGACCGGGGCTGACCCAACGCTTTTTGCAGGAGGCGCGCGTTTCGGCCACCATTCAAAGCCTGCACGTGACGCACGTCACCGACGTCGACACGGCCCAAGACGGCTCGCCGTACCTGGTGATGGAGCTGCTCAACGGCGAGGGCCTGCAGTCGATGCTGGACCGGCGCGGCAAGCTGCCGCCCGAGCAAGCCGTCGATTTTGCGCTGCAAATCTTGGCGGGACTCGAAGCCGCGCACGCCATGGGCGTCGTGCACCGTGACCTGAAGCCAGACAACGTGTTCGTTACTCAGTCGAGCGGTGGCCCGCTGCTCAAGCTGATTGACTTCGGCATCGCCAAGCTGCGCGCGTCGAGCGAATTTACCAAGGGCCTCACGCGCGCGGGCGTGGTGATGGGCACGCCTGAGTACATGGCGCCCGAGCAGCTGCTCTCGGCGCAGACCACCGATCATCGCGCCGATATTTATTCGCTGGGCGTCATGCTGTTCGAGATGGTCTCGGGCTTGCGCCCCGCCGACGGCGACGACGCGGAGATCATCGTCGCTGCGGTCGAGAGCGGCCGCGTGCGCAAGCTGGCCGACGTAGCGCCTGGGCTGCCCGACGGCCTCGCCCGCTTGATCGAACGCGCGACCTTGCCTGATCGTGAGCAGCGCTTCGAAAGCGCCGCCGCCATGCGCCTGGCTTTGGCGGCCTTCGCCGGCAATCTGAGTCACGCCGGGCGCGTCGCCGCGAGCGCGGAGCCGCAGGTCGCATTGCCGGCGCCGGCCTCGGCCGCTTTGCTCGGTTTGCCTGCGAATCTGGGTCCAGCGACGAATGTGCCAAAAACCCTGCCTCCCGACGGTCCACCACTCAGCGTGAGCCAGCTCGGCGCGGCGCGCACCAGCCTCTCTCAGGGCATGCCGATGATGTCGCAGCTGCCACACGTGGCGACCGGTACCGCCATGGGCGGACCAGGCACCGCGCCCTTCACCGGCGCACAAGCGTACGCGCCCACTCCCTACATGATGCCGCATCAGGAGCAGGCGCGTCCGAAGAGCCGCTCAGGTCTCCTGATCTCCGCGCTCGTGCTCGCGGTGCTGGGCGGTGGCGGCGCCGTTGGCTACGCCGCGTACCGGGCGGCGGACAATCAGCGCGTGCTGCCACCCCTTCCCGACCTCGACGCGGGCGCCGTGCCGACCGGCGCCGAGAGCGTCGAGAAGCTGAACGCCGACAATCCGCTCGCCACCCCCACGCCGCCCACGCCAATCGTGCAAGAGCCGACGGGCGTGAAGGCACAAGGTAGCGGCGGTCACCCTGCGAGCGCGGGGGGAGCGACCAGCGGCGGCAGCGGCACGGGTCCGGCCAGCGGCGGCGGCGGGAAGCCCGCCACCTTCCCGTTTCCTTTCCCATTGCCGAGCGGCATCCAGATCCCAACCGCCTTGTCGTCGAGCATTCAGCTGCCGCCGGGAATTACTTTTCCTCCCGGATTTCCTGGCTTTCCGCCGCCTGCGAACCCCGGCGCTCCGGCCACTCCTGCGGCGCCACCGACCACGCCGCCGGTCACGGCTCCGACCCAGAATTCGCCAACGAGCGGCACGCCTCGACCCCGTCCGAACAGCAAACCCTAGCCTCGACGGAAAATCGGAGTATGTCACGTCCACGAAACACGACCGAAAGCCGCGCGAGCGGCGCTCAGTCGTATCCTCCATCATTCGCGCCGCACCGAGAATCGAAGTGAGCTCCGTTCCCCCCTCCGAGGACTTCCTGCGCTCGTTCGCAGCTTCGCTACCTGCGAGTTACCGCGGCAACTTCGACGCGGCCGCCGTCGCCACGCACGCCCGTATCGCTCGCGAACGTGAGTCGGCTCCGGCCAACATCGGAGCGTTCTTTTCGAATCGCGTGCCCGGCGCCGCGCTCTGCGTAGTCGCTGACGACCGACCGGGGCTACTGGCGACGATCAGCGCCGCACTCGTGCTGTGCGGCCTCGACGTCATCGAGGCGGAAGCCTATACCCGCCGCATCCCCGGCAAGCATGACGAGGCCGTCGACGTGTTCTGGGTGCGCCACGAAGACCCAGCCGATCATCGGCTTTTGCTGGGCAGCGACGAGATCGTCAAGCTTTGCCAAACCTTGATCGGGCTGATTGAGGGCAAGCTCGAGCGAAAGAAGGCCGATTCGTCGAGCCGATCGACGGTAACGCCGGCCGCAAAGGAGACCGTCGTGCGCTTCCTCGAGGGCGAAGACGGCACCTTCGCGACGCTAGAAGTCGAAACCTTCGACCGTTCCGGGTTGCTGCTGGCGCTGTCGCAAGCGCTATTTTCGCAACGCGTGCAAATCGTAGGTTCGCAGGTGAAGACGCGCGGCGGGCGCGTGTTCGATCGCTTTCATATCGTCGAATTCGACAACAAGCCTATTTCGTCGGCGCGGCGCCTCGAGATCCAAGTCGCGATCTTGTCGGCGATCGATCCCGTCCCGGAAGACGCCGAAGCCGTCAGCGCGCAAGCCTGACGCAGCAGAGCCAAAGCGCCTCGATGAGGCGGCAGACGCCTGAACGGACTCGGACCGGCGGCACAGCGAGCTCTGTAAAAACGCGCACCTAAGCGCGCTGGTTCATTGGGCCTGCGCTTTGCAAGGTCTGCCTCTGACCGAAGGAGGTCGCACCATGGCTTCAAGAGCCCATGCAGCCCATCAGCATTCGTTCGGCGGCGCGAGCTCGCGGCCGCGGCGCGAGGTTTGGCTTCAGCGCGATGATCCCATCGTTCTGCCGCGGTCGAGCAGCTCGGAGGCCAGCGGCGTGCTACTCGCAGCCGCGCTCGCAGCGTTCTGCATCGTCGGCGCCAGCGCGTACGCCGTGTCTTACGCGCCGCCCGCTGCACTCGCCGAAACACCCCTACTGCCGCTCAATAGCGATGCCGGCGTTGATGCACAGGTAACAGCCGCACACGTGCTCGCGGCCCTAAATGGCCCGGCTTTCGCGGTGCCAGACCGAGCGGCGGCGCCGATCAGCGTGAACGACGAGAACGCCAGCGTCGCGCCCCCCGAAGAGCGGCCCGACTACGTCATCGACGATTCGGCGCCGGGCGAGCAGGAGCGATTCCCGCAACCTCCGGCGATCGCACCGCTCGAGGCACCGTACCCGGAACCGGCACGACCCCCGTCCGCCGATCCCACGGCCCCGCCCTACCCCGACCCTACCCGGACGCCGCCCGAAGGCGTTGCGCCGCCCCACACGGCGCCGCAGATCCCGACGCCCGCGCTCGACCCCGAAAATCCCTATCGCTGACGCGTCAAAGCAGCTGCAAGAAAGCCAGCAACGCTTGGCGCAGCTGCTGAGGCAGAGGCTCGAGCGCCGCGCTGCCGGTCGCGTCGTGCAGGGGTCCGTCTGGAGCTTCGCGAAAGCGCTCGAGCAGATTTCCGAGATCGGGCGCGGAGCCGTTCGTGAAGTAGCGCGGCTTGAGCGCCAGCCGCCGGAGGCTCGGGATGCGTGTGCCGAGCGCATGCACGTAGGGCACGACGCCGGTTTTGGCGTAGTCGCCGCGCGCCCACACCAACGGCGCGTTGCGGCTGAAAATCAGACTTTCCCAAGCCGCGAACGGGACGACGCTGGTCGGATCGTCGGAGAGCAAACGCGCGGCGTGGCAACCCTCACAGTGCTCGCGAAAGGCGCTCGCGCCGCGCGCTTCGAGCGCGGAAAAATGCACGCGCCCCTGTGTGTGCGCGTTGGGCGCGTGCGAAAACGCATACAAAAATTGCAGCAGCGCCCCGCGGAGCGCGAGCGGCGCGAGCTGTGCGCGATCGATACCCAGCTCGTGCAGCCAGTCGAAGCGCGACGTTTCGAGCGTGGACCACGGATCGGTGCCGCTGCCGGCGCCCGCCACGCGGAACTCGTTGTGGCTCACGCTGCTCAAGTCCGGATCGAGGGCGCGCGAGAAGTGCGGACGGTTGTTGGCGAGGCCGAAGAGCGGCTTCGTCACCACGCTGACGTCGTCGCGACCGGTGTAGTGGGTGCGACCGTCCACGCCACCCTCGAAGTGGCACGTCTCACAGCTGAAGCGCGAATGCGTGCCCGCGCTGGCGTTGTTCGGGGCCATCAGCTCGGTGAAGAATAGGGCTTCGCCCAGCCGCACGTCGGGCTCGGGGCGGCGAGCGGGATCGACGCGCGAAAAATGCGTACCTTTGCGGTCGAGCTTGATCCAGGCGTCGAACAGCGGGCTGGCGTAGGCGATGCCGTCGTCTGCTTCGGCAAAAGTCGCGTCGCTCACGCCAGGCGGCGCCGGCAGGGTCTCAATCCGGGGCTGGTCTTCAAGCGAATTTCCCCAGGTCGCGCGCAGGAGCTGTCCGCTACCGGCTGCCAGAACCGTAAGTCTCGGATTGCTGCCCGCGAAGTCGAAGAGCAGCGCCTTGGGTACCACGACGCCGTAGTCCGAAGCGTCAATCGCCGAAAGCGGCTGGAAGCCGCGCGCGCCGAGCCGGTAGAGCCACACGAAGGAATCGATGTTCTCGAACTCGCCATGCGCACGCACGAGCGGCTTGTCCTCGACGCCCGCGACGGCGATAACGAGCTCGGGCTCGTCCGGCCCCCGTTCGAAGGCTCGGAACCCCCAAATCGTGCCGTCATGGTGAATGCGCCCCAGCTCGCGCCCGGGCAGCCCGCGCCGATCGAGCTCGAGCACGCGCAATGAACGTTCGAACAGCGAGCTCTCGAGCAGGTAATGCCGAGTTTTTTGCAGCCGCAGCGCGCCCGGTAGTGACGGCAGTCGACCCAGCACTTTCCCGGCAGCGTCGAGCGCCATCAGATCGGAGCCGTCGGCTGGCGACACGTAGACGACGCCGTCGCCGCAAGCGAGATCGGCCACGCCAGCAACGGGCAGCGCGCGCTCGCTTTCGACCTGCACGTGGGAAGCAGGAGCGGCGCCGATCCGGACGCGTATCAGCTGGTTGCCGTAGCGGCTGGCAACCCAAGCCTCGCCCGCGTCGGGCGAGAGGCACAACGCCGTGGGCGTTTCGGGCAGAATCGCGCGCGCGAGCTCGTGAAGCTCGGCGTCGAGCGTCACGAGCGCCTTCGAGCCGCGCAAGATGCCGACGAAACCGTCGCCGCGCGCCGTGATGCGATAAGGATCGGCGCCACTCACGTCGAGCCACGGCGCCTGTTCACCGGGCGCATACGAGCCGCGCAGCGCGTCCTCGCGTTCGCGCAGGGCCTGCACGCGTTCGCGCCAGATCGCACCAGACGTCCGCGGCTCTTCGCGTGGCACAGGCGCGCTCGGCACCGCTGAGCAGGCGGCGGCACCGAGCAGCGCCAGGCACGGCAGCCAGCGCGCGCTAGCGAAGCGCACGGCGTTCCGCATGGTCTGGTGCCCGACCGGCATGCGCATCGCGTAGCCGTGATGCGCCAGCACTGCAATTCCCGGGCGTCTCGCCGCGGGACACCGCGTCTCATGCTGGACGAAAGGCGCTCGTGCAGAGTTGAAAGCCCGCGGCTGCGAAGTCCATGACTCGCGGCACGAAGCCGAGCTTTCGGCGGTTCCGCCGCCAACAATTCCGCGCGGCACGACTCCTGCTGAGTGAACGCTCGTGACCGACGATTCAGTGAAGCAGCGCCGTTTGCTCGAAGCTCAAGTCGAGCGTTGGACCGCCGAAGCCAAGAAGCTCGCCGACGCTGGTAAGGAGGCGGCGGCGCTCGAGCTCTATCGGCGCGCCGCCGCCGAGCTTCCGGGTGCGCCCTGGCTGCAGCACCGCACCGCCGAGCTGGCACGCAAGCTCAAACAACACGACGCCGCCATCATCTACTTTCGGCGGGCCGCGACGGCCTTTCAAATCGCAGATTTTACGAAGCGCGCCGTGGCTCCGCTGCGCACGGCTTGGTCGCTGGCCATCGACACCTTGCCCGGCACTTCGAAGGTGCTGGTCGAGCTGGCCATGGAGCTGATGCAGCTGCACCGCCGCCTCGGCTTC
>Ga0307516_10005020_pt1 | contig 16024 bp, 24 predicted proteins | sample 19_EM_MG_FD_203310 | JGI IMG/M metagenome (GOLD analysis project Ga0307516, IMG submission 203310) | Populus trichocarpa ectomycorrhiza microbial communities from riparian zone in the Pacific Northwest, United States - 19_EM | ecosystem: Host-associated > Plants > Roots > Unclassified | place...
ATTCCCTCAAAAGGCCCTAAATATTCGTCTATACATGGACACGACCTTATGGACGGTCGACCATTTGAACTTGTCGCGAAGCAGTGATTACTGAATGTCACACACCATATTCTTGGGGGTCCCTCCACGGTTGTGGCGACCGGCCTCTTTCTTGTCAGGGTGTGCGGTCGGGAACACGTGGTCATCGTCGAATCCGATTGTTGGGGGTGGCAGGGCACCCAGTGCCTAAATAGACCGGGCATTGGTCTCTGTAGTTGGCGTGGTGGAATGACTCACGCTGGTAAAGATAGGTCCGTTGCGTTGGATCGGAGAAAGAGAGTCCGACTGACTCGCACTGTCTTCCCAGTCGGGTGTATGAGGTCGGTTCTTCGGTGGGGACGACCGGGCAACGGGAAGCCGCTTGAGTTTCCGGGGCGGTCGGAGAGGGGCAGCCCTGGTTCCTACTCCTCCTGCGGAAATATCCCGTCTCGTAGGTTCAACAGTTGGCCTTGTCTTTTCTAGAAGAAGGTCAGTATTGATCTCCGGAGTGGACGAGTTGGGACACACGGGATTTCCTCAGAGTAAGGTAGGATGTCCCGGGTTGGATCATGGTGATTGTAGAACATGACGCGTGAGGAGGGAGCGGGATAGAAGGCGACCTCGGGGGCCAAATGGTGGAGATGTGCGGAGGTACTCCCGAGGTGCTCCGGTCCAACTCACTTGCGTTGAAGGGAGGGCAGTCGGGGAAAGGTAAACCAGTAGGCGGAGGAGAGTCAGATGACGAGGGGTCTGACAAACCCAGCACGCCCGGGTTGTGCAGGGATTTGTTATGTACTGATGATGTACGGAGATAAAAATTACAAGGTGAACGGAACACGGTGAGACCATGGAACGTTCAGAGGGGATGAGGCGAGAGACGCACCTGAAGAATCGTTTGTCGAGTCCGAATCACCATCCCCGTCCACCTCACCATCGACACCTGGATGACGTGGTCCCGGAGACCGAGAAACGCTCCCCAAACACTGGAGGACGTCTTCAATGTTCGGGCGGGTACTTGGTTGAGGTGCCCAACACAGCTCCAACATTCCCCACAAACTATCCGCGAACCCGGCTTCTCTGGGAGGACGTATATCCTTCAAGACATTCACGAAAACCGTTAGGTCCGCGTGGTTATGGAACGGCAGGTGGCCCGTGATAGTTTCGTATATCACCATTGCAAACGCATAGCAGTCCGAGGATTTCGTTGGACGACTGTTCTCGAGTCCGAAACGCTGTGGGTCGATGAGTTCTGGGCTCATCCATCTGGCTGTACCACCCTGGGCGTATGAGCTCGAGGGCAAAACGTTCGTGGGGTCCGAGATGATCGTGAGAAGACCGAAGTCTGCGATGCGGGCGTGGCCAATCTGGTCGATCAGGATGTTGGCCTTGATACCATGGGTAGACTTGGTAAGATGAATGGGTGATTCCGGTCGTCGAATACGCACACCCTTGAGATCCCCGTGGCTCATTCCCTGGCTATGGATGTAGATCAACCCTCTTGCGGCGTCTCCCAACTAGATCAGTTGTCAATGAACACTTGTGGTGAATGGGTGAGATATTGAATGAACAGCCTACCAGCTCTAACCGGTTCACATTCGGGTGTGCCTTGACAAAGTCGTTGATGTTCCCGTTCACCATCCAGTCTGATATCATTGCGAAGTGAGCCTCAGACATCACCACCCCTAGCAGAGGCAGCACGTTCGGATGCCGGAGGGCTTTCCACGTCACAACCTCCTTGCAGAACCTCTGCACGGGGCTCAATTATTAGTGCATCGTGCCGGAAACAGAAAGGAACTGGTAACCCACGCCAAGTATCTTCTGTAAATCACTGTCTGAGTATGTTCTCAAAACCTTTATCGCAACGTCCCGGTCGCGATGCTTCCCCTTCCACACGTCTGCACACCCGCCCCTATACCGCGTGCCACCTCTTCGATCATACCACACGGGGACCCTCATGGTTCTCGGGACGAGTGCATGGCGACCGCAAACCCTGTACAACGACCTGAGGCATTTCTTCCGGACCTGTGGCAAAAGTTCTAGTCTATCGAGTGCCTAGTGTGGGCACCAATATCAATCAGTATCTAGGTTTAGCAATGATGAGCGGATGCGGGACGTGCCTCGTCTATCGCGTCGATAAAGGATTGGGCGTCGTCCCCACAGCGGATGCGACGGATGAGGTCGCCCCAATCCTCACTCGAGAAGATGGTATCGATCAGGAAGGGGAGCTCACCCCGACTGAACACGCGTCCGATCAAAAATTCAAAGGCTGGAGTGTTAGAGCCAACAACCAATCAAGATTCTGTACAGGATTGACGGAGGTGGGGCTGAAGGCGTACCGATCTCGGATAGGGAGGTGATATTAGCGTTGGTATCAACCGGTGCTAAGTGGGGGGCGCTTCCGCCCACGCTGAGGTTTTCGCCTAGGATTGACACCGGTGCAGCGAGAGTACCGAGTATTTGCTGGATCTCCAACTTGTGGCCGCAGATCTTGTTGTTGTTGTACTCGGTGTCCGACGCGTTTGTCCGCTTCCTGAGTGTTCGTTCGATTTCGTGTGTAAGCCTGAAGTTGCTTGATCACGATGTCAGCAAACAGGGGCAAGGCTGACCAACGCACCTTTCTAATTCCTCGAGTTTTATCCTCATGGACTGGCTTAGGTACACCCCTTGGGTTACAATCTTCAGAGTCTCGCACATGTTGAAACAATATTCGGATAGTCGAACGGAATCTTCGTTGCAGATTTCATCCTGACCGAAATGCAATCGATGTATCATGTAACCGGAACGGGCGTCTATAGTCCCCGGGGGCCGAAAGGGTACTCACTCGGACCAGGGCCAGGATAGTGCCAACCCTTCTGTAGACCTCCCGTGTGGGGGAGGATTCAGCTGCGATCCTATTCAGGGCGTTGATTTTGTCGTTGAGGAGGAACCGCCAATGCCCCCCTCCGACCCTGTTCTTGCAGGCCGTGGTCGTCAGTTGGGGAAGGCACATCATCACCAGCCGAGAGGTAAGGGTGTACCGGTGGGGCAAGGTTGAGTGCAAAGGGTGGAGGTGGTTACCCAGGAGGTTGCACGAAACCGAGGGCTGATGCCGCCCCAAAGGCAACAAGACTCGGAGTCCATGCGTCCGTACGTGGGGATTTTAAAGAGAAATTGTAACCGCCGGCGTTGACCGAACAAAGAAGGCTGTGCTTCCTGGTTACTTCCTGTTTGTAGACTAGCGTTGGCAATCGTTATGTATCCGATCAAACTTGGATCGATTAGGGAAACGAATGCCAGCTTCGGCGCAAGCCCGGATCTAGCCCCGCCGGATGGTCTTGGGGCAAAGGTTTCTCTAGGGACAGACTCCGAGGGACTCGGCAAGCGCTGACAGATTTAGAGTCTAAATCTGTCAGCGCTTGCCGAGTCCCTCGGAGTCTGTCCCTCCGCTCGTTTGTGGGGAGCCCCGTTAGCTTCTCACCGGTCACCGGTGTGGAAACGATTTCAGAGCGTTCGTTCAACGTTCTGTCTACCTCAACCCTTTGCCTGACCGCATCGCCCCCCCCCAAATGGCGCTTGCCTCCTCGTCCAAAACTCTCGTAGTGGCTCCCTCCCACTTTCCCCAGACTTTCCCCCTCACAATCTCTCGTGATCGAAGCGGTGGGCGGGTGCCCCCAAAAGAACCTCTCACCGAATTCTCGTAACCCCCCGTTGGAAGGGGCCCCTCAGAAGTTTATGCAAGGTGTTGGGTTCAAGTGAGTTGGACCGTACCTGTTTTTTCGGGTCCTATATTGTGCTGAGATAAATTGTGCCTGTAATGGCCGTGCACATCAGCGGTAGCCCCCACCCATCTCCCACTTCCAATATCCACAGCCTGGCGTCTGGCTTTTTGAACGGAATCCCTGAGTGTTCCGTGCGATTCCTGGGGTCGTTGCTCTCCGGACCAGGTATGACGAACTTGTAACTTATATTACCAGCATTCTGACACCCACCCGTTGTAAAATGGCGCGTCCATCGCTGCACAGACATAAACCAGCGACTATTCATCTGGCCTTCGAGGAGACTTTCCACAATGGTGTACAGAAGCCATTGAAAACCTCCCGGTAGGATACCTCAGCTCGGCTTATGGTTGCCAGGCAGTGCCATGTCGCAGTACTCCAATATCGATCGCCACGCCCTTCGTCTTCTTCAGATTCTGCTTACACCACTACTCGACTCAACTTCCGTCCCTCCCTGTTGTTCACCCCCCCAGCCCTAGCGATCCCCGTTCCACTTTCGCCCGTAGTGCGGGCTGTCCCGAACACAATGGACCGGGTATCGTTTCTAAGTGCAAGGTATGAAAACCTCGGTTCATTCTCAACGATCGTACCCTGAGTTTTTCCACAGTGCTCGCGCCGCCGTTCCATGTCACATCTGTCGGAGTCGTCTTTTTTTCCCCTCATCACCCCCCCTTCTATTCGAACGACTCCCAATTAATATCCATCCTTCTGAACTTCAACGTACCCCGGGCACCAAAAATGACTGATTATCCCACCACACCGATCAAGCGAGGCTACAATCTGCGTCGGCATTTTCGAATGTTGGAAGTCAGGCTGGGGGCCGTTGAGGGCTGACTCGGATGATCGGTGCATGCTGGCGCATGGCACACAGGCCACGGCTGACATGGCTACCACGCGACGCCCTCGATCGCTTTGACCCGGCCCCTATGGGCAACACTGCCGTTGGCATCTCTATCTCATGGCGGGTGACCGTTTTTTCAACCCGACTATTCTCATTGGGCGCACGATTTCCTTTGTACTGGGTGGCCGACACCGTGTGGCCCTCTTGTTATTGCCACGGACGACCTGAAAGTGGCTTTCCACGGTTTCTTTTGTGTCGTTCCATGCCTCCCCACCTCCACCACGGCCGTTTCAGCGTTCCGTGTGCGGTATATAATGAGCACGATGCCCGGTTTTACTCATTCTCCCTCACCACTCAAAGGCCTCGCCACTTCTGAATCCTCGTTGCCCCCGCCTCATCTGCTTGCCCGGCCATCTTACCAAATTGTCACAATTTTTCAACCGCTATAGCAAAAAGTACGCTCACTCTTAGATCTCGTGTTCCTTATTGCGGGGACTGATATCGATATTCAGGCCTGCCTCTCCCAGGCAAAATCCCCCCCCCCCCCATGGAAATTACCTTCGAACTCCCTGTCGTCCCCAGGCGTGAGGCTAGGCTTAACTGGCTGGAAGAAAAATTGAGCCTGGCGCCCGTGCCAGGTATACAAGTCCCAGGTTCCCTAGACAATTCATACAATTCTCAGGCCATCCCTCCCTCCCCCAATAAACCGGCTACAACCGCGTTAGGCGAGTGGGATGCTCCGGGGAAGGGCGGAGAGAAAGAAAAGGGTAAAGTGGGGGGAAAGGAAGAAGGGGGTGAGGAGGAAAAAGTAGGTGAGGGAGAAATAAAGGGTGTGGAAGCGGAGAAGCGACCCCGGCGTATCGGGAAGTTTTTCCCCTATTACAATTAAACCAGGACGTAGATTGGGTGACGATTCCCCTCCGTGCTCGCCCTTGGGTCGAACCCGGTGTGTTTGACTTCCGCGCTGTTCCTTCATTACCACTTTTCCTTCGCTCTTTGTCTACCATTCTTCCTCCATCCTCGTTTTCTGTCTTCCGAACGTCCCCTCTTCAGTTTCCTCTACTTTCTATAGACATATCTTTTCCCCACTCGCATATGAATCTCTCCGACTCTTTGACCCGTTCTGTGGGGATTACATCTTTGTTGTAACGATAGCCGACAACGCAGCTTTGTATTTTTCATCAATCCAGAATCTCTAATATCGGGTGTTCCAGACATGACTGGAGTGTCGACATCACCAAACCTGATGGATCGATAGGATTGGGTGAACTCGCTCGTGTGTGAAGGTCCCGACCTGAAGACAAAGAACACTCCGGACGGAATAGCTGTTCTTTCCTGCCTACCCTTGGTCCCACTAAGATGAGGCGGTTTTTTTCGCGGCCCGAATACGCTCTCCAAGACCTCAAACTTCAAAAGCCATATCCCACCGCACCCCCCGGAACTGCTTCCCAGGATCGAGAAGGGCTCCGAGATTTAAAACCCTCGGCAAGCGCTAAGCGGGCCAGACACTTATAATGCGACCTCCATATATTATGGGATCCACAGATGCTAAGGTCCACTTCGGAGGCGCAGCAAGCGTGAGAAACGTGTGACGTAGCCATGCCACCAAAATCAGCCGGACGCGGGCGGCAGTCACCAAGCCCGGAAGATTACCGCCAGAGCACCTACCCGCGAAGCACAGCTCACACCCTCCCTCTTTCTCCCGGTTGTACACTTTGGTCCGTTAACGACATAACGACGCCCTCCTTAAATGCATGAACCCCCGCAACTACTTCCTAATGTCCCACGGTATTCATCCCACGCGTTCGAATGCCCGTTCGCGTTTTCTTCTGTCTGGCGGATAGGTTTCATCCTTTCGGATTTCGTTCTACTACACCACCGCACAACTTCCGTTCCTCCCACGGTACCTCGTTCTGCTGCTTCATCTTGCCGAACACAACAGACTGGGTATCGTTTCTAATTCACAGTGGCCGGTACCGGGGGCAGGTAGCGGGCCCAGTACGAAAAAACACCGTTAATTCTCAACTACCGTGTTTTTCCGCAGCGCTCGTGCCACCTCCCCGCGTCCCATATCTGCCAAAATCATTCTTCTTCTCCCCTCGCCATCCCCCTTCTATCGAACGATTTCCAATCGATATCTTCCTTCCGAACTTCAACGTATCTTGGGCACAAAAAATGACTTGCGATTATTCCATTGCGCCGAGCAAGCGAGGGCCCTAATCGGTACCAACTCGGCATTTTCACCCGTTGGAAGTCAGGCTGGGGGCCATATGTCAAGGGCTGATTCGGATGGTCGGTGCATGGTGGTGCACGGCACGCGGGCCACGGTTGACAACTACCACGTGACGCCATCGTTCCCTACTCCTGGGGACCCGGGTCCTCTCGGGTCATACCTCGATACCAGCAGTGGCGGGCCCCTTGTTTCCAAATCCGAAAAGGATATCCGTGGACCGCTGTGTGGAGTCTCCGATCGCAGAAGCGATCGCTTTGACCGGGCAACGTTGCCGTCGGCATCTCTACCTCATGGGGCGTGACCGTTCTTTCAACCGAGGATTCTCATTGGGCCCACGGTTTGCTTTGTACTGGTGGCTGGCCCCGTGTGGCCCTCGTGTTATAGCCACGGACGACCCGAAAGTGGCTTTCCATGCACACTTTTTTGTCGTTCCATGCCCTGCCCCCACGGCCCTTTCAGCGATATATAGTGGGCATCATCATGTCTGGTTCTGCTCATCCTCCCTCACCACTCAAAGACCCCGACATTTCCGCACCCTCAGTGCCTTCCTCACTCGACCATCTCATCAATGTCACCATTTTGCAACCGCTCCAGCAAAAAGTACGTTCACCCCCCTCGTATTCCCTCCTTGTGGGAACTGACACCAATATTCAGGCCTGGCTCCCCCGAGTCGAAAAAATCCCGTCATAGAAAGAATTTGGTCACGGGAACCACCTCAAAACGCCCTGTCGTCCCCGTGCGTGAGGTTAGGCTGGAATCACTGATCCGAGCAGCGCAAGGGGTGGGGGTTGCACTAGCCGTGCCAGATAAACAAGTCCGAGATGCCCTCGCTAGTTCATACAATTCTCAGGTCGCCCTGCCCTCCCCCGATCAACCGGATACAACTATGGTGGACGAGTGGGACGCTCCGGGGGAGGACTGGAAGGAAGAACGGGGTGGGGAGGAAGAGAGCCAAGGGGAAGAGAGCCGGGGGGAAGAGAGCCAAGGGGAAGAAAGCCAAGGGGAAGAAAGCCAAGGGGAAGAAAGCCAAGGGGAAGAGGGGGGAGAAGAGGGTGAGTGGGAAGAGGGTGAAGAAGATGGTGAGGAGGAAGGAGGGGACGATGGGGGGAGAGAGTCGGAAGAGGAGGAAGAGGATAAACCACCCCAGCGTATTGCAAAGTACTTCCCCATCTCACCCGCGAGGGGGAGGTGGGTCGGGTGACGATTCACCTCGAGCTCCGTGCTTGCCCTTGAAGCTTGAGCTACGGACGCAATTCCGCAAACACTCAGGCCGAATCCGATGTGTTTTTGCCTTTCGCACCGTCCCTTCATTCTCACCTGTCCTTTGCTCTTAGTCCTCCCACCCCCATTTTTTTGTGTTCCGAACGTCGCCCACCCAGTTTCCTCTACTTACCGTGGACAGATCTTTCTTCCCGCCCGCATATGAATCACTCCGACCATTTGGCCCCTTCTGTGGAGGTTGCATCTTTGTTGTAGCGATAGACGGTAACGCATCTTTGCATTTTCCACCAATCTAAAACCCCTATTTAATATCGGGTGGCCGGACACAGCTGGAGGGTCGACATCACCAAACCTTCCGAGGGTTCGATAGAACTGGGTGAACCCATCGTGTTTGAAGGTTTCGATTTGAGCAAAGAACACTCAGGACAAATAACTGATCTCCCCCGCCCATTTTTTGTCCCATTAAGACAGGGCGGGATTGTTTGCGGCCCAAGTGCGTTGTCCAAGGCCCAAAACTTCAAGAGCCATATTCCACCGCACCTTTCGGAACTGCTTCCCCCAGGATCGAGAAGGGGTCTGACACTTAAAACCCTCGGCAAGCGCTATGCGGAGCCAGACACTGATGCGACCTCCAGATATTGTGCATATGACCCGATCGTGGAGACGGCTGGGGTCCACTTCGGAGGCGCAGCAAGCGTGAGAAACGTGTGACGTAGCCGTGTCACCCAAATCAGTCGGACGCGGGCGGCAGTCAAACCCGGGAGATTACCGCTCAGAGCACCTACCCGCTGAGCACAGCTCACCACCCTCCCTCTTTCTCCCGGTTGTACACTTTGGCCCATAACGACATAACGACGCCCTCCTTAAACCCCGGCCCAGAAGATTGCCACCTTTCACCGCCCACACGTCAATCTCTCCCGTCCCGTGCATTCAAAGCGCCTGGAGTTCCGAAGCATTACAATGATGGAAACTAAACTGTACGTGTCCGGTCATGCGGTGTGCCAGCTGGCATGTCTGACTAAATACACTCTTCGTGTTTTCGTGGGTTTGAAGGACGCACACACCACTAATCGTCGAACGTACGAACAGCGGTGGGTTCCAATCTGCCGACGGAGCGCTTTACGTTTCAAAGCCGTACCGTTCATCATCAACGAAGAAACTACGAGCCACAATCGCTTTCACTCCTCGTGCAAGTCACTTCGACACAAATAATGTGTCTTCCGGTACAAACGAGTTCCGGGTAAGTCGCTTTCCTTCCCGAGTGGCAAAAGTCGACCGGACTGACTCCGGAGATGATGGGATGTGTAATATTGTGGTGATCTAGGGTTTCTTCACGCTTTTTTGGATTTCAATCTTTTTCTTCATGACCCGGACGTACATTGAAGGTATCGAAGCGAACGGCACACCTCTCAACCTCCAATTTGCGGCACAATTCTTTCAACACGCTCTCCCTCTCGCCTTATCCGATGCTGTTCTCGTCTTATCGACAGGGATATGCGTCCCGTTCGCCAAACTGCTCGCCAATGGCAACATCAAGTACCACTGGACCGGTGTTATCATCCAACATGCTTGGCAGACTTTGGTACTAGCAATAACCGTCAAGTGGACTTTCAACCGGTGAGTGGGTCACCCGCGTGTGTGCGAAGGGGGTGCGAAACTGCGCTGACTGTGCTTCCCATCATAGCCAATGGCCATGGGTTCAGAGTGGGTTCCTAACACTCCACTGCTTGGTACTGCGCATACCCCCAACTCGTCCCGTGATCGGTACTCTGACCAACCGTTGCAGGTGATGATCATGAAGATGCACTCGTACGTCTACGTCAACGGATACCTCCAATGGGTTGATCGCGAAGCCAAAAAAGTCCTGGCAGCCCTTCACAAGGAGACCGAACGTGTGGGGGGATTTGAGACAGCGGTTGCTGTTGCCAAGATTCACAAGAAAGAGGCAGATGGTGCCTCTGTTCGAAGCGATTCCGGTTCTTCGACCCCAGACACCCCAAATGGGCACGGCGGTGGGGAAAGATCGTTCCTGGAGGTCGAGGTTTCAGCTGCGTCAGTACTTCGTCAGCGACTGGCTGCTGCCGCTGCCGCTGCGAAAAACGAAACTGTAGCGACGGGACATACCGCGGATATAGCCGAGGAGCCCTACCCGTTGGTTGATCACCCAGACGAAAAGGTGTCGGAGCTAGCCGAGGAGTATTCGAAGTTGGACGCTGAGCTTGTCAGCACAGGCTCAGCGAGGGTTAGGTGGCCAAACAACATCAGCTGGAGTAATTTTGCTGATTATCAGCTCATCCCGACTCTGGTGTATGATTTGGAGTACCCTCGGACAGAGAGGTGAGTTTTGAAGTCGATCTGATTTAGATCAAATAATGATGCCCGATAGGATCCGACCACTCTATGTTTTTGAAAAAACTGTGGCCACGTTCGGGACATTTATGCTATTGTATTCGGTGACAGAGGTGTTTATCTTGCCGAAGATCCACCAGGCGTCCTTCTTTCGGGCGCTGCTGGACCTGGCTCTCCCGTTCATGGTCGCATATCTCCTATTATTCTATATTATTTTTGGTGAGAAGTTTATCTCCTAGCCGGAAGCCGTATCTGATCATTCCAACCAGAGTGCATCTGCAATGGTTTTGCTGAGCTGTCCTGGTAAGCACAATGCGGTGCAATTGCCGGGTACGGACTTACCATTGGTTCCTCAGTTTCGCGGACAGACAGTTCTACGAAGATTGGGTAAGCGGAGCCGCCCTGTATTATTGAACGGTTCCACTGAAAGTCTGCCAACAGTGAGGAACGGTTTACTTGATCAAGTATTGATCAATCGGGCTAAAGCCGAGGAACTCCGGTCCTTTCAGGTGGAACTCGACCTCATGGGACGAGTTCTCGCGCAAGTGGAATAAACCAGTTCACCAGTTCCTGCTCAGGCACGTGTACACGTCGACGATGAGGAGTTACAAGTTGTCCAAGACGAGCGCAATGTTCATCACCTTTATGTTGAGCGCCGCCGTCCATGAGCTGGTGATGGTAATCGTGACCCAGAAGATAAGGTCCGTGCGGAACGTGTTCGGTCTCTGATTCGTACGTGACTAACGAGGGTCGGCCGCAGGATGTACTTGTTCATGGCCCAGGTGGGAGATAAATTATCATTAAAAACGTCAACCCGTTGACTGATAACTTGGAACCACCCTCCCCGTACAGTTGATCCAAATACCGCTGATAGCGGTCGGAAGGACTCCAGCGATTCGGAGGAACAAAATACTCGGGAACATTTTCTTCTGGGTCTCACTCTTTTCTGGCTTCCCACTTTTGTGCGTGTTATATGTGGTGTACTAACGGAGGGTTCCCGACGCGAGCCTGGAAGCCGGGACTCAACTCCGCACGCCGGGCGGCGGTGTCGTGCTACAGCACCCCCTTTATGACCCTCACCCCACCCTTGTGTGGTCTGACTGTGGGCCTTGAGCACGCTTCCCTTGACCTTCCACCTTTCTCTTTGCGTTGACGGCTTAGATACACGAGGGTAGGATGTATGGGTATGGTTATATTGTATAGTGTATCGTGAAGACGGCGATTTAATTTATCAAAGAGTGGACCTACGGCTGGTCGAATATATAGGTGCCTGTACTGTGTATAAAGTCGTCAACGTTGCCAAGGGTATCCCCCCTTTGACCCTCGTAACAACCACCACCACCGCGCTACCCTCTGGTAATAGAACAACCCGCTCAATCACAGACGGAACACTGCTTCGTGACCTCCGCGAGTGGGTTCAGGGGACCGGCGGCGAGATTATCCACAGGACGTCATGGAACTCTGACATACTCATTTTCCTAAGAGCTCGTCGAGAGGAGGGTGTTTGCGAAAACGCCACTACACTCAGATACGGGCGAAGAGCTGTACGCGTCGTGCGAACCTCGCCAACAGCCTCAGGTCATCCTCCGCCTCCTGCGTCCACTGCTGGTCGCGTCCGTAACACTGGCGGGTATCCGGGTGGCGATCAGAACGAAAGCAGAAAACCCATGTGAAAACGCCCTTGAGTACAGCAACAGGAAGTCAGACAAGATGACGGTCTGGTACCACCAACGCCGCTCCTAACCGGAAACGAGCTGCCGTGAAATGTCGAAGACCACCCTCTGCGCAATATGCAGAGATGAGATGAGCGGTGGTTGATTCCACCGTGACACCGAGAAGATATACGTTCAGAGCTCATTGTAATTTTAACCTTTTAACCGGGATGCGCGAGGGGGCACGGGGTCGGGGAACGCTAAAAACGTGTATGCACTACATATCACCACAGGGCCTCGTGAGCTGGTACATGATCCCCAGGAGTGCAGCGGTGCCTAGCCCGAGAGAACCTCAATGAACTGGGGTTCAAGGGGGATCAACTGGAAGTAAGAACCGGGCGCTTGTGTTTTCGATTACCGTCATCAAACGACCTCGCCGCTCACGCAACTACTCGAGGGCAGGGAAAATCTAGTCCTGCTGCGTCGTTTAGACGCACCGCGGATGCGGTTACGGAGACCGGCCCTGGAGTGCTGGAAGTACCCTACGGAGCGCAATCCTCGCAGATTGGTAGGTTTCGTTGGTCGATGACCCCAACGCTTGATCGTGTGAAACAGGCTGCGAGGAACCTCTTAGACACGTTTTCCACAAGCGCGGATGATCTGCAAAAGGTGGGAAACGGGTGGTTTTAACCCCAGTCTCCGGGCAGGTTATGTGCATTTTGCTCTGACTGTACGGAAACTAACGGCGTGGTGTTTTGGCGCTCGCCGGAGCGTCCTAGGGTTTACGTGATCCTCATGCGGCTGCTGTTGTCTCTGTTCCCATCACCGCTAAGAATGAATGGCTGGAACAGCGAATGAATACTTGTCAGCGTCCCAGGTCGTCTCTAGACGCTAGAATGACGGTCAGGGGTGACTGGTCCACCAAAAACACCCTCACCTGATGTTGGTTCCCCGTTCGAATGGTCCCCAAGGCCCGGCCGTGTTCAGACTTTCGGCTGCGGAGAGGGGGTCCCTTGCGCGAAGTAAAAGGTGGGGACACAACGATCGTTCTACACGTCCGTAAACTTCGGGCCTCGAACGAAAAGAGCTTACCAAGAGGGTGCAGCGACCGATATCCCAAAATATGTGGGGAGCTTGCCGTGGATGTTCGGATCGTACCGGTCAACAGGTTCCCGACGGATTCAACCCCGCCGTCGTGTGGCCGACCGGCGACGCCGTTGGGTTGAAAAGCCCTGCGCGTAGGGGGTTAAGAAGAGTGGCTCCCTGGGACTGGGTGCAGAATTTCGCGATCGAGGGTCACCGTATCGTACAACCCACGCGAAGTCTTGATTTCTTCACGGGAAAGAAATGAAATCTTCGACAATGAGTCTACCCATAACCGCCTCCGCGACGCCCGCCATGGTGGGCGATACGCGTCCCTTGCGTAGGCCGCCTACGGTACTGTTGGAGTTATCGGTTGACCCACCAAAAAAGGCTGAGGGCGACGAACGATTCGGCATGGCGGAAGAAGACGGAACTGGTCCTGGAGCAAGGACAAGGCATGGGGATTGTGCGGTTGCCGTCGGCCCGGGGAGGCGGCGCCACCGGCCGAAAAAATGCCGATGGGTTCATGCGACCTCCAGCCCAACTAAACCGGTCCCCCCACAAACATCTTGTTGCGGTGGATCTTGATGGAGACGATATGGACCAGAGGGAGGTTGCCGATGACGACGGATCATCCGAGAACGATCCGGAAGACTTACCGGCACCACTGCCAATGCCGCTGATGGGTAACCTCAGGGGCAACGATCCCAATTGGCCGATGACGACAAAGGATGAGCTGACGGAGATTCAAGGTGAGATGGAGAAAATCGTCAATGGGATCGATGGCAAAATGCCAGGTTAATTTTGGGGACCCGCGTTGGCTTCAGACCCCCAAACGTGAAGGCAGAGGTTTGCTCTGGTTGGCGAAAGCCTGCAAGGACCGTGAGCGCGCCTACAATACAACAGGTGGACCCACCCCCACCACCTGAGATTCGAGGGCTGCAGATACAATGTATTATCGCACTCGTCCCCCCGCTCGGGAAACGGACACATAGCTAGCTAGTTTACGCGCTCGAAATGTACCCCGAAATTTTTGGGACTTAGGCGGAAAATGAAAGAAAAGATAGAGTTCCCCGATACTTACGTCCGCGCCATTGCCTTTCGAAGGAGGATGAGCAGTCGTGAAGACAACATACCATAAAAGGAACGCGTGGTCTGGGGCCGAGCTATTAGTATTAGGCCCCCTGTAGAGGTGCCCTCCCCCTGAACGTCTCCCCTCCCCAAACTCCTCCCTCCCTCTGAATTTGAGGCTGGACTCGAGCCTACCCCCTGTCACACAACGCCAACCCGTTCATCCTTACCAACAGCCTTCATTTCCTTTACCTGTTATATCTACAAAGTGTTTGCTACGCAATGCCCGATAAACCGGGTTTACGAGAACCGGGTGAAGCCTCGTCGTCATTCGTTTACCACACATCAGCACTAACAACCCCTTGCAGATGATAAATGGACCTGGTCGGACACGGATAAACTTAAGTGGGAAGAGACCGAAGAGTACCAGGAATTCTACGAGCACTGGTACGATTCCTTCGCCGGCTACGATTTCCCCGGTGACGAGTTCCCCTACGAGCTATCGCTCGCGGTGGACTCTGTCGACGTATCACCCTCGGGACAGCGGATTATTGTTACCAAATCATACGACGACACGTTTCACCGCCTAATGCGGATATAGATGGAGATGCCAAAGGAGCGATTATTATTGGGCAGCCCGGTATTGGTGGGTATGGTCAGATTTGCGTTCCACCCGACAACTCACCAGTGGATCTGTACTCCAGGAAAATCTACCTTCCTATTCTTCATGCTCGCGCGGCTGTTCTCAGTTCAGCAGGTCGTGCTCCTATCTGACGGCCTTGACATCTATCTTTTCTACCGTGGCAAAGTGTACTGTCGACCTGCGGAGCTCGGTTTCAGCTTCGAGAATCTTCCCGAAAACCCAAACAGAAAGTATAGCCCGATTCCGGCGCTGACCGGTGCGGACTCCGAGGCCCAGAGCCCATTTCTCGACCGCTTTGCAAATGTCTGGCCGATCCAGGTCTCTTTGAAGCCCGATCAATGGAAGCACTGGGTTAAGCAGTACAACGCTGCCGTGTTGGGGATGCCTTTATGGAGCACGGGGGAGCTGATGAAAGGGTATGTTTTTAGCTAGTTCACCTCTCTTCCACCAACATTGGCCATGTCTGATAAAGGCCCGTCACTGACTGCCCTTCATCTTTGCTGCAGTTTACTGCTTCAGCGCAGGTACACCAGCTTTCGGAGCACACTACAGAACTTCCTCCCACTTGGTGATAGCTTGCCACCCCACACCGTTGGTAACGAAGATATCGACGCCGTGCTGGAGGTTCTCCAGACCGAGAGGAGGAGGAAAGAGGCGGAGGAGGAAGAGGAAGGATACGCGGCCGTGGTGGCGGAGGCTCTCGCTGCGGTTGGCAATGACTCTAGAGGAGTGCCCATGGATGAGGACGAAATTGCGGTCAGTGCACCAGGTCAGATGCAAGACCCAGCGGACGATGCGTTCGAGGTCTTGGTGCGCAATGCGACTGAAGAGTTCGGCTTCGCCCCTCGTGACGTGTATGGCGGTGTTTTTGCGCTCCCCAAGACAAAAATCCGACACATCGCTGAGGTGGGGAAGGCCGATTATTCCAAGCTAAAAGAACTTGTCGATGCGCTCTCGGACCGTGGAATGGACAATTTCTCACGCCACGTGGTCGCTGTGAAACCTCGCTACTGCTCACTCGAATACGACTATCTGGAAATCGACTTCAAATCGACTCGGATTGCGAGGCAAGTGACAGACGTGATGTGGTTGAAAGAAGGAAATCACCTCCGCGATACGTACGCCCTCCTCCGCGATTTCCCGGGGAGCTCTTGTTTG
>Ga0307516_10005021_pt1 | contig 16023 bp, 15 predicted proteins | sample 19_EM_MG_FD_203310 | JGI IMG/M metagenome (GOLD analysis project Ga0307516, IMG submission 203310) | Populus trichocarpa ectomycorrhiza microbial communities from riparian zone in the Pacific Northwest, United States - 19_EM | ecosystem: Host-associated > Plants > Roots > Unclassified | place...
GGCCGGATGCCGTTCCGCCGGGGTCTCGCTGCGCGAGCCCTTTGCCGGCTCCACTCCCCGAGGGGCCGGCCGCGACTGGCCCGGCAGAGCCGGATCCAGCGCTCCCTTGAATTTCTCTTGAAGCCGGTGGGCGGCAGCGCCGGGCCGTGAAGCGGCGGCACGGCAGGGCGAGAACAAGATGCCTTCCCACGCTTTGATCGGGCTTTAGATCGGCGGCGGCCTGTCTACGATCAGGGTGCGGTGAATGCCTTTCCTGGCCAGCATCGCGTCAGACCATCAGGAATCCGCCATGCGTATCCAAGCCAACCCCCCTGCCGCCGCCACGCTGCCCGCCGCACCGACGAAGTCCACCCGTGCGCCGCACACGCCCGCGATGAAGGCCGCCGCCGCGCCGGCCGCTGCCAAGCCGGCCACCAAGGCTGCGACGGTCGCCAGCCCGGCCAAGGCCGCCGAGGTCGCCGCCGCGCCCGAGACCTACGGCGGCGCCGGCAGCCTGCTCGACGCCGAGGCCTGACCCCCGTCGCGCGCGTTCCGCGCGCGAGAAACGACGACCCCGACCGACTCCGGCAAGGGGTCTTTCGTCGTGGCCATTGGCCTGGCGCCTTCCGTTGCCTAAGCTTCGCGTTCCAACACGAAGGAACGCATGGCCAAGAAGACTCCCGGCGCGAAGACCGCCGCTCCCACCAGCACGATCGACATCGGCATCGGCGCCAAGGATCGCGCGGCGATCGCCGACGGCCTCAGCCACCTGCTGGCCGATACCTACACCCTGTATCTGACGACGCACAACTTCCACTGGAACGTCACCGGTCCGATGTTCAACACGTTGCACGTGATGTTCATGGGCCAGTACACCGAGCTGTGGAACGCCGTCGACCCGATCGCCGAACGCATCCGTTCGCTGGGCCACCACGCGCCCGGCTCCTACGCCCAGTTCGGCCGCCTCAGCTCGCTGGCCGACGCGCCCGAGTCGCCGCCCAAGGCGCTCGAGATGGTGCGCGTGCTCATGGCCGGCCACGAGGCCGTCGCCCGCACCGCCCGCAAGCTGTTCCCGCTGGCCGACAAGGCCGGCGACGAGCCCACCGCCGACCTGCTGACCCAGCGCCTGACCGTTCACGAACAGACGGCCTGGATGCTGCGCTCCCTGCTCGAAGAATAAGCCGACCCGACCTCACCAAGGACTGCCATGCGCGTCGCGATCGTCACGTTCGACGGCTTCAACGAGCTCGATTCCTTCATCGCACTGGGACTGATCAACCGCTTGCGCACGGTGGGCGTGCATGCCGAGATCACGAGTCCGTCCGCTCAGGTGACGTCGATGAACGGCGTCACCATCACGGCGCAGCAGCCGCTCGAGTTCGTGCTGGACGCCGACGCCGTGCTGTTCGGCAGCGGCATCTACACCCGGGCGATTGCCGAGAACGCGTCCTTGATGGACCGCATCGTGCTCGATCCGACGCGCCAGCTGATCGGCGCGCAATGCTCCGGCACGCTGCTGCTGGCTCGCCTGGGCATGCTGGGCGACGCGCCGGCCTGCACCGACCTCACCACCAAGCCCTGGGTGGTAGAGGCGGGCGTGCGCGTCGCCGACCTGCCGTTCATCGCCCGCGGCCCGATCGCCACCGCCGGCGGCTGCATGGCGTCGGCCTACCTCGCCACCTGGGTGATGTGGCGTGCCGCGGGCCGGGAGGCCACGCGCCAGGCCTTGCACTACGCGGCGCCGGTCGGCGAGAAGGACGCGTGGGTCGACCACGCGCTGAAGGTCGTCGGCGACTCGCTGGGCGATTCCGCGGCCCCCTGAATTGTTTCAATGCGCTACCAAGCGTGGGGGGCGTCCGTTTTTGCGGCGGACGTGACCCGGCGCGCTGGCATGATCCCGCCTTCCAAAGAGTGGAGAGGATCCGACATGGCGCAAGCCCATAACAAGCCCCTGCAATCCAGCGCGCGCGTGGCGCTCGCCTGCGTCGCCGTCGCGGCGCTGGCAACCGGCCTCGCCGGCTGCGGCAAGAAGAAGACGGAGCTCGGCGAGGGTGGCTCGGTGGTCAGTGGCTCCGCCGGACCGGCAGGCGCACAGAACGCGAGCCACGAGCTGGTCCGGTGCGACGCGCCGGTGGCCACGATGGCGCTGGTCGAGAACCCCAACGGCTACGTGATGCAAGGCTCCTACAACCTGCCCAGCTCGCCGGTGCCGCTGGTGCGCCTGATCGCGCAGCAGAGCGGGTGCTTCCGCATCGTCGACCGCGCCGCCGGCCTGCATGCGACCGTGCAGGAGCAGGAGCTGAAGAACGCGGGCATCCTCGGCGACAAGGTGCAGGTGCGCAAGGGCCAGGGCTACGCGGCGCAGTACACGATCACGCCGAGCCTGACGTTCAGCGAGCGCGACGCCGGCCGCGAGATCGGCGGCGTCCTGGCCCACATTCCCGTCCTCAACAAGTTCGTCGGCCTGGCCGACAGCGTCAAGCTGAAGGAGGCCCAGGTGGCCCTGCTGCTGACGGACAACGAGACCACCGAGCAGATCGCCGCGGCCACCGGCTCGGTGCGCGTCACCGACCTGGGCATGGCCGGCCTGATGCTCGGCCGCGCGGGCGGCGCCGCGGGCGCCGGCTGGAGCAACACGAACGAAGGCAAGGTGATCGCGGCCGCCTTCCTCGACGCCCACAACCAGCTCGTGACGCAACTGCGCATGCTGCAGGCCAAGGACCTGCCGCCGCCGGTGCCGACAAAGCAGCACGCCGGCTGATGCCCGGACCGGGACGCGAGCCATGAAGGTCTTTCTCAACGCCAGGAATCACTCATGATCGAAGACGGTTTGCTCAGCTACGACACCCAGACGACCAAGACCTTCGTGGACGCGCTGGTCGGCACCAACGAGAACTTCGCGGAGGACATCGCGACCATCCGCGCCGGCGCAAACAAGGTGAAGGTCATGATCGCCGCCACTGGCCAGCGCTACAACTGGATCGAGCGTACGGCCTACGTCAAGCTGAACATCGAATCCGTCGCGCACGAGGTGCACCACGCGGCGCAGCACACCAAGCTCGGCGATGACTACGACTCGGCGGTGTTCACCAGCGAGAAGGGGCGCCTGGCGCTCGAGGTATCCGCGTTGGCGACCGGGGAGGCCGCGGCCGGCGGCAACGCCACGCGCAAGGTCAAGGAGCTGCTCCCGATCTATCACAAGCAGGCGGTCTACGCGTGCGAGGGCGGCGTGGCCGCGGCGCTGGCCTACGCGTTCGGCAAGAAGTTCATGGCCTACTCCAAGGCGCGGATGGACAAGCTGGGCATCGTCGAAAGCGCCTGCCAGTGACGCGCCCGCGGGCACTTGCCCCGGCGCCACGCCTTGGCGGATAAAGACGGCCCCCGCGGGACAAGTTCAGCTTCCGCGCGAACCCCGGCCGGCACGAAGGGGCCCGACCCGCGATAATCACGGGTTACCCCGCACTCACAAGCGTCCGCCCACGTCCTGGGCCGGCGCACGCCACCATGTCCGCCGATCTCGCCACCCAGGTGCGCCGCCGCCGCACCTTCGCCATCATTTCCCACCCGGACGCGGGCAAGACCACGCTCACGGAAAAGCTGCTGCTGTTCTCGGGCGCGATCCAGATCGCCGGCTCGGTGAAGGCGCGCAAGGCCGCGCGGCACGCGACGTCGGACTGGATGGAGATCGAAAAGCAGCGTGGCATCTCGGTGGCGTCGTCGGTGATGCAGATGGAGTACCGCGACTGCGTCATCAACCTGCTCGACACCCCGGGCCACCAGGACTTCTCGGAAGACACCTACCGCGTGCTGACCGCCGTCGACGCGGCGCTGATGGTGATCGACGCGGCCAACGGCGTCGAACCGCAGACGCGCCGGCTGCTGCAGGTCTGCCGCGCCCGCAACACGCCCATCCTGACCTTCGTCAACAAGATGGACCGCGAAGTGCAGGAGCCGATGGCCCTGATGGACGAGATCGAGCGCGAACTGGGGATGAGCGTGGTGCCGTTCACCTGGCCGGTGGGCATGGGCAAGGCATTCGGCGGCGTCGTCGACCTGCGCAAGAAGCAGATGCGCGTGTTCTCGCCCGGCGAGGCCCGCGCCGGTGGCGACGAGGAGGTGCTGACCGACCTCGACAACCCGGCCTATGCCGACCGCTTCGGCATGGGCTGGGCGCAATCGCAGGACGAGATCGAGCTGCTGGGCGCCGCGGCGCCCTCGTTCGACGAGGAGGCGTTCCTCGAAGGCCGCCAGACGCCGATGTTCTTCGGTTCGGCCATCAACAACTTCGGTGTGCAGGAGGTGCTGGACGCGCTGGTCAGCCTCGCGCCAGCGCCGGGCCCGCGGCCGGCCATGCAGCGCGAGGTGCTGCCCGAGGAGCCGAAGTTCACCGGCGTGGTGTTCAAGATCCAGGCCAACATGGATCCGTCGCATCGCGACCGCATCGCGTTCCTGCGCGTGGCCTCGGGCCACTTCGAGCGCGGCATGCGGCTGAAGGTGGTGCGCTCGGGCAAGGAGCTGCGCCCGAACACCGTCGTGTCGTTCCTGTCGCAGCGCCGCGAACTGCTCGACGAGGCGTTCGCCGGCGACATCATCGGCATCCCGAACCACGGCGTGCTGCAACTGGGCGACACGCTCACCGAAGGCGAGCAGTTGCAGTTCACCGGCCTGCCGTTCTTCGCGCCGGAGCTGTTCCGCAGCGTCGAAGTGGCCGATCCGCTCAAGACCAAGCAACTGCGTGCCGGCCTGACGCAGCTCGGCGAAGAGGGCGCGATCCAGGTGTTTCGCCCGGTGCTGGGCACCGTGCTGCTGCTGGGCGCCGTCGGCCAGCTGCAGTTCGAAGTGGTGGCCCACCGCCTCGAGCACGAGTACGGCGTGCGCGCGCGCATCCTGCCCGCGCGTTACGCGCTCGCGCGCTGGATCACCTGCGAACCGGACGACGGCGGCGACCGCGAGCTGCAACGCTTCATCGACGCCAACGCCCACCGCATCGCCCATGACGCGGTCGACGCGCCGGCCATCCTGGTCGAGTACGCGCCCGAGCTGCGCGCCGTCGAGGCCAACTGGCCCAAGATCAAGTTCCACGCGCTGCGCGAGCACGCCGGCCTGGTGTTCCAGAAGCGCATGGGTGACTAGAGCCTGAACGGGCCCCCAGGGAACCTTGTCGGGCGCGCCGCCTCTATCCCCGTCCAGCCACTTGCGCCGCGCCATGAACAAGTTCCCGCTGATCAGCCTCGCCGGTGCCGCCTTGCTGGCACTGGCGTCCCTCCACGCGCCGGCCGCCGAGTGGACCGGCGCCATGGAGCGCCAGGCCGCCGCACCCGTCACCTGGGCCGACCTCGAGCACAGCCAGTGGATCCCCGACGGTCGCAACGACGCACCGCGCAAGGTCTATGTGTTCATGGACGCGAACTGCAAGTACTGCACGAAGTTCTGGTCCGACGCGCGCCCGTGGGTGCGCAGCGGCAAGGTGCAGCTGCGCCACATCATGGTCGCGGTCATCGCGCCCACCAGCGCCGGCAAGGCCGCGACGCTGATGGTCGATCCGGATCCGGCCGGGCGGCTGTGGTCCTTCGAGGAGGCGCACGCGTTCGGCGTGGTGCGCATGCTGGCCGACGGCACGCGCCACTCGCTGGAGGATCCGAACCTGCGGCCGATGCAGGCGATTCCGCCCGACATCGACCGCTCGCTGATCGACCACGAGCGCCTGATGCGCTCGCTGGGCCTGCACGGCACGCCGGGCATCGTGTTCCGCGCCCTGGACGGGCGGTTGGCGACACGGCCGGGCATCCCCACGGAAGAACTGCCTGCGATCCTCGGCGCGTTGTAGCCCGGCGCGCGCGGCCACGTTCGCCCGCTTGCTGGAGGGCTGCCGGCTCGCGGCGCCGGACTGGATCCGTTCGCTGGCACCGGCAAGAATGCCGGGTTGCGGATCTCGGGCGAGAATCCCGCCATGGCCTCCCGCGTCTCCCTCTATCTCGACCTGATCCGCTGGAACCGGCCCGCCGGCTGGCTGCTGCTGCTGTGGCCCACGCTCTCGGCGTTGTGGATCGCCTGCGACGGCTTTCCCGGTTGGCACCTGCTGGCGGTCTTCACGCTCGGCACGATCCTGATGCGCAGCGCCGGCTGCTGCATCAACGACGTGGCCGACCGCGACTTCGACAAGCACGTCAAGCGCACGGCCCAGCGTCCAGTGACCAGCGGTGCGCTGTCGGTCAAGGCGGCGCTCGTCTTCGGCGCCGTGCTGGCGCTGCTGGCCTTCGGCCTGGTGCTCACCACGAATGCGCCGACCATCCTGCTGTCGTTCGTCGCGCTGGCCGTGACCATCGCCTACCCGTACGCGAAGCGCCTCGTCTCGATGCCGCAGGCGGTGCTGGGCATCGCGTTCAGCTTCGGCATTCCGATGGCGTTCTCCGCGGCGACCGGCGGGCGCGACTGGTCGCTCGCGGCCATTCCCGCGGCGGTGCCCGCGCTCGCCTGGTGGCTGCTGGTGGGCAACCTGTTCTGGGTGCTGGCCTATGACACGGAGTACGCGATGGTCGACCGCGACGACGACCTGAAGATCGGCATTCGCACGTCGGCGATCACGCTGGGCCGCTTCGACGTCGCCGCCGTGATGGCGTTCTACGCGATCTTCCTGTTGTCGTGGCTGTACCTGGGCCTGAAGCTGGGCCTCGGTCCGACGTACGCGGTGGGCATCGTGATCGCCGGGTTGCAGGCGGCCTGGCACTTCACGCTGATCTGGGGCCGGACGCGCGACGGCTGCTTCCGGGCGTTTCGCACCAACCACTGGCTGGGCGCGGCGGTGTTCGGGGGCGTGGTGCTGTCGTTCGTCGTCAACGCGCACGCGGTGCGGTGATGGGCGACGCGCGCCAGGTCGTCACGCTGCGCGCGGCCGATCGTGCGCGCTGGCCGGCCATCGAGAACCTGCTGCAGTTCTACTTCTACGAGTTGAGCCAGTGGTATCCCGTTCGCTTCGACGAGGACGGCCGCTACCCGATCGGCTCGAAGACCGACTATCTCGACCATCCCGGCACGCATGCCTGGCTGATCCTTGTCGACGGCGAGCTGGCGGGCCTTGCCGTGGTCGACGACGAACTTGCCGACGCGCGCCGGGACTACAACCTTGGCTACTTCTTCGTCGCCCGTCGTTTTCGCGGACGCGGTGTCGGCGCGGCGGCCTTCAGCGGACTGCTGGCGCGCTATCCGGGCGAGTGGGAGCTCTACTACCTGGCGCGCAACGAGGCAGCGGCGGCATTCTGGCCGAAGGCGTTCGAGCGCGCGGGCCTGCGCGACGTGGCGGTGAGCAGCGTGATCGCGCATGACGAAGCATGCGTGATGCACCGCTTCGCCGCGCCCGCCCGCTAGACCCCGAACTCGTCGCCGAGTTCCTGCGCGCGCGCCTGCGCGGCGCGCAAGGCCTGCACGATCGCCGGCTTCACGCCCGCGGCCTCCATCGCGGTGATGGCGGCGTAGGTGGTGCCGCCCTTGGACGTCACGCGCGAGCGCAGTGTCTCGGGGCTCTCGTCGGACGCCCGCGCAAGCGCGGTCGCGCCCTTGAAGGTGGCCTGCGCCAGGCGGCGCCCCTGCTCGGCGCTCAGGCCCATCTCGGCGGCCGCCTGCATCATGGCCTCGAGAAAGAAGAACACGTAGGCCGGGCCGGAGCCGGACAGCGCGGTCACGGCATCGAGATCGCTCTCCTGCGCCACCCACAGCGTCTCGCCGGTGGGCGCCAGCACGCGCTCGATCGCGGCGCGATCGGCGGGCGTCACGGCGGCGCGCGCGAACAGGCCGGCGATGCCCTCGCCGATCAGCGCCGGCGTGTTGGGCATCGAACGGACGACGCGCTCGCTGCCGGTGGCGCGCGCGATGGCGTCGCTGCGGATGCCGGCCATGACGGAGAGGTGCAGCGCGCTGCCGACGAAGGGCGCGCACGGCGCGGCGGCCACGCCGAAGACCTGCGGCTTGACGGCCCAGACGACGATGTCCGACCCGGCCAGCGCGGCGCCGCCGGCGGCCTCGACGCGCACGCCAAATTTGTCACGGACGACGTCGGCTTGCGGCGCATGCGGCTCCACCACCACGACGCGGTTCGCCGGATGGCCGGCGGCGATCAATCCGCCCAGGATGGCGCTGGCCATGTTGCCGCCGCCGACGAAGGCGAGCAGCGGGGCGGACGCCGCACCGGAGGGCCCCGAGGGCGGCGCGATCGAAGTGTTCGGGTTCATCATGCGCCCGAGTGTAGAGGCCGCCCTCCTCGTAACCCGCATGAAACCGACACGCAGGGGTCATGCAAAAGTTGCATAAGGCTCCGTGACTAATTCGGCGCGGTCTCGCCTACAGTCCGCTCCACTCCCGGCGCAGGCTTGTTTCCGATCGAGACTGCGGCGCCCAAGGATCTTGCGAAGTCGCCGCTCACGAGGCCGAGCGAACCGCGAATCTCAATCAGACACAAGGAATTCCCTCATGACCAATCTGTCGTACGTTTCGCCGACCGATGACAGCCCCTGGGGCACGTACCTGTCGCAGGTCGACCGCGTGGTGCCCTACCTGGGCAACCTGGCGCGCTGGGTCGAGACCCTCAAGCGCCCGAAGCGCGCGCTGATCGTCGACGTGCCCATCGAGCTGGACAACGGCACCGTGGCGCATTTCGAAGGCTTCCGCGTCCAGCACAACCTGTCGCGCGGCCCGGGCAAGGGCGGCGTGCGCTACCACCCGGACGTCACGCTGGAAGAAGTGATGGCGCTGTCGGCCTGGATGACGGTCAAGACCGCCGCCGTGAACCTGCCGTTCGGCGGCGCCAAGGGCGGCATCCGCGTCGATCCCAAGCTGCTGTCGACGAAGGAACTCGAGCGCATGACGCGCCGCTACACCAGCGAGATCGGCCTGATCATCGGGCCGCAGAAGGACATCCCGGCGCCGGACGTGAACACCAACGGCCAGATCATGGCCTGGATGATGGACACGTACTCGATGAACACCGGCTCCACTTCGACCGGCGTCGTCACCGGCAAGCCGCTGCACCTCGGCGGCTCCGCCGGCCGCATCAAGGCCACCGGCCGCGGCGTGTTCGTCACCGGCCGGGAAGCGGCGCGGCGCATCGGCCTGGACCTGAATGGTGCCCGCGTCGCGGTGCAGGGCTTCGGCAACGTCGGTGGCTCCGCCGCCGAACTGTTCGCGCAAGCCGGCGGCAAGATCGTCGCCGCGCAGGACCACACCGGCACCATCTACAACGCCAACGGCTTCGACCTGGCCGACCTGATCCCGCACGTCACGAACACCGGCGGCGTCGCCGGCTTCAAGGGCGCTGACGTCATGAAGTCGGAAGAGTTCTGGGACGTCCAGTGCGACATCCTGATCCCGGCCGCGCTCGAAGGCCAGATCAACGAAGACCGCGCCCGCCGCATCAAGGCCAAGCTGGTGCTCGAAGGCGCCAACGGCCCGACGACGTCGAAGGCCGACGACATGCTGTTCGAGCGCAACATCCTCGTGGTGCCGGACGTGATCTGCAACGCCGGCGGCGTGACGGTGTCGTACTTCGAATGGGTGCAGGACTTCTCCAGCTTCTTCTGGAGCGAGGACGAGATCAACGTGCGCCTGGACAAGATCATGGTCGACGCGCTCAAGAAGATCTGGGACACGGCCGACCGCCACAAGATCACGCTGCGCACCGCGACGTTCGCCGTCGCCTGCGAACGGATCCTGATCGCGCGCGAAGAGCGCGGCCTGTACCCCTGAAGTCGATCCGCGCGGGCCCGGGCCCGCGCGAGTCTCGTCTTCACGAGGGCCCTGCGGGGCCCTTTTCCATGGGCGGGTCAGGTTCGGAGCGATGGCCCGGCGCTGGCCGCGTCCCCCGGATCGGCCGGCGCGGGCGCGGGTGCCGGTGCCGTGGTCACGACGACGCGCTGCGTCTTGCTGTCGCCGCCGTCCTGCGACGGCTCCTCCGGGCTCTTCTCGTGTGGCTTGACGGTGGAGCGGATGATCATGATGCGGTTCAGCACGTCGAACCAGAACGGGGCGCCGAGCATGATGGCCAATGCGGTGATGAGCCAGCCGATGGCGACGCGCACCACGGAATAGACCTTGCCGCGCGGGAAGCGGCATTGCTCGCTGACCGCACCGCCGGTGGCGACCTTCGCGCTGCAGAACTGCGTGGGCCAGAGCGGGAACGTATCGTTGTCGACGCTCGGGCTTTCCCAGCCGATCGGCATCGTGACGGCCTCGAGCTCGCCACGGGCGAACTGGATCGTCTCGAGCTCGTCGCCGGGGCTCGCGGACGCGGCCGCCTTCGCCGCCGCTGCGCGGTGGACGACCACGTCGCGGAAGGTCTTGTCCGACGTCAGCCGGTGCAGGATGTGCAGCGCATCGACGTTCAGCACGATGGCCGTGAGGAGCCCGACGATGAACAGGAGCGCCTGCGTGCGGCGCTTGTACCAGCCCGAGGCGCGATCCATCGCGCCGTCGAACCATTGCTCGACGGCCTTGCGCACCTTGGCGATGTCGCCGTTGGCGTAGTCGATGCCAGCGATCACCGTGCGGCCCAGGTGCTCGGGGAGCAACGCAGCCTGCTGGCGCAGGAGTGCGATCGTCAATGGGGCCGGCGACGCCGCCGCCGTCGCGCCTGCGCCGGGCGTGGTGGAGCCGCGCGCGACCAAGTCGATGAAAGCCGTCGCGAAGTGCGCGGTCGGAATGTAGGACGGCAGGTTGCGGCGCGCGCTCAGGCGCATGTGCTTGTCGGCGCCGGTCCCCATCGTGAGCCAGCTGCTGCGCAGTTGCGCCGCGTTGTAGGTGCCCTGGAACAGCGAGTAGATGATCGGATGCGTGTAGAGCGCCTGGGTGGTGGTTCCGTCGGGATCGGCCAGCAGGTTGCGCATCGCCCGCTCCAGATCCATGGCGCGCCATTTCAGCAGCGCCTCGATCCATTCCTTGATGGCCGTGCAGATCAACGACATCAAGAGGAACAGGAACACCATTCCGATCGCGACTTCGAGCGTTTCCGAATTCAGCATGGGATCTCCGTGCGCAGTGCAAGCCGGAAGACTACTTCGCCGCGCTCCGCCGCGCGTCCTTGGAAATAGGGATGCGCGGCGCAGTGATCATTCGGCTGCGGCAAGATGGCGGCATGCACGCCGTCACCTTGCACGCCCTCGCCGCCTTTCCCGATCATCTCGAGGCGCACTTCGCCGCCTTCGCGCCGGAGTTCACGCACTGGGCACCGCCCTCGTGGGGCGGCGTGCCGAGCGAGGCGCTGACTGCCATCGAGCAGCTTTGCCACGTGCGCGACATCGAGATCGACGGCTATCAGGTGCGCATTCGCCGCACGCTGGCGGAGTCCCATCCCACATTGGCGTCGATCGATACCGACGCGCTTGTGCTCGAACGCGCGTACGCGCACGACGACCCCGTGCGCGTGCTGGCCGCGTTTCGCGCGGCGCGCGCGCAGACGCTGGAAATGATCTCCGGCCTCTCCGACGCGCAGTTGACGCGCACCGCCGTCTTCGAGGGCTACGGCCCGCTGACGCTGCGCAGCCTCATCCACTACCTGTGCAGCCACGACCAGCAGCACCTGGCCGGCCTGCAGTGGCTGCTGGGCAAGGCGGACGCCTCGCGCCTGCGCTGAGGAGGCGCAGAACCCGCGGCCGGCTGTCGGGAGGACAGTCTGGATAGTGCACTGCAGCATCGCGCGGGGCCGCCGCGCGTTTTCACTGCGGCGGCCCCGCGCGAGGTGCGCCGGCACCGGAAATCCGGTGCGAAATGGTTTCAGAACGTCAGGGTCGACCCCCGGTACCCAGTTTTGGTGATGTCTCATGAAAGCGCTTTCGCTAGGATCGGGCCGCGGCGACGGAACCGGTTCCACGAGCTCGCCGGCGAAGGTCGTCACAACCACATGCATGAGGCAAGCAACATGAAACTCCGAACCCTCCTCGTCGCGGCAGCGGCGACCCTGCTCGGGCAGTTGGCGCAGGCGCAGTCCTGGCAACTCGTCTGGGCGGACGAATTCAACGGCTCGATCGGCCCCGACTGGGTCTTCGAGACCGGCGGCGGCGGCTGGGGCAACAACGAGCTCGAGTACTACCGCAAGGAAAACGCGACGATCGAGAACGGCAACCTGGTGATCACGGCCAAGCGCGAGGACTTCGGCGGCTACCACTACACCTCGGCGCGCATGAAGACCCAGGGCAAGAAGTCCTGGACCTACGGCCGCATGGAGGCGCGCATCAAGCTGCCGGTCAAGCAGGGCACGTGGCCGGGCTGGTGGATGCTGGGCAGCAACATCTCGAGCGTGGGCTGGCCGGCGTCGGGCGAGCTCGACATCATGGAGCAGATCAACACCGGCAATACGGTCTACGGTACCGCGCACTGGCAGGCCGCCAATGGCTCGCAGGCCGACTACGGCAACAGCCTGGCCACGACGCCCGGCGATTACCACGTGTACGCGATCGAGTGGGATCCCGACTACATCCGCTGGTTCGTCGACGGCACGCAGTACCACGTGATGCAGATCACCGGCGGCACCGGCAACACGCAGGCGTTCGCGAAGGACTTCTTCCTGCTGCTGAACATGGCCGTCGGCGGCAACTGGCCCGGCTTCACGATCGACGACGGCTCGCTGCCGGCCAAGATGGTCGTCGACTACGTTCGCGTCTACCAGAAGGGCACGGCGCCGGTGGCCATCCAGATCGAGGCCGAGAGCTGGGCCACGATGAGCGGCGTGCAGACCGAGGCCTGCTCGGAAGGCGGCTCCGATGTCGGCTGGATCGACGCGAACGACTGGATCGTGTGGAACGTCAACGTCCCCACGGCCGGCACGTACACCGTGTCGTACCGTGTCGCGAGCCTGAACGGCGGCGGCGTGATCCAGCTCGAGAAGGCCGGCGGCAGCCCGGTCTACGGCAGCGTGAGCGTGCCCAAGACCGGCGGCTGGCAGGCGTGGACGACCGTGTCGCACCAGGTCACCTTGCAAGCGGGTCAGCAGCAGATCGCCGTGAAGGCGCTGGCGGGTGGCTTCAACATCAACTGGCTCAAGTTGACGCACTGAGCCACGTGCCGTGCGAACGAGGGCCGCGCTCCGGGGCGCGGCCCTTTTTCATTTCGCTCCGAACAAGGCCCTGCGCCGCGCGAGCGATTCCGGCGGCCACGTCGTCTCGCTGCTGTAGTACTCGGGGACCGCGGGCACGCCTTCCGGCAGGACGACCCACGGCTGCTTCGACGCCGTGAAGATGTGGATGTCCGGCGGGAGCGCGTCGGGGTCGTCCAGCGAGCCGACGCGGATGAAGCTCAGCTGCGAATTGCCGCCGTAGTGGCTCCATACGGCGATGCGGCAGGTGGGGCAGCGCACGATGCGCTGGCCCTGCCCGCTGTTGGACGGCGTGTCCACGACATCGACCGGCCCGGCTAGCGACTCCACGCGATCGGTCTCGATCAGGGCGTTGAGCGCGAAGGCCGTGCCCGTTTCGCGCTGGCACCAGCGGCAGTGGCAGCAGTGCACGAACATCGGCCGCGCATGGAGCCTGTAGCGCACCGCGCGGCAATCGCAGCCGCCGTCGAAGGTCTCGTCGCTCATGAAAGGAATCCTCGTACAGGCCAGGGCTGTCATCCTGCGCGAAGTCGCAGGATCCACCCCCATCATTCGACCCCGTCGCCGAGGTGGATTCCGCGACTGCGCGCGGAATGACGGGTCGAGGTTGGAGCGCCTCGTGTCAATGTCCGCCGGACTCGCCGGCCAGCAACGCGGCGTTGCCACCCGCAGCCGCGGTGTTGACGGTCAGCGTCTGCTCCGCGCAGAACCGGAACAGGTAGTGCGGCCCGCCCGCCTTCGGCCCGGTGCCCGACAAGCCTTCGCCGCCGAACGGCTGCACGCCCACGACCGCGCCGATCATGTTGCGGTTGATGTAGACGTTGCCCACCTTGGCCAGGCGCGCCAGGCGTTGCGCGCGGCTGTCGATGCGTGTCTGGATGCCGAGCGTCAGGCCGTAGCCGAGGTCGTTGATGTCGTGCATCACCGAGTCGACGTCGCCGTTCCAGCGCACCACGTGCAGCACCGGGCCGAAGATCTCCTCCTTCAGGTCGGCGATGGCGCCGAGCTCGAACGCGGCCGGCGCGACCAGGCGCGGGAACGTGGACGACACGGACGATTCGCCGAGAAGCTTCGCTTCCTTCTTCAGGCGCGCGACGTTGCGCGAGACGTTGGCGTAGGCCTCGTCGTCGATCACGGGGCCCACGTCGGTGGCCAGCAACGACGGATCGCCGACGTTGAGCACCGACAGCGCGCCGCGGATCATCTCGATCACGCCATCGGCGATCGAGCCGTGCACGACCAGCAGGCGCAGCGCGGAACAGCGCTGGCCGGCGGAGCGGAACGCGCTCTGCACGACCGCATCCACCACCTGTTCGGGCAGCGCGCTGGAGTCGACGATCATCGCGTTCAGCCCGCCCGTCTCGGCGATGAACGGCACGATGGGGCCGTCCTTGTGCGCCAGCGTGCGCTGGATGATCTTGGCCACCTGCGTGGAGCCGGTGAAGCACACACCCGAGCAGTGCAGGTTGGCGGTGAGCGACGCGCCGATGGTCTCGCCCGGGCCGTGCAGCAGCGCGAGCGCGTCCTTCGGAACGCCGGCCTCGTGCAACAGTTCGACCATGCGCGCGGCGACGGCCGGCGTCTGCTCGGCGGGCTTGGCCGCGACGGCGTTGCCCGCCACCAGCGCGGCGACGACCTGGCCCGCGAAGATCGCGAGCGGGAAGTTCCACGGCGAGATGCAGACGAACACGCCGCGTCCGTTCATGCGCAGCTCGTTGCTCTCGCCGGTCGGGCCGGGCAGCACCTGGTCCTGCAGGCGGATCTGCGCCTGGTCGGCGTAGTAGCGGCAGAAGTCCACCGCCTCGCGCACTTCGGCCACGCAGTCGCCCAGCGTCTTGTGCGCCTCCTTGACCAGCAGGCCGCAGAACTCGGCGAGCCGCGCGTCCAGCAGGTCGCCGGCGCGGCGGATGATCGCGGCGCGTTCGTCGACGGGGCGCTCGTTCCACGCGGCGAAGCCGTCCTCCAGCCTGACCATCGTGGTGATGACTTCCTCGGTGGTGGCCTCGTGCACGGCTGGCACGATCGTGGCCGCGACGGCGGCGTCCAGCGGCGCGCGGTCGGCGATCACCGCCAGGTCGACGCCGGTGGAGTTGCGGCGCTGCAGGCCGTGATCCACGGGATACAGGTAGGCGGGCATCGGAAACGCCGGCGGGCGCGCGGTGGTCATCGGCGACGCGAGCAGCCGCTCCACGTCGACCGCGTTGTCGGCCAGCTGGTGCACGAAGCTCGAGTTGGCACCGTTCTCCAGCAGCCGGCGCACGAGGTAGGCCAGCAGGTCGCGATGCTCGCCCACGGGCGCGTAAACGCGGCACGGCACCGTGGCGTCCTTCATCACCTCGCGGTAGATGCCCTCGCCCATGCCGTGCAGGCGCTGCATCTCGAACGCGGCGTTCTTCGAACGCGCCATCTGCAGGATCGCGGCGATGGTGCCGGCGTTGTGCGTGGCGAATTGCGGGTAGATGACGTCGGCGTGCGCGATCAGCGAGCGCGCGCAGGCCAGGTAGGAAATGTCGGTGTGTTCCTTGTGCGTGAACACGGGGTAGCCGGTGAGGCCGCCTTCCTGCGCGCGCTTGATCTCGCCATCCCAGTAGGCGCCCTTGACCAGGCGCACCATGAAGCGCAGCTTGTGGCGGCGGGCGATCGCGGCCACGGCCTCGACCACCTGCAGCGCGCGCGTCTGGTAGGCCTGGACGGCCAGGCCGAAACCGGACCACTTCGGGAACGTGGAAGCGATGCGGGCCGCGAGCGCGTCCAGCACGTCCAGCGACAGCTCGAGACGGTCGGTCTCCTCGGCGTCGATCGTCAGGTTCAGGTTCGCGGTGGCGGCCTGCACGATCAGCGACCACACGCGCGGCAGCAGCTCGACGAAAACGCGCTCGCGCTGGCCGTCCTCATAACGGGAGAACAGGGCGGACAGCTTGATCGAGATGCCGTCGGCCGTCTCCGGCGACGCGGCGACCTGGCCGCGC
>Ga0307516_10005022_pt1 | contig 16022 bp, 13 predicted proteins | sample 19_EM_MG_FD_203310 | JGI IMG/M metagenome (GOLD analysis project Ga0307516, IMG submission 203310) | Populus trichocarpa ectomycorrhiza microbial communities from riparian zone in the Pacific Northwest, United States - 19_EM | ecosystem: Host-associated > Plants > Roots > Unclassified | place...
CACCACTCGTTCGTCGACCAATATACCAAGTTGAACATATGGACGCTCGACCAGATCGGCATCAAGTCCGCCGTATACCTCGACGCCGACACGATCGTCCGTAGAAACTTTGACGAGATCTGGGACCTACCTTACGAGTTCGGAGCCGTCCCAGACATTTGGGTGGACGACCCTGGGTTCACAGCAGGATTCAACGCCGGGATTCTCTTCTTCCATCCTTCGACCGAGATCTTCAAGGATATGATGTCAAAGTTGGAGACGACGGATTTCAGGTTGAAAGACGCGGAGCAATCTTACCTGAACCACTACTTCGGAGCTCAGACCGTTCGACTCCCTTACGCGTACGGAGGCAACCTCGCGATCAAGGAGCGGTCACCGGAGATGTGGAAGGGGATGCAGGCGGATATGAGGATCGTCCATTATACCCTCGTCAAACCGTTCGACTCCAAAACGAAGTGTCCCAATGGCATGTGCGACCTGACGAAGGTGTACGATCTCAAGAGACAGGACGCTTGGCTCAAGACCGCCAAATCAAAATGGAGAGGCAACTTCGTCCCGGAGTTGACCTGGTGGGAGGAGTCGTTCAACCTGATGATGAAGGAGATCGGTGACTTGTGTCCTGCTAGTTGATGACGATTCGGATCATGTTCTGATGTATTCCCCATACTTATAATCCTGCGCCTCTAGATAGAATGAACGCTGCATTCATCACAGACATGGATTCCAATCGGTTTATCCAACAATCTCCTCGCTTTGAATCATGGACAAACCGATCTTTTCCACAGTGGACATAGTGAAGAAACCAGTATCTAGCTACGTCCCAACCTGCGGATGGTCGCTCCCTCCTGTTCTCCCCAGCCTATTTCGCTCCAGCGCGTTGCTCAAACCCACCCACTGATTTACAGTATACCATAACTGCAGGCTGCCTGGGCCAGTTAACACCACCCTGGATGACTGCCGGTTGTCTCGGCCCGCCGAGAGTGTTTCACGTTACGATAAAGACGTTTTGTCCTGAACGGGACGTATGGGCAATTCCGGGTCTCCTCGAGGAACCCATCGGACCTTCCGAACGCCCTGCGACGCGGCCCTCCTCATACCCTTGCGCCCGACCGTCCTCATATGCCCGCCACGCCTCGTCGTACTCACTCGCCAATTTTCCCTTCGCATACCCTTCATGCCACACTGCGTCGTAATTGTTCTCACCCGCCAGTCTCCCTTCCTTGTGACCCTCCTTGTGGCCCTCCTCATACCCCTGCATCAGACCTTCGTCATATCCCTGTTTCCTTGCCCGGGATGCCTCCCTCTCCGCCTCGTCCTTCTTCTTCGTTATGGTGTTCACCAAGTTTCGTAATCGCTGCACCTCCACCTCCAATCCCGACAAATTGGTTTCATTGGGGCAAACTCGGTCTTCCGCCTGGTTCACGTGTACCCACCCTTTGTTTAACGTATTGGCAGTCGTACGGGGGAGCCCGTGGGGGTAGTTTACCCGGCGATCTCCTTTGGGGCGGACGACGTTTGGGTCACCCGGGAATTCCACCGGAAACAGAGGACGGGCATCTTCGAACAGATGGGGGGAGGGGCCAGGTAGCATCAGGCTGCTATTCATTCAGGGGAAGTTTCAGCACGGGTTCCACAGACGAGGCTCTGACGAAACTGACGTACTCGAGGGATCCCTTAGACGGGGAGGTCGAACCCCTTCTCATCGGGGTTGGTTCCGGCATGAGCAGGTCTGCTAGTAGTGGCTTATGGGGTCCGAAGGTTCGGGTCTCTCGTCTTTGGATGGGCGGTCGCGGCGATCAAAGGCGGAATAAACTCCACAAAGCTAAGATGGGTGATGGATTGTGACGGGGGCAATTGATGAGCGGAGGCAGAGGCGATGACGAGAGATACGCGATGGAGATAACGAGTCTGGCGTCTAGGAAACCAGTGTGCGGTATGCAATCAGCATGAACTGAGTGCGTGTCGTGGTGTCCCTCGCACAGCGACTACGAAGGCACGACTGAGAAGTAGTGAAAGGGGAGGTAGCAAAGGTGGGGGAGAAGAGAGATAGCGAGAGGGGGTGAGCACCCCGCGAGGTATTTGAGGTGATCCTGTCAACCCCAACGTGGGGGACATGTATTCAGAGGTTCCCGCAGTCCTCGGACCGACCTTGATTATAAGCTTGTCAATCTCTCAATCACGACTTTTCCCCTCATGGATATTTGGGTACGGTGAGGCATGCTAAATGCCAGATGCTTCTGGACTGGGCTTTTCGTTCTTAACACGGTCGGGCGTATGTGGCCCTTCTCGCCGTGCCTTGAATTGAATTTGATTCCGCCCGGAATTCCCACTCGCTCGAGCCTGGCTGCCCTTCCTACGAATCCTTCAAGTGCTCAAGTGCTCAAGTATGCAATAGGGTAAAATCGATTTGATGGGATACTTATGGTAACGATCTCCATGCCCCAATCCCTGCTCATAGTGCACATGGTGACGAAGATCGACTGGAGAAACAAATCAGCATGACAATCGACTTGTTGTCGCAAGCTGCTCTTACCCCAGTCTGTTTCGCTCCAACGCACTACCCATCCACACCCGTTGGCCTACAGTGTGCTGGATAGGCCATATAACCGCTGGCCGTCCGGATCCGCTGAGCGTGTTTCCTGACTCAATAACGAGGACAGCCCTTCCAGAGTGGGGTAGTACATATATGCCCGGTGATGGGGCCTGCATTTTGCACCCTCTCCACCCCCAAAAAAACACCGCCACCCTTCTCAATGGCCTCGCAATCGGTCCCCGAGGACGACCCTCTTCGTTGGCGTCTACTCTTCAAGACTTCTCGAATTGAGGCCCAGTCCTCAATTGTGTGAATGAAGCGCTGATGGAGTCGGACGATCATTCACCCCCACTCACCGTCCTGCCGATGCCCTCTCGGGGTACATCATCGAAACTCTCGACCGTCAGGTATTATATAATGCCAGGTATGTAGTTCCGGATGTCTGGGAAGGCCTGTTACTACTCAAGCAGCGGTCGTCCGAGCATGGTTGCAGAAAGAAAGGAGGGATTTGGAAGGGATGACGAGAGTACCGGTTGGACGTTTCTGACCCGGCAGCGTGGTAGGTTCAGGGGGTACAGGGTAAGTCTGGCATCTCGGAGGTATTCAGTTTTATGCCAGGTGATCCGTCCCAAAGTCGCTTGGTATGTGTAAGCTTAGCGCTTGGGAGCACACCACACAGTTCGTACATCCAAGGTAGTGTCCTCGCCTCCCTTTCATATAAACCCCAACACTCGATCCAATTCTTGTCTTTTGATTATTTAATTATCGGGCACCCGCTGGAACGTATTGAGTACTAAGAGCCAGTTATTCTGTTCTGAATTGGAGTGCAGAAGGGGTGGGAAAGGAATGGTGAGTTCTGTTGGACCTTTACCTCGTTTGTTCTGTGACAGCTGAACAATCGGTTGTCGGAACGAACGGCGACACTGGACGGTGGGACGCAGGGTGCCGGTCGCGGGATCCGAGAACTTGTCTCTCGCTCGAGCTGGTGTCAGCGGTCTATGTGCGTTCGATCGGGGAAACAAGATGTCGGAGGAGGGGTTAGAGGAACCAGCCAATGGGCAAGAGAGTGTTGGTGACCAAGAAAGAGTAAGTTCGTCGTTATTTGATTTGATGGGTCTTTTAACTCGTACAGGCGAGACGGGATTTTTGATCCTTCAACGAGCTTGGATAGCGATGTCTCGGAGGAATTAGTTCCCCACCTCGCAGGCGTGATAACCCTGGGGATGTGACGCTGAGTCACTCCACGGTCTGCCACATATTTTGCCGTTCAAGCATGTTCTTGCGATCGCGTCCAGATGGGACTGGCTCTGACGCCCCCACACGGCTTCACTCCGCACACCAGACTACCTCCGCCTGTGACGGATTCGTAGCAAGGACTTCTACTTATTGGTTTGTCGTTGATCACCTGAGGGCAAACCAACGGACACCGAGGAGCTCCTTGACCGGTGGAACGAGCAAGTGTCCATGGCACTGCTCATAGGAACAAGAAGAGACGGGCGCAAACGAGAGCGACAGCTGGTAGACCACCAAATCAGTATCGCGTAGATATGGTTCCCAACGAAATATATAGCATCACAAGTAATCCACCAATTTCCTGATGGACCCGATCACGATATCGTACGATGTGCACGAATTGCACTCTTAGCACCATCCGCCAACGACCACAAAGGTACTCTCCAGCTTTACCGTAGCCGTGGCTATGGAATCCTTGTTGAAGTCCGCCGAAGCACTCAGTAGTTCAATCGACGTGTTCTGTTCTGATCTCGTGGGTTCGGCCTTGGCGGCTTAATTCTCGTTAGGATCGCTCACCGTTCCTTGCAGATCCAGAACATCCACCTCCACGATCGACAACAGAGTCACACCGAAGTACGTGTCGCCCGTTAGGTCTCATATCCGAGTTAGCCGAGAGGGTTGACAGGAGCTGTTATCCCTTGAAGCCAGGCTCTCCGCATCGATCCTCAAACTCCGTTCGACCGCTAACGCTTTGCCTCCGGCGAATAGATTGCCCTCCCAAATCTTTTCATACGTATCTGCCCCAGAATCCGTCATTATCGCCAGTGGATTCGTCGTCCCCCTCCCGTCCCGCGAACGGGCAGCGGCGACCCACGTTTGCCATTACTGGCGGGAGACCACTATCGCTTCTCCTACCCTATGGTCAAACATCGAAACCCCACAACCCGATCTCACGCGATCGTTTTTAAGCCGGTCGGGAGCCCATCCTTTGGAAGTGCTCACCATGCCTCCCTCGAGTCCGCGCGAGGGTCCCCCTTTATTTGGGTCCCTCCTTCCCCACCTGAATCGGATCAAGACTCTAGCTGTTGAGATGTCCCAGAGGGTGTACGGCAAGGATTACCTACTCGCAGAAGCTACCGTCCCATCTCTTGAATGGTTCTGTATCATCGCTTCAGAAGAAGACTCGACCTACCCCGCTGATTGGATCCCACGGCTTTTTATGGGAAACACCCAGGCTCCTCGGCTCCACCACCTGTGCCTGAGCGGTGTCCCTCTCACGTCCCCTTTCAAGTTTTGCAACCTTTCTCACCCGTGTCTCGACAAACACCCTGCCCTCGGATCCAAGTTACCTGCGGTTTCGCATCGTGGAGATCTATGTGCCTGGTGGCAGACTCCACCAGCACCTCGGACCGAAACGTGCACGTCCGACCCCCTTGAGTAAGCAGTGCAGCGAGGAGTGAGAAAGGGGTCACGATGGAGAGGCTCTGTCCGTACGATGGGTTAAACGCCGAGCAAAGCGAAATTGAGCAGGCTTGAGCAGGTTCCACTCGGGGATGGAATCAGCCACAACGAGTCGCTTCACGCTACTAAGGGGACACTTGCACAAGGGTTTGGCGACTGCGGGTGTGTCACGGGGTGTTGGACTACAGGCACTCACTCTACGAGGAGAGGAGGTCATGTACTGGTCATATACCAGAGCCAACCGATAACACGCGGTGAGGTTCCGCTGTCAGTCCGTAACCAGGGGAGAAGTTTACAGAAGTTTAGTCAGCCGTGAGGCCCAGGGGTGCCACATACTACCACAGCGTTCGGCGATGATTAATGCATAATGGCTGGCCGATGGTGCTCGTGAGTGGGAGGATTTCGTCAGCCACATACGTTCAATCGGGGCCCCGGTGCAATCACAGGTGTAGGGCCGACCCCCAGAAAGGAGAGAACTGATTCGAGAAGTCAGTCATACTCATAGACTCTGATTACCGTGTCGCTCGATCTCCAACTGTTCCCGCCGGCGCCAGGGAATGGGTTGGAAGAAACGTTTCTGCTGCACGAGAGCCTGCGTCGATGCGAAAGCGGGGGGCGGGGTTTTTGGTGCGCGAATTTTGAAGTTCTGCTCCCACATTAGGTGCTAATTTACGAACACGCGTAGAGGGGGGCGGACCGATACGCGTCAGCGTCTCACCGGTCTCTAGGAATTACCTTTGGGTGGACCAGAAGGCACGCCGTGTTGATCTTTGATGTACTCGATAACCGTGCCCACGCCCACAATGCGGTATATTTTGATCTCAGACCCGTTGCGACCGTTATCTAACCAGCGTGCGGCGCGCGTACCCCTCGTTTCCCACTGCTTGATCCGGCGGAAGACGGCAGAAGGTGAGGGAAAGAAAAAAGTCAAAGGAAAAAGTGTGACGGAAAGAGAGATTCGACCGTGGATCACCCTATGGACGTTCGTACAGATTCTTTCGTACTTGACAGCAGCACGCTAATCAGTTTCCAAATGAGTGAAAGGCATCAATTCTCCTACGCGACGCCGACAAACCGCAGGGAGAGATGAAATTTGTAGTTAAGGGACCCAAAACCTGGGTCGGAGACCACGGCTCCTTGGGAGGCCAATCGCAAGAGCCCACTCTCCACATTCCCAGCCGAGTCCGTGGACAAGATAGTGAAAGTGGACGTCCTCAACGCACTCCCTCTCCAATTGTCGTTCCTCCTTTCGAGTAGTTATGAGAGGGTAGGCGTATACTCGAGAAGAGGTAGATAGCCTAGATTCACCACGAAATGGCGTTCCGAGATGTCAAACCGCTGGAGGGAAGGTTGGAAAAAATCGGTCGATAAGACATCCACGGCTCGTTTCGCACTCCGAACTCTGAAAGGAGAAGGCCTCGATTAGATCGGATCGGCGCCATGGACGGTGGAGAAGGCGTAACCCAATAGCGCGTACCAAAGTTTCGTACCCTACTCTCCATTCCCGGTGGCGTACGTAGCATTTGGACGCCTTCGGCAGGGGCTTTGACATACGCCGTGGGTGCTCAAAGCCAGGACATGGGGCGGAGGCGCTCGGAAACGAGCGTACGAAGAGGACCCATCAGCGGGTTCTGAAAGGGTGAAAGAAGGTGGCCGGCGCAGCCTGCCTCGCGTCTGGGCTATATAAACGTCAGAGTTATTCGAGGGGTGGGTCGTTCACAATCCACTCACCACTCATCGCATCCCTCTTCAGCTCTACACCGACGCTCTCGACTTCTCACCCAATACTCCTCCCTATCAAACATGTCTTCCTTCAACAACAGCAATTTCGCCGGGATGAACTTCGGCTACCATCTTGACGAGGAGGAGTTCTTGAACCCCGAGACTCCGTGCTACCCCTTCCACGACCCTGACGCCCCGATCGCCGGTCCAAGCAGATCCCAAGACTGGTACCTGAATCCCTCGTCTGAGGGATACACCGATCAATCCAGGTACCAGGAGAGTACCCTCCTGGGCGCGTCGGGGAACCATTTCGTGGACCCATACGCTCTGGACGCGGAGAACGTCTACGGCGGCTTTAACGCCAGTGAGTCCCATTGCTGTTGATCGCAATTGCTTAGCCCAACGCTGACGGCCGTCCTAGGTGCTAATATCAATGGCCAGGTTACGCACTACCTGGTCAGTGACAAACCTGCTATATACGCAGGTCCACCGGCGGGGGGTCTGGCGGCTGCCCCCCGCCTGGGTTTCACGCCGCCAACCTCACACCCCCTGGCCGCTTCCAGCGGCCTACTCCAACCCCCACCTCAGCCGGACCACTGTAAGTACTCGTGACACCTCAAATCGAGAGTTGATCACTCACCTACATGGCTAGATGGTCCCCACACAACCCCGTACGCCGCAGGGACTTTCCACGGCGCGTACCAGCGGCCACTGGTTGGCCCATCACCGGACGGCCAGTGGCCCCATTCCCACCCCTGCCATTCCGTGGGCAAGGGCAAAGCCCAAGCCACGGACAATTCCTCCCTCCACTCGGCTGCGACCAGGAACAACAGTGAGTGAACATTCTCGTTGATAGACTTAGGCGGGTCGCTTACCAATCACGAATAGCATGGTGGCATCAACAACAATACGCCACCGAAAACAACACGGGATCACTCCCACAAACGGTAAGTCACTTCCATCGTCTCGCCGAAATCATGTCACTGATCACGGTCCTTCCAGGTAACCGGTGTACCACTAAACACCAACGCCCCACCCCAGATCGCTCGGTCTTCCGGACCCGAGCGGTCCGGAAAAGACGTGAGAGGGAAAGTGAAGGGAAAGTCCACGGGCGAGGGCAAGCGAAAGCGCACCGAGCCCCGGCCTGAGTCCATTGACTCGAGCTGGGAACAGACGAAGGATCGATTCGTCTACGCCCTGCTCGAGGAATACGTTTTCCGACCCACCGGGGGGTCTATAAACCCCGAGTTGGCCTTCGCCAACATAAACCAATTCATCAAAGAAGATCTTCACCGATCGGTAAGTGATTTTTTTTACCGCGATTGTGACCATCATTTAATGTATTTATTTATGCGGCAATAGCCAATCGCGCCTCAGGCATCCACAGCCAAGGCCGACAGGAAGGAGGCCCGGGTATACGAGCAGTATCTGACTCATATACTGACGGAGCTCCGCCGATCGAACGGTGGAGAAGTGCAGAACGAGAAGTCCATGCACGCAAAGAGTAAGTGATCACTCACCGCTGTTCGCGTGCATAGTTGATGCTGATGGGGCTCGACTCTTCACAGTCCTGGAGGAGCTCAGCAATGAGCTCACGCCGATCAACACACGGCGCGTCCTTCGGGAGGGCACCTCAAAGGAGGTGGATCCAAGCGAGTTGGATGACTCGGAGGGGGCGGTGAGACATAGGAAGAGGGAGCAAGGGCGGAGAACGACCATCAGGGACCTCCTACACCAGTTAAGTGGGTTCTTCCTGGTCAAGGAAGGAAGGATGGTCTCTGGAGGAGAAGTCGTTCTCTTCGGTAAGCCGATTACCTCTGGATTCAACGATTCGCTCACCAAACTGTTTTAGTCATCACCTATCTAAGGATAGGTAAGCTCGCTTTCCCCGGGCTCATCCGCCTCCGGTCTCCCGATGACGGACAGTAGATGGTACCCGTGTATATTGTAACTGTATTTATCAGTATTTATTAGAATACCCATCCCTGTAACATCATTCCGTAGATTGAAACGATACCTCGTCAACTGGAGCGGAGACACCCCCGACCAACGTGCGGATCCGGTGACCTTCCCGGGCACGAACGATGCGCCGTAATTCTCGGAAACTGGGAGTCGAGTCGCAGGTCAAGCTTCGAACACATCGGGATGAAGTTGGTGAGATTCGAACGACACCGCGGGACGAAGTGACTAGCGAACCCTGGCCACGTTGGCATAAGTGAAGTAGAAGGTTGCCGTAGGTGGTGGGCTGGTGTTGCGAGCGACTGGGTGGAGCAAGCGGGTAGGGAGAGGTAGATGTTGGGGGATGGGGATGATCGCTTCACAGTGATGGAACTTGAAGTTTTTATACCAAGCCACGTTCGCCGACCCGCGTTGCAGTCGGCATGGAGAGCTATTCACTGAACGCTAATAGCACGCAGTTCAGATGTGATTCCTGGAGCAATCGCAACGATTAGCGTGGCGTCCCCGTTTGCCCGAAGCGGACGAACCAGGTGGGCCAATCGATATCGGCTGGCTATTGACCGCTACAACTGGACGGCATCCTCAGGACATGGCCTTTGATTCACCCATCGATAGAAGCACTGATAAAAAAACATTGCCTCACTTGATACACGCATCCTTTTCATCCACCACATCAGAACGAAACGTCAGAAAAGCGCCTTTGTACACAAACAGCGAGGCCAGGGAGGCGGGCCGAGTACCATCCTGGGAACAAGGGAAACTCGAGAAGGTGCACGCGTTGAAGAGCAGGTGGGCAGAGGCGTCCGGATGAGTAAAGAGGAGAAGGGGGGAGTTCATCGACGTGGGAAAAGCAGTTTTCAAGATCATTGATCCACGGTCTGAAAGAATTCGTACCCTCATCGATAACACGAGCACCCTCACACGCTCCTCTCCCAACCTGAACGGTGTCCATCGATATGGCTGTCGGAGTTGAGCCGCGACCGGGCCCATCAGATGTTCGATTAGAAATGTATCGGAGGAGAGGCAGCTGACTCAGTGGATGGGCAGCACCGGACGACACGAAATATAGTTGTGACCGAGCCAGCAGACGGTCCAGGTTGGATGAAGCAAGACTACGGGCGATCTAGCTGTCGTCCCTTGAGGCCAGGCTCTCCGCGTTGATCCTCAAACTCCGTTCGACCGCTAACGCTTTGCCTCCGGCGAATAGATTGCCCTCCCAAATCTTTTCATACGTATCTGCCCCAGAATCCGTCATTATCGCCAGTGGATTCGTCGTCCCCCTCCCGTCCCGCGAACGGGCAGCGGCGACCCACGTTTGCCATTACTGGCGGGAGACCACTATCGCTTCTCCTACCCTATGGTCAAACATCGAAACCCCACAACCCGATCTCACGCGATCGTTTTTAAGCCGGTCGGGAGCCCATCCTTTGGAAGTGCTCACCATGCCTCCCTCGAGTCCGCGCGAGGGTCCCCCTTTATTTGGGTCCCTCCTTCCCCACCTGAATCGGATCAAGACTCTAGCTGTTGAGATGTCCCAGAGGGTGTACGGCAAGGATTACCTACTCGCAGAAGCTACCGTCCCATCTCTTGAATGGTTCTGTATCATCGCTTCAGAAGAAGACTCGACCTACCCCGCTGATTGGATCCCACGGCTTTTTATGGGAAACACCCAGGCTCCTCGGCTCCACCACCTGTGCCTGAGCGGTGTCCCTCTCACGTCCCCTTTCAAGTTTTGCAACCTTTCTCACCCGTGTCTCGACAAACACCCTGCCCTCGGATCCAAGTTACCTGCGGTTTCGCATCGTGGAGATCTATGTGCCTGGTGGCAGACTCCACCAGCACCTCGGACCGAAACGTGCACGTCCGACCCCCTTGAGTAAGCAGTGCAGCGAGGAGTGAGAAAGGGGTCACGATGGAGAGGCTCTGTCCGTACGATGGGTTAAACGCCGAGCAAAGCGAAATTGAGCAGGCTTGAGCAGGTTCCACTCGGGGATGGAATCAGCCACAACGAGTCGCTTCACGCTACTAAGGGGACACTTGCACAAGGGTTTGGCGACTGCGGGTGTGTCACGGGGTGTTGGACTACAGGCACTCACTCTACGAGGAGAGGAGGTCATGTACTGGTCATATACCAGAGCCAACCGATAACACGCGGTGAGGTTCCGCTGTCAGTCCGTAACCAGGGGAGAAGTTTACAGAAGTTTAGTCAGCCGTGAGGCCCAGGGGTGCCACATACTACCACAGCGTTCGGCGATGATTAATGCATAATGGCTGGCCGATGGTGCTCGTGAGTGGGAGGATTTCGTCAGCCACATACGTTCAATCGGGGCCCCGGTGCAATCACAGGTGTAGGGCCGACCCCCAGAAAGGAGAGAACTGATTCGAGAAGTCAGTCATACTCATAGACTCTGATTACCGTGTCGCTCGATCTCCAACTGTTCCCGCCGGCGCCAGGGAATGGGTTGGAAGAAACGTTTCTGCTGCACGAGAGCCTGCGTCGATGCGAAAGCGGGGGGCGGGGTTTTTGGTGCGCGAATTTTGAAGTTCTGCTCCCACATTAGGTGCTAATTTACGAACACGCGTAGAGGGGGGCGGACCGATACGCGTCAGCGTCTCACCGGTCTCTAGGAATTACCTTTGGGTGGACCAGAAGGCACGCCGTGTTGATCTTTGATGTACTCGATAACCGTGCCCACGCCCACAATGCGGTATATTTTGATCTCAGACCCGTTGCGACCGTTATCTAACCAGCGTGCGGCGCGCGTACCCCTCGTTTCCCACTGCTTGATCCGGCGGAAGACGGCAGAAGGTGAGGGAAAGAAAAAAGTCAAAGGAAAAAGTGTGACGGAAAGAGAGATTCGACCGTGGATCACCCTATGGACGTTCGTACAGATTCTTTCGTACTTGACAGCAGCACGCTAATCAGTTTCCAAATGAGTGAAAGGCATCAATTCTCCTACGCGACGCCGACAAACCGCAGGGAGAGATGAAATTTGTAGTTAAGGGACCCAAAACCTGGGTCGGAGACCACGGCTCCTTGGGAGGCCAATCGCAAGAGCCCACTCTCCACATTCCCAGCCGAGTCCGTGGACAAGATAGTGAAAGTGGACGTCCTCAACGCACTCCCTCTCCAATTGTCGTTCCTCCTTTCGAGTAGTTATGAGAGGGTAGGCGTATACTCGAGAAGAGGTAGATAGCCTAGATTCACCACGAAATGGCGTTCCGAGATGTCAAACCGCTGGAGGGAAGGTTGGAAAAAATCGGTCGATAAGACATCCACGGCTCGTTTCGCACTCCGAACTCTGAAAGGAGAAGGCCTCGATTAGATCGGATCGGCGCCATGGACGGTGGAGAAGGCGTAACCCAATAGCGCGTACCAAAGTTTCGTACCCTACTCTCCATTCCCGGTGGCGTACGTAGCATTTGGACGCCTTCGGCAGGGGCTTTGACATACGCCGTGGGTGCTCAAAGCCAGGACATGGGGCGGAGGCGCTCGGAAACGAGCGTACGAAGAGGACCCATCAGCGGGTTCTGAAAGGGTGAAAGAAGGTGGCCGGCGCAGCCTGCCTCGCGTCTGGGCTATATAAACGTCAGAGTTATTCGAGGGGTGGGTCGTTCACAATCCACTCACCACTCATCGCATCCCTCTTCAGCTCTACACCGACGCTCTCGACTTCTCACCCAATACTCCTCCCTATCAAACATGTCTTCCTTCAACAACAGCAATTTCGCCGGGATGAACTTCGGCTACCATCTTGACGAGGAGGAGTTCTTGAACCCCGAGACTCCGTGCTACCCCTTCCACGACCCTGACGCCCCGATCGCCGGTCCAAGCAGATCCCAAGACTGGTACCTGAATCCCTCGTCTGAGGGATACACCGATCAATCCAGGTACCAGGAGAGTACCCTCCTGGGCGCGTCGGGGAACCATTTCGTGGACCCATACGCTCTGGACGCGGAGAACGTCTACGGCGGCTTTAACGCCAGTGAGTCCCATTGCTGTTGATCGCAATTGCTTAGCCCAACGCTGACGGCCGTCCTAGGTGCTAATATCAATGGCCAGGTTACGCACTACCTGGTCAGTGACAAACCTGCTATATACGCAGGTCCACCGGCGGGGGGTCTGGCGGCTGCCCCCCGCCTGGGTTTCACGCCGCCAACCTCACACCCCCTGGCCGCTTCCAGCGGCCTACTCCAACCCCCACCTCAGCCGGACCACTGTAAGTACTCGTGACACCTCAAATCGAGAGTTGATCACTCACCTACATGGCTAGATGGTCCCCACACAACCCCGTACGCCGCAGGGACTTTCCACGGCGCGTACCAGCGGCCACTGGTTGGCCCATCACCGGACGGCCAGTGGCCCCATTCCCACCCCTGCCATTCCGTGGGCAAGGGCAAAGCCCAAGCCACGGACAATTCCTCCCTCCACTCGGCTGCGACCAGGAACAACAGTGAGTGAACATTCTCGTTGATAGACTTAGGCGGGTCGCTTACCAATCACGAATAGCATGGTGGCATCAACAACAATACGCCACCGAAAACAACACGGGATCACTCCCACAAACGGTAAGTCACTTCCATCGTCTCGCCGAAATCATGTCACTGATCACGGTCCTTCCAGGTAACCGGTGTACCACTAAACACCAACGCCCCACCCCAGATCGCTCGGTCTTCCGGACCCGAGCGGTCCGGAAAAGACGTGAGAGGGAAAGTGAAGGGAAAGTCCACGGGCGAGGGCAAGCGAAAGCGCACCGAGCCCCGGCCTGAGTCCATTGACTCGAGCTGGGAACAGACGAAGGATCGATTCGTCTACGCCCTGCTCGAGGAATACGTTTTCCGACCCACCGGGGGGTCTATAAACCCCGAGTTGGCCTTCGCCAACATAAACCAATTCATCAAAGAAGATCTTCACCGATCGGTAAGTGATTTTTTTTACCGCGATTGTGACCATCATTTAATGTATTTATTTATGCGGCAATAGCCAATCGCGCCTCAGGCATCCACAGCCAAGGCCGACAGGAAGGAGGCCCGGGTATACGAGCAGTATCTGACTCATATACTGACGGAGCTCCGCCGATCGAACGGTGGAGAAGTGCAGAACGAGAAGTCCATGCACGCAAAGAGTAAGTGATCACTCACCGCTGTTCGCGTGCATAGTTGATGCTGATGGGGCTCGACTCTTCACAGTCCTGGAGGAGCTCAGCAATGAGCTCACGCCGATCAACACACGGCGCGTCCTTCGGGAGGGCACCTCAAAGGAGGTGGATCCAAGCGAGTTGGATGACTCGGAGGGGGCGGTGAGACATAGGAAGAGGGAGCAAGGGCGGAGAACGACCATCAGGGACCTCCTACACCAGTTAAGTGGGTTCTTCCTGGTCAAGGAAGGAAGGATGGTCTCTGGAGGAGAAGTCGTTCTCTTCGGTAAGCCGATTACCTCTGGATTCAACGATTCGCTCACCAAACTGTTTTAGTCATCACCTATCTAAGGATAGGTAAGCTCGCTTTCCCCGGGCTCATCCGCCTCCGGTCTCCCGATGACGGACAGTAGATGGTACCCGTGTATATTGTAACTGTATTTATCAGTATTTATTAGAATACCCATCCCTGTAACATCATTCCGTAGATTGAAACGATACCTCGTCAACTGGAGCGGAGACACCCCCGACCAACGTGCGGATCCGGTGACCTTCCCGGGCACGAACGATGCGCCGTAATTCTCGGAAACTGGGAGTCGAGTCGCAGGTCAAGCTTCGAACACATCGGGATGAAGTTGGTGAGATTCGAACGACACCGCGGGACGAAGTGACTAGCGAACCCTGGCCACGTTGGCATAAGTGAAGTAGAAGGTTGCCGTAGGTGGTGGGCTGGTGTTGCGAGCGACTGGGTGGAGCAAGCGGGTAGGGAGAGGTAGATGTTGGGGGATGGGGATGATCGCTTCACAGTGATGGAACTTGAAGTTTTTATACCAAGCCACGTTCGCCGACCCGCGTTGCAGTCGGCATGGAGAGCTATTCACTGAACGCTAATAGCACGCAGTTCAGATGTGATTCCTGGAGCAATCGCAACGATTAGCGTGGCGTCCCCGTTTGCCCGAAGCGGACGAACCAGGTGGGCCAATCGATATCGGCTGGCTATTGACCGCTACAACTGGACGGCATCCTCAGGACATGGCCTTTGATTCACCCATCGATAGAAGCACTGATAAAAAAACATTGCCTCACTTGATACACGCATCCTTTTCATCCACCACATCAGAACGAAACGTCAGAAAAGCGCCTTTGTACACAAACAGCGAGGCCAGGGAGGCGGGCCGAGTACCATCCTGGGAACAAGGGAAACTCGAGAAGGTGCACGCGTTGAAGAGCAGGTGGGCAGAGGCGTCCGGATGAGTAAAGAGGAGAAGGGGGGAGTTCATCGACGTGGGAAAAGCAGTTTTCAAGATCATTGATCCACGGTCTGAAAGAATTCGTACCCTCATCGATAACACGAGCACCCTCACACGCTCCTCTCCCAACCTGAACGGTGTCCATCGATATGGCTGTCGGAGTTGAGCCGCGACCGGGCCCATCAGATGTTCGATTAGAAATGTATCGGAGGAGAGGCAGCTGACTCAGTGGATGGGCAGCACCGGACGACACGAAATATAGTTGTGACCGAGCCAGCAGACGGTCCAGGTTGGATGAAGCAAGACTACGGGCGATCTAGCTGTCGTCCCTTGAGGCCAGGCTCTCCGCGTTGATCCTCAAAGTCCGTTCGATTGCCAACGCTTTGCCTCCGGCGAATAGATTGCCCTCCCAAATCTTTTCATACATATCTGCCCCAGAATCCGTCATTATCGCCAGTGGATTCGTCGTCCCCCTCCCGTCCCGCGAACGGGCAGCGGCGACCCACGTTTGCCATTACTGGCGGGAGGCTGCCATCGCTTCTCCTACCCTATGGTCAAAAATCGGAACCTCACAACCCGATCTCGTGCGATCGTTTTTGAGCCGGTCGGGAGGTCATCCTTTGGAAGTGATCACCATGCCTCTCCAGAGATCGTACGAGGGTCCTCCTTCATTTGGGGCCCTCCTTCCCCACCTGAATCGGATCAAGACTCTAACTGTTGGGATGT
>Ga0307516_10005023_pt1 | contig 16020 bp, 16 predicted proteins | sample 19_EM_MG_FD_203310 | JGI IMG/M metagenome (GOLD analysis project Ga0307516, IMG submission 203310) | Populus trichocarpa ectomycorrhiza microbial communities from riparian zone in the Pacific Northwest, United States - 19_EM | ecosystem: Host-associated > Plants > Roots > Unclassified | place...
GTACATCACCCAGTGTGTCGGCATCGGCGGGCGCGACCCGAACATCACCCTCCCCGCATGGGCGTCCCACACCGTCGATCAGCAGCTCACGACCGAAGGCCCAGGTCACCGGGGCATCGCCGGGCAAGTGAAAGGTCAGCCGGACGGCATACGGATCGCAGGTCTCGTAGCCCAGCTCCACCGGGATACGGAAGGAGAGCTCCTCGGACACGAGAAAGCTCATCATGACCTCTGCCTGTACGGACTCTCGCATCGCCTACCCCGTCGTGTGACGTCGTCTGGCCGGGAATGACCCCTCTGACACTGTTGGCATCTTGCTGAACGTGCACGACAGATCACAAGGAGTGAGTTTTCAGATACTGATAGAGAGCGCGAGCGAACCCAGAAGCCGCCCCACGGCGTTCTGCAACTGCCGTGTCGCCGCAGGCAGACGATCAGCCTGGTGCGCGGGGAGGGAAATCGCCATGGTCGCGGCTGTCGTTCCCACGGTGATCGGAATCGCCGCGCACACGGTGCCCAGCGCGTACTCCTGGCGCTCCGTCACCGCATCCATGCGCCGCATCCGTTCGAGCCGCCTGAGCAGCGTGTGGCTGTCTCGCACCGTGTACGGGGTGATGGACTGGACAGGGTGCCGGTCGAGGTGGTCGCGGCGGGCGTCCTCGTCCAGTTGGGCCAACAAGCACTGACCGATGGCGTGCGCGTGCCCAGTCTCGCGGAAGTCGGCCCACTCCTCGACCGCCGGATTGCCCGGGGCGTCGGAGACACACACGACCTCGATCTCGCCCTCGCGGTACATGGCGTAATACACGGGGACGCCGATCGCGTCGCGCCAGTCGGCGAGCGTGTTGACGACGGTGCTGCGACGTTTCTGCCGCGCTCCGCTGCTGCCCAGTCGCTCGGCCGCCTCGCCGAGGAAGAACAATCCCTTGTCCCGGGACAGATAGCCCTCGTACACGAGGGTGCGCAGCAGGTGGTAGGCCGTGGGGAGGGCCAGACCCGTCTCGCGGGCCAGTTGCTTGGCGGGTGCCCCGTGTTCGTGCTCGGCCACGGCCTCCAGCAGACGCATGGCGCGCTGCACCGACCCGATCAGGGTCGTGGACTGCGGCGCCGCGGAGGATTCCGTCGCCTGCCGTTGCGTGGGGGGCGTCCGGCGCTGCGTGGGAGGGGGCGTCGTCGAGCGTGGCTGTGCCGGCAGCGCGGGCCGTTCGGCGGGCGTCGACGTCGAGCGCGGCCGTCCTGTCGGCGCTGCGGGTTGCTCGGGTGGCCGGATCCGGGACGCCGGAGCCGGGACAGCGACCCGGGCGTCAGCGGGGGGTGCGGAGGTTTCCGCGTGGGCGGTGTCAACCGTGGCCAAGGGGCACTCCCGAAGCGCGAGGGGGCGGCCCGTGCTGGGGAACACGGGAGGGCTGGTACGCCGCTCACGGGGTTCGTCCCCGCGACGAATCCGGACTCTAATGGCCCGTCGACGCTCGCAGACGGCCTGCCCGGGAAACTTCCCTCGCGCGAGGGAACCGGTGATTCCTGTTACCGATCGCCGGTTGCCCTGCGTGAACCTCTCATTCGTCGCCCGAGAGGGCCCGGTCGCACCGGGCGCTCACCAATCGCTGCGCGACGAGGAGCTGGATGTGAACTTCCGTACGACGTAGATCAGTCCGCCGACCAGTGCCACGAAGACCAGCACCTTGAACAGCAGTCCGATGACGAAGCCGACGACGCTGGCGATCAGCCCGCCGAACACGACCAGGGCGATGACTGGCACCGCGACCCACTTAACCCACCACGGCAGTCCCGCGAAGATCTCTCGCATCGCCCTTACCTCTCCGATACCTGTCCACGCCCGGCGCTCTTGGTGCCGGAGCTTCCCATGTCCTGCACTCGATGCTAGGGCGAGGAGGGGGCCGGCGGGGGCCTCACATCCCTTGTCCGCCCCTGACTGATCCCCTAGGGAACCCCGAGGCCGCGTGTCACCTCTCGGGCGGAGAGAACACCACCAGCACCCTGAGGTCCTCGCTGATGTGGTGGAACTTGTGCGCGACACCGGCCGGTACGTACACCACGCTGCCGCGCGCCACCTCGGTGGTCTCCGTGCCGACGGTGATCGCCGCGCGGCCGCTGACGACGAAGTACACCTCGTCCTGGTTGTGTGGTTGCTGGGGATCGCGCTCGCCCGCGTCAAGCGCGTACAGGCCGACCGACATGTTCCGTTCCCGCAGGAACTGGAGGTAGGCGCCGTCGTTGGCGGCGCGTTCCGCCTCCAGTTCATCCAACCGGAATGCCTTCATCGACTTAGTCCGCCCCTGCCCGTACTAGTAACCGATCTCGTCTGCCACGATCAGACACATGAAGAATTTCGTAGTCAAGACGATCGCCAACGCGGGCGCCCTGGCGGTTGCCGTATGGCTGCTGGACAAGATCACTCTGACCGGTGACAGCACCGGCAAGGAGATCTGGACCCTGATACTCGTCGCCCTGGTCTTCGGCCTGGTGAACTTCCTGGTCAAGCCCATCGTGAAGGTACTCACCTTCCCGCTGTTCATCCTGACCCTCGGCCTGATCACCCTGGTGGTCAACGCCCTGATGCTGCTGCTCACCTCGTGGCTGGCCGACAAGCTCGACCTGAGTTTCCACGTGGAGGGCTTCTGGACGGCTGTCCTGGGCGGCCTGATCATTTCGATTGTGTCGTGGGCGCTTCACGTCGTCCTGCCCGACGAGGACTGAGCACCCCATGACCTACCGCGTCTGCTTCGTCTGCACGGGCAACATCTGCCGCTCCCCGATGGCCGAGTCGGTCTTCCGCGCCCGCGTGCGGGAGGCCGGGCTCGGCGGCCTCGTGGAGATCGACAGCGCCGGCACGGGCGGCTGGCACGAGGGCGACGGCGCCGACCCGCGCACCGTCACCGTCCTGGTGGACAGCGGCTACGACGCGACGCACACCGCCCGGCAGTTCCAGCCCTCCTGGTTCTCCCGACTCGACCTCGTCATCGCCCTCGACACCGGCCACCTCAGGGCGCTGCGCCGCCTCGCGCCCACCGAGCAGGACGCGGACAAGGTCCGGCTGCTGCGTGCCTACGATCCAGCCGCGGGCGCCGACCTCGATGTGCCGGACCCGTACTACGGGGGTATGGACGGCTTCGAGGAGTGCCTTGAGATGGTGGAGGCGGCGAGCGAGGCTCTGCTCACCGCGGTACGGAACGACATGGAGGAACGGGCGACATGAGCGACTCCGGCACGAGCGGCTCCGGCATGGGCGACGAGATCGGCACGGCGGGTTCCGCGGGCGCCGGGGACGGAACGCGCGCGGTGCGGGCCGGGCTGCCCGAGCCGGCCAAGCATGAGCCGCCGCTGCCCGGCCCGGTCTTCGCCGCGCACTTCCATCTGCCGGGCGAGGCGACGGGTCCGTACCGCTACGGGCGCGACGACAACCCCACGTGGACGCTGCTGGAGCGGGCGATCGGCGATCTGGAGGCGCCCGGGCAGGACGGCGTCGAGACGCTCGTCTTCGCCTCCGGGATGGCCGCCGTCTCGTCCGTGCTCTTCTCGCAGCTACGCGCCGGGGACACGGTCGTCCTGCCCGACGACGGCTATCAGGTGCTGCCCCTGGTCCGTGCCCAACTGGAGGCGTACGGCATCGAGGTGCGGACCGCGCCGACCGGCAACGACGCTCAGCTCGACATCCTCGACGGCGCGAAAATGCTGTGGCTCGAGAGCCCGTCGAACCCCGGGCTCGACGTGTGCGACATCCGACGGCTCGTCGAGGCGGCACACGCGCGCGGCGCCCTGGTGGCGGTCGACAACACGCTCGCGACACCACTCGGGCAGCGCCCGCTGGAGTTGGGCGCCGACTTCTCCGTGGCCAGCGGCACCAAGCAGCTGACCGGCCACGGCGACGTCCTCCTGGGATACGTCACCGGCCGCGACGCCGAGGCCATGACCGCCGTACGCCGCTGGAGGAAGATCGTGGGGGCGATCGCGGGGCCCATGGAGGCCTGGCTCGCGCACCGTTCGATCGCCACGCTGCACCTGCGGGTCGACCGGCAGAACGCGAACGCCCTGGTGCTCGCCGAGGCGCTGCGCGAGCGGCCCGAGGTGACCGGGCTGCGCTATCCCGGGCTGCCCGACGACCCCTCGCACAAGGTCGCCTCGCAACAGATGCGCCGCTACGGCTGCGTGTTCTCCTTCACCCTGGCCACCCGCGCGCGTGCCGAACGTTTCCTCGACGCGCTACATCTGGTGGACGACGCGACCAGCTTCGGCGGGGTGCGGTCCACGGCCGAGCGGCGCGGGCGGTGGGGCGGCGATGCCGTGCCGGAGGGCTTCATCCGTTTCTCGGTCGGTGCCGAGGACCCCGAGGACCTGGTGGCGGATGTGCTGCGAGCGCTGGACGCGTCGGCACCCTGACCACGCCGCGCCTGCGCCGTGCGGCTTCCGCCACGCACAGCGGACGGTCCGAGCCTCCCCCCTCGTGGCTCGGACCGTCCTCGGTTCTGCGCGCGAAGAACCGCGTGACCAAGGCTAGTTGACTCTGTGTCAGTGTCCAATCACAGTAGCGACAGAGGCCTATCGACATATTTATAGTTGGGCCCTGCCTCCGGGCCGGACGAGGGGGAAGGGGAGGGCGTCGCCATGGATCTGGCCTTGCTGCGCACCTTTGTGACGGTGCACCGGGCCGGTTCCTTCACCCGCGCCGCCGCTCTGCTCGGGCTCTCCCAGCCGGCTGTCACCTCGCAGATCCGCACGCTGGAGCGCCAGCTGGGACGCCCCCTGTTCCTGCGGCAGGCCCGCGGAGTGACCCCGACGACCATCGGCGACGAGCTGGCCCACAAGGCGGCTCCGCACCTCGACGCCCTGGTGGAGATCGCAGAGACCGGTCTCGACGACGAGTCCTCCCTGCGCACCCTGCATCTCGTCGGGCCTCCCGAGTTCACCGCGGAACGGGCGTTACCGGCGCTCACCGCGCTGACCGGAGAGGACGGCCAGGGCTTCGCGCTGCGCACCTCCTTCGGAAACGCCGAGGAAGCCTTGGAGGGGCTGGCCGCCGGACATCATGATCTGGCCATCAGTACGGCCCGTCCGCGCGGCGGCCTGCTCACGGCGACTCCGCTCTGCGACGAGGAACACGTCCTGGTCGCCGCTCCGCGGTGGGTCGAACTGCTCGGCTCCGCAAAGCCCCGCCGCAGGGGAGCACGAGCGCTGGAGAACGTTCTGGCGGCCAAGGGGGCGCATGCGCTGGAGAGCGTCCCCGTGGTCGAGGTGCACGAGTCGTTGCCTTTCGTCTCCCGCTACTGGGCCTCCGTCTTCGATTCCCGCCCCGCTGCCCCGGGCACCGTCATCGTCCCCGACCTGCGGGCGGCCCTGGCGTGCGCGGCCGCGGGCGCCGGCCTCGCCGTGTTGCCCCGCTATCTGTGCACGACCGCTCTGCGGCGCGGTGACGTCGTCGCGCTGCATGATCCCGCGGTGCCACCTCTGCGCACGTACTTCCTGTCGGTCCGGACCGGAACACTCGCCATGCCGCATATCACACGGGCGCACGAGTGGCTTCTACAGGCGGCCGACGACTGGTGCTGAGGCCCTGATTCCCGCTGGTCACAGGACGGATTCACCCGGTAACGTCTCGCGATGTTTCACGTGGAACCAACGGGGCCACATTCCTCCCATGACCGTCCGACCCGTGGTCAAGCGCACCGCACGCGCCGTCCTGCTGGACGGTGACGACCTGATCCTGATCAAACGCACCAAGCCTGGCACCGATCCCTACTGGCTCACTCCCGGCGGCGGGGTCGAGCCGGAGGACTCGACCGTCATCGACGCCCTCCACCGCGAAGTGCACGAGGAACTCGGCGCCAAGATCACAGACGTGGTGCCGTGCTTCGTCGACACCGTGGAACACATCGGCGAAGATGGCGGCGCCACCGGCGTGAAGGTGCAGCACTTCTTCGTTTGCCACCTGGAATCGATGGATCCGGCTCTGCGCCACGGCCCCGAGGTGGACGAGCCCATCGGCGAGTACGAGATCGTACGGGTGCCGTTTACCCGGGTCGGCATCGCCTCCGTCCATCTCGTGCCACTGTCCCTGCGGCACTACCTGGACGGCAACATCGAGGGCGTACGCGCCATGCACGCACCGGACCTGGGATGACAGCCGTCAGGCCTCACCCGATGGTTCGGACCTGGCTGACAGCGGCCAGAACTCACAGAGCGGCAACGAGCTCCTCCAACGAGTCGTGGCGTATGCGATCGAATGGGATGCCGATGTCCTTGAGCGCGTTCACCCCGCTGCGGATCATCCCGGGCGGTCCCGACAGATAGGCGTCGTACTCGTCCCACGGGCCGTACTCGCGTATGGCGTCGGGGAGCTGGAGATGCGCCTGCTGGTCGACGACCGCACGGACCGAGAGCCAGTGGTGGGTCTGCTGAAATCTGAGCATCGTGTCGATGTCGTAGAGGTCGTGATGGGTACGAGCGCCGTAGAACACCTCGACCGGTCGCCGCTCCCCGGCCTCGGCGAGGTCCTCCACCAGAGCCTTGATGGGCGCTATGCCAGTGCCGCCGCCCAGGCAGAGCAGTCCGCTGTCGGAGGTGTGGTCCACAGTCATCGAACCTGTCGGCGGGCCGAGCCGAATGACGTCACCGGGACGGGCGCGGTGCACCAGGGCATTGGAGACCCAGCCCGCCGGGACGGCCTTCACATGGAACGACAGCAGGCCGTCGGAGCGGGGTGCTGAGGCGAAGGAGTAGTGCCGCCAGATCCGTGGCCACCACGGTGTCTCCAGACTCGCGTACTGCCCTGCGAGGAAGGGGTAGGGCTGGTCGGGGCGGACGGTGACGATCGCGACGTCCGGTCTTCTGAGGTCGTGCGAGACAACCTCCGCGTGCCACCAGGCCGGAGCACGCAGTTCGTCCGTGGCCGCCGCGTCGATCATGACCTGCGAGATCGTGGTGTAGGTGCGGACCCAGGCGGCTTCCGTCTCCGCGTCCCACCTGGAGGCGTACTTGCTCAAGGCGCCGATCAAGCATTCGCCGACGGCCGGATAGTGCTCGGGACGAGTGCCGTACTTGCGGTGGCCGCGGCCGAGGTTCTGCAGGTAGTCGACGAGGACCTTGGTGTTGTCGATGTGCTCGGCCGCGGTGAGCAGTGCCTTCAGCAGGCGGTCCCGCTGGGTGTCCATCGCCGCTGGGAACAGCGGCCGGAGGTCGGGGTGGCGCACGAAGAGGAGCGCGTAGAAGTACGACGTGACCTTGTCGGCGACGGGACCGATCTCGGCCATGGTCCCGCGGATGAGGATGGCGTCCGGAGAGACGTCCTGGGTCGGGGCGGGCCGCTGGACGGGGACGCGCTGCCCGGCGGGCGGGGCTTCTGTGGGCGGGGCCACAGCGAGCGCACCCTTAGCGGGCGGCGCCGGGGAGGCGGGGGGCGGTGTCGACGGGGCCTGGGGCGCGGGCTGTAGCCCGGCCGCCCGTATCGGGGCCGGTCCGCCGGCTGTCATGGGCCGCGGTAGGTCGTCCGCCACGGAGGCGGGCGGTCCGGCCTCGGGGGCCGGCGAGGCGGGTTGCTGCGCGTCGTCAGTCGTGGCGGGCGGGGCGGATTCCTCCGGTGGTGGGGTCGTCCCCGTGCCTGTCGTGGTCCTGCCCACTGGGCGCATCGCCGCCAGGCGGCTGCCCTCAGCTGCCTCCCGTTCGTCGCCAGAAGGCGCCTCGGGCTGCTTGTGCGGCGTGAACCAGCCACCCCCGCCGCCGGACGTGCCGTTGTCGGCCGACGTGGTGATCGGAGCGTCCATGGTGTGCCTCGCCTCGAACATCTTTCGGTCGGTCTGCGCACTTCCCCGGTCGGAAAGTGCCTGCTTTCCCCCGCAGACGGCTTGCTTACCCCGTTCGCTACCGCAGCCAATACGGCCACATTCAACCCGCGTTCCGGCTCCGTACGGACAAGTAAGGCGAGAGTGTGACATTGGCCGCAGGCCTCTCACCGCAGCGTCCCACTGGTAGGGGAGCCTCGGCCGCATAGCAGGAAACGGGGGGCTTCGATCTCTCCCTCCCGCTATGCTGCAATGCCTTACTCCGGACCCACACAGGGTGCACAAGATGTACACCTCGCCCCGACCCGAACCGGAGTCGACCATACCGGGCGACGGTCTGCACACAAGTCCCGCCTCCTCCGCCATGAATTGAGTGGGGGCAAAACATCAATTCCATCAATTACCGGGTGTGCCGTACCAATTCATACGCTTCCCACAGATCTCTCCCCAAGTAAGAGTGGGTCGAGAGACCGGACAGATGACGGTCCGCATTGACCGCGACGGAGACCGGCACCGCACCGAACAAGTCCCTGTCGGAGAGCGAGTCACCGTATGCGACGCAGTCTGCCCGCGTGAGAGAGAACTCCTCGCACAGCTGGTCGGCGATCCGTACCTTGGCCGCTGCGCTGAGGACTCCGGCAGGGTCAACCGGCTCGGTGAAGGGCACTGCGGGAAATAGAGAACCGTGCGCCGCGTGCGCACCCCAGCCGATGAGCCGCTCCACGAAGAAGGACGGGGAGAGCGAGACGACGGCACAGTAGTCGCCCGCCTCTCTGATCTCCGTCCAGACCTCGCGGATCCGAGCCAGCCACGGTGCGTCGTCGAAGGCCGCTGCCACATGCGCCTCAGTGAGATCGGCCCAGAGCGCGTATACCTGTGCCGCGTACTCGGGCGGCCCTATCCGCCCTGCTCCGATGGCTTGGTCGAGCGCCACCGTCTTGGCTTCCAGGCCGAGTTGTCGGGAGATCTCCACAGGCGCCGAGGTTCCGTGCAACAACGTTCCGTCGAGATCGAAGAGATGTAGTCTCGCCATGCCCTGAGGCTAGTGCGGTGCGTTTTCCGCTTCTTGATCGACCGTTCCCGGACAGGGTCCGTTCGTCGATGTTTCACGTGAAACGGCCAGCGCCTGTTCGGGCACTGTGGAGTTGGCTATGACATGGCCAAAAGGTCGTACGTCCCCACGGAAACAGGTAGACGTCGAGGGCACACGTCGGACAGCCTGACCTGCGTGTCGACTCCTCCCCCCAGCGCTCTGCCCATTCGCCGTCTGACGCTTCGCGATCACACCGCCTGCGCCGACTTGTCCGAGGACCGGGGGTGGCCACGCGAGGAACACAAGTGGGGCCTCCTCCTCACCGCCGGGAAGGGCTACGGCATCGACGACCCCGACGGCGGGCTCGTCGCTGCGTGTGTCGTCACCGAGTACGGACTACAGGACCGCCCCGACCTTGGGGCCATCGGAATGGTCCTGGTCGCCGAACGGCATGCCCGCCAGGGCGTCGGGCGCCGACTCATGCGGCACATCGTCTCGGCCATGGCCACCACACCACTGACCCTGCACGCGACACCGAACGGCCGCCCGCTCTACGAAGAACTCGGGTTCAAGGTCATCGGCCGAGCCGAGCTGCTGCGCGGACACTTCACACCGGACGGGACGAATCCTGGGATCGCCACACGTCCGGCCACCGCCGAGGACCTCACCGGCATCCTCCGACTCGACGAGGAGGTGTTCGGCGCCGATCGCACGCACATCATCACCCGGCTGCCTGCCTTCGCCGACCAGTTGCGCGTTGCGGAGGAGAACGACCGGATCATCGGATACGCGGGCGCGTGGCCCAACATGGACACCCAGGTCGTCGGTCCGCTGATCGCCCGCGACACCCGGACTGCGAAGGCATTGCTCGCTTCCCTCGCCGCACACTCCGACCGACCGCTGCGCACGGACATCGACGTACGGCACGAAGAGCTGTTGACGTGGGCGAAGGAGCGGGGCTTGGTATCCGTGGCCTTCAACGCGGTCATGACCTACGGCATCGCGGAACTGCCCGGTGATTGGAGCCGGCGGTTCGCCCCGCTGACGGTCGCGGCGGGCTGAGACTCACGGCCAGAACGACGCCGGCTCCCGGAGGCTCCGGGAGCCGGCACGTTGCGGCCTGCCCGGAACAGTGGCGGACTGTCCCGGGCGACGCCCCGACCTAGGGTGCTCTCATGGGAGATCTTGAGATACGAGCCGCCACGAGGGTCGACATCCCTGCGATCGTCGCGATGCTGACGGACGACCCTCTGGGTGCGCAACGGGAGTCACCGGACGATCTGACCCCGTATCTGACCGCGCTGGAGCGCCTGTCGTCCGACCCTCACCAGCACCTCGTAGTCGCCGTACGCGAGGGCCACGTCGTCGGCACGCTTCAGCTCACGGTCATCCCCGGCCTGTCCCGGCGCGGCTCCACCAGGTCGATCATCGAGGGCGTTCGCATCCACGCCGATGAGCGTGGCAGCGGTCTGGGCACACAGCTCATCGAGTGGGCGATCGACGAATCCCGCCGCCAGGACTGTCAGCTGGTCCAACTGACCTCGGACAACACGCGAACGGATGCCCATCGCTTCTACGAACGGCTCGGCTTCACGGCTTCGCACGTGGGTTTCAAGCTTCAGCTGTGACATCAGCGCACGACATGGCAGGGCGGCCTGTTTCACGTGAAACAGGCCGCCCTGCGCGAGGACGCCTAACCGATGCCCCGCCACCCCTCGGGGTCCACCCCACCCGGCACAGAAGGCCCCTCCTCGTACGGCTGACGCGTGAACACGAACGACCCGAGGTCGAGGTGGCTCACGGATCCGTCAGGCCGTCGTACGGCCCTCAGGAGCTCTCCGGCGTAGTAGCCCTCCAGGCCGGTCCAGGTGCCGTCGCCGTTGGCCCGGAGCCGCGAACGGCGGCCGTTCCCCGACAGCGGCTCCAGCGAGACAAGTCCGTCGGCCGTCAGTCGCAGACCGAATGCATGGGTTCCCCAGTACCACTGGCCGACCAACTCCATTGCTGAGGCATCGATCTCGGCCAGTGGTTTCCACGGATCGGGAATCCGCGGCTCTGCCTCGGCGACGATCCGCACGAGATCGGCAGCCACGGTCGCCAGCAGCGGCCCGGAGGTGCAGTTGGCCAGGACCACCGCCGCGACGTCGTCCGCCACGCTGATGGTGAGCCCGGCCAGAAAACCCGGCAGTGAACCCGAGTGCCCCACGAGCAGCCGGCCGTCCCGGTGCTGGATCTGCAGGCCGAGCCCGTAGGTGGCACCGTCCGCGACATCCGCGGCTTCCGCAGGCGCTGCGGGAGTACGCATCTCCTGCACGCTCCGCGCGCCGAGCACCTTGTCGTCCCCCTTGGTAAGGAAGACAGCGAAGCGCGCCAAATCACCGGTTGTGGACCAGAGTTGACCGGCCGGTGCCATCTGGCCGAGGTCCTCGGCTGGCTCCGGGAGCATCGCATCCGCCCAGGGATGCACCGCCCAGCCGCCGGCATGAGGCGCCTGCGGCTGCGCGCTCGTGCGACGGAGGCCCAGAGGTTCGAGCACTTCGCGCCCCAGTACCTCCTCCCACGGAGCCCCACGCAGCCGTTCGACGAGCGCTCCCAACAACGTGTAGCCCGGATTGGAGTAGTGGAAGCGGCGCCCGATCGGATGCCGGAAGGGCTGCTCGCCCAGTACGTCGGCGAGCTCGGGCCGCAGGGACCCCGGGGTGCGTTCCCACCACGGCGCGGGTGACTCGGCCGCCAACCCGCCTGTGTGGGCTAGAAGTTCGGCGATGGTGGCCTCCCCCGCCCCGGTGCCGGGCAGATGCTTCTCCAACGGGTCACCGAGGTCGAGGACGCCCTCGTCGCGCAGCCGCAGTACGAGAACAGCCGTGAAGGTCTTGGTGATCGAACCGATCCGGTACTGCACGTTCTCGTCGGGACCGTGTCCGTCCACCGATGTCCGCGAGCCGTGCCACACGGCTCGCCCGTCCCGTACCACCGCGGCTACCAGTGAGGGGGCTCGCCCTTCGGCCTGGGCCACGGCGATCCGGTGCAGCAACGCACGGCGCGTGGCGGGCAGCAGCTCTTCCTGAGGTGTCGTCATGCCGCCAGTCCACCCCGCTGACCCCGTGGGCGTCGACTCCATTTGGCCGGGCCCGGCCGGCCGGGGGTCAGGTCTGTGCCATGTCCACGAACCGCGAGTAGTGGCCCTGGAAGGCGACCGTGATCGTGGCCGTCGGACCGTTACGGTGCTTGCCCACGATGATGTCCGCCTCACCCGCGCGCGGCGACTCCTTCTCGTAGGCGTCCTCACGGTGCAGCAGGATCACCATGTCGGCGTCCTGCTCGATGGAGCCGGACTCACGCAGGTCGGACACCATCGGCTTCTTGTCCGTGCGCTGCTCGGGACCACGGTTGAGCTGCGAGAGCGCGATCACCGGGACCTCGAGCTCCTTGGCCAGGAGCTTGAGGTTACGGGACATGTCCGAGACCTCCTGCTGACGGCTCTCGGAACGCTTCGAACCACCGGCCTGCATCAGCTGGAGATAGTCGATGATCACAAGCTTGATGTCGTTGCGCTGCTTCAGCCGACGGCACTTCGCACGGATCTCCATCATCGAGAGGTTCGGGGAGTCGTCGATGTAGAGCGGAGCGGACGACACCTCGGGCATCCGACGTGCCAGGCGCGTCCAGTCATCGTCCGTCATGGTGCCGGAACGCATGTGGTGCAGGGCGACTCTCGCCTCGGCCGACAGCAGACGCATGGCGATCTCGTTGCGGCCCATTTCGAGGGAGAAGATGACGCTCGGCAGGTTGTTCTTGATCGACGCGGCACGCGCGAAGTCGAGCGCGAGCGTGGACTTGCCCATGGCGGGACGGGCCGCGATGACGATCATCTGGCCCGGGTGCAGGCCGTTGGTGAGCGAGTCGAGGTCGGTGAAGCCAGTGGGCACGCCGGTCATCTCGCCACTGCGTGAACCGATCGCCTCGATCTCGTCGAGGGCACCTTCCATGATGTCGCCGAGCGGCAGATAGTCCTCACTGGTGCGCTGCTCGGTGACCGCGTAGATCTCCGCCTGGGCGCGGTTGACGATCTCGTCGACGTCGTCCTCGGCCGCGTATCCCATCTGCGTGATGCGGGTACCGGCCTCGACCAGGCGGCGCAGCACCGCCCGCTCATGGACGATTTCCGCGTAGTACTCGGCGTTGGCCGCCGTCGGCACGGTCTGAACCAGGGTGTGCAGATACGATGCGCCGCCGACCTTGTTGATCTCGCCACGCTTGGTGAGTTCGGCGGCGATCGTGATGGGGTCGGCCGGCTCACCCTTGGCGTAGATGTCGAGGATCGCCTGGTAGACGGTCTCGTGCGCGGGTTTGTAGAAGTCGTGGCCCTTGAGGATCTCCACGACGTCAGCGATGGCGTCCTTCGACAGGAGCATGCCGCCGAGGACGGACTGCTCCGCATCGAGGTCCTGCGGCGGAACGCGTTCGAAGGCCGAACCGCCGCCGTCCCAGGCCCCGTTCTCCCCGCCGCGGTCGTGTTGCTCGTCACGGCCCCGGGCTCCGTCCCCGCGCCTGCGGGAAGAGGGCAGACGATCACTGGGACCGCTGTCGGCCCAAGGATCGTCCAAAGGCTCGGAAATGCTCACCCGAGCCACCTCCTCCCGTCCGCGAAGCGGACCTCTACCGTGCGTCTCTTTCCTACGGCACGGCACTGACAAGTGAGAGGCCCAACTCCGGTTCTGACGCGTCGGGTTTGTGATGATTTTCGGGCCGACGGACGGAGTGGGCGCCGGACTACCGTAGGCCCGCGGGCACCGTCAGCCAATCTGGTTATCCACAGGCCATGTGGACGACGGCCCAGATGCTGTGGAGAACTCCACAAAACCTGTGCACGACACAGTGGACAGGCCTGTGAACAAGCTTCGACCCATCCTGCGAAAACCGCCCCGACCTGCAAGTTTCCCGTCCACCGGCTGTGCAGAAGAAAAACTTCCCCAGTCGGACCAAGATCACTTGAAGTCATCACGAAGAGTGGTCGCCCCAGGCACTAAGGTAAGGGTCAGTCATGCATTGCATCTCTTACCTGTGGATGATTAGATTGGTGCTCATGACACAGGCTCCCGCGCCCGCCAGAAGCGCCCGGCAACAGCACGATCGAGAGATCGTCGTTCTGGCCGTTCCGGCCTTCGGCGCACTCGTCGCCGAGCCCCTCTTCGTCCTTGCCGACAGCGCGATCGTCGGCCATCTGGGCACGGCGCAACTTGCCGGTCTCGGCGTCGCCTCAGCTCTCCTCATGACAGCCGTCAGCATCTTCGTCTTCCTCGCTTACGCCACCACGGCCGCCGTCGCCCGACGTGTTGGCGCGGGCGATCTCTCAGCCGCCATCCGCCAGGGCATGGACGGGATCTGGCTAGCGTTACTGCTCGGCGCCACCGTCATCGCGATCGTCCTGCCCGCAGCACCAGCGATCGTGGAACTCTTCGGCGCCTCCGACACCGCAGCCCCATACGCGACCACCTACCTGCGGATCTCGTCATTCGGCATACCGGCCATGCTGGTTGTCCTTGCCGCGACGGGTGTCCTGCGTGGGCTGCAGGACACCCGGACACCTCTGTACGTCGCCATCGCGGGCTTCCTCGCCAACGCCGCCCTCAACGTGGGACTCGTCTATGGCGCCGACCTCGGCATCTCGGGTTCCGCGTGGGGCACCGTCATCGCACAATGCGGCATGGCCGCCGCCTATCTGGTGGTCGTCGTCCGCGGTGCCCGTCAGCACGGAGCCTCCCTACGCCCCGACGCCGCCGGGATCCGTGCCTCTGCTCAAGCCGGCGTCCCACTACTGGTCCGCACACTCTCCCTGCGAGCGATCCTGATGATCGCCACAGCTGTCGCGGCCCGCCTCGGCGACGCCGACATCGCGGCACACCAGATCATCCTGTCCCTGTGGAGCCTGATGGCCTTCGCCCTCGACGCGATCGCAATCGCGGGGCAAGCCATCATCGGACGCTATCTGGGCGCCGACGATCCCCAAGGAGCCCGAGCCGTCTGCCGTCGCATGGTGGAATGGGGCATCGCGGCCGGCGTCGTGCTCGGTCTGCTTGTGGTCATCGCCCGTCCACTCTTCCTGCCTCTGTTCACCAGTGATCCGATCGTCACGGACGCCGCCCTGCCGGCGCTTCTCATGGTGGCGCTCTCCCAGCCGATCTGCGGGATCGTCTTCGTCCTGGACGGTGTCCTGATGGGAGCGGGCGATGGAACGTACCTCGCCCGGGCGATGGTGCTCACCTTGGTGGTCTTCACCCCCGTGGCGCTGCTTGTCCCTACGGTCGGTGGCGGTCTCACCGTCCTCTGGGGAGCGATGACTTTGATGATGGCAGTCCGGATGCTGACCCTCTGGCTCCGTTCTCGCTCGGGCCAGTGGCTGGTCACGGGTGCCACCCGCTGACCGTTTCACGTGAAACCGGCGTTTCACGTGAAACATGGCCTCCCTGTGGGCCAAGGCCCTTGGCACGCGGAAGGGGCCGCACCCTGGCTGGGTGCGGCCCCTTCTCAGCTGTTCAGCCAAAATCCGGCGATCAGGCCGCGACGACCTCGATGTTGACCTTGGCGGCAACCTCGGGGTGCAGACGCACGGACGTCTCGTGGGCGCCCAGCGTCTTGATCGGCGTGCCCAGCTCAATGCGGCGCTTGTCGACCTCGGGGCCACCGGAAGCCTTGATCGCGGAAGCGATGTCGGCCGGAGTGACGGAACCGAAGAGACGACCGGCGTCGCCGGAGCGAACGGCCAGACGGACCTTGACGCCCTCGAGCTGGGCCTTCACGGAGTTGGCCTGCTCGATGGTCTGGATCTCGTGGATCTTGCGAGCACGACGGATCTGCTCGACGTCCTTCTCGCCACCCTTGGTCCAGCGGATAGCGAACTTCCGCGGGATCAGGTAGTTGCGAGCGTAGCCGTCCTTGACGTCGACGACGTCGCCCGCGGCACCGAGGCCGGAGACCTCGTGGGTGAGGATGATCTTCATGTGTCAGTCACCCTTCCCTTATCGCGCGGTGGAGGTGTAGGGCAGCAGCGCCATCTCACGGCTGTTCTTCACGGCCGTGGCGACGTCACGCTGGTGCTGCGTGCAGTTGCCGGTCACGCGGCGGGCACGGATCTTGCCGCGGTCGGAAATGAACTTCCGCAGCATGTTCGTGTCCTTGTAGTCCACGTACGTG
>Ga0307516_10005024_pt1 | contig 16018 bp, 25 predicted proteins | sample 19_EM_MG_FD_203310 | JGI IMG/M metagenome (GOLD analysis project Ga0307516, IMG submission 203310) | Populus trichocarpa ectomycorrhiza microbial communities from riparian zone in the Pacific Northwest, United States - 19_EM | ecosystem: Host-associated > Plants > Roots > Unclassified | place...
GAATAGGGAATGGCGAACGTTTCCGGTGTTTCCCTGACCTTGACTAGAATTTCAGTTTGGCCGGGGTCGGATGAAACCAGGATATTGAACGGTCTGCCTTTTGATCGACGGACTTTCGGGGGTGAAGGGTGACGGGCTCCGGGGGCTCTGCGTGAGTAATCCTGACGCCTGTCGTTGACCATGTGAACCGGTCTTAAGGCTTCGTCTGAGCGAAGAGAGGTGATATTAAGGTTCTCCGTATCGTACGTGTGATTAGGATAGACCCCTGGTTTCGCAGCGTACATTGCCGACCCGACCAGGGGAGGGATCCCCATAAGCATTGTGGTGGCAGTAAAGTCAGTGGTGTGTCGGCTTTTTACCTGAATGAAACCAACCAATCAGTAAACGCACGGTGGTGGTCGTTGGGGCGGGATCGTAAACTCACCGTCTACAAACATGTTCCTCGTCGCAGCTGGCAGCGTACACTCCATACCGTCCAGCTTCTTATCCAGTATCACCTGACATCCCAGTCGACTCGTATCCGTCAACCCAAACGCCATATCCAACATGTCGTTTTCATCGTCCCCAGGTTCCTCCAACAAATCGTAATGCTCCGGGGTAAGGATAACATGACACGTCGAGCAAGCGATCGAGCCTTCGCAAGCACCTTCCAAGTCAATGTCGTGTTCGTGGGCAAGCGAGAGAATATCGTCCCCCTCGTTTCCTTCGATTGTTTTGATCAACTCCCCTTTGGAGTCCTTGAAATGGATTTTAATCCTGTGAGCGACGGGTCGTTTGGTTAACGTCGGGGCCGAAGATTAGCGAGAGGGCCTACCCTGTTCCGGGTTTTGGTCGGGTCACATGTCCGTGTCGAGCCACTGGTTTGGGTGGGATTGTCAGGGAACAACGGAGGGTAACCGATGAGGCGAGAAGAGGCTTACCGAAAGAAGCGTGAAGCATCCTCCGACACATGAACGGAGGCGCATTCGGATACGAAAACCTCAACGGTCCGGCCATCCCCGGCCGTGGCCTCGGTACCAGAGTGCTTTGGAAAGCGTGAAAGCTTCGGTTTGATGCATGCTGCGTCGGTTTACACCGTGTTAATTGGGTGAGGGACCGCGTAGCAAAGTGCATGGAGGTCGTGGATGACGGAGACGGAACGGGAGTCGCAGCGTAAAAAAATTCACACGAATGATCATCCGTTCATACATGCGGGCTTGTTATGAAACTCACATATTTTTCACTTCCAGCACAGGACACGGATCGGGTAAATCAAATACAGATTAAAAGAAGGGAATTATGCGTATCAAATGGTACAAATGTGCGAGAAAAACAAAGAGAGAACGCCTAGCCCCTCTGCCACCATTTCCTCCGTGTGCGTGATGCGTCAGGGTTTTGGAACAGGGGAGTCCTTTCGCTTGGCTCGGTATAAGTCTCAAGCAGCCTCTCGCTGGCATCAGAGTCTCCTGGAGTGGAAGGATGTGACGTCATGGAGTCCGTGTTCGCCCCGGAGAGGGTAACTCCTCCAACCACATCGTATCCAGCGTCAAGCGAGTTGCCAAAGTCATCGACGCGCAACTTGCTTTGACGGAGCTTCCAAACGATGCACATGGCAAGGAGCATGCCTTGCATGATTCCTGCAACAGCGTATGTTATCCAGCTCGTCCAATTGGTGCCTGGTCTACACACATCCGTCAGATAACGTCCAAAATATCTTGGTCGACTGTGGGATTGACGTACCTCAAGGCAATAGAGAGTACCATAAAGATTGCTCCCGGGGTCTGAATCAGCATCATCGGGATACTCAGCGCCCCCACGAGCTTCATACGATATGTGTGGACAATCTGAGGCGCGTATTGCGATGCGGCAAGAGTAGCCGATGATACACCGAGGAATGTAGCCCAGAAATCTAATCGCGTTGGGGGTTCACCGGGTATGGTCGTTCCAAGAAGATAGAATGTGACGAAAACCACAAGGACGCTAATTTTTTAAAAATCCGTTCACCATATCGAACGCGCGTAGCATGGGTAGGACTCACATGTGGATGAAGACAACCCACGAAAGTGTGATTGATAAACTCCAGCTGTCTGTCTTGACTCTGGCAGTCTTCGGCTGCGGATTACGTCCACCCTCTCGTCCACCGTCGGCATAAACCTCAACGTACTTGAGGTTTTGTGGGTAATAAATCATATACAACAAAAGTCTGGGTCCGACGCGTCAGGGGCAACGAGCACCGGAAATAATTGATTACATACATGACCGTGAAAAGGAACCACTGGAGGAATGTTTGAATAATACCGAGGGATGACTCCAAGCAAGACCCGAAACCCTGAAAGCCAGCCGATTAGATGCTGATGTCGCGCTGATGGAACGTGCCACGCACGATGTGTTTGCAGCACTTCACGACATCCCACTGCTTCACGAATAGGTTGAGCATTCCAGACGCGCACGACGTGCTTCCGAGTAAAAGAAACCATGGGCTGAATCCCTCTGAGCTCTTCGCTAGGACAATTCGCAGATGCTAGGGTAAAGGTGGGGTGCATTAGATCAGGGCGCGGTCATGTGGCTGAGGACTGGGTTCACCTGGGGTAAGTACGACACTACGAGGCCGAAGCAGAGAAAGCTTGAGAGGGCAGTCGTGAACCAGTCATGATGCTAACCGAAGCCTCCGTGAGCGCGAATACTCTGCAAAAGCTCAAAGCGGGGGAGCTCACCGGTTCGCAGGTCGTGGTCGACATGAGATTCGGTAGCGTTCCGGAAAAGGAAATTGTTTGGTAAAGGCCTCGGAACCAAACGATGCTTACGTCACCCAAGACTATCACAGACATCACCCAGCAAGCGCGTGCCATGCGTGTTGGCTGGCTGGAACCTGAAACGGTCACTTGAACCGCTGAGCACACTGCGCGCCCGTTACTAGTTGTCTGATCTGCCTGCTCGTTCCCACGTGTCCTGGATGTTTTATACGGAGACCCGACGCTCCCCGTTTGCTCCTGCACTACTTGCATTGCGGTCAGTGACCTCCCAAGATGGCTGGCAGGCTCCTCCTCGTTACTACCATTGCCTTAGCTGCAGGCTGTGTCGCCGTGAGCCTCTATGACGTAAGCCTACGACCCGTTCAGCCGATCGTTACTGACCTTGGTGCCACAACTGCAGGTAATAAAGGGGCTCTACGAGTATACCGACAGGCGGGAGCCTGAGAAACGCCCCTACGAACATAGCAACCACTCGGACGAAACGCTGGTCGATTCTAACCATGAATCCACGAAACCCCATGAGGCGAGGAGCGTTCCACACGTACACCTCAAGCGTCCCGCTGAACCATCCATCTCCCAGGTTCATGGCTCCGAGGACCATTCCATTCAACGCACACCCTCAGCTTCAGGCTCCAACCCAGCCGACTCCCTCGAATTGGATCAGACTCCGACACCTCCCCCGACACCTCCTGGCAACGGTCCCTGGCCAGCGAGAGGACGCAAACCACCAAAGGGCCGGGTCATCATCTTCGAGGATAACGCACCGTCCGATGAGGAAACATCTACCCCACTCTCCGTGCTGCCTCCGGACGTCCTGGGCGCTTCCTTCAGGAAGTTCGAAGTACAGGAAACTATCGAGCAGGTCCTCGAACGCATGCAATCTCGTTAATCGCTGTATAACCTATCTATTCTTGTGATCTGTCACTCTCATCGCTATGGCCAAAGACCCAGTAATATCATGTTTACTGCTGTATTGATACTGAACACTCCGTCTCCACTTGAACTCGACTGGACCCCACATCTGCCGAGCACTGGGGAGGCCAACACTTATCGTTGTACGAACGGTTCAGCAGTGCCGACGATTCCATCTTGAACGCACCCGTTCTCTCGCCCACACCGCGTTGGTCTGGCCATTGACGTGAGTCACCGCTACTCGAAATACCCCAACTTAGGAAACAGACCCTCGTAATGACCACACACCCCTAAGCCCAACCGCGAAACACACGACGTCCTGAACCCCAAGCCCTGGGACACGCGTCCCGGAATGAGTCTGCAACCGGAACCCGTTCCAGTCGGTCCTGGATCCGGCCCTGGTCGAAGTATGAAAAGAGACCTGGCAGTCATATTATCTCTCCCGTGATTCTGAGGGAACCGCAAGGTGCGGGGAACCAGGTAGCCGTGTTCGGGGGGGGGGGCAAGTGTGGATATGCCTTCTCGGATCGTGATCCCCGACCGATGGTCTCGCTTGGTCTCGTCATCCCGCGTTGGGAACATTTGGAGGGGACTCGCGGGTGAGTTTCAGGGTACGAAGCGAGGGTGTTGCATCGGATGGAGCCGAGCGCCGTGGCCGCATCGTATCGCCACGGCTGGGACCTCTCGCCTGAACACGGTGCACGTGGTACAGTCTCCCCGCTTGTACTCGCCCGGGAAAAACTTTCGTAGGGACACCCCACAGAACCTGTTCATCAGGAGTTCGTGTAGTATGCGTCAAGCACCTGCGGTGGTCGTTCGTCTCCATACAAGTAAACGGAGGGTCGGGGAGGGACGAAGCGATGAGGTAAGCTGGGTTGGGTCAAATCGCGGATACTATCTCATAAACTGGATTTCGAAACGGACCGTTCGTGGTTCGTGAGCGCGTGAGCCTGGAGACTCGGCTCGGATGGCTCGCGTAGGTTTACGCTACACCCCGTATGTACACTCGCACTTGACTTTCGTTGACGATTTTCGTAATTTTTACATACGTGTCCCAGTTGGGACGTGGGACTAAATGGGTACCGGAGTTTGAAAGTGAGGGTATAAACCTTGTGCTGTAATCTGAATCGCCCTCCCTCTCTCTTCCTTCCTTACCCCCACCTGCCCTGCGCTTTGGTTCCGGTTTGGTATTAGTACGAGAGAACTTCGACGATCATGTCTGCCAAGCTATATGTTGGGTCGGTTGTCTTCCCTTTCATCACCGCCCTGTCTCCCGAGTCAGCTCTCCGATACTGATTACCTTGCCTTGCTTCCTCCTTCCCTTGGCACATGATTGTTATCCTCTCATGCCGCACTCGAACCGTTGTGCTCTTGTCTGCGCCTCGGCTTTTGACAATATAGGAATTTGAGCTGGAACACGACCGATGATACGCTGCAGACCGTCAGTATTAGTCCAACAGGTTCTTCCCGATTTCGTTCCCTGATCGCGTTTTGTTTCTCGGTCGCTCGTGTCGGATCCCGTTCGCCCGCTTCGTGTAACGCCTTCAATCCGCCGTTGCCTCTGGATCACCCCACACAGGCCTTTGGGGAGTTTGGAAAGGTTCTTGATGTGTGTACCGATTTGATTTCACCCGCTGCTCTCCTCGCATGTCGCCCGTCTCTACGATAGCGCACCGGTCGAGGATCACTTTGAGAGGTGATCCATCCAGGGATCTGGCCGGGATTACTGATTGTTTTTTTCTCCCCGTTAGTCAATCGTGATGCGAGATCGTGACACCGGCCGCTCTCGTGGCTTCGGTTTCGTCACATTCAGTAGTGACGATGAGGCTAACGCCGCCATCGAGGGCCTCAACGAGCAGGAGCTCGATGGCCGAAGGATCAGGGTCAATCTTGCCAACCGCGACGGCGGCGGTGGAGGAAGAGGGGGAGGAGGAGGAGGAGGTTTGGCTTCCTACTGCGCCATTTTTACGCTTCCCTGCTCACTGCCGATGTTATAGGTGGCTACGGTGGTGGTGGTGGCTACAACCAAGGTGGTGGTGGTGGCGGCTACAACCAAGGTGGTTACGGTGGTAGTGGTGGTAGTGGTGGTTATTACTGATCAATGACGGCCGACACCTTTCATCGTTGCCGCGGACTGTCGTTTCCATCTCCCCCTGCGTCCTTTGGTCACACCCACGTCTGGGTTCCTATTTGCGAAAAAAAGATTCCCCCAGGTCTCCTGTACACCATTAGTGACGCATTCCCCTTCCCTTCTCGTTCATCATGCCGCATCTTTCTTTACGTGTGCGACTGAAGCCCCGTGCCTTTTGGAGTCACTGTAAACTCATTCTGTGCCGAAACATTCGCCCTACCCGCCCTTATGTGTTTGCCCTTCACCGCCACCTCACTGTAAGCCGCACTTCACGACCGTGGACGGCCACGTTTCTTCCGTGGTGGACTACTCGGAGATCGACCCCTAGAGCGGGTAAGCATCTATATGCCGGAAACAACGTGTGGTCTACACGGAGGTGGCAAATGTACACACGCCAGAAAGGGAAATGGTAACCCCCATGTATTGGGCACTCTACGTGAACCATCCTCCTGCACAGTGCCATGTCAATTTGTTTGAGGTGGTAGGCTATACCCCTTCGAGTTTTCGACGACGACCGGCGGGACCCCACCGCAACCGTGAACTGTACCCTGAAGGCAGGCCGTAGCGCACGATTTGTACCACGTTACATTTTCCCCCGTCATGTTCACTTCTGCGCTATGCATTCTGTTCCACCGTAGGTAATGATACCTTCCTCTGTTGTCCCTTCCGTTGCCCCCTTCCTCCAAGCTTTCCCTTTGGCCGCAACACACAACCTTCCGTATGGCTCGGTGATGGGCGAGTCTACTAAGTACTCTACTATCTTCCGTGCATTACCCGTCGTACTCATGTATCACGGTCTAACTTACGACGGGTAGCTACCACTCGCAGCCGTTTCGCGCTACAACTGGGTCTAACTTACGACAAGCCTTACAGCCCGGGAGAGGTAGGGCTGGAATCGACGCCAGGTGGCCTGTGGACCTTAACCGAAAGCACACCGCGAGAGACTCGGAGGCAGAAAGCCCTCGAAAGTCCGAAAAGCCGTCAGAGTCATTCCCCGACCGATGAATGGGGGATTGCTGTGTCCACTGTATCCTGTTATTTACGCATGACGATGGTAAATGTATAATGAACAACCAAAAGTGACGGAAACTCGGTACATATGATGGGCTCTGAGCTATAGGGTGGGGTAGACGGACGATCACACGGGGGCTTTTCTGGTTCAAGGTGTAGCGGACTGGGTCTTCATGCGCTTCCGCCCCTCGCTTGAACTGGCACGTGATGGCTGTGCAGCAGCTGGGAAGGATTAGCACAACGGGATAACAGTCACAATAACATTAATTGATCACCTTCGTCAGTTCAGTCGGAGGCTCTGACCCTGGGAACTGTTCGGTCGCGTATATCCTGAACGGGCGGCCCCAACATTCCGCGAGGATCGGCTGCGAGCGGTTGCTGATGGAGAAGAGGTCGAACACCCGATAACGAAACGAAAACCAGCCTTCCATCTGGACGGATAAATCCTAGGGCGGGCGTGAGATCCAAATGGGCGAAAACGGCTTCGTAACCTACCGCGAAGACGAAGACGAGACAGTTTTCGCTGTCCTGTCCGATCGGCAGGTTCAGTGCCTGGGTGAACAGATCGCCTACCAGGCTGCTCGTGGAGTTAGCAGCGAGAGTGACGGATTGATTTCTCCAATAGGCTTCCACTGGTTGGCCACTCTCAGTTACCGGTGGATCTGTCGGTGATCATCTGGATCAGACTGGAAGGCACCCTGGCAGTTGGCGGGTATGTAACTCACAGGAAGGGTTGCCTGAAGGTAACACAGGGAAATCTGTCACCTTGGCCGGGTCTTCATCAACTGCCATTGTGATTTGGAAGGCTTCGACATGGCATATGAGGCCATTCACCTGCATGCCTCTGCACGAGAGGAACGGTCGGATCAACTCGACTGCGGTCTTTGCTTTGCCCACCTGTAATCGACTTCCATCTCATGGGCCGTACCATCCCCGTCGTCTCGAACCTCGTATATCCGCAGTTCGGTGACTGGTGGTGGGTCGAGGGCACGTCGGTATTTGGATGCGGTATATCTATGAAGGAGCCGGATGGTATTTAGTTTCAAAAAGATTGGAGTGGCTTAGGTCGAGTGGGACACGAGGCGCGACAGCAAAAAACGCACTTTGGTCCAACGTTCGCCTTTTGGATCTCATTGACTTCCGCCCGTATAGCGCGACCGGCGAACGTTCCAGTGTCCCACGAGATGTAGGCGCTAGGTGGATGCTCGACATATCCTGCGTCTGGAGCTTTAGACAAGGCTCTTAGGCTGGAATCCAACCTCAAGTTCAGAGGGCTAAAGGTTCTTGCCACTGCCGGTCGCTGATGGCTTCGGTGCATAAGCTTCCCAACTGTCAGGATGAATGAGGATTCTCCGAGTAATGGGGGAATGGTGAAACAGACCCCCAAGAGCATCTACTGCGATAGCTGGCTGTCGCTCAGAAAAGAGCTTTGACATGTCCGTTCTGGGCGTCCCCTGTTTGTGAATGAGTGCCTATGATTTGTGAGCTAACCGTGGGCCGTACCTCCCGCAACCAGGCGATATCGTGATGGTGGATTAACACAGCCTCAGCTTCGGAGTTCTACCAAGGACGATGTTTAGCGTTCACGGAGGTCAAAAGGTGTGAGCAGGAAAGACTTACCTGGAAGACACATTCCGCGATGACATCGAATGTGTCTTCCTCCTCCTAAACTGAGAGGTAAAAATTGACGACAGGGGAGGAGGGGCGACCCACCGATGGGGCGTTGTGGAACAGTTCGAGCCCGGGGTCGTAACTGGTGAATGGGCTGGAATAGTCCGTCGAGGAATCTCCACTATCGGACCCAGTGTCGGGATCCGAAATCAACTGCATCGTTAATTCTGGGAGGAGGGTCTCGCCGTGGTTGTTCCCTGAGCCGAAATCATGTGGACCAGCCCCCGCCCTTATAACCTTGGGAAACATCAGCCCCCTCCTGCGCATGGTGTAATACCGGATAAACACGCATTGATTGTACTCGTTTGCAGTGCACCAATTTGGATACTACTAGTATCAGAGGGATATATGTCCAGAGCGTCGGGTGGGGATGGGGGGCTGCATCGTTGGGGCCCACAATTGGTGTGAACCAACCCTTGAGTGTGCCAGGTCCCCCAAACAGATGCGGAAATGGAAGCTAAGAGGGGGACCGAAGTGTTGAACTCGGACGAAAGGTGGGTGCTATTGTTCGAATAAGCCATCATCGCGAAATCCCTCGTCATGTCAACACCAGTGACGAGAAAAGGTCTGATATCGTTGCCATGCTGTGTGCTGCGGGCGAAGGTTACCCAGGAATCGTAGTGGCGCTTAATGTATTCCTCAAAGACGGATTCGAGCTCAATGTTTTCCCGATAAGTGCGGTACTTTGTGACCAGGGCCGCTCCTTGTTTCTCGGTGAGTTCAAACGAGGAGCTGACACCCGGCTCCAAGGACCTATGGTGACAATGAGAAACCCGGTGGGAGCAAAGCGGCCGATTTGAAGGCTTACGGAGCCGCGCAAATTGAAGCGCCGACGCCAGCCCCAGTTTCCTTCACGGTGCTCGTGGAAAGGTAACCGGGTAGACGGGGTTGGCTGAATATTATAGGTCCAACATCCACTGGTTCGATGGTAAGGGGGACGTCGACGCCCAGTTCACGCGATCCTAATGGGCAGCCTGCGGAAAACAATAAGTGGAAGTGACCACGACGGATGTATCCCACGTCGCCAAGCTTGATGCGCTTGTAACTGTGAATCGGTGCTGGTTCCCTGGGGTAGCTTTCATCCCAGAGAACAAAGGACGTCACGGTGAGAGGGAAAGCGCACCACAAAGCCTCCCCGTGGTCAAGAAGGCCCATCTGCCTAGGAACTAGCTGTCAATGTTCCGAAAGGCATCATAGCACGTAGGGATACTTGCTGCTTGTATATCCTCCACCCCGCTTGTTTGGAAGCCATGGTAGGACCCTAAGGTCAGAGGGATGTGGAATGCAGGTGAACAGCTGGGCAGAGACAGGTATCCGGTTTCCAGCACTTGCTCCGAGGCTATCCGTCAGTGGATAGCACTGTGGAAACATCGGCCAGTCGTAGAAACTCCGGCATAACTTCGCGATGCTGGTGATCGGACCGTACTGGCGGTACTCTGACACTAGCAAAACTGCACGGGACTGATTCAACTGAACAGAAATCGCCGGGAATAAGGACACGAATGCAACGAAGAATATTGGCCCCAGTGCGCGAGAGATGATCAAAGGATTGATACGGAGGCCGTCGATCACGATCACATCCGACTCAGCACCCTTAGGCTCGAGATCTCATCCGTTATATCCGTTCCCCACTAAATAAGTTTACATACCGAGGCTTTCTCCCTCGGCCCGTCTTATCGACCCTCGGGAATGATCTGATCTACCCTCTCAGCCGGGACTGCTGTGTTACAAAACCAGGGCCACCGTCCCACCTTGTCCTCAGCGCTGAATATTGAATCCTGATCCCACTCCCACCTCATTCTAACGCCACTTTAACTTTCCCGGTATGTCCTCCCATCTCGTACTGGATCAGTGGCCTCACGAGCAACCAGTCATGTCCTTAAGCCCAGATAACTGCCCTATGTGGGGACTACTCTCCGACCCCCCACTCGAAACTGCGGTCACAGCGCCCACGGCCTCCGACATCGAAGAACTCCAAGCCAGGAACCTCATACACTCGCCACTCCTTCGCCTCCCCTACGAAATGGTTGTACACATCCTGCTCTTCATTATGGGTAACGAAGAACCCACCCCGACCTGGACCCCTGTCCTCCTGACCTGTCACCATCTATGTCAACTGATCTTATCCACTCCTACGCTGTGGAGTAGGATATATTGCACGAACGCCGAGAATATTTTCAAGCAATTCGAAATGGCCGCTTGGAGCCCAACCGAGATCTACGTAAATACACGCTTTTCCAGGAACGAGGAAAACATCGGGGTCGTTCTGGATAGAGTGCGAGGCTCACACCTACTTTACCGTCACAGGATCCATACCTTGAACTTCCAAGGTAGTGCGGACACGTGGTCCCACTTCTCCTGGATTTTCGACCAACCGCTCCCCAACCTCCAGCACCTGTCCATGGACCCCGCATTCGCTATTCCTCTCACGGACTCCACAAGAACAAACTTAGAGACTCTTTCCATCGACGTCGTCGAAATCCCCGCGTCGTTGGGCTTTTTTCACAACTTGAGGAACCTCCATGTTCGGTTCTCGGTGTCCGATCGGCCACAGACATCGTGCCAACTATTCGCCTTTCTGAACTCTTCGCCCCGCCTGGAAACCTTATCATACGTGCGCCTAAGATCCCCGCCTCGTGGTGGTGATCAACGGAGGGGTGTTGCCACGCTTTCCCACCTCAGCTCCCTCACGCTCGAGGCTCCTGCCTCGGAAGTCGCGTTTATATTGAATCACCTGAACCTCCCCGCTATCGACTTTCTCAGCTTGAAACCACCAAACTGGGAGTCATCTGACATCCCTCTCTTCTTCCAAAACGACATCCTCGTGAACCGTCTGTTCAAAGACACCCAAATCTTTCCACATCTCCCCGGCATGGGATTCACGGTTAGGATGACCGGGTTCGAGTTGGAGGGCAATATGACCAGCGACTGGAAAAATATTATTCCCGTGATGGGCGAGATGGCATCACTATCCCTGACCGAGCTTGAACTGACCCGGGACACGATGGACGAGGGATACTGGAGTCGGTTTGCGCGTCGGCGTCCGGAAGTACGGTCCATCGTCTCCTCGTACGGGGCCAAGAATTACTGTCTGTCGAAGGGCTTGTGGCGTGCACTGCTACCCGATCGTAGCCGCAGCCCTACTGTCCTCTTTCCGAAACTCGAATCAGTTACTTTGAAGGCGCAGCACCTGAGCATGATCCCTCCGATGGCGCTGCGCTGCCTTAGGGCACGTAGCGAGGCGGGATTCAAGTTGAAGCATCTAGTGGTTCAGGATAGTGGCATTATCCCCCATATTGGTCGGCAGCCTGAGGAGTTCAGGTCATTGACTGATGTATTCGTGTATTGCGAGGCACCGAAAGAGCTATGAGAGGTAGATAGATGGACTGTGGTCTGAATAAAACCGGCTCTGGTTACACATGGGGTTCGGGTCGAGGTCCTTACCGCACTACCACCCGCTGCTTCTTCCGGTTCAGGATGGTACTGATTTTCCCTTGCCTCTGGCAATGTCTTACGTACTCTTTGATGAACGGCTCGTAATCGAATGTCCGTTTGATATTCTCCGTCTGGCAATGGCCATAAGCAACAGCGCACCGCAACCGCTAGAAGTAACATACGTTGGCCAAGCGAGGCTTTTCAAGCTCGTCTTCTACCGAGGTCTTGATTGAGAGCGCGTTCTCTATACACCGTTCCCACGCGCCAGGTAGCTCATCATTCGAGGTGTTCATGATCTGGAGGTCCCTCTCCATCTTCTGCGCACCGAAGTCGGGTGCGAAAACTGGAGGGGTAGGGTTCTGAAATGAAGCTGACGTGGCGAAAACGCCCTCTGCGCTATTCAATAACGCAGGATCCACCTGACGGGGAATATAACAGGTCAAGAACCATTTCTTGGTCAGAACACTGGAAATGACGAACCTTGTCACCCCACCCTTCTGGGTAGATGTTCTTCAACTTCCTCTCGAGGGCATTCCGCTCTCTCTTCAAGAGCTCAAGTTTATCAGAGAACGTGCAGAACTTATCCTCGGCGATCGCGAGCAGGTTGAACCTGATACTCCCATTTTCGTCGTCCCCCCCACCATGCTGGCGCATTTTCATCCTCAACACTGGCCGGACGACGTCCATCCAATTTCGATGAGCGGCGGTGTCAGAGCCTGAAGGTGAAGGGGATGTGGGTAGCTCCCCAACCTCCACAGGTCCGGACTTCAACCCGTCCAGTTCCCAAACCTTCCCTCGGAAGGGAACATAGCCGATGAAATGATACGCTTCTTCCTGATTTATGTCTGTGTCGGGATTCGCGGGTTTCTTCCTCTTGGCGGTCGCAAGCTTTCGGCGTTTGGCAGGGGGAGGTTTCATTGGACTTTCGGCTTTTGCTGCATCCTCGAGGGTCTTGATCGCGAGTGCGATCGTTGCCCCTCGTATGTCAGCAGGCCTGAGGTGGTTTTGGTTCACTAGACGGACGGAGCTGAGGATGTGGAACCGCGTACCGAGCAAGAGTGTTGTGTGACTGCCGAATAAAATGGGCATTCGAAACCGCCAACCCCTTCACCTACAGCCGCAGGTATCAGATAACCTAAAAATGGGGAGATGGATTCGCGGGTGCCATACCGGCGAAGACATCCTCTCAGTCTCGCTCCTGAACTCCTTCAACTTCTCTCCGATATCGACCTCTTCCACATTCAGGAGTACATTCAAGATCGCCATAGACGCGCATGCGTCGTCGCTCAACTGGTTCGCAAACCAAAGTTTCGCTGAATCATCTTCCCCATCCTCTATACCTTCCGGTTTCTTCTTCGATATCACGTCACCGTCTTTCTTCCACAAGAAACAAAAAACCAAGCCGTAGATAGGGTGAAGGTGTTCAGACGCCCACGGTTCGATGTCATAGAGTTCGACGACTTGGAGTCCTTGCACGCCAAGAGTGCGGACCAGACTCGTGAACACGCCGGGGTCGGATTCGATGACGGCGAACGGTCCGCCAATAAGATCGTGCTCGCTCCTGGCATCGGGGGTGTCGGAAGTGAGACTGGGACCAGCGGGGTTGGGACACTCAGCGGTGGTCGCGTTCATGATGAAGCACGCGTCGCGTTGGCCGTCGTGGAAATCGATCGCGTTCAACTGATCACTGTACAGCCTGGGTTAAGATTCCCGCCCCCTCAAGCTCAAATTTCACGGGCCAACCGCCCCCACGCCTCGAGGGTTGTTCGTGGTTCCGAGTCGGATACGTATTTTGCCCTGTGCCTTCCTTAGGCCGAGCGTCTCGGACGATCGTATAGGGTAGGAATCCATTCAAGTTTAAACGACCGGAGAAACTAAAAAAAAATCCATCCCATCGTAAGATATACCGGATCGTACATGCATGAGAGTAACGTTTGGACATATAAGTGTGCACCGCGGTGCGCGGTTCAGTGGTAGGGGGGATGCAATACAGAGGATGAAAGTTCGATAATCGGGTCACTTTAGAAGACAGGGTGTAAATCTTTTGGTGAGTACAAATAAGGTGAGCGCCGACGCCAATGGCAAGGGGAAAGGAGTCCACGGGGGTTCAGGGTTTTCTTCAGTGTTTGACATCGTGATCATAAGGATCGGAGTATGACCGGTCAGCGCCATAGCCAACGAACCCAGTCTTTGGCGCATCCCTGGTACCAATTGGCTTGTAACCTCGTCCCCGCCTTCCACGGATGCAAGTGAAGATGAGAGAAATGAGCAAGATGCCGCAAGCCGCAGCCAAGGCGATGACCCCGATGAACAAAGTCTTCTTCTGAGCCCTGAGATCGTCAAGAGCCTGGGAACTTGTGGTGGTGTCGTTGCCGGTCGAAACCGCGGTCCTGATATCCGAAGCCCCGACGCCCTTGGAGGGGAAGAGCTGCGGGCCATCGGTATCGATGGGGCAGATGGTATCGTCACCCTCAGGGCGAACACCGTTGATGAAGAAGTTTTGGAGGATTTTCAGGGTGCAAGTCGACTTTTGGGCGAGGCTCAAGTGACCGTAACCGTCCTGCTCAACGAGGGTAGCGCTGTCGCCCAACCAGCCAGCGACGAGAGAGGCATCAAGGAAGGGAGTGGCGGGATCAGCCTTGTTTCCGATGATGATGATGGGGTTCTTCAAGGTGCTGTTCCATGGACCAGTGAACCTTTCGACGGCACGAGCGGGCCATTTGTGGCAGTAATGGCTAGGTTGGGGGAACTGACCGCCAACTGGATACAGGGGGTAAGAAGGATGCGAAGGGAAATGAAGGGAATATGGTCCACTCACACATCGGGGAAACGTCCTTGACGACGCGAGCGAGTTCATCAAAGACGGCCTGGGTTGTGATGTCGCTCTCATCGATGGAATCACCGCAGCTGATGGCCTGGAAGGTGTAATCTGGCCAAGACTGACCGGACTGCCTCTTCAACTCAGGTGGGGCCCAAAGGGAGCGAGATGCGAGGGTGAGGTTGGAGTCGCTGGCTTGGACGAGGTCCTGATAAAATTCGTAGAATGGACCGGCAGCAAAATCGGCCCACTGGTCTGGGGTGTAGAGAATGCCATGGATCGCGCCCACGAGGAAGACAGACTTGTACTTGTCGTTTCCGCTCGACCTGGCATAATCATGGGCGACCTGCCTGAGGTGTGAGAGCGGTTTCAAACGATGATGAAGATGTACATACACCGAGGAGGTCCTTGGTCCATTCGATGATGCCCGGTCCGGTAGCAGTATCAGTGGCAAAAGGACATCCATAGGTACCGGCGAGGGCGCATCCCTGAGTGAAGCCCTCGTAGGTCTCATCGACGGACTCGACACGATGAGCCCAGTAGAGATGAGAGGGCTTGGAAGCGTGAGTGGAGGGGTCCTCCATGCCGTCCAAGACGACCCTGCCAACACGGGTGGGGAACACTGAAGGAATGGGGTGAAAAGTTGGGTTGGGGTAGGGGAAAAAGACAACGCACTGTTGATGAGATAGTTTCCGATGGTGGTACCGTAACTCAGGCCATAGTAGTTGATGTCGCAACCCTTGCCGTCGAAGTATTCAGCGAGGGCGACCATATCGCGAACTGTGGCGGTTGTGCCGACGTAAGGGAGGTACTGGCCAGTCTCGTGCTTCAGGCAAACCTCTCCAAAGGCTTTCCACCTCTCGTCCATAACGCTGACTTGGGAGTTGAAATACTGGAGGTCTACGGGGTCTGTGAAACCGGTCTTGATGTCGATTTGAGGATAGACCAATGTCCCGTTCCACAGTTCGGCGAACTCGTCCGCAGAGTTGAAACAGTTGATTACACCAGGACTGAACCGAGGAGAAAGAGTGAGCACGGGAGATGTAGGCGATAAAGAGGGGTGAAAACCCACGTTGTGTAACCGACACCCCTTGGATCCCAGGAGACGATATCGTAGTATCCACCGGTCAGATTGCTCATGAGTTGGCCATAGCCAAGGATGAGGTCAATACCGGATCCACCAGGACCCCCTATGAGATGAGTGAGTGGGGTCCCCGCTCGGAAAAGGATAAGAGAGGGCGAACCTGGGTTGGAAAAGAGGGCACCCTTCCTGGGCGAGTTCGTGGCACCATATTTGGCGACTGCAAG
>Ga0307516_10005025_pt1 | contig 16017 bp, 23 predicted proteins | sample 19_EM_MG_FD_203310 | JGI IMG/M metagenome (GOLD analysis project Ga0307516, IMG submission 203310) | Populus trichocarpa ectomycorrhiza microbial communities from riparian zone in the Pacific Northwest, United States - 19_EM | ecosystem: Host-associated > Plants > Roots > Unclassified | place...
TTCTGCTTATTCCCTTCCCTTTTTGTACTTTAATGCTGTGTCCCCCCATGTATTTAAACCCCTGGGCTCAGCCCAGTGGAAGAGAGCCCAATTGTACAAAATTATCCCTCTCTCACTCTCTCTCAGTCAGTATCCCCTCAGTACTTTGAGTCTTGTAGGCTTCAGTGAAGGTCTAAAGGCTCTGATATTCAAGTTTTATCCAATCTATTCAAGTCCAATTGTTTCTCTAGGCTCAATCGGAGTCTAGCCAGTCTATCCTTCATCTCCCATTGCTTCTGGACATCAGGAGCCCCCTTGCCCCTTTGCTGCACCAATCTCTAGGTGTAGTATTGCTACTTCAGTCTCAGTCTACCCAATCCCCACTTTGACACTTCCTAGGCTATAGGAAGAGTCCAGACACCTATCCCCTTCGTCTTCTACTGCTCCTGTACCCCAGGAGTATCCTGCATCTCTGTCTGCATCACCCTGTTGGTGTAGATCCCCTCTCCCCCTCCTCAGCATACCCTCTCTGGACACTGCGGAGGCAAACCACCACTTGCACATTTTCGTAGTCCTTTTTTGGTGTTGTGTTTGGGTTATTACTCCGACCCAGATCCACACTTTGACTCACAGCGAGCACATCAACCACATTTTCAGTCATTTGTGGGTGCTCAGCCTGGACCAAGCTGGGACTTTGATGCTGAGCTAATGCATCAATTTCAACATGCTCACAATGAGCAGCAAAGAAATCGTGCCAATGGTTGGCAACAGCGTAATGCACAAGCAGAGATTCCATTGCCTGCTCCAGCTGCAAATTCCAATGTCTTTGCTGATGCTCAACATGGGCAATTCAATGCACAATTTCATCAGCACATAATCAACTTTGAAGCAGAAACAGAAGTGCAGAATGATGGTGCATTGCATGCAGAGCAGGCACGAAGGGAAGAGTTGCAACGTGACTTGCTTGCCCAGCAGCAAGTAGCACAGCAGCAAATGTTGAATGTTCAACTTGGACTGGCCCAACGATCATATGCTCATCAAAAGCAACTTCAAGTCCTGGCTGATCAGGAAAGAGAATGCCAGGCTATAGAAATGCTTCGTCATCAACATGAGGCAGAAGCTGCACATGAACGACAAGAACAGGAGATGCTTCATCGCCAACATGAGGCAGAAGCTGCACGTCAACAACAAGAACTGGAGGTGCTTCATCACCAATGTGGGGCAGAAGCTGCACATCAACGACAAGAACTGGAGATGCTTCGTTGCCAACATGAGGCAGAAGCTGAACATCAACAACAGGAACTTGAGATGCTTCATTGCCAACAGGTGTTGGAGCAGGAGTTGGCGACCCAACAAAGGCGGGAACAGGAACAATGTTATCTTGATGAGCTCTATCAAGAATATGGGCCTCAATCTGCAGAACAGCATGCAGAGGTCCAGGCAAGAAATCAGGACAATCATCCTAATAATCCTAATGAAGAGTTTCCTCACAATGATCCTGTTCCTCCTAATGAGCCAAATGTTCCAGTCCCTTGACCATCACCCCCTCCCCCACCCCCTCCTCAGCAGCAACCACTTCCTCCAGGCGGCAGGCCCTATCATGAGCCCATAGAAAAAAACAATCTTGGTGCTATGAGCATGGAATGCCAACATTGCCATGCACTACACTTTGACTGTGAAAAGCTCAGTAAATCAACTTGAAATAATATAGTCTTTGGCATGTGCTGCCTGGAGGGATTGGTACAACTTCCTCCTTTCCCTCAATGGCCAGTGACACTTCAGAACTTATTCCAAAATCACCACTTTCATGAGCATATTTGACAATATAACAGCTCACTTGCATTTACCTCTCTGGGTGTTGAGGTTGGTCATCATACTGTACAAGGCTCTGGCCCTGCAGCCTTTCGCATTCATGGTGCTCTCTATCATCTGATGGGCAGTCTTATACCAGCAGAAGGTTGAGAACCATCTTATGCACAGCTGTACATTTATGACCCTCAGGAGGCTACCGATTGTTGTACTAGAAGAAACCCACAGCTTCAACATACAGTCTTGCAAGAGTTGCATGACATGCTTGCAAATCTTCATCCATATGTTCAAGTATACAAGCAAGCTTACCAAGTCATGCAGGAGAAACCTCCTGAGCAACACACTGATGTTTGTGTGCAACTGCATTTCAGCCCTGGGACAGATGGTTGACAATACAATCTTCCTACAACAGATGAAATTGCTGCAATCATTCCTGGAGATGGTACAGAAGCAATCAATGAGCATCATGAAATTGTGCTCCACTTGCAAGGTGGTGGTCTCTGAAGAATTAGCCATCTTCACCAGTCATATTCGACTCTACACTATGTCTTGCTGTTTCCTCAAGGAGAGGAGGGATGGCACCTCAACATCCCTCTTCAAAATATACATGTCACCAGGTCGAAATACATCACACAGACTCTATACTATGCTTTCTGACTACACACTCGACCCCCAGAAATTGATCCAAGCAATATCTTTCATGGTGGAAGGCTTTTTCAACAACATGTTTGCAATGCTTGGGTTTCTGTAGAACAAAGCAAGCTCACTTGGGTCTTCAATAATCAGAAGAAGATTGAATCTGAACTCTACAGTGGACTACAAGATCGTCTAGCTCAAGACCCTAATCTTGATCTCCATGACACTGGCTGTAGTGTCGTTCTACCATCATCACATTCTGGAAGCCCACGTTACATGCAGCAGCTGTTGCAAGACTCGCTTGCAATCTGTCGTGATTGTAAAAAACCCAATTTGTTTTTGACGATGACTGCAAACCCAACCTGGCCAGAAATTGCTGACAATCTTCTTCCAGGCAAGTATGTTTTATTTTTATATTTGAATTTTCCACTCATATGCATTACAACCAATAGGTCAGACAGCAGTGGATCGACCTGACTTGGTAGCCTGTGTATTTTATCAGAAGCAGCAGGCTTTGCTTCAGATGATTCGAAAAGGCTATTATGGAGCTGTGGCTGGATTGGTGTACACCATCGAGTATCAAAAACGAGGACTTCCTCATATGCATCTTCTTATCTTTTTGGAAGATGAAGACAAGATTTGGGCCATTGAGCAAATTGATGCATTCATATCTGCTCAGATACCCGATCAAATCATACACCCTCAATTGTATGAAGCAGTCTCCAAATACATGGTCCATAACTGCTCTCCACAGTGCTGTGTGGAGAATGAAAAATGCAAGAAGTACTTTCCAAAGTCTTTTTGCGAGCAGACAGTCATGAAGGATGAAGGATATCTGGAGTATGCTCAACCTAACAATGGCCGTACCATCCAGAAGATCATCAATAACAATGCTGAAGTCTACACAAATGAACGTGTGGTTCCCCATCCTCGGAAACTCATTGTTCAATTTGACTGTCACATCAACTTGGAAGCACCTATGGTTCCCACAGTACAGGTAGTATTAGAGTAGTGGTTGACAGGTGTCAACTGGTCTAAGATGACCTATTTGAGCAGAATACCACCTATATGAATAATTCTAAATAATGTATATGACTTGTAGTAGGAAAAATCCTATTAGTCCCTCGGAATAATTAAGGTTAATGTAGACCAGGCACCTCATGCCATATTTGGTAATGGCGGAAGCACTGACATCGGCCACCACTGCTGCCGCCCTTGTGCTTGCTGTCTCACTTATCTCCCCTATTTCTTATGCTACAAACACAGGACTTTCACATCCATGCTCCTTGGGAGCTCCGCAATCCATCTATAGTATACAATACCTAGGGTACATGCAAAGGGCTACTACAGCAGTAACATACGAATAAATGTGAATAATGATGTAAGTGACATGGACTAGTATCACTTGGATGTTACAAGTGTTTCAACATACAAATAAATGTGAATATTTATGTGACATCACCAACAACATGCTGTACAGAACTTCAACATATGAATAAATGTGAGTATTTGAGTGACAGGACTATTGATGTACAGTACAGAACTTCAACATATGAATAAATGTGAATATTCAAAGGACTCATTGGCATTGGCAGTGCTATCCTACGTGCTCACCATTGTGCACAGCAACCACGCACATTCAACACCGAATACCACCCTGGCTATATGAGAAATGATTCACAGTAGTACTCTACTTGTCCATGCCATCCTCATTACCACCCTCTGTCTCCTCGTCGGTAGACAATATGTATTTGCAACTCTTTGTGGCCCTCCCACCCTTTGCCTGCTTTGATGGGCGCCCACTTTGCTTGGTAGGTTTGCGCTTTCGAGGAACCCCAGCATCAGATTGCTTTTTGCGACTTGGCTTCACTACCTCCCCAGATTCTTGGCGGACCATAAGGTCTTTCATGAAGTCTTGATGTTCCCGCAAGGACATCTTGACAAAATAGCACTGGTTTGCCCTGAGTGCATCTCAAAGCTGATGGATTAACTTGACATTGGCAATGCTGTGTGGACTCATGAAGGGAACAGTCTTGGGCCATCCCTTCTTGTCAATGCCATGCTTGAGCTTGATCGCACTGTCGAAATTATGGTAGTTAAGGCATGTCTGATTGCCTACAAGTCGACCTAGTACAACTTGTTAGCTGCAAGAGAAAAAAGGGTAAATGCAGACATACGGAAGCTTGTTTCGATCAAGCACACACACACACTCTGCATGTTCTCTAGTGATTCCCATTGGGCGATGTCTAGACAGCACTGTCACACTCATGGAAACTGCAGAACAAGAGCGACTTACTCTTATTCTGGCTACAACCCCACAACTTGAACTGCTTCATGACTTGATCTGGCTCCAGCTTCAAGACATCCTCCCAGAAATCCATGGCATTGTCCGTGCTGTACCATGTTGCACTGTGCATGTCATAGGAATGACCCCTGGTGACAAAAAGTGTGGCATATATGCCAGTTCGCATAGCAAGACCATCAAGCTGCAGCAGGTGTGAGCGTCCATATTAATGTAGGCTAGTCACGTACATCTCGAATAATACGATCCACGGTAGCGTGGACATCACGTGTTGCAGCGGCATTGGTAGCACGGACGCTCATCCCTTTCTCTGCTCAATGTTGCCATAATTTGTCTTTGAGTTGCATCTTTGCTTGATCGTCGAGATTCTGTAGGGCAGGATCTTCAGCGACCATCTGGTGAAGCTGTACAAGTGAGTACTTGGAGCCTGGCGCTTGGGCTACCAATAGGTATTTATTGTTGGTTAACCTGGCGAACAAGTACACTGATTGTAACTCTCACCTGTATTTACTTCAAGCGCTTTGGCCCAAATCAAAGCATTAGAGAATGATACTTCGCACAACTTCTTGTAGTTGATATGGCCAGTAAGAAGTTTGGAGATCTTCTCGACAGTGATGGTATGTTCCTGCACGATGTTAGCAACCTTTTGATCAAGTTCTTCTGCTAGTTTTTTCACAGTATCAGTGAGGGCAGCCTCCTTGCACTTCTGTTCCTCATTAGCGATTCGGCGTGTGGCCTTCTGCACATCTGTGAGTGGTTCACTATGACGGATGGGGAGTGTCTGGCGTCCAGGGTTACACAAGTGCCAAGATGAATTGTCAACTGCCTCGGGTATGCCAGTGGTGTCTTGAGTAACTGACGGGCCATGCAATGCAGGACCAGCATCATGGGCATCTGTAGTACCGCGAGAATTTGTGACATTGGTGATGCAAGTCGTAGACGGCAGTGACGGTGTAGGGGGGGGGTTGGGTGTTGCTGCTGCCTCAGGTGAGGCACGCTCGACCCAGGGGCTTCTGGAGGTCTGGCAGAGCTCCCAGGGACTGGGGAGACTAGAAGAACTAAGGAGAGGACAGGTGGTTCAGTCACTCCAGGACTGAGCTCAAAGATGTACACTGAAGAGAAGGTTTTTTTTGCTTAGTAAGCTAAGTACAAGCCTACATAGCTAAGGTAAGAGTCCAGTATCAGTACTACCAATCTACACACCTAGAGACAGGACTGTCTCTACAACGGGTGTTGCAATTCAGGTGTTAATGGCGGGAGCTGCATCCCAGACGGTGGTGACAGGTTAGACATCTGCGTAGGAACTTCAGGAGACGAAGGTCACGAGAGGTGTAGCTCGGGGGATGGTAACTGGATGGATGGTGGTGTGAGGACTGCCAATGCTGGGGTACAAGTAACAGAAGCTGCTGTGAATAAATGAGATCTTGGACTTGCTGGCAGCAGATGGCAATAACACAAACTTACAGTATTGTGTTATGTCTTCAGACGGAGCGGGCAGGGGCATGTCGAGGGCTTCCTTGATAAGATAAGGGCTTGGATACTGGTATCATACCAGTTGATGTCTTTGAAAGGGTCGGTATTGCATGCTGCTTCACCTGAGAGTTCCGTTGGCTCCTCCCATGTACCATGGGGAGGGAATGGTTGCTGGAAGGCAGAGTGGTGATGAGGGACAATGTACGCTGAATCGAACTTGGATGCCACCGTTGCGTCATCCTGTGCATCAACACCACCACTCGCCTGACCGAATGAAAAATCATCTAAGAGGGAGTTAGTGAAGGAGTGATAAGTGTTCGCCATTGCGTGCTGTCAGCACACAACGTGAGGGTGGACTTGAGCAGGTAAGGATACTTGCAAAAAAAAAACGATGAGAAGAGGCATGCACAAATGGATGGATGGGTAGAAAACAAATAGTGCACCACTGTCAGTTCACCCTAAATTTGACATATATCAAACATTTGATATATGGACAGCTTGCTCGGTCTCATTTGATGTCCAGGACACTCCACATTTCATGTCAGGGTCATGTGAAATGCTGATACTGTCGCCACAATCTGTAAACTGGGTGCACTGATGAATGGAGGTTTGAGTCAGTTGGAATTATTGCTGTTTTCAGTGAAGTTGGCGGTCGGGCATTTCCGAGTAAAAGCGCGCCTCAGAATACCAAATATTTATGAGAGCAATATCTCGCCAAAAACAGCAGATACCAAGGTGACCCAAGTGTCATTTGACTCGCATTTCCAGCTGCTAGGGCGCCCCATAGCTAGATTTGTATTTACACAATTTATTGTATTGTTGTTCTCAAGGGGGTTTGTGAAGACTGCATCATCAATATAAATTTACACAGTGGTTCAGACCATCCAAAAGCTATCAAAACCTGCTAAGAATAATACACAGAGGAGTGCCCAACAAATTTTGAGGCGACACAGCATGCTGACTCGAAGTGCTAACTGATGACCCTTCTTATTTGTAATACTACTAGTACTTGTTCCTGCCCACCTCATCCATGCCACATGGAAACCGACTTTCTGACGATGCTCGATGGATCATTGTCAACCTTGCAATGCACTTTGATATCAAAACAATTGTATCCTACAGTGGTTGCAAACAACGGACCATTGAACGCATCATTGCTGATTATCGGAAACGTGGAACTGTGGACCATGAACCTTCAGTGTTACAGGGTGGAAGGCGTGCCTTGAGACCTGCAGATGTATGAGTCAGTTGGAATTATTGCTGTTTTCAGTGAAGTTGGCAGTGTGTCACAGTCCAGATCTATACCTGGATGAATTGCGAGGGCTTTTGGAGGAATGCTGTGGGGTTTGTGTCAGTAACAGCATGCTCTGGAGGACTCTTCGCCGCAGTGGGTTCACAATGAAAAAAATTACAAAGTCTGCCTTAGAACGAAATGAGGAGCACCGAGCGGCATTTTGCTTTCAATATGGGATGCAGTACAGTCCTCAGCAAACTGTCTTCATAGATGAGAGCTCATTCGATCGCCGTACCAGTCTACGTGGCCAGGCATGGGCACTCCATGGTAAATGTGCACTTCGAAAGTGTTTTTTTGTTCATGGATGGCAGTATGTTTACTTTTGAACGAAGTCCAATCTATCTAATGACACAGAACAGATACTCGCTACTCCCTGCTCTCTCAGTTGATGGTATCTTGCATGCACAGGTCATTGAAGGATCATTCACAGCAGAATGGTTCCATGAATTTATTGATGGCCTTCTTCTTCGGATGCAGCCATTTCCAGCTGACAACTCTGTTGTTGTGATGGATAATGCTCGTATTCACAAGGGTCCTGAAATTGCGGATCTTATTACAAGCCAGTAAGCACCTCTTTTTCAATGCCTGATTATCCTAACAGTGGTAAAGCGGCATGCACCTTGTTTTCCTCCCTGCATACTCCCCTGATTACAATCCAATTGAACTTGCATTCTCAGCAATCAAAGCTCATGTCCGTCGCAGTGGAACATTACGGCGTGAAGATATTAGGCCAGGGGATGGTGATACATGGGTTTATCTGCACCTTTTAGATGTTGCATTCTCTATCACTGCAGATGATGCCAAAGGATTTTTCCATAAATGTGGATATCTGTAGTAGTGACGAATTACTGTGCTCTAGTAGAATCTATTGAATTTAGTCCTCAAACCGTGCCCTCTTTGTACCTGGAAGGAGTTCCTCATTATCTTCTGTGGCATAGCGGAGAAGTCAGCTTGCATCACCATATGTCATCCCCGCAAACCATTGCAGATCATCAACACTGAGCAAAACAATGTCACTTAGCTCATGGATCCCATTCTTTTGCAGCTGTTCTGTATATTGGCTATAGTTCAACTGCTGGCGGCCACGGATGGGATGCTGGTCAATTGACACCAGCCATGCAGTAATATCAGGTGATATCTCTGCCAGTGAACTTTGTTTGGCGTGATGGGTTTGATTCGCATTCACATTCTGAGTTTGGGTCGTTGCTTGGATGTGAGCCTGTACAGTGCCAGGTGGCATTTGACCTGACTGAGTCAAACTCAGTGGATTTTGCAAGTTACCTTGCATCATCTGGACAGCCCATGGATTGAACATCATGGGCGCCATCGAAGCAACCATGAGCTGCTGAGCCCAGGCAGGCATCTGTGAAGTTGCTGGCTCATCTGGTGCAGTACAAGACCTCTGTGACCTTTTGACAGTATTCTGTTGAACAGAGCCATCTTCAACATTGATTTCGGTTGGCGGTTCATCAATCTTTGCTTTGTAATCCTTCTACTCAACCGCACTGGTCATCAGCACCGCACAAGAATAATATCTTGACATCAAACATACCAAGAGGTGTGCCCACTTTGCGAGATCACCATATATGTACTGATAATGTGACCCATCAATCTGAACATAACATGGCCGTTGGTGTTCCTGGCAAAAATGCTTTGCTTTGATTGCCTTGAGTGCCTCCGTCTCAGTAAGATGTCCCACTGTTAAATCCTTCAAAGCTGGCTTCATGCCCTCATTTCCAGGGGACAAAGCTTTCTGACCCTTCGAAGACAACTACACAATTAGTATCAACTTGCATGCTATTTACAAGAGAATTGTACCTTCGTGTTGTTGCTATCTGTTCCAGATGACAGATCAATGATCATGATTGAAAATGGCTTCACTGTCCTGCGGCCCTTGTTCTTCACCTTCGATGCCAGAATGTACTCCATGACATCCTCCTTCAGTGCTGCCCAGCTCTCCTCATCCTCAAGCATCTTTGGGGTTGGCTTTGGATGCTTAGGCTTATATGATGGTATGTACCCAATGTTCGAGAGTAAGGAAAGTTGGGTTTCCATCTGAGTTGCTGCTGCAGTGAGGAATGATGCAAATGAGGTCTCCGACGTAATGCCATTCAGAATTTGTGTTGCATTCTTCACTGGGACTTCGAATGGGATTGCGAATGGCTTGGACATTGTGCTGGGCTTGGACAGAGGTTCAGGGGTCGTGTCTGAGCCTTCAATTCAATCATCTGAAGGAATAACAGTGAGTACTCTGATCTATAAGTTGACCATGACTTCATCTCACCTTCAGCAACACCTTCTGTATTGCATTCATCATCCGTTCCTGGCAAGTCAGGACTCAGCCTTTCTTCATCATGCATCGTGTCGTCGTCATGGTATGGGTACCAGGAATATTGCAGTCCACCTTCTTGCTGTGTGCTACTGATGTCATCTGGTAATTTGGGCCGTAGCTCCCAATTATTGTGCTGTGACATTGACACGAGTGCGGCAGCAGCAGCCACATTGACGTCGCCCCACTGCTCTGTCACTGCGGGGCCTGCTGTGTTCGAGTAGCTGTTGACAGATGTGACAGGAACCTGTGCCAAAGACTTGACAGGCCTTGGCCGTGGTCGTGGCTTTGGTACGTCGTTCACAACCCGGCTTGTTGCTTGCCCTGCTGGGTCACCTGAAGTTGCAAGGCTGCTGTCTGCTTTCTTGGTTTTGCATGAACCAGTACTGTGGACAGATGCAGGGAGTCACTTCTGGGCATTTTTTTGGTTGCCCATGCTGAGGTGAACCTGGAAAAGGTGGCCGCTGTAGGGGGTGAGTCCCTTGAAGGCGCGAAAATGGGTGTCTGCCCAAGGAGACCTGGTCTGGCTTGACTAGGAGAGCTAAGGAGAATGGAGTGCAGGAGCGCGCTCGGAGGTTCTGGGAGTTGAGAGCAGAGTAGGGGTGAGGAGTGCAGCGAAAATGTGCAGGGAGTGCACGACTAGGGAACAGGGAGGTTGCCTGGAGCGTGTAGACACGCGCTAGGGAGAGCTGGGAGTAGCAGGAACCACTGGAAATCGTCGGAGGACTGAATAGAGTTGTCTAGGGTCGTCAGAAAATGAAGAGAGCGGCAAGACACGAGAGAAAATGATAGGGAACAGCGGAAACAACAGGACTTGCACTTAGACACTCAGATGGGGGCAGAAAAGAAACTTCTTATTTTTGTGAGGACTAGGGCTATATACTGAAGCCTAATCCAGGGGGAAGGGTGCAAGCGACCCAAAGAGAAGGAGAGAGGATGACAGCACTAAGAGGGAACGTAATACTAACATAATGACAGCTGTCAGGGATGCTAAAGCAAGAGGAAGGGCTCAGGGACACAAAGGCAGAAGCTAAAGTGACAGGGAGAGAAGCGGAGAGCAAACCCTATGTAGTGCGACCCTATGTAGTGCGACCCTATGCATCGCGACCTGATGCAATGTGACCCTATGGAGCGAGACCCTAGCAGGGAGAGTGACACGACCTGATGCGACGCGACGCGACGCGATGTGACCCTACGCAGTGAGACCCTATGCAGTGAGACCCTACACAGGAGAGTGACCCGACCTGATGCAGCGTGACCCGATGCGATGTAGTAGTGCGACTCGGTGCTACTCCAAGTGACTGAGACACTCAGGAAGGGATAGGGATGAGCTACACATGCAGGACCTTCGCAGGACCCTATTGGGTGTACCAAGCTGCGCATCGGAGAGGTCTCGTGCGGGTTTGGTGCGGGTGGCTGTGCTGAGTAGTGCGAGCTAGTCCAAACAGACCTGAAGCTATTCCGAGTGATCGCGACGCTCACAGGAAGAGGTAGGGAATAGCTACTCATGCGGGACCTTCGCAGGACCCTATCGGGTGTACCAAGCTGCGCATTGGAGAGCTCTTGTGCGGGTTGGGTGTGGGTGGCTGTGCTGAGTAGTGCAAGCTAGCCCAAACAGACCCGAAGCTATTCCGAGTGATCGCGATGCTCGCAGGAAGAGGTAGGGAATAGCTACTCATGCGGGACCTTCGCAGGACCCTATCGGGTGTACCAAGCTGCGCATCGGAGAGCTCTTGTGTGGGTTGGGTGCGGTGTAGAGACACCCAGGTCTCTAGGCGCACAGCTCCCTAGCTGTTGCACCCTAGGCCCTGCAAGAGACCCACCTAGACTCGCCGCTCGCTCAATCGCATCGTGTCCAACCCGGTAGTGTTCCCACTCGTGCGAGTGTATTCGTGGCTGCAGTGCGCCCGATCACTCGCACGAGCGTAGTCAAGACTCGACCCGCAGCTTGCCCTATCGCCTCGCACCCGACTCGACTCACCCACTTGCTCGCGCGAGTGTATTCGTGGCTGCAGTGCGCCCGATCACTCACACGAGTGTAGTTGAGACCTGACCCGCAGCTTGCCCTATCGCCTTGCACCTGACCCGACTCGCTCGCTCGCTCGTGCAAGTGTATTTGTGGCTGCTGTGCACCCGATCACTCGCACAGGCATAGTCGCGACTCGACCCGCTCGCTCACTCGGTCCAAGCCAAGAGCCCACACACAATCCACCCGATCACATCGTGTCCAACCCGTGCGCTCGCGCGTGTGCATCTGTGGCTGCTGTGTGCCCGATCACTTGCACGGGCGCGGTCGTGACGCGACCCACGCGCTCGCTCAGCCAGATCCAGGACCCCACTCGTGCACCACCCGGGGCACTCGCGCGCGTTCGCCTCCCGCTCACCCATTGAAGTGTATCCGTGGCTGCAGCGCGCCCGATCACTCACGACTCAACTCGCAATCCACCTGGTTGCATCGCATCCGACTTGGCCTCTCGCGTGCGGGTGTCTCTCGTGGCTGCAGTGCGCCCGATCATTCACCCAAGCACAAATAGGACCCGACTCGATCACCCTCGCTCACTCGTGCACAAACGCAACCACCCGTGACCCTGTTAAGCTGTTCTGGTCCCCCCTCTTTCGTACAATTGATGTCATGGGTACATCTTCGCGCCTATCTCCCTTGTTAGAAGTTTCCCGCCTTTTTTATGTCATTTGTTGGTGCTCGGGTGCCAGTTACTCGGTCGTGGACCCTTTTGATTACGTTAGATAGCGCCAGAGTGCGCACCACTGTCCCTTATTTAGACTAGAGTTACCGCTTAGATGCGCTTAGAGCGCTACAGTGTTTCCTGTCCCTTATGTTTCGTACATTGGCCCTAGGGCCACATATACCTTACCTTAGAGGAATACAACATTCTTTTTCCCCCCCTCACAGAAAAGTTAGAGTCTTAGCTTCTACCTGAGGTTTCCGTTCGTTCAAGAGTCTCGCCATCGCATTTTATCGTATTCGTTGGGTTCGTTGTATCGATTCGTGCTCCTCCGTGTGTCTTTCGCTCTCGAATAAGTCCCCCCTCCGCTCTCTAGGGAACTCTCTAGGCTTCCGACTAGCGCGTGCTTCGCGCTCCCTCTTCTGCTCTCTGTTTTTTTTTTTCCGCTGCGCTACTCATTATACCTCATCCCCTGCTTGCCTGAGTGCTCCGCGCACTCTACCCCGACTTCCCGACTCTACTAGCTTGAGCCAGACCTGGTTCCCTTGGGCGGACCTATTTTGCATCCTTCCGGAACTTACCCTCTACAGTGGGTGGCTGTGCTGAGTAGCACGAACGAGCTCAGGTGAACACTGATCGGTATATGCACACCTAGAGACGCATGCATCTCTACGCCGCCACGTATTGACTTGGCACAGTGGGTGTTCAAGCTTGCTCCGACAAGCGAGGCCTCAGCTCTACCCTCTTCTGTACATCCATTCACCTCTTTCTACTGTGAGCACTCCTCTGTGTATTATTCTTAGCAGGTTTTGATAGCTTTTGGATGGTCTGAACTGCTGTGTAAATTTATATTGATGATGCAGTCTTCACAAACCCCCTCGAGAACAACAATACAATAAATTGTGTAAATACAAATCTAGCTATGGGGCGCCCTAGCAGCTGGAAATGCGAGTCAAATGACACTTGGGTCACCTTGGTATCTGCTGTTTTCGGTGAGATATTGCTCTCATAAATTTTTGGTATTCTGAGGCGCGCTTTTACTCGGAAATGCCCGACCGCCAACTTCACTGAAAACAGCAATAAGATGAGGAGACGACTTATGTGCTAACATTTGTATGCAAACTGTTGCGATAACTCCACAATGATCTAGCATGCTATGTTTAGCATGGTACTTACGGTCTGTATACCTGACTGAGGATCATCCCTAATCGCCCAATCCAAGAGGAGGTTGTAATGAAAAACCATGAGTTGATTTGTTGAGCCTAGCACAACCAACAGAGGCTCACATGTGAATTAATTTGCAGCATAAAACAGAGGAATCACATACCTAACATGGGCCAAACAGGTGTTGTGGAGTCAGACAACATGCCGCAAGTCACTGGAGACATGAATGGTGGATTGATTCTGGCGAGAGACCATAGATCATCCTGTAGGTATGCAGACATGTCAGTAACTTAGTAAAGCTACTTTACAGCATAAAACAGAGGAATCGCATACCTACCACGGGCCAAACAAGTGTTGTTGAGTCAGACAACATGTGCAAGTCACTGGAGACATGAATGGTGATTGATTCTGGTGAGAGACCATAGATCATCCTGTAGGTGTGCAAACATGTCAGTAACTTAGTGAACAAAGACCATAGATTCCAACCTACTGAAACATGGGGCTGTCAGAAGGTGCTGGTGATGTGCCAACTCTCTGTTGAAGTGCTCTGAGCGCTGAAGCACTGAAGTGAGATGTGGCTGTTCACAGCATGATACCTTACATAAGAACATCACTCACTTGTCGAACTTGAGTCCTTACCATCTACTGTATATATGCCTCCTGCACCTCCCTCGAAGCCTAGCCAGCAAGCTGAGGCTACCAAACGCTGGCTTTCCAAGCCTGGGTAAGCCCTTTTATGACAAAAAATGTACTTCATCTCATCTTGACCAGCGTTAGAGGCGCAGAACGAGAAATCATGCATCCGAATGCAACAGTAAGTACTTGCTATGTCCGTATACTACTCTGAATTAACTTGATCTTGTAGACTTTGGGAAAGGTATGCTATATATGTATTGTCCATGCTACTGACATCAACAGATGTAGGAGGAAGGCCATTATGGATGCACAAGTGCCCGTCTGTGAAATCAGCAACCACCATCGCACACGTACAGAAATAGCTGAGGATTCTGACTCAGATCGCAATCAAGCTTCTGACAGAAGTCATTGGCAATCCACTCACCACGACGATATGGATCCAGTCCCCTTGACTCTGCCAGAACTTTGCATTGCAATCCATGATTGGCAGATGGAGTGGGAGCCCAAGGCTGACTGGGACCGCAACTTCAACCTTGCATTGTGGCAAGCCAGGGAGAAGAGCTGGGGTTCGGCTGATTGGTTCTTCAGGGAATGTGAAACCCACACACGTGTTGTCACGCACCAAACAGGTTTGGTACAGTGAACATGGAAGATAACGTCAATATCAAATGATTCTGATGTGAAGGATGAGCATGACAGAGCCTCATCGTAGCCATCTATCACATAAGAAGACTATCCTGATGCAAGAGATGACTGCCGATGTCTAGCAGTCATCACTCGCACAAGAACCGCCAAGAAGCAGAAGAAACTGAAGGAATAACATCCATTATGGTATGAGAAAGGAATGCAATCTACTGCAGTCCAACTCCCATACAAGAATGAGCAAAGAAGCTGAAGAATTGATGGAGAAACAAAGGAAAGAAGAGAAGAAATGACATTAGCGCTCAAATGTCATTTTTAGGCGCCCAGTGCTGGCATTCTGATATTTTGAATAGCTCCACCGTTTCAAAAGCTATCAGGCACATGACTATACCGTCAGAGAGCCTGGAGTGTGGTCTATCTGCCTGTCAAGTTCTGATGTGGATCTGTTCATTTCCCACGGAGATATTCCCCCTGCAATCCAGATGTTTGTCTTGTCAGTCACTATGGAGTCCGTATTTTCTCTGGATCATTTCTCCACTATTGCTGCAGATCTCCACTATGTCCTGCTCTTAGGACAGCCTCTCCCAGCGTTCCCGTGCACTGCCTGGCACATATCTTCCCAGCCTGCTCCCTCAGTCCCCCTTGTTCTCGGTCAGCACGTTCTCCTCGTCAGTCCTGCGTCAAGGACGTACTTTGGTCATCTTAGGTCTATTGTCAAGATTGAAAAGTCATCTCTGGTTGTCTCTGTGTCCCCTGAGCCCTCAGCCTATGGTCCCTTCCTCCCAGATACTTGCCATGTCTATCTTCCTCTGTTGTTTGTCTCACTTCCCTGGATGCATCAAATTCAGTACTCTGTCCGCTTCCCTACTTTCAGACAGTGTCCTACAGCACCATGACAGTTATATCCCTACTTTAGAGTGCTATTAGGAAGAAGAACCCTCTCTCGTTCTTTCCCAGAAGAGAGCTCGTCAAGGGAGCCCATGGTTGCACTTCAGCAGCACTAGAACACATGCATTACATCTTAGTGCATGATGACCCCCCAAAGAGCCCATGCACCTGTGTAGGCCAT
>Ga0307516_10005026_pt1 | contig 16017 bp, 21 predicted proteins | sample 19_EM_MG_FD_203310 | JGI IMG/M metagenome (GOLD analysis project Ga0307516, IMG submission 203310) | Populus trichocarpa ectomycorrhiza microbial communities from riparian zone in the Pacific Northwest, United States - 19_EM | ecosystem: Host-associated > Plants > Roots > Unclassified | place...
GCTGTATGGGTTGGTAGGTGCCTCGTTTATGCTTCGTGTGTCTGTCGCTAATTGCGCTCGCCACTCTTCCAACTTCCGAAAGTCATCGCCGGTTGCATTGAAAGTTTTTGAGCTGAGTGTTTCAATTGTCCATTCGTCGTCCCCGATTCTGTTGGAAAATATCTTCTCTCGTTTAGCTATCTCGATGGCGAGGTGTGCATGTGTGCTCTCGTTTGCAGAAATTTGAGACTGGATGATTGCCATCAAAGAAGCTTCATTCGAGTGTGTGGTGGGGAGGTCAGCTCTCTCTGTTGAATCTTCTGCGTCTATGTCAGATCGTGAGAGATCTACATGTGCCTCCTTTTGCTCCGCAGAACGGGGAGACTCTTGCAGGTATTCTATACCGGCGAGAATATCTAACACTTCTTTTGGTGCATCCGACTTGATTATTATTTTTTAATAAATTTAAAAAAGTTATAGAAACAAATTCTAATATCTAGGGGGGAGGGAGATGGGATTAGTTACGGGCTTACAGCACAGTGCCTATGAAACACCTGGGTTTCCATAACCAGTGAAAGTAATGTAGACGTTAAGTCACCAAGCTTTATCAGCGTACCGAGCAAAGAAATTGCGATTGTTGCGTAGGCCTACAAGCAAGGTCTCGGCTGTAGCGCGTGTCACACGACGTCACTGCGCGTTAATCGTGAACTTGGCAATGGATATCCACGACCGTGTGGTTGTGGAAACGGGGATAACCACTGGCTTGTCCAACACTGCCAGGAGGAATGGTACAATTGCTGGAAGTTCCAAAATTGGCAATTCGGCCGTCCGAACAGCGCTGGCGAGTCGACCGGGCGCGCTCCTCGTCTCTCTCCCGTCGACACCTCCCTTCTAACGACACAACAGTCGAGCCTCTTGACACCACAGATGTAAGGCTAACCACCAAATACAGGTGGCCTTCTACTTATGGTGAATTGCCGGGTAGGAATCGCGGAGGCGCCTTCCCAGACGATTTGGATATACACAGCGAGCCCGAATACAAGAAGGAGGGAAGCGACTGGTTCGCCTTGTTCAATCCTGGCACGAAACGCGTGCTTGATGTTAGCTTGGTGCATACACTCACGCACGAAAGGTCCGTTTTTTCGTCCTCGTCTTCGACCCTTCGCTCCCATGCCTGAATTATTCTTCGTACAGCGTTGTGTGTTGTGTCAGATTTTCGGCTGATGGAAAGTTTCTTGCGACGGGGTGTAATCGTACAGCCCAGATCTACGACACCAAGACGGGGGCAGAGACATGGTCTGTGACGTGGCTATCTTTTGGGCGACTTTTTGCTGATGGCGCCCTTGTAGTGTGCTTGTTGATGGATCTGCAGGCAAAGCGGCCGATTTGTATATTCGCAGTGTGTGCTTCAGTCCGGATGGCAAGTATCTCGCCACAGCTGCGGAGGATAAACAGATACGGGTACGTTTATGGTTCACTCTTCATCCACCTCTTCTTCATTTTTTAAATTTACCCTTATAGATTTGGGACATTGCCAAAAAACGCATCCGTACCGTATTTAATGGCCACCAAGAAGAAATCTATTCTCTCGATTTTTCTGCCGACGGCCGACTCATCGTCTCCGGTTCTGGCGACAAGACGGCTCGAATCTGGGATATGGTCGACGGGTCTTCCAAAGTGCTCACGATCAACGATCCCGACTCGCTGAACAACGACGCCGGCGTGACCTCCGTCTCCATTTCTCCGAGTGGGCAGCTTGTGGCCGCTGGGAGTTTGGATACCATGATTCGGATATGGGATGTGGCTACTGGGCAGCTTGTGGAGAGGTTGAGGGGGCATAGGGATAGCGTGTATAGTGTTGCGTTTACGCCGGATGGGAAGGGGCTCGTGAGTGGGAGCTTGGATAAGACGTTGAAGTATTGGGATGTGAGTGGGTTGATGGGTGGGGGAGAGGGGAGTCGGTGTACGATGAATTTTACAGGGCACAAGGTTCGTTTTTAATTTGTTAATTTTTTGGTCTGGTGTTGATTGCTTGTAGGATTATGTGTTGTCTGTCGCGGTGTCTAGTGATGGACAGTGGGTCGTTTCGGGGTCGAAAGATCGTGGGGTGCAGTTTTGGGATTCGAGGACGGCGATTGCCCAGTGTATGTTGCAGGGACATAAGAATTCGGGTGAGTTGGGTGTCTTTTTTCAGAACGATTGCGCCGGTTCATGGGTCTACTTGAATATTAGTGATATCGGTTGATCTGAGTCCCGCGGGGAATATACTTGCGACCGGGAGTGGGGATTGGCAAGCCCGGATATGTGCGTGTTTCTTTTTTCTTGCAGATAATGTTTTATGCTTTTTGTAGGGTGTTATAATACGATATGAGTGTGGTTTCCTTCTCTCTCGTTGTGGAAGGATCGTTATATTAGGCATATAGACGTCTCTGTTGTACATTATCAGGAAGGAGAATGAAAGAATCTGTCTTCCGAGCCGACCTCAGTTGTGACTCTCTCCGTCACAACTGCCATCAAAGCCCATCCTAATTATTCTAATGGTCGACAGCCATGACGGACAAACGTTCTACAGCAGGAAAAACGTTGAGCTCGCCTGTGAAGCCGGCCTATTCATACAAATCATGGGTCCTTGTCGCCGTTCTCGCATCGTTCATGTTACCAGTCCGGTTCTTTGATGCCTGGCGCGCAAAGCTTTCGTTCTCGTCAGGGTACTATCTATGCTCCGACAACGACAATATATATACGGTCGACGACTCGAAGCCAAGGGTATCCTGTGTCTTCGTGAAAGGATCTTTGATTGTTGACACCGGAAGCTTCGGTATGTCAACGACCAACCACTCAAGAGAATGTGGTTCTGACCTCTTATAGATGAAATAGAAAGCCGAAGACAATCCTGGCTTCACAAATACGTTTCAGGTTACCTCACTGGAATGTTTTATAGGGCACCAGAAGTGTTCCGCATCGACCCACATTCTATTGTCGTTCCTGGACTAGCAGGTAAATGCAGCAAGACAGCTCAAAGTTGAGCGGGTAGCTCATTTCATGACAGATGCCCATGCCCACATACTCGAATATGGATTCATGACACAGCTTCCTCTGGCAGGCACCACATCTGTCCAAGGTGGGTTTTTGTACGTTTTCAAGTCCATGGTATTTCACCAGAGTAATTCAGAGATTGTCGAACGTATCAAGGCGTATATAATGGCTCATCCTGAAGTACTCGATGATAATACGAAGTGGATAGAAGGAATGGGATGGGATCAGACCAAGTGGGACGACGCCCAGTTTCCCACTTTCGTGCGTGAACTGGACGCTAATCCCGTGAAACCCTGTGCCCCTCTCACCTTCCGAATAGGCTGATTTAGAACAAGATCCACTCCTCAAAGGACGTCCGATTGCGCTCAATCGCGTCGACGGCCATGCTAGATGGGTGTCCCATCGTGTTTTGGAATTAATGGGCAATATTCCCGACCAGGTTGAAGGCGGATTGATTGTCAGGGACATCGACGGACACCCCACTGGCGAGTGCTGAGCACTGACGAGCAACTTTACCTTATATTTCACAGGTGTTTTCGTGGATAATGCAATGAACCTAATACCCAATCCACCATGGTCAGCCGACCGCATGTCTGACTTCTTCGAAACTACTATGAAGGATGCTTTGATGCATGGTTTGACCTCCATTCACGATGCCGATGCCACGTCAATCGCGTTTTACAAAAAGTTAGTCCTTGTTCCATGTGAAATCATTATCCTTGCTGAAATTTGAATGCTCAGAATGTCGGAGGCAGGCAAATTACCCGTTCGTTTCGTATGCCTCTCTCATATTAATCTGTTTATGAAATCTCTCGTAGAATCGCCTTTACCTCATGTCAAGGGGTACATCATTAAATGATTCCTGGCCATACCTCACTAATTATGGCATGCACGGCCGTCTCGATGTACGAAGCGTCAAGCTTTTTGCTGATGGTATGCCCTTACCTCGTACCACACTCCGTCGTGTAAACCTCTGACTTTTAGGTGCTCTTGGCTCATGGGGTGCTGCACTTTTGGAACCATACTCCGACAAACCTGAGTCAAATGGTTTGCTACTCAAGGAACCTGCAGAGCTAGCCGAACTTATAAACCGATGTTGGGTGCAAAGACTACAAGTGGTATGCTCTAACGTTTGCTGTGTGGGGTCCATATTAATACCATTTAAGAATATTCATTGCATTGGGGATCGTGCCAATCATGTAGTCCTCAACATCCTCGAGGACCTGATCCAGCGTGAAAATATCGACGTTCCGACATGGAGACCTCGGATTGAACATGCCCAAATATTCACTCTGAATGATATCGAAAGGATTGGTAGATTAGGCGGTAAGTCCCTTCCCCGCTTCATATGCATTCAACAGTCTAATTGACGGTGTTGTTTAGTAATTGCAAGTGTACAACCTACTCACGCGTGAGATATATGTCATTAACCCGAATCATCCGACATGACTCATGCCAAAATAGTACTTCAGATATGACATATGCTGAAGGCCGCTTGGCGAGTCCCTCGATGTCTTGCGAGCATCACTTCTTAATTTTATAATTTGGTTACAGGGGCCCGAGAGAATCAAGGGCGCTTATGCGTACCAGACGCTCCGGACGTGAGATGATAATTTTGTCGGATTTTGTGTAATCCGCCCTCATCTACCTCTACAGGGTTTCTCCACAGAATGTCCTACCAATAGGCTCCGACTTTCCGATCGAATCGATAAACCCTCTTATGGGATTCTATGCTGCAGTGACGCGACTCGATCCGGATGGCTCATCGCCCCATGGACCTGGCGGATGGTCTGGAGCGTTCAATTTTGTTCTTGGCAACCAATTTACTGTTTCTTTGCCAGGTATGCAGAACAGCGATTAACGCGCGCTCAAGCTCTCAAAGGCATGACGTTGGATGCTGCCTATGCTTCGTTTGCGGAGAACGAGATTGGGTCGCTCACTCCAGGAAAGAAGGCAGACTTTGTGGTTCTGAACCGCGATATTATGTCGGTGCCGTTTGAGGAGATTTTAGGGACAAAGGTGACGGCAACTGTGATTGATGGGGAAGTTGCCTATGGGTCGTTGTAAACGGAGGTCGGCTTTTTCTTGTCGTCATACAACTGTAATATAACTGCGCCGTTCCTATAAGCAATAAATGTTGCGTTTTATTTTTATTTTCCGCAACCTTATGTACTGTTGGGTTTGCTTCGATTCATTGCAGCAACAATTGGGTCAATTCGGTTCATTGAGGTATAATGTGGACTGAGTGTGGTTCACTGCGGGGCCAAAACAACAACCAAGGTTTTGCAGATGATACACGGGGGTGACATATGTATATCTGTACTATCAACTTGAAGTGTCGCTGTCCCGCTCCGCCACAAGTAGTCCTTTGCTTGCGCTACAATCTCTTGTGAGGTTTGGCTTACCTAGTGCAGTCCTACGGCACAGTCTATTTACTATGCGTTCCTGCTAGAAATGGTTTTTGCCTGGGCCGGCCACCTAAGGGGATGTGATCAAAGATTGTGGTGTCGGGACACAGTGAACGTACGGCACTGGCGCCACAAAAACAGGCAGCGCCCTCACCTAATTGACCTCACCAACGGTCGAAAGGTCCTGTACTTCGTTAGGTCGAGTCAGGGAGTGGGTGAATTAGAATATTTCACAGCTGCGATATCAAGCCTCCTATTTGATGCTCCCAAAGTAATATCATTTCCCTTTGTGGGTTATTAGACGTCTAAAAACAGTATGTTGTCATTGAGAACTCCTTTGAGGGCTCGTAGGGGATGGGGAAATTGGACGTACTTTTAGCCACTTTTCAACAGAAATCGCAAGCTCGCGCCCCGCGAGGTTCTTCATCGGAGAGGCCGAGAGATATTGTATCTCCGTCAGCAGGTCGATATCATCTGCAACTGCTTGTCCCACAAGCATAGGCAGACTTTTTGTCACATCGCGTGTCAATGATGTCTCTCGATCACAAGCTGTGATATACTGATTGATGGCATTGGCCTCGTGCACAAAGTTGGTCACGGTTGGCGTTTGGGCTCATTAGCTCACCCGCGAGGAGATTTTGGGGACGAAGGTGACGCCGTGAGTTGACGGCGACTGTGATTGAGTTGTCTACGGCTCGTGAGTCGTTGTAAACCTGCAGAGGTCGGCTTTTTCTTATCGTCAACCTTCATGGAACCGATATTGTGTAATATACCTGCACGCGTCGTGCAATAAATGGCGATAAGGTTGATAAGGTTGATGCGTTTCCTGTCGGTTGCATTTTAGTCGTTGTCGGGCGGGACATCAGGTGACTCGAGCGTGCCTCGGCACCGACGTCCCTTAGAGTCGGGCTTGTCCGAAGCCGTTCCACTCACACCATTAATATTTTAAGACCGACTACAATGGCAGACGAGCTTGCAGAGATCAACGGTATCAAGCCTAACGTGCTGTTCGACGATGGGGAGGAGAAAGAGGTTGGCTCAATGTCGAGGTGAGTCCATACATCTGGCGCTCGCACTTTTTGAGTACTTAGAATGGCCTTAGTAATGCCGTGTACAAGGTCAAGCGAACCTTTGACCATTATTACTGGTGGGTAGGGCCTATTCCTGGACTCCATTTCTCAGTATTGACGGGTCGATAGCTCATGCCCTGTACGACAAAATCCAATCTACATGTCGGTGATTTTGCTGACCATATGGAAATACCAAGGCTTGGAGAAACCAGGCAAGTCTGCCTTTTTCTTCAATCATTCCCCCCGCTCAACGACATGTGTATAACTCTAGGGTGGTGTGCCTGTAAACGCGCGGACATGTAAACACCTTAAGTCTCTCTTCGGCGAGAAGTACGAAATCGCGCGTCTCAAATTCAAGAACCCGAATGGTCCTCCGCCTAAAGGCTCGTCGTCCTCTAAGAAGGCAGTCTCCAAATCCAAAACTAAAGCTACACAATCCAAACCTGCTTCGAAGCGCAAGAAGGACGACGATGGTGACGCAGCAGGAGACGAGGAGGACGGGAAACCTTCAAAAAAGCCGCGCAGTAAACCTCCGTCTTCGAAGGGGAGAACAAAAGATGATGAGGATGAAAATGATGAGGACGGTGACGGTGACGAGGAAGAGGCTGCGGCTTCAGGCAAAACCGTTCCGGAGTTGCTCCTGGCCAATAAGTGGGACATTGAATCTGGGCTTGACCCCGCTGGGTGGTGGATTTCTGAAAAGTTGGACGGCGTACGGTGCGCTCATTTGTTCACTGGTCGTACTGCGAAATCCTCATCTCCCTCTAGAACCTACTACGATGGCAAGCAAATGATCAGCCGTCTGGGAAACCCTTTCACTCCGCCGCAATGGTTTTTAGAAAGTGCGTTCATGTTCTATGTCCTTCGAACATCTGCACTTTATTCTGATGGTATGTTAGAATTGCCGAAGGACGTGACGCTGGATGGAGAACTTTTTGGAGGGCGAGGTGAATTCCAATCGACAGTTTCCATTGTGAAAACCATCAACTCGCCGCATTGGAAGAATATAACCTTCCAGGTTCTACACGTCTTTCTTTCCAAAGAAGGTTTCTTACAGGAAAGTTTGTTGCCTAGATATTTGACATCCCTTCAAGAGGCGAAGAGCCATTTGAAGACCGCCTTGAGTTCCTGAAGAAGCTTTTCGGGAAAGGTGGAAGTCATGAGTCGGAACAAATCCATGTTGTTGAGCATGAGAAGGCCATGGACAGAGAGCATGTTCTCGAGAAACTGAAAGAAATCGAGGCCTTGGGAGGCGAAGGCCTAATGTTGAGAAGGTCTGACTCGTAAGTTCTCACTGGCTTCCCTTGAAGATTATAATTCGAAATCTGGTTCGACAGGCAGTATGAAGGAAGGCGTTCAGGAACTCTGCTGAAAATTAAGGTTCGAGATTATATTCAAGGTTGCAGGATCAACTTCTTCCTCGTATGGGGCGTGTCTGTAGACTTTCTATGACGCTGAAGCCGTCATTACCGGCTATGTCCCTGGAAAGGGGAGGAATAAAGGTACAACCGGGGCTTTGAAGTGCAAGATGGAGTCGGGAAAGGTACGTTCTTTCACTTATAATGGTGGGTTGTGCGATGAAGCCCACTTTTCAGACTTTCAATGACGGCACTGGCTTAAGCGATAAGCAGCGCAAGAACCCTCCAAAGATCGGAGCCATAATTACCTACCGATTCCAAGAGCTCACGAAGGATGGCGTTCCTCGGTAAGTATGATAGTCGTTCTAGAGCTTGTTGATGCGCATGCTCCATAGATTCCCTTCGTATATTGGTGAAGCAGTCGACAAGGATAAACCGAAGGATGCGGAGATCCCAGAACACAAGAAAGTCGCCCTTAAACCTTCTGATGAATGAACAATATCTCGATGCATCTTACTGTGGGCCTCTCTGGATTTCGTGAACAGTGTCAGTAGCTAGCTGATAGGTTTCGTTTACGGAACGCCAAATTACTTACATGTACATGCACCGACCATAATTTAATCACCTTTCTTCTCTTCCTCCACAATCTCCACATTGTCTTGCCTTCAATACCCCGACCTCGCCTTCGATCATTTCCAAGATTTCGTCACTGACATCTCACTGTACAATGATCTCCTCTTGTCCTTGACGTTTTGCGTGACAGATGAACCCGTGGCAAATTTGAATTCGATGCGAATTGCTTGGCTGCCTTCTTCAGGTCAACGCCGAATGCCTCGAGTCCATGGATAGCAGTGACATGTTTTCGTTTGTTCCTTTCTATTCTTTTTATTGTCACCTGTGATCACAGTTAGAGGGGACTCATTTCAAGCGGGAGAAAGCCGCACCTGAGCTCGAGGCCTGAGACGCCATCTTTTTCAACAACTCAGCATCTGCCCTAAGACTGCCTTCAATGCCTCTGCTTTGGCCTCCTTCTTCGCTACATCCTTCTTTGGTTTTGCCTGTGCTTCCAGGCAGTGCATCTTCGATCACATCCAGCTAGCACAATAAGGGATATTATTATATCACAATACCCCGCAATAATCCAGATCAGGATGGTTCTCTTAGCCATTCCTTACGGCGCGTTAATCTTGATCCAAATTCACGATATTCCGGCGGAGAGTAGATGGTGGAATCGGCAGAATGATCGGTGTCTGATTATTATAAGAACCTGCGCAGTAGAGTACCTGGTGACTACTTAGTCGAAGAACTCCTGCGCCACCACAGGTCGTTCCACGTGACACTGACAGAGCTCAGTGATGACGTTTACACATGCAATCTAAATAGAGTATAAATAGATATGGAAGAGTCGCTGTAGTCACCCCTTTTCACCTCATCCCTGTTCACTTAGCTCATCCCGCAACATGTTACTGGTCTTCCAGCGTTTATCTCAACCACTTACTGGGGATCAGCTCATTTGTGCCTTCGACAGCGCCGTAAACGTTTTCACAGGTCCAATCCACCCGCACAATCTTCCAAACGATGTCGAGCAGGGCATTGCCTCCCTCCTATCGGGAGATCTTTCGGAATATAATTACAACATGGATACCGCTCGCGGACAGTTGGTGATTGAACATCCATTCGACCACCGCTCACGATATATCGTGAGTGCTCATTCTGAAGCTGATGTATCAGAGGCATAAATGTTAACTAACCTATCCCCAGGATATTCGATCGTCCAACAACGCCCTCCACACGAAGGTCGCCGACCTCAGCCAAAGACTCCAAACACTCGAATCAGAGGTGCAAAGACTCCAAACGCTTGAATCTGAGGTGAATGCAACCCGCCGTGCGACCATGAAATGGGAAACCTATTCAAGGTTAGCCCAAGGTGAACAAGATTTTTATCTTGATGGTGGGTTACTGACACTGTCCACAGCAATAAATGACTCGATCAAACGAGAAGTCTTGGCAAGAGATGATCTCAAGGCGGCGCGTTATATTTGGGATGCAGGAGAAAAACAACGATATCGTTCGTACCTGAAAATTTACTTTCCTATTATCCATTAATCTCATATTTAGTCCCAATGCTTTTCACCGGGTGGCTCATATCCCGGTTTAAAGACAACCTTCTGCTGGAGTTACCATCATCACTGAAACCTTTGATCGATAAACATGGCCAACACGACCCCAAACTCGAAACCGACCTCCCCCCAAAGATCATAACAGCAGCTCTTCTGATTTGGAACAACTTGGCAGCGACGGTGAGAGCAATGCTCCTCTTTTTCCATGCACGGCCAAGAGATCGCAATTTCATCATCCACACGCCACCAACAATGGATGAAGCAACTTCTCTCATCGTCACCAGCGGAATTCCAGCGGCAGAGAAGGAACTTGCTCACATAATCGTTCATATGGGTGCAAAAAGGGACGAGGACCAGACATGGCAACCCCTATTCAGCTGTGCAACTGCAACGGACAAAAACAAATTCGACGAGCTAGTTAGCCAATGGAACACGAGATGGAAGGATTAGTATGCATACAGTTACCATGGTTTGTTCGTGTAGTAATTGTTGAAATACGCAACGGCGTTCCACAACGAGGAGAGGCACAGCGCGATCGGGCACCGTCTTGCCACGCAGAACTTTCTGTGCGAGTTTTGCTAGGAGAGATAAATTGATAAATCCGAAATTCACAAGGCAAAGGTAACTCGACTGGATGAGAATCGAACAGAGTAATGGGAAAACAACGAAAAGGAAGGAAGAGAAAGTGGTACTCCGACTGCGTCTTCCATCTGGGCAGATGCTCCTCCCTCAGACTCGCGCCTCCTCTTGGACTGTTTGGAGGACCCGCAGCCGGAAACAAGCGCGTCGGCCTGAGAGGATCGTCCTGTGTCGGTTCCTGGGTGTAGACAGTGGTCGTGGCGGGCGCCTGCTCCCATTCCCATTCCGTAGGATCTACGGCGATACGGTACGCTGCCAAGATATCAACCGACACTTTCTACGGCTCATTGATGTAGGGCTGAGCTCGGAAGTGTCCTTGACGACTAACCATGCGCTGTATGGAGGGCCAAACACTGTGAGAAAGGCGAGGAAGATCCTGTGGAGGAAATTACATACAAATCACCAGCGGGAAAGAAACGGACAACAATAAGAGTTGGACGTTTTGGGCAGCGTCTCGGGATCAAAAATTTTGAGGGGTTGGAAAATGTGAATTCTAGCACGGAATTGGGGGAGAATAGCGTAGCTGGCTTACCATTCCTGGGCAGGGGCCACGAAGCTTTCCGAGAACGATGTCGCGTGGCTCATAAGAACTCTCGTGTGCAAGATTCTGCACCTCCCTTGCTCGTGGTTGACAGAGGAACGGACGGGCAGCGGAGGATGAGCTGAACAAGTGCCGGAATTATGAGGAACAGCGAGGAAGGATGCAGGCCTGTTGAGCACAATGGCAGGAATTGTCACACACAACGCTTGCGGTCCGGTTGGCGGTGGCTGAGAAAAGGAAGGGAATAATATGGTCAGTGAGGCAGCGACCGGGGGTGACATTGTGAGAGACTGTGGTCCGTTGGACGTGCGATGCGAGCGAGTATGAGTTCCAAGCGGCGGTGTCGATGGAGAGCCATTTAGGCAATGGGTGTAGTTGTAGTGACGACAAGAAGTTCGCGTTCTTCGTGGGGGGAGCGACGGCGTGCGTAAAGATCTGAGCTCGAAGAGGCGGGTAAGGTGTGCCATTGACGAGGGCCAAGGGAGCTGCGAAGTTATGCCTAAGTGGTTGGCGGAGTGAGCAGGGGGTATACGTTGTTCAAGGCCCTTTTCCCTTGGTTTAGCATTGTTGGCGTCTCGAGCACGGCAGGTCGGTGATGTCGTTCGGCGGGGGAGTCCTGGGGAAGGGTTCATTTTTCTTCAACACGGCTTCAATAGTCTTCGGATGCCCGTTTACATCCCCATCCCCATCTTCCCCTCGGCTCTCGAGTTGTATCCCTCACCCAAATTCGATCCCCCACCCACACCGCCTCCCCTTTCCCGTTTCGTGGTCCGCTTCATGTGATTCTGGTTGCAAGGAGCTTCTGGATCGGTCTTCGGTGACAACTGGCGGAGGTGGTGATGAGATCGAAGTTGAGGATGACAATTGGTTCCTGCGGTAGACGACTGTAGACGACCGAGGGTGTAATGGTACTGGGAGGTTAGATTTGCGTCCGTCACGACTACAGCCTGTGACTGCCAGAAAGTAGATCATTGTGGATGTATTGGAGCACATGTTTTTCCAAGCTCGTCCTCTCGGGTTGTACGATGAAGCCTATTTACAGTGCTTTCGGAAAGTCATGTCCACGCGTGTCTGATGGAATCAAAAATACTGAAAAATGCTGAAAATGCTAGAAAATCAACAAAAAATCCTGGGGACCGCTCGTCATCGAGTGAAAGCCTCGTACACCCTCCAAACCGACCCCGAATAATCCCAAGATGCATTATTAATCTTCTCTGAATGCTGGTGAGAAATTGACGAAGACTTTGACGAAGGTGGAAGATATTGAAGACCACACCCTCGTGGTTCCTCAAACGTCGCGAGGAACAAACAGATTCATACCAGGGAACCAACTGAAGACGTAGACAGGAATATGGGTGGGGTGGATGAGGACTCAGGTTGTCAGGGGAGGTGCGTACTATCCCCCTCCTGCTGTTGTCTACTTCTCATGATCACTCAATTAGCACATGCTTCAATCCACCGTCTATCTGAAGCTTGAAATGCGAGAATGGACATTCCACGCTGTCCGAGTTCAGTTCGCAGTTGTGCCACCTTCACTTGGCTTTTATTTCGTGGCTTGCATCGTTCCTTCATGTATAATTGAGATATTGATACGTGCTTCACAACACACTTTTCTATCTCGTCCTACAACTTTTGTTCATTGTGTTTGAATGAGATTCCGTTCTTCACCAGACTTTCACCAGTCCCTAAAACGATCTAAAACTTTTTCTAGAAAAACGAAAGAAGTTTGACGTACAGGCAGAGCCCACAACAGACGAACCGGTATTTCAACCGGTCAAGTTGCGTTCTTGATGTATACGACTTGGGTTCGTTTTTAGGAAGTCATTCCGGCTGCTCAGTAGCAGTGAGAGCCTGGATAAAATATAAGACGTCTGAGGCAGGCGCGCCGCATGGGGGACGGGGGGTCGTTACCAGGCCGCAGACTGCCATGGCCCGTGGGTCAGAGGGTGGGCCAGAATTCCGCTGATAGAAGCCTCTGCTAGTCGATTGGGTAGATGATAGCAGTGACATAGCACGCACAGTGACGCACCTCGTGATTGAAGTTTGAAGCCTGAGTCCACCCACCCCATCCATATGCATGTCTACACTTTCAAGTATATCCAGGTGGTTCCAAAGTACGAATCTGCTTGCTCTTCGCGACGTTTGAGGAACCACGAGGGTGTCGTTTTCAACGCTCTTCCGTCTTGTTTCCATCTTCTGCTTTTGTCAGGCTTCGTCAGTTTAGTTAGTAGCATTCAAGGTGCATATTGGGGTTGTGTTCAAGGTGAATTTCGAGCATGTACCGGGTCCTGACGAGACGACGAGCGGTCCCCAGGATTTTTTTGATTTTCTAGCATTTTCAGCATTTTTCAGTATTTTTGATTCCATCAGACACGCGTGGACATGATTTTCCGAAAGCACTGTATCAGACTTTCAATGACGGCACTGGCTTAAACAATAAGCAGCGCAAGAACCCGTTTAACGCCAAATTACTTACATATACATACTTACACCGACCATAATTTAATCACCTTTCTTCTTCTTTTCCTCCACAATCTCCACATTGTCTGGCGGTATTCCCTTCAATACCCCGACCTCGCCTTCGATCATTTCCAAGACTTCATCACTGACATCTCCCTGTACAACGATCTCCTCCTGTCCTTGAGAGTTTTTCGTGACAGATGAGCCCGTGGCAAATTTCGATGCGAATTGCTTGGCTGCCTTCTTCAGGTCAACGCCGAATGCCTCGAGTCCATGGATAGCAGTGACATGTTTTCGTTTGTTCCTTTCTATTCGTTTTATTGTCACCTGCGATCATAGTTAGAGGGGACTCATAGTTCAGTCGGGAGAAAACTCCACCTGAGACGCCATCTTTTTCTTCAACTCGGCATCTGCCTTTGCCTCTGCCTTGGCCTCCTTCTTCACTGCATCCTTCTCTAGTTTTGCCTGTGCTTCCAGGCTCAGTGTTCCCACCTTCGAAACAAGTGCGTCTGGACATTTGGATCATCAAATTCAGATGGCGCAAGATTATGATAAGATACGGAGTATCACACATACTTTCGGAATAATACCCGTCATACAGATCAGGATGGTTCTCCTTGAGCCATTCCTTACAGCGCGTTAATCTTGATCCAAATTCACAATATTCCGGCGGGAACGAGCAGACTAGATGGTGGAGACAAAGTCAATCGGCAGAACGATCGGTGTCTGATTGTTCTTTAGAACCTGCACAGTAGAGGACCCGGATGGGGGGCACTGGATCTGGCGGCGGAGGACCCTCTGTTTCTTCGGCTGCAGGAGGCGGATCGGGTTTTGCAGGCGTTGCGTTCTTCTTAGGCATCGGGACGGGAGAGAGGTTGAGTCGTCCCACGTGACAGGCGGCTTGAGCAATGAAACCGAACTGTTACTTTTTAGAAGTTAGAACTTGGGCCGCCTGGGGCGACGGCACTGCTTGTTGCTCCACTTCGTGTACTACACCAAGTGCTGAAAGTATTTAAAGTAATTTGGAAAGTGACCTCGCAAGCAAAGTGAGTAATCTTTGACTTTGTCATGCTCTTTGGGTAACAGAAAAACGATACGCCATTCGCGGCGATTGCCACTGATAGATGCTGGATTGATATAGATACTTATTATAATAAGCGACTCTCTTGATCTTCGTCATAGCCGAAGAAACTATCACCGCTTCAAGTATGCCAGGAACCTACACTCACCATTTCAACACTCCTACCTACAAGGCGTCAGTCACTCTCAATACTGGGTGAGTAGTCATTCTATGCAAACCTTTCGCTGTAACACCGCTCGCACATCACACGTTAGATTGTTCATCAATGGCCAGTGGGTTGATCCTGTTGAAAAGGGAGAGACCATAAAGTGAGTCACAACCCTCGTTTGTGAATCCCATCTCATCGACATGATGTTATGTGAATAGCGTCGTGGACCCAGGTGCGCTTGGACTCATGCTTGATCAAAAATGCCCCGCTGAAACCACGCCCTAAGCCACTGGAAAAGTCATTACTTCCATCGTCGGGGGTTCGGCAAAAGATATAGACGTTGCGGTAGCAGCGGCTACTAAGGTGGATTTTTCAGCCGGTCTCCACATAATTGGGCAATGCTTATGCGTTCGGGTAGGCTTACAAGACCGTATGGGGTTTGAAGACCCCAGGAGCCGAGCGCGGGAGATTATTGAACAAATTGGTAGAATTGATAGAGAAGCATCGCGACGAGTTAGCTGCGTTAGAGGCCTTGAATGTCGGTCAGTTTCTACCTGACCAGGGTCCACGATATTTCATTGACTCGCGCATATTGCACAGGAAAGCCCTTTGAAGTAGCCAAAGCTTCGGATCTTAGAGGCACGATCGACACGTTCAGGTATTTTGCTGGGTGGGCAGACAAGATCCATGGAAAAACAATCGAGGTTAGTCCCTGAAGGCTAGTCCATCCGTCTGTAATCTTATTGTAGTTAGACGACGGAGAAAAAAATGGCTTACACTCGACATGAGCCCTATGGTGTCGTCGTGAGTTCCCATTCTGGCTGGTTGCAAAATAATCGACACGGAACGTTTGCTAATGTAGGGTGCAATTACGCCTTGGAACGTCCCTCTTGTGAGCCGACTTGACCGGAGGATAATACAGTTAATGTAGAACCCAACAGGTCATGGTCGCATGGAAGCTGGGACCTGCTCTGGCGACAGGGAACACAGTCGTTCTCAAGGTACGGCCAATTGTGAGTTTCATCCAAAGCCCCTCTTCTAATAAGGTTGCAGCCATCAGAAATGACGCCTCTTACTGCACTTTACCTCGCGGATCTCATAAACCAAGCGGGCTTCCCGCCAGGTGTTGTCAATATAATTAATGGATATGGTGAGTCTCCCATATGAGTTGATTGAA